>Ga0335078_10000624_pt1 | contig 54523 bp, 40 predicted proteins | sample Lox_Sample_32_FD_206711 | JGI IMG/M metagenome (GOLD analysis project Ga0335078, IMG submission 206711) | Soil microbial communities from Loxahatchee National Wildlife Refuge, Florida, United States - Lox_Sample_3.2 | ecosystem: Environmental > Terrestrial > Soil > Wetlands | place: USA... | reverse complement strand
GCGATGGGTCCCGGTGTCTCAGGCCCAGGCTCGGAGGCGCGGCGTCCACCTCGCACACCGCGTGCTGCAGGGTTAGAAAATCGGATCGCTGGCTCTCGAAAGGGTGAACCTTGGCCAGCAGTTCGTAAAGCACGATCCCCAGCGCGTAAATATCGGCCGCCGTGGTCACGGCTTCGCCCCGGAACTGCTCCGGGCTGGCGTATTCCAGCGTCATCAGGAGCTGCGCCGGCCGCGTCAGCGCCACCGTGTGGATCATCTCGGTGGGCCGCAGCAGTTTGGCGATGCCGAAATCCAGCAGCTTCACCAGGCCTTCATTGTTCACGAGAATATTCGAGGGCTTGATGTCGCGATGCACGATCAGATTGCGGTGCGCGAACTGCACGGCGGAACATGCCTGGCGGAAAAGCTCGATGCGCTGCCGGATGGTGAGCCCGTTGCGGGCGCAATATTCGTCCAGGCGGAGGCCCTCCACATATTCCATGACGAGGTAGGGCGTGCCGTCGTCGGTGATGCCGCCGTCCTGCAACTGCGCGATGTTCGAATGCCGCAGCGAGGCCAGGATCTGCCGTTCCACAAGGAAACGGCGCCTCAGATCGGCATGCGACGCGGATCCCGAATGGACAAGCTTGATCGCGACCTTGCTCCGGTATTGCTGGTCGTCCCTTTCGGCCAGGTAGACCGTCGCCATACCGCCGCGTCCGATCTCGGAGAGCACCCGATACACGCCGATTCGGGCCGGGGCGGCCGAAGCCGCCACCTCGCCGGCGTAGGAAGCGATTTCGCGCTCCAGAAAGCCGGCCTCCTGCTCGTGGGCGCTGACCAGCGACTGCACGTTGGCAAGCAGCTCGGTGTCACCGCCGCAGGCCTGATTCAGCCTGGCCTCGCGTTCCCCGAGCGGCAGTTCGCCGATTTCATCGAAGATCTCGAGCGCCCGCTGCCAGCTGGAGGGCTTCACAATAGGTCCAAGAATATCAGAATCATATCCGAATGCCACTTATTCCGGAAGATAGTAAACTGAATTCTGGCGTCTGGCATATGCGCGGTACCATTACCGAACTTCTGCAGGCATGGGGCGCCGGGCAGCGCGACGCCATGGACCAGTTGATGCCGTTGGTCTATGGCAAGCTCGTCGGCTTGGCCAAGGGCCGTATGTGGAAAGAGGGCGGCAACCAGGCGCTTCGTCCCACCGAGTTAGTCCACGAAACTTACCTTCGCTTACTCGATTCCGGAGTCTCCGCCCGGGATCGCGCCCATTTTTATGCCATCTGCGCCAAAGTCATGCGCTGCATCCTGATCGATCATGCCCGGGCCCAGCTCTGCGAGAAGCGCGGCGGCCGGGCCGTAGAGGTTCCCATCGAGAGCCTCGATATCCAGGGAGCAAGCTCACCCGAGAAGTTGATCGCCATCCACGAAGCGCTCGACAAGCTCGCCGAAATGGATGAGCGTAAGGCCCGCGCCGTCGAGCTGGTACTATTCGGCGGCTTGGAGCTGGATGTCGCGGCGGAGGCCTTGGGCGTCTCCAATGCCACCCTGCGCCGCGATCTCAGCGCGGCCAAGGCATGGCTGTTCCACTCGCTCCACGGACAAACCAAACCGACCGAGATCAGCGGCGGCTGACCCCGCTCTTTGGCCCGCCGGCCCGGTCAAACACGTCTTTTTCGCTTCGTGAGCGTTTTCACCTGTCGATATCGTGTTCTCTCATAGCGAGGCGTGAACGTACCGCCGATAAGGAGAAACGACATGAGCTACAAACTACTCGCGCAAATGTGGGGCCACGTGGGTGAAGCCCTCGACGCCGATCTCAGCGCCAAAGAGGCTTCCCTGAAAGCCTTGATCGAACGCCGCAGCCAAATGGCCGTGGGCGGCGCCGTCGCCGCCCGCGTTCGGGCTTTCGACAGCGCGGCCAAGAATGGGAGCGCCAGCACCCTGTTCGACGACATCGCCAAACTCCAACAACAGATCGAGAGGCTGGGCGCGAGGTGGTTGGCCGACGGCACTGTCCTTACCGGCCGCAGAGCGCAAATGGTCCAGTACGACTGGACGCTGGAACGGCAGAACATGACGCGGGCTTACGTAGGAGCCATCCCCGGCCGCATGGGGCCGTTCAGCCCGCTCTTCCGCCGGCGGGACGGCAGTCTCTTCGATACCACCGGGTGGCAAAACGCGCTCTCCGACGACATCGGCAGGGGAATCTACGTCATGAGCGTTCAAGGCAATTTCTACATCGCCGAGCAGGAGATGGGGAGAAGGCATCACAGCTCGCTGCTGGCGGGCGGGCACATCGCATGCGGGGGCGAACTGACGATGCTGAACGGCCGGGTCAGTTACATCAATAACAACAGCGGCCATTACCTCCCCAATATCAAGCACTTTCTCCAGGTCCTCCACCAACTGAGCAAAATGGTCCCGATGGACTTCCACGTGGGAGCCTGGGACGAGGCCCTGGGACGGGTCGTGGACAAGCCCACCGTCGACGAATTGATGATTCATTTCGGCCTCAACCGCGATTATCAGGAGCTCTACGATTACAACAACCTGCTCCACGCGTATCGCAACACCCTCGAGGACGGCGTGGCCATGAACCGGTTCGGCCTGGTCTGGAGGCCGGCGGACAATCCCCCGGGCGTATACAAAATGGGTACCAACACCTGGGTGCCGAGCCGCGAGGCGCGCAGCCTGATTAATGATTCGGCGGTCGCACGCCGGCCTCGCCATGGGAAGGGAGTCGGAGTGGATATGGTTTCCACGCATCAAGTCAACACGAATCGGTGGGCGCCCGCTCCAAGATAATCGTCATTGACAGGCGCTCCGGGCGTGTGAGACGCTAGCCACAGCGCGCTCTGGGGCGCCTCCTGTCCGCGGCAAGGGAGCTGGCTTCCACCCAATCGACCAAGTTCGCGTTTTGTACGGACCTTTCATCCGGCCTGAGTTCAGCGGACCCGGGCAGCAACGGAAGGAAGGCACATGCCGCGAAAGCTCACCCCTCATACCACGCTCGACAATCTGCGGCGGGAAGCCAGGCGCTGGCTCAAGACCTTGCGTCAGAACGACCCCGAAGCCATCGAGCGTTTCGATCGCGCCTGCCGGAATCACGCCCGCACGCCCGTCTTGCGCGACGTTCAACATGCCCTCGCCCGGGAGCACGGATTCGAAAACTGGAAGCAACTGACCCTCGCGATCCGGCAGGCGGCGCGATCGCGAACCACCGAAGCCTATGAGCAGGCCGCGCGCGACTTCACCGACGCCCACACCGGCGATGCCGCCGCCCTGGAGCGGCTGAATCGGCACTATGACCGGGCCTTCAGCCTCGCCGATCTCAAAGCCGAAATCTGGCGGCGCGACTATGCCTATCGCCAACGATCGCGCGCCGTTCCAGACAATCATCTTCCGATCGAGGAAGCGCGAACCATCATCGCTCAGGACGCCGGATTCGGCAGTTGGGAGAAACTGATGGACGCCCTCGCGGCTGGCGATCCGCCGCCGGGCCCGGCCTACATCCTCGATCCCAGGGACAATCGCATCGCGCCGCGCCGCCGTTTGTCCGCCGCCGATTGGGACGAGCTGATCGGCGTGATGAAGGAGCGCCGCATCCCCGCGCTCGACGCCAAAGGTCTCATGACGGATGAAGCCCTGGCGCGGATCGCCGGCCTGGACTTCGTGACCAGCCTGAGGCTGGGCGGATCGCGCGAGCTCACCGACGATGGGCTGCTGCATCTTGCGCGCATGCCTCAGCTCACGGATCTCGACCTGAGCGAGTATCCCGGCGGCAAGCTGACGGACCGCGGCCTGGAAGTCCTCGTTCGTTTGCCCAATTTGCGAAGGTTCGAGATGACGTGGCAATTCGGGATCACCGATCGCGGCGCCGCCAATCTCCGCTTTTGCAGCCAACTCGAGGAAGTCAATCTCATGGGCTCGCCCACCGGTGACGGCGCCATCGAGGCGCTTCAGGACCAAGCCAGGCTCCGGCGGTTCAGCACCGGGAGGCTCGTCACCGATGCCGGCATTCAGATGTTGCACAATTTCCCGCTGCTCCAGACCGCCGGCGATCAGGGCGCGCGGCTCCTGATCGATGGCCCCTTCACCAATGCCGTGCTGGCGGCGCTCGCGGACCTGGACGGCGTCTCCGAGCTGGATCTTTTCTGGCACGTCGATCGAATCACGGCCGAGGGATTCGTCCACCTGGTCCACATGCGCAATCTGGCGGCGCTCGGCTGCGATGGCGCGCTGAGCGGCGACGCCGCTATGAGGCATATCGCGGCGATGCCGCGCTTGAAGCGGCTGCGAATCCAGGAGTCTGTCGCGACCGACGATGGCTTTGTCGAACTAGCCAAATCGCCGACGATCGAGGGCATCTGGGGACGCGTCTGCAAGAATTTCGGCAGCCGGGGATTCGCCGCGCTCTCCAAGATGCCCGCGCTCCGCAGCCTGGGAATCGGCTGTCAGAACGTCGATGACGCGGCCCTTGCCAGGCTGCCGGAGTTCCCCGCCCTGCGCGAGCTCACGCCCATCGGCTTTCAGGACGACGCTTTCCGCCATATCGGCGCCTGCCGCAACCTGGAGCGGCTGACCTGCATGTACTGCCGCGAAACCGGCGATGCGGCAACCCAACACATCCGGCGTCTGCCCATCCAGTACTACTATGCGGGCCTGACGCAGATCACCGACCGAAGCCTGGAGACTCTCGGCACCATGGAATCGCTGGAGCAGGTCGAGCTCTACGAATGTCTGCGGGTCACCGACGCCGGCCTGCCATCGCTCGCCCGGTTGCCCCGGCTGCGCGAGGTGCACCTGGACCGCCTGCCCGGCATCACGCTGCGGGGAACCAGGATCTTCCCGCCGGGCGTGTACGTCTATTACTCGGCCTGACGGGTCAATCGGGCGATAAAAGCATCAATCAAACCGAAAGCTATTTCGTCCTAGCCGCCTGCCCCCTTCGTTCCGGCCCGGCTCTCGAATCCATCCGTGCCGCCTGACATCTAATTGATCGTCTTCTGCAATCGGAAGTTCTGTATCGCACATTGGCGCTGGCGGTGCGTCCGCGCGGCCGACCCGAAAACCGGAGAATCGACGGCAATCGGCGGTATTTTGTTTGATATCGATGGAAACGCCTGGCGCCGCAACGCCGGGAAAAATGGAGCTGCATGAGTGATCCCGCGTGTATCCGTGTCTTGAGCGTCGATGACCACCCGCTTCTGCGGCAGGGCATTGCCGTGATGATCGAAAGCCAGCCGGATATGACGCTCCTGCCGCAGGCGGCGACTTCCAGGGAAGCCATAATCCTGTTTCGCGAACACCGGCCGGACGTGACCCTCATGGATCTGCGCCTCCCCGATTTAGGCGGCATCGAGACCCTGATGGCGATTCGCGATGAGTTCCCCGAGGCGCGGATTGTGATGCTGACCACCTTCGAGGGCGACGTGGAAATCCAGCGCGCGCTCGCGGCCGGTGCGCGCGGGTACGTCCTGAAAAATACGCCTCCCGACGAACTGCTGCAGGTGATCCGGCAGGTTCACGCCGGCAAAAAGCGGCTTCCGGCGCCGATTGCGGCACGGCTTGCGGAGCACATCGGCGAGGAAAGCTTGAGCAAGCGCGAAGTTGAAGTGCTGGCGTGCGTGGCGGAGGGGAATCGTAACCAGGACGTCGCGGACCGCCTCAACATCTCCGAAGAAACCGTGAAGGTCCACATCAAGCACATCATGGAAAAACTGGGCGCCAAGGACCGGACGCAAGCCATCACCATCGCCATCCGGCGGGGAATCATCGCCCTTTGAAACCCGCACGTCAAGCGCCTGTCATCAGCCGCAGAACCGCCATCGTCACAATCTGCGGCGCCGTTTGCGGCGCCTGTCGATCGCACCGCCAAAGCCAGGGGCCGGAGATTCTCTTTAGCCGGATTCCTCAAGCCGATCCCGACGGCCGATCCAAAAACGACATCATCGAAGGCAGCGTAAAGGGCGCCCGCGCCGGACAGCAACTGGTTCTCTACGCCCGCAGCGGCAAATGGTGGGTGCAGCCGCTGGTCAACCAGCCGTTCACCCCGTTGGAAAAGAATACTGCGAAGTGGACGAATGCGACGCACTTGGGCACCGAGTACGCCGCCCTGCTGGTGGAAGCCGGATATCATCCACCCACGATTCTCGACAAACTACCCCAGCCGGGCGCTCAAATCGCTGCCGTCGCGGCGGTTCCCGGCGCTGCCAGGCCTCCGTCGCCGACTTTGCGATTCGGCGGCTATGACTGGCGTGTAAGGGATGTGCCCAGCTCGCGGGGCAACTTCAATATCTACGACCCCGGCAATGCCTGGGTCGACGATACCGGGAGCCTGCATCTGCGAATCGCCAGGGCCGCAAAAGGCTGGACCTGCGCCGAGATCTGCCTCACCAGCAGTCTGGGCTATGGCACCTACGAGTATACGGTCCGCGACACCAGCCACCTGGATCCCGCGGCCGTTTTCGGCATGTTCACATACGACTATGCCGGAGGGGCCTTGAACAACCGGGAAATGGACATCGAAATCAGCTATTGGGGCGATCCCACCAACAAGAACTCGCAATACGTGGTGCAGCCCTATTACGTGGCGGCCAACGTCGAGCGGTTCCGGGCTCCCGCCGGCAAGTTGATCCATTCGCTCACCTGGCAGGAGGGCCGCGCCACGTTCCGCACCGTTCGCGCGTCAAATAAGGGATCCGGTGAGGTCGTGGCCGAGCACACCTTCACCTCCGGTATTCCCACGCCGGGCATCGAATCGGCGCGCATCAACCTGTATGCTTTCGCGCTGGGACACCAACCCATCAGCAGACCGGCGGAGGTCGTGGTTGAGCATTTCGCCTACCTGCCGTAGTTGTGTGCGCGTCCGCCGTCTGCTCCTGATGGTCCTGCTTGCCCCAGCCGCGTGGGGGCTCGATCCGAACCGCCCGATCGGCCAATACATTCACCAGCGATGGGGCCGCTCGCAGGCGTTCTCCGGCGGCGAGGTGAACGCCATCGCCCAAACTGACGACGGTTACCTGTGGATCGGGGCCCGGAACGGCTTGTATCGCTTCGACGGCATTGCGTTTCGCGCCTTCGACCTGGCCGCCGCTGCCGCTGTTCCGGCGGGGCCGGTGTTGGGATTACGCGCCGATGCCGGCGGCGGGTTGTGGGTGCTGCTGCAATCGCCCGGCCTGCTCCGGTATTACGGGGGCGCCTTCGAGACGCCTCTCGCCGACAATGCCCTCATGCGAGCCGCCACCGCGCTGGGCCGCGGAATCCCGGGCGACGTGCTGATTTCGCGTCCCGGAAACCCTCTGCGCTATCGGGGAGGGAAATTGCAGCCCATCTTACCGGGAACCGGCGGGTTGGGCATCGCGATAACCGAGACCGCCGACGGCACGGTCTGGATCGGAACACGGGATGAAGGACTGCTGATGATCCGAATCGGCCAGCCTGCGGCCGCGGTGGCCGGACTCCCGGATCGCAAAATCAACTGCCTCGAGCCGACTCCGCGCGGGGATTTGTGGATCGGAACCGATAGCGGTCTGACCCGCTGGGACGGCGCCCGCATCGCATCGCGCGGCGTGCCCGCGGAGTTGGCGCACGCCCGCATCCTCAGCCTGGCGCGCGATAGCGACGAAAACATCTGGGTGGGAACGGCGGAGGGGCTGGCGCGCGTCGACCGGCTGGGAAATCTGGCGCTCGAGCCCGCGCACGGACAGGCCGCGCAGCCCGTAAACGCCATATTTGAAGACCGCGAACGGAACCTGTGGGTGGGCCGCCCCAACGGGCTCGAACAATACCGCGACACCGCGTTTTTCGCCTACGAGCCGGCCACCAAGGATGTCTCCGGAAACGAAGGCCCGCTCTACGCCGATCCATCCGCCCGTACATGGCACGGTCCGTCGAGCGGCGGCCTCGATTGGCTCCAGGGCGGCTCCCGCGGCACCGTGCCGGAGTTCGGCAACGACGTGGTGTATTCGCTCGCCGGCGCGGCGGGAGAAGTCTGGGCCGGCACCCGCCAAAGCGGTTTGATCCGCGTGCGCGCGGAAGGAAATGCCTGGTCCATCCGAATCTACAGCGCCGCGCAGGGGCTCGCCAAAGGACCGGTGGTCGCCGTTTGCCGGCAGCGCGACGGGGCGGTATGGGCCGGAACCTTGAATGGCGGCCTCAGCCAGGTGCTGGGCGATCGCATCGTGACTTTCACGACGGCCGACGGGCTGGCATCCAATTCCATTACGGCGATCGCCGAAGCGGCGGATGGAAGGATGTGGGTGGCCACCGCCAACGGCCTGCAAACCATGGCCAACGGGGCCTGGCAGCCGCGCCCGAATCAGGACGAGCTGCCCCCGGGCCGCATCAATTCCCTGGTGCCGGACAGCGCCGGCGTGCTGTGGCTGGCGACGGATTCGGGGCTCGCGTTTGCGAAAGGTGGCCGTATCGCCGCGGTCCGCAACCCGCCCGCGGCCCTGCAAGGGCAGATTCTCGGGCTTGCCGATGATGGCCGCGGCTATCTCTGGATCGTCACCGACAGTCACGTGGTGCGCGCTCCGCGCGAAGCGCTGCTCGCGGCCGCGGGCTCCGCCGAGGTGCGGCGGGAATTCGATGTCGCCGATGGATTGCCGTCCACCGAAGGAGTCCGGCGACACCCCTCGGTGCTTCCCGATTCCCGGCAGCGCATCTGGATGTCCCTGGGCGGCGGCATTTGCGTGGTCGACCCGTCCCGCGTACCGAGGGCCACTCCCCCCGCTATCGTGCATATCGAAGCGGTTGCCGTGGATGGCGAGCGTGTGGCCTCGTGGAACGCCCTCCGGATCTCCTCCGGGCGCCGCCGCGTCGCCTTCGATTTTCTCGCGCTCAGCCTGGCCGCTCCCGAGAGGGTGCGCTACCGGTACCGCCTCGACCCCTTCGACAGTCAATGGAGCGAACCCGGCGAAGCGCGCCAGGCCGTCTACACCAACCTGGGTCCCGGGACCTATCGATTCCGTTTGGTGGCCAGCAACAGCGACGGCATCTGGAACAGCGCCGAAACCTCCGTGCCCCTAACCGTGGTGCCGCATTTCTGGCAGGTGTGGTGGTTTCAGGCCGCCGGCGGCCTGGCGGTGCTGCTGGTCGTCTTCGCGGTCTACCGGCTGCGGCTCCATCAGTTGGCAACCAAGCTGAGTTTGCGATTTGAAGAACGCCTCGCCGAACGCACCCGCCTCGCGCGGGAGCTTCACGACACTTTGTTGCAGGGCTTTCTGAGCGTCTCCATGCAGGTGCACGTCGCCGCCGGCGCCATCCCGGATGATTCCAAGGCCAAGCCGATCCTCACGCGGGCGCTGCAACTGATGCAGAACGTCATCGAGGAGGGCCGCAACACGGTTCGCGGCCTGCGCACTGCGCCCCAGGAAGGGCCGCCGCTGGAAGTCGCGCTCTCGGAGGTCCCGGCGGAAGCGACGATTCCCGGCTCCCCGCAGGAAGAAGTGGGGTTTCGCGTGGTGGTGGAAGGCGATCCGCGCCCGCTCCACCCCTTGTTGCGCGACGAAGTCTACCGCATCGGCCGCGAGGCCATCCTGAACGCGTTCCGCCATTCCGAGGCCTCTCATATCGAAGCCGAGCTGCGCTATTCGCCGCGCCACTTTCAACTGTTCGTGCGCGACGACGGAACCGGCATCGATGCCCAGATCCTCCAGTTCGGCCGTGAAAAGCACTGGGGCCTGGCCGGCATGCGCGAGCGCGCCGAGCGGATAGGCGGGCAATTTCACGTGATGAGCCGGGAAGCGGCGGGTACCGAAATCCAGCTCGAAATCCCGGCTCATCTGGCTTTCCGCGACGAAAAGCCCAGGAAGCGGACCTGGTTCTCCCGGCCCAGGCAGCGGACCTGACCGGCGCGGCTCGCGGCGGGATGGCATCCCGCCCCGACCGAGCCTCATCAAAGCCTGCGCCACGAAAGGCTGCCGGTCGCGGACCTAGGCTCCTTCCATGGTCTCGGAAAGGAACCAGGTGCGCCGCTCGGTCTGATCGATCCAGACTTCAATCAGGCTGGTAGTCGCCACATCGTTGTGCTTAGCGCAAATCTCGTGCATTTGTCGCAGGTAGCCCGTAAGAAGAGCGTTGTCGTCTCGGAGATCGGAAAGCATCGCCTCCGGACTCAGGACCTCCTGGTCGTTGTCCTTCAGCCGCTGGCGCCGCGAGATGTCGCCGATCGACCGCAAGGTGGTTCCTCCGATCTTGCGCGCCCGCTCCGCGATGTCGTCGCTCATGGCGAAGATCTGCTCCGCGTGCTCGTCGAGCAGTAGATGGTAGTCGCGAAAATGGCGGCCCTTCATGTGCCAGTGAAAATTCTTCGTCTTTACGTAAAGCGCAAAGACATCCGCGAGCAGTGGTCGTAACCCTTCGGTAATCTCGGTCACGGCCTGGCTGCTCAATCCGGGTGACTCCTGTGCAAGCTTCCTCGTCGCACCGTTGATCATGACGTTCTCCATTTCTGAGGTTCACTGCTGAGTTGCTGGCTTCGCCTCGCCGGGCCGGATGCCCTTCGCCGCCGGTAAGGCGCAATAGTGTTGTTCATTACGATTTCCTGTTTGGGCTTCGGCCGGAATGCTTGCACATCACGTTCCACAGTCACTCCGCCGCCTTCGCCGCCAGCCCGTCTACCACCGAGATGTTCGCCAGCAGGCTATCGGGCAGCGCATGCCGATGCTGCAGATAGATGCCGTCATTGAAGGAGACGCAGACGCTGCCATCCGGCTTCTCCCAAACCAGGATCTTGAGCGGGAGGTCCAGCGCCGCGGTCGGAGAGGCAAGCATGAGCGGCGTCCCCGCCTTGGGATTTCCGAAGATCAGCAGCTTGCAGGGGCGCATCTGAAATCCGGCTTTCACTGCTTCGCCGCTGTGATCGACCACCGTGAATAACTTCACCCCTTTGGCGGCAAGAATTTCCTCCACGCGTTGCACCGTCTCATCCACGGGATGATGCGAAGGGATGGTTACGATTCCGTTACTTGATGTCCTGGGTGTCATGGATTCCTCCTGTTTGGGCTGCACGGCAGCCGGGTTGACCGAAAACAAATGGATGGCGAGGGCCAGTCCGAGAATCGCCAGAAGAAGCGCCAGGGCGACGGCGAATGTCGAGCGGTGCGGGGACTCGGTCTGCCCGCGATCGAGTTCTCGAATCAACCGCAGGTAAGACCAGGCGCTCCAAAACAGGGCCAGCGCGCCCGCCAAAATGAGCGCTGCTCCGAACCACGGCGAGCCGAACGTGCCCCGAATGGAATTCTCCTGCGCGATCCCCATGGCCCGCAGAAACAGCCCGAAGCGGGCGATTACGAAGCCGAATCCCGCCAGCGCAAGTCCGGTGCGAATCCAGGCGAGGAAGGTGCGCTCCGCCGCAAGATAATCCGACAGGCTGCTTTGTGCCATGGCTTTTACGCTTGGGTCCTGCGCGAAAGAGGGGATGACCCTCCACGTTGAGGATGCCAATGAGCATTTCAGATTCCCTCCGGAATCGCACTCCCCGGTTAGGCGCTGCGATTGCTCGCGATCGCGGGAGGTCATTCGGCTATGGAATCAACTTCGAAGCAGGTGCAGGTCCGCGGCGCCGCGGCCATTGCCACGGCGGCTGCCGCGGTTGCCATCGGCGTTTTTGCCATTGCGGCGCTGGCGATCGGCCGGTTGGCGATTCGCCGGCTGGTGATCGAGGACGCGGTCATCCACTCCCTCCGGATCGATCGACTCACGGTTAAGGAACGCACATGAGCCGATCCGCCGGCTTGCCGGACGTCGGTCGAAATATCGACACCGGACCCGGATATTCGGCACGCGTACCTTCGTAACTGCTTCAACTGTCGTCCCCCACGCCGATCTCCCGGCTGGTCAGCCGAATGCAAACCACGGTATGACGAAGACCGAAGCATTTTCAAACCGTCGGAAGAGGTTGAAACCTGAATGTCGAGGGAAACTTTTGGCAGGCTGCTCGCGCCCAATCTCGGAGCCATCCGCCGTTTTGTCCGCCGCCGGCTGCGAACCCAGGACTACGTGGACGACGTTCTGCAGCAGACTCTGCTGCTGGCGTTCGTTCATCGGAACCAGTTGCGGGCGCCCTCGAAATTCAAAAGTTGGCTGTGGTCGATCGCGGTGAACGAGGTTCGAATGTTTCACCGCTCTTACCGGCCGTATCTGTCTCTTGACGAGCTCCCCCGATTCGAGATCGCGGACCCCGCAAACTCGCCGCTCTTGCGCTGCGAGGCGGCGGAGCGGCGGGCTTTCCTGGAGGCAGCCATGGGCCGGCTTCACGCGCGCGACCAGGCTGCCATTCAACTCGAGCTGGACGGCCTGACGGTTCCCGAAACCGCGGCCGCCACCGCGGTATCGGTCGCGGCTGCAAAATCGGCTCGCTTCCGCGCCCGTCAACGCCTTCTGCAGGCCGTTCACCAGCAGGCCTGACGCGGTTTCGCCGCGCCGCACCCGCCCGCCGTTCCGTATTACAAGCGCATAACAATCCTCTGGACGATTTGCGAGTTTGCGTACCACGATAGTGTCATACAAAGACACCACCGGTTAGGGATTCGCCCGGAAATGCAACCGACTACCCTCGGGTTAGAGAGACTCGCGGCGCAGACACGGGTCCGAGGAGACGGAACTGCAACGGCTATTCTCTGCTTTCCCGTGTGGGCCTCCCGGAGTGGGCCTGCTGGTTTTGAGGATCGCGATCGGTCTGACGGGGACAATTCAAGGTTCGCTCGTGCTGGCGGAGCACTCCGCATCGGCCGCCGAATCGTGGTCCGTCGGGCTGGCGTTGATCGGCAGCGGCGTGCTCCTCCTTATTGGATTCCTGACGCCCATCGCCAGCATCGTCCAGGGCCTGCTCGCGGTTTCCTTTGCTTTGACGTGGGTCGCCGCCCCGCTAACCAACCTGTTTGTGTCCTCACCCGCGGTTGCCCTGCTGGTAGCGGTGGATCTCGCTTTAGCTCTATTGGGCCCCGGATCGGTTTCGATTGACCGCCGCATTTTTGGCCGCCGTGAAATCATCATCCCCCGAATGCGAGAGCCGTTGAACTGAATTCCTGCATCGATACCAATGACGGGGTAGTAGCATCCGTCCCGTTCCGGTTATCTCGCGAACCCGCGTTGGCGTGATGACACGTGAAGCGCCCCGGCGGCATACTTCTGAACCAGTGCCGCGGATCGACCGACAAGGAGCGTTATGGAAACACCTTCGAAAGGCGCCGTGAAACACGAGCACGACGGCGATTCCGCCCGCGAGAATGGAAATCCCTTCTCCCCCTATGTGTTTGCGGGCACACCGAACGCGTTGTACGACCGCCACCTGGCTTTGGACAATATCGAGGATGCCGGCGCGGCCAGCCCGCGAGAGCGGTTTGCCGCCGTGGCCAGTTCGGTGCGCGACCTTCTCTCGCGGCGTTGGATCGACACCGAAAAGACCTACCAGATCCAGAACCCGAAACGCGTTTGTTACCTCTCCATGGAATTCCTGATCGGCCGTTCGCTCGCGAACAACGTGGCGAATCTGCTCATGGATGCCGATGTCAAACAGTCTGTCGCCAGCCAGGATCTGAGTTGGGTCAGTCTCCTCGATCGCGAGCCCGACGCCGGCCTGGGCAACGGCGGGCTGGGGCGGCTGGCGGCCTGTTTCCTGGATTCCATGGCCACCATGGCCCTTCCCGCCGTGGGCTACGGTCTGCGTTACGAGTACGGCATGTTCAAGCAGACCATCCGCGACGGATGGCAGCAGGAAAGGCCCGACAACTGGCTCCGCCATCCCGATCCCTGGGAGGTGGCGCGGCCCCACGAGAGGGTGGAAGTCAAGCTGAACGGCTCCTTCGAGATCCGCGGCGGCCAATTGCGCACCATACCCGACCGGCGGTCGACGCTCATCGGCATTCCTTTCGACCGGCCGGTGGTCGGCTATGGCGGCAAAACCGTAAACACGCTGCGGCTGTGGGCGGCCGCCGCTCCCGACTACTTCGATTTTCAGGTGTTCAGCCACGGCGACTTTGTCGGCGCCGTGGCGGAGACGCTGATGGCGGAATCGCTCACACGCGTGCTCTATCCGGACGACTCGACCAGCAGCGGCCAGGGGCTTCGCTTCGTTCAGGAATACTTCCTGGTCGCCTGCTCCCTCGCCGACCTGCTGCGCAGATTCCGCCGCGGCAACCACGACTGGCGCTCGCTGCCGGAGAAGATCGCCATCCAACTGAACGACACGCATCCCGCCATGGCCGTCCCGGAATTGATGCGAATCCTCATGGACGACGTCAGGCTGGGCTGGGATGAGGCCTGGGACCTGACACAGCGAACGCTCGCGTACACGAATCACACTCTGCTGCCGGAAGCGCTGGAGAAGTGGCCGCTCGAGTGGTTCGAGGCCCTCCTGCCGCGCCATTTGCAAATCATCTTCGAGATCAACCGCCGCCTGCTCGATTCCGTACGGTCCCGATTCCCTCGAGACGAGGGCCGGGTGCAGCGAACCAGTTTGATCGAAGAAGGGCCGGCGAAACACGTGCGCATGGCCAACCTGGCCATCACCGGCTCCCACAGCACCAACGGCGTCGCCGCCATCCACTCGCAACTGCTGCGCGCGGTCACCGTCCGCGATCTCGCCGAGATGTTTCCCGAACGGTTCAACAACAAGACCAACGGCGTGACGCCGCGGAGATGGCTGATGCTGTGCAATCCGCCGCTCGCCGCGGCCATTACCGAGGCCATCGGCGACGAATGGATCCGCGATCTCAGCCAGTTGGCGCGATTGCGGGGGCTGGCTGCCGATGCCGGTTTCGCCGACCGGTTCCGCCGCGCCAAACGTGAGGCGAAGCGCGGCTTTGCGAACTGGCTGAAGTCGTGTAGCGGCCGGATCGTGGACCCCGAGTCCATTTTCGATTGCCAGATCAAGCGTATTCACGAATACAAGCGTCAATTACTGAACGCGCTGCGGATCGTAGTGTTGTATAACCGGCTGCGCAGCGATCCGTCGCTCGAGTGGACCCCCAGAACCTTCTTCTTCGGCGGAAAAGCCGCGCCGGCCTACCACCTGGCCAAGCTGATCATCAAATTCATCGAGAACCTCGCCGCCACCATCGACGCCGACCCGGTGGTGCGAGGCCGCATGAATGTTCTGTTCCTGCCCGAGTACGATGTTTCCCTGGCCGAGCGGCTGATTCCCGCCGCCGACGTCTCCAACCAGATCTCCACCGCGGGCTATGAAGCCAGCGGCACCAGCAACATGAAATTCATGATGAATGGCGCGCTCACCATCGGCACCCGCGACGGCGCGACCATTGAGATGGCACAGGAAGCCGGAGAGGAGAATTTCTTCCTGTTCGGACTGACCGCCGACCAGGTGAACAGCAGCCGCGGCTGGTACAACCCGCACTGGCACTACGACAACGAGCCGGAGACGCGGCGCGCGCTGGACATGATTTTCGCCAACTATTTCAGCCCCAAAGAACCCGGCATATTCAACGAATTGCGGGATACGCTGCTGGTGCATGGGGATTATTACATGCACCTCGCCGATCTGCAATCGTACTTGAAGGCGGATCAGGAGCTGGTCACCTTGTACGGCGACGCACACAACTGGACGCGCAAAGCCATTCTCAACGTCGCCGGTTCCGGCCGCTTTTCGAGCGACCGCACCATCGCGGAGTACGCCAAGGACATCTGGGACGTGCATTCGTGTCTTGTGTCATAGAGCCCGTCCGCCGGCGGCGAAAAAGCCGGAAAAAAGGAACCGTTTCCCGCGCGATCGCACTCCATACAGAAGAGGGAATCCATGAAAGCAACCAAAGCACTCCATGACCTGGGGCAAAGCATCTGGCTCGACAACATCACCCGCGACATGCTGGACGCGGGCACGCTGGCGCGTTACATCGCCGATCTTTCCGTGACCGGGCTAACTTCCAACCCGACCATTTTCGACCACGCCATCAAAAACAGCACGGCCTACGACGCCGCCATTCGCGGCGGCGGGAATGCCGGCCGCAGCGGCGAGCAACTGTTCTTCGATCTGGCGGTGGAAGACATCGCGCGCGCCGCCCGCCTCTTCCGGCCGATCCACGACCAGACGGATGGCGTGGATGGCTGGGTCTCCCTCGAGGTTTCGCCGCTGCTGGCGCACGATAGCGGCGCCAGCCTTGCCGCCGCGAAGGATGTGCATCAGCGGGTGGGCCAGCCCAACCTGTTCGTCAAGATTCCGGGCACGCCGGAAGGTCTGCCTGCGATCGAGGAAGCGATCTTCGCCGGCATTCCCGTCAACGTCACGCTCCTGTTCTCGCCCGATCAGTATGCCAGGGCGGCCGAGGCCTTCTTGCGCGGCATCGAGCGGCGCATCGATGCCGGGCTCAACCCGGCCGTGGGTTCGGTGGCGTCGCTGTTTGTGAGCCGCTGGGATGTGGCGGTCACGGGCAAAATCCCCGAAGCGCTGCGCGACCAGCTCGGCATCGCGATTGCGAAAGGCACCTACAAGACCTATTGCGATCTGCTCGGGTCGGCGCGCTGGCGGCGCGCCTTCAACTCGGGCGCGCGGCCGCAGCGGCTGCTGTTTGCCAGCACCGGAACCAAGGATCCGAAGGCATCCGACGTGTTATATATCAAGACGCTGGCAGCGCCGTTCACGGTGAATACCATGCCGGAAGCCACCCTGAAAGCCTTCGCGGAACATGGCGACATCGGCCCCAGCCTCCCGCCCGACGGAGGCGACAGCGAAGCCGTGCTGGCATCGTTCGTGAAAGCCGGCGTGGATCCGCAGGGCCTCGCGACCCGGCTTCAGGAGGAAGGCGCGACGTCGTTCGTGAATTCCTGGCGCGATCTGATGAACGTCATTGAAACCAAGGGTACGCGGCTTCAGACAGCCGCCTCCCACCGATAAGAGGAAGGACCGATGCAAGCATACGCACAACCTGCCGAGGGAACGGCGCGCTTCAGTTCAGTGTCCAAGAAAAAAGCCTGGGAAGCGCTGGAAAGCCATTTTCAGCAGATCCGGAGTTCTCATTTGCGCGAGCTTTTCGCCGGCGATCCGGCGCGGGGCGAGCGCATGACCGCCGAAGCGGCGGGGATTTTTCTCGACTATTCCAAGAACCGTGCCACCGCGGAGACCATGAGGCTGCTCCTCCAACTGGCTGAGGAATCGGGCCTGCGGGGGCGCATCGATGCCATGTTCCGCGGCGAAAAGATCAATGTCACCGAAAATCGCGCGGTCCTGCACGTGGCGCTGCGCGCGCCCGAGGGCGCATCCATTCTGGTCGATGGCGAAAATGTGGTGCCGCAGGTCCACGCCGTGCTCGCCAGGATGGCTGCCTTCGCCAACCGCATCCGCGGCGGCGAATGGAAAGGCCATACCGGGCGGCCGATTCGCAACATCATCAATATCGGCATCGGCGGCTCCGATCTCGGCCCGGTAATGGCCTACGAAGCGCTCAAACATTACAGCGACCGCAAACTCTCCTTCGGCTTCGTTTCCAACGTGGATGGCACGGACTTTGCGGAAGCCGTGAACGCCGCCGACCCGGCGGAAACCCTGTTCATTGTCTCCTCGAAGACGTTTACCACGCTCGAAACCATGACCAACGCTCACTCCGCCCGCCAGTGGCTGCTCGACCGCCTCGGCGGCGACCAGAAAGCGATTGCGCGCCACTTTGTGGCGGTATCGACGAACCGGCGCGAAGTGGAGAAGTTCGGAATCGATTCCCAGAACATGTTCGGCTTCTGGGATTGGGTCGGCGGCCGTTACTCGATGGATTCCGCCATCGGCCTGTCGACCATGGTGGCCATCGGGCCCGATCATTTCCGGGAGATGCTGGACGGCTTTCACCAGGTGGACGAGCACTTCCGCACCGCGCCGCTGGAGCGCAACCTGCCCGTGCTGATGGGCCTGCTGGGCGTCTGGTACAACGATTTCTTCGGCGCCGCCACAGTCGCGGTGTTGCCCTACGAACAATATCTGAAGCGTTTTCCCGCCTATTTGCAGCAATTGACCATGGAAAGCAACGGCAAACACGTGACGCTTTCCGGCGACGAGGTCACCTATCCAACCGGTCCGGTCTATTGGGGCGAACCCGGAACCAACGGCCAACATTCCTTTTACCAGCTGATTCACCAGGGGACGCGCCTCATTCCCTGCGATTTCATCGCATTCGGCCATCCCTTGAACCCGCTGGGGCGTCATCACGACGTGCTGATGGCCAATGTTTTCGCGCAGGCGGAAGCGCTGGCCTTCGGCAAGACGCCGGAGCAGGTAAAGGCCGAAGGCACGCCGGATTGGCTGGTGCCGCACCGCGTGTTCGAGGGGAATCGTCCGTCCAACACCATCCTGGTGGACCGCCTCACGCCCGCGAACCTCGGCAAGCTGGTGGCGCTTTACGAGCACTGCGTCTTCACTCAGGGCTCCATCTGGGAAATCAATTCGTTTGACCAGTGGGGTGTCGAGCTGGGGAAGGCGCTGGCGCAGCGAATTGTCCCGGAATTGGAGAGCCAGGGCGAGCCGGCACTCGGCCACGACTCCTCCACCAATAACCTGATTCGCCGGTACCGCCAGCTCAAAACAGCAAAATAGGAGGGTTCAGATGAGTGATTCCCATTCGGATGCGTTGGTGTTCTTCGGCGCCACGGGCGACCTGGCATATAAGAAGATCTTTCCGGCGCTGCAATCGCTGGTGAAACACGGCAAGATCACGTTTCCGGTGGTCGGCGTCGCCAAAGCGGGATGGAACCTGGAGAACCTGCGGGAGCGCGCCCGCGACAGCGTGACCACGAACGGCGGACTTGACCGCGAAGCCTTCGCGAAGTTGTCCAGCCTGCTGCGATACGTCGACGGCGATTACAACGACCTGGCCACGTTTGAGGCGTTGCGGCGGGAGGTCGGCAACGCGCGGCGGCCGGCGCATTACCTGGCGATTCCACCGCTCCTTTTCGGAACCGTGGTGGAGAACCTGTCCAAATCCAATTGTTCCGACGGGGCTCGCGTGGTGGTGGAGAAGCCCTTCGGGCACGATCTGGCCTCGGCCCAGGCGCTCAACCGGACGCTGCAAATCTGTTTCCCGGAGCGCAACATCTTCCGCATCGATCACTACCTGGGCAAGCGCCCGGTGAATAATATCGTGGTTTTCCGATTCGCCAACGCCTTCATGGAGTCCTTCTGGAATCGCAACTTCATCGAGAGCGTGCAGATCACCATGGCCGAGGATTTCGGCGTCCAGGGACGCGGCGCTTTTTACGACCAGACAGGCGCCATCCGCGACGTGATTCAGAACCACCTGTTCCAGATCCTGTGCAACCTGAGCATGGAGCCGCCGGTCCGCACCGACAGCGAAAGCATTCGCGACGAGAAGGTGAAAGTGCTCAAATCCATGCCGCCGATCGAGCCGCGAAACCTGGTGCGCGGGCAATTTCGCGGCTATCGGCAGGAGAAGGGCGTGGCGCCCGATTCTCAAGTGGAGACCTTCGCCGCCGTGCGCCTGGAGCTGAATTCCTGGCGCTGGAACGGCGTGCCGTTTTTCATCCGGGCGGGAAAGAACCTGCCCGTCAGCCGGACCGAGGTGGTCGGCCGCTTGCGCGAGCCTCCGGCGGTGATTCGCGTCGGCAACGGCGTGAAGAACTACATCCGGTTCCGCATCAGTCCCGAGATGACCATTGCCGTCGGAACGACCGTAATGGGCGCCAGCGAGGATCTGCAGGGAGAAAACGTCGAAATGGTGGCCAGCCGCCACCCGCAGCCCAATGAAATGGAGGCGTACGAGCGCGTTTTGGGCGACGCCATGTCCGGAGATGCGACCCACTTCGCCCGCCAGGACTACGTCGAGGAAGCGTGGCGCATTGTGGACCCCGTTTTGAAAGCGGTAACGCCCGTCTACGAGTACGAAAAAGGGTCCTGGGGACCGTCCCAGGTGAACGCCGTCACGCCGCCCGGCGGTTGGCACGACCCAGCCGCCGCCGACGAAGAGGATTACCGGCCAGCCAAGGCGAGCTAGGTCCGTCCGCCCGGGTCGGGTTTGATGACACTCGATAGAGGCGGGATGCCATCCCGCTGCAGATTGACAATCTGCCCCACGGCCTTGAGAAGGGAGAACAACATGGGCAGCGCGCAGGTAATTCGGCAGGACAGCGAAACGCAGATCGACCGGCTCTGCATCAACACCATCCGCACACTCTCGATGGACGCCGTGCAGGCCGCCAATTCGGGGCATCCGGGCACTCCCATGGCGTTGGCGCCGCTGGTATACACGATCTGGAACCGCGTCATGCGGTTCGATCCGCAGAACCCCATCTGGCCGAACCGCGACCGTTTCGTGCTCTCCAACGGCCATGCCTCCATGCTGCTCTGGTCGGTGCTCCACCTGACGAAGACGCAGGCGGTGAACCCGGAATACGAGACCATCGGCCAACCGTCCGTGACCCTGGATGATATCCGTCATTTTCGCCAGCTCGGCTCGAAGGCTCCCGGCCATCCCGAGTACCATCTGGTCTCCGGCGTCGAAGCCACTACCGGCCCGCTGGGGCAGGGCGTGTCTGACAGCGTCGGCATGGCGATCGGAGAAAAGTGGCTGGCAAACCGCTACAACCGTCCGCAGTTCCAGCTCTTCGACTACAACATTTATGCCGTCTGCGGGGACGGCTGCCTGATGGAAGGAGTGAGCTCGGAATCCGCGTCGCTGGCCGGACACCTCGGCCTCGACAATCTCTGCTGGATTTACGACAACAACCACATCACCATCGAGGGGAACACGCGGATTACGTTCACCGAAGACGTGGCCTGCCGCTTTCAGGGATACGGCTGGAACGTGCTGCGCGTCGGCGATGCCAACGACATCGATCGCATCCAGCACGCGCTCGAGATCTTCCGCGAGACCAAAGGCCGGCCGACGCTGATTATCCTCGATAGCCACATCGGGTATGGCGCGCCGCACAAGCAGGACACCGCGGCGGCGCATGGCGAGCCGCTGGGCGAAGAGGAAATCCGCCTCGCCAAGCGCAATTACGGCTGGCCGGAGGATGCCAAATTCCTGGTGCCGGATGGCGTCTACGAACACTTCGCCGGCGGAATCGGCGAGCGCGGCGGCGCGGCACGAAAAGCGTGGCTGGACCAGTTCCGTCTGTACCGCCAGGCCTATCCGGAGCTGGCGGGTGAGATCGACGAGATCGAAAAGCGTGAGCTCCCCGCGGGATGGGATCGCAACCTGCCCGTATTCCCCGCCGACGCCAAGGGAATCGCCGGCCGCGATGCCTCCAGCAAGGTATTGAACGTTCTGGCGCAGAACATTCCGTGGTTTCTCGGCGGTTCCGCCGACCTCGGGCCGTCCAACAAGACGCTGCTCACCTACCAGGGGGCCGGCGACTTCCAGGTGGACAACCGGGGAGGAAAAAACCTCCATTTCGGCATCCGCGAGCACTCCATGGCGGCCATCGTGAACGGGCTGGCGCTTTCCAAAATCCGCGCGTTCGGCGCGACGTTCTTCATCTTCAGCGACTACGCGCGTCCCGCCATCAGGCTTTCCGCCATCATGGAATTGCCCACGATTTTCATCTTCACCCACGACGCCATGGGCGATGGAGAGGACGGACCGACCCACCAGCCGGTGGAACAACTGGCCTCGCTCCGCGCCATTCCGGGGCTGATGACGCTGCGGCCGGCGGACGCCAACGAGGTGGTGGAAGCCTATCGCTGCATCCTGCAATTACGGCATAAGCCGGCGGCGCTGGTGCTCTCGCGCCAGCCGCTTCCCACGCTCGATCGGACGCGCCTGGCGCCGGCCTCGGGATTGGCGCGGGGCGCCTACGTTTTGGCGGACGCGCCCAATGGAAATCCGCAGGTCGTCCTGATGGCTTCGGGAAGCGAAGTTATCCTGGCGGTGAATGCGCACGACGCCCTTCTCTCCGCGGGCATCCGCTCGCGCGTGGTGTCGATGCCTTCCTGGGATCTGTTCGAAGAGCAGACCGCGGACTACCGCGACAGCGTGCTGCCGCCGAATGTGACGGCGCGCGTTGCCGTGGAACAGGCCTCGACTTTCGGGTGGGAGCGCTACACGGGCACGAGGGGCCGGATCATCGGAATGAAGACTTTCGGCGCTTCCGCCCCCCTCAAGGAGCTGCAGCGGAAATTCGGCTTCGAACCGGAAACCGTCGTCAAGGCCGCCAGGGAGCTGCTGGGAGTAAGCGGTTCCTGAAGCGGCGCCCGTTCACAGAAAAACACAATATTCCTATCGCCTTGCCTGCCCGTCAGTTCGGGCGAAATCGGCCGACGTCGGCGGCCCGATTTTGAGGGGGCGTCTGCGAAAATGGGCGCGGGAAGGAGGGTTGCTTGGGTAAATTACCCGCGATATTGGGCATAAGCCGTTTAGAATCTTCCGAAGCTTGGGTAAATTACCCACGCCCGGAAAAATCAGTGGATATGGAAAGTGAAAACGCAGGTCTACAACGGTGGCTGGGCCGTCACGACGCATTGGACCTGGTGGCAAGAACCTGCTCGGCGGTGGACGTCGGATGCATCAAACAAATTCGCGACGAGAAGCTGTATCTCGATATGGCGCCAACCTGGGACGAATTCTGTAGCCAGGAACTGCACAGCAGCCGGCGCAAGATGGATACCATGATCCGCCAACTGGAAGAACTGGGGCCGGCTTACTTCGAGCTGTCCCGGCTTACCCGGGTTACCGCCGGGGAGTTCCGGCAGCTCGGCCCGGCGGTTACCGCCGAGGGCGTCGAAGTGAATGGCGAGGTGGTGGCCTTCAAGCCGGAGAATCGCGCCGTGCTCGAAGCCGCCGTGGCGAGCGTGCGTAAAGCGCGCAAGCCGGCGAAAAAAACGTTGGGCGATGTGCTGGCCGCGTGCGATGCCCTGACCGCGCAGTTGGAAAAGCTTCCGCCGCTGCCGGACGCGCTGCAGAAACTCGACCTGGCCGCGGCCCTGTACCGGCTGAAAAAGGCGGCGGAGGGTTTGGGCGTCATCACCGTGGAGGTGAAGCTGTAGCCGATGGAAGCGGCCGCTCCGTGACCGTCGTGCGCACGCGGGCAAAAGGCGCCGGACAGCCTACAGGTTGCTCATCCCGCCATCGATCACCAGCTCGCTGCCCACGGTGAATGCCGATTCGTCGGAAGCCAGAAATACGATGGCCTTGGCGACCTCCGACGGCTTTCCGAAGCGGCCGGCGGGGACCTGGCTCTGAATGCCGGCTGCGACCGACTTCATTTCCGATTCCGACAGCCCCAGCTTGCTATAGAGCGGCGTGGAGATCGGTCCGGGACTGACGGTGTTGATGCGAATTCCGCGCGAAATCAATTCCCCGGAAAGAGTGCGCGCCAGGGAAAGCAGAGCGGCCTTCGACGCGCCGTAGACGCTGGTATTGGGCATGCCGATATGGGCGTTGATGGAAGTGTTCAGCACAATCGACGCCGGATTGGCAAACACCGGCAGCAGCGCCTGAAGCAGAAAAAACGGCCCTTTGAAATTGATCGCCATGGAGCGGTCGAAAGCCGCCTCGTCCCATTTCTCCAGCGGACGCATTTCCGCGATCCCGGCGTTGACGAAGAGGATATCGATATTTCCGAAAGCCTCCGCCACTGTCCGGGCAAGCTGGGCCTGGGCGGCGCCGCCGGCATCGGAAGCCACCCCCAGGACTCCGCCCCCGAGTTCCTTGCGCGCCGCCTCCAGCGTGGCCGGATTGCTGCCCGTGATCATCACCCGCGCGCCCTCGGCGAGAAACTCCCTGGCTGTCTCCAGGCCGATGCCGCTGGTTCCACCGGTAATCAGCGCGCGCTTGTTCTTGAGGCGTTCCATCGCGGATATCTCCTTTTGGCGGGCCGTCAGCCGGCCACCGCGGCCCTGGCGGCAGCGGAGCTCGGATAGCGGTCGCCTGCCGCATCGCCGGCCGGCAAGCTGTTTCCCGCGGCTGCCGGGCGCTCCCAGGAATTCTCGCGCGAAATCCCCAGCTTTCGCATGCGCGAGATCAAGGTGGTGCGAGGCAGTCCCAGCCGCGCCGCCGCGCCCGTCCGCCCGCCCACCACCCAATTGGTTTTGCGAAGCGTTTCCGCAATGTGGACGCGCTCCACTTCGGCGAGCGTGCGATTTGGCTCGCCCGGCGCCGCGGCCGCGACGGGCGTCGGCTCCCAAAGCGGGTGATCCAGCACGCCCCCGTCCGCCACCAGCACCGCGCGCTCGATGAAGTTCTGCAATTCTCGGATATTTCCCGGCCAGTCGCGCCGGCGGAGCGCTTCCATCAGTTCCTCGGAAATGGCGTCGATCGGCTTGTTCATGCGAGCCGAAAACTTCCGCACGAAATGGCGGACCAGCAGCGGAATGTCTTCCATACGCTCGCGCAATGGCGGCAACACGATCGGGAACACGTTCAGCCGGTAATACAGATCGGCTCGGAACTGACGCTGGTTCACCATCTGCGCCAGGTTCTGGTTGGTGGCCGCCACGATGCGCACGTCCACCCGGATGGTTTGCGAGCTGCCCAATCGTTCGAACTCCCTCTCCTGAAGCGCCCTCAACAGCTTGGGCTGCAGCTCCATGGGCAGATCGCCGATCTCGTCGAGAAAGAGCGTCCCTCCGTTGGCGATTTGCAGCCGTCCGATCCGCTGCGTGAGCGCGCCGGTAAAGGCGCCCCGCTCGTGGCCGAACAATTCGCTCTCCAGAAGTCCGCTGGGGATAGCCGCGCAATTCAGCTTCACGAACGGTGCGCGCGCCCGCGGGCTCTGCTCGTGAATCGCCGAGGCTACCAGCTCTTTGCCGGTTCCAGTTTCGCCCTGAATCAGCACCGCGCAATCGGTTGGCGCGACCATAGCCATTTCGTCCAGGACGAATCTCCATGTAGTCGCTTCCCCGATCAATTCCTTTTCGTAAAAGTTAGTCACGCTGGCTCTCCTTTACTGTTTTCCGAAATCGTCACTACGACTTTGCCCGGTCTGAGTTTGGGCACCCGGTTGCCATAAGCGTCAGGCGCGCGCGACAGAGGCACTACCGCGGCCACGCCGGCTCGCAGGCGGCCCGCTTGCAGCAAATCAGCGATGTCGCCGAGTTGCCGCCGATCCGGCTGCACCAGCAGAAAGGCCTCCTTGCTACGGGCGTCGGCCGCGCCATCCCCGCCCGCCGCTATGGTGACCAGCCGCCCGGTTGGTTTGAGAACACTCCAGGATCGCCGCAGGGTTTCGCCCCCGACGGTGTCGAAAACCGCGTCCATTCCGGCGGCGTATTGCTCGAACGGCGCGGCCTCGTAGTCGATTACCTGGCCGGCGCCGAGCTCTCTGACGAGTTCCGCGTTCGCGCGCGACGCGGTGGCGATGACCTGCGCGCCGTGAAGGTGGGCTAGCTGAACCGCCAGGCAGCCCACCGAACCCGCCCCGCCATGGATCAGGATGCGCTCGCCGGCCTGAATTCTGACGCGATCGAAGAGGCCCTGCCAGGCCGTCAACGCGCTGATCGGAACGGAGCCAGCCTCGACGTGGCTGATTCCGGCAGGCTTCGGGACCACCGCCGTCTCCGGGGCCGTGCAATACTCCGCCATGGCGCCCTCCGCGAACCAATCGTTCATGCCGAAGACTTCCTGGCCGGCTTCGAAACCATGATTCGTTTCGTTGGCGCCGGCAATCACGCCCGAGAACTCGTGGCCTGGAATCGCGTTCCTCCGGACTTCGCCGCTCCTGGTATGAGTGGTGGGATACCAGAGCAACTCCGAGGGCGTAACACCCGCCGCGCGGACTTGAATCAACAGTTCGCCGGCGGCGGCCTCGGGCCGCGGAGCGATGCCCTCGCTCAAGTCCGGTATCGCATCTCCCAGGCGCACGGCTTTCATGGTTATCCCTGGTGCTCCGCGCGGCGGCGGCGTCCGCTGGCGAGATAGATTTCCGCGCGCGGCTCAAACAGCGGATCGGCCGATTTCTCGATGCCGTCCACGCGGGGGATCGGATCGAAGATAATATGTTGCTGTTCGGCTTCCTGGTTGGGAAGCACGGACTGCAGCTCGAGCGTGCCGAACGGGGTCTCCGGCCGGTCATCGGGCCACTGCACGGTGGCGTCGTCCACAATGTCATTGGCATCGGCGATTTGCGCCGAGATGTGCATTGTGACGGCGCTTTTCGCCAGCGTGCGGCTTACGTCGTCAAACAGGAAATTGGCTTCCTGCCGTGCCGCCGCGGCCGGATCCAGGTACTGGTTGCGGCCGTCGGGCCGGATGCGGTAGCGTCCGTAGCAGGCGTCGCCCTTCTGATTCACAAACCGCACCGCGTTGACGGCATAGAACGATTCTTTGAAGAAGCTGGCGGGCACGGGCTTGGGCGCCTGAAAGAAGCGCAGCGCGGCCGGATGGCTGCCCAGGTAAACCTCGATGGGTTTGGGGCTCGGCACATCGGGCCCGCTGGCGGCGGCGGCTCGAATCAGCTCGAGGAACTCCTCCACCGTGCGCGCGGGAAATCCATTCACGGTATGCCCGATGATATCGGTGTGGACGTGCTCGGCAAGATGAAAGCGGATCGCCATGCCGCGCGGACTTGCGTTGGGGTCGGCGTCGGCGATGGTGGGAATGCCGGTGGTATCGGAGAATCGAACCGTGACCGGCGTCGAGGCGCGCTGCGCATGCGGGGCGCGAGTGAGCGAAGCTGCTTGCGGCGACGGCGTGAATCTTCCCGCCACGAGAATTCCCTTGGCGTGCGCGGGCCGAAAGCCGGGATGACTGCCGTTGATATCGTGAAAGGCCTGGATCACTTCGTCGGCGAGAGTGCGGCCGTGAAAGGTTTTGGCTGTGCTCATGGGTAGACTATGTCGGATTGGCGCGCAAAAATCATCACGACATTTAGGACTCTTTTGCTAACCCGTTCAGCGTCGGAGACCCATACCACCATCGGGGTACTTGGGAAGGGTGTCATATCGCACCCTGGATGTACGACAAGCCTGCCACCGCCGCGCACACGCGCTTCTGTTGAATTCCCAGCTTGCGCATGCGGTACTGGAGCGTGGTCCGCTTCAAGCCCAGGCGCGCAGCCGCTCCCTTCTCGCCGCTGATGACTCCCCGGCTATCGGCCAGGACTTCGACGATGTGGTCCCGCTCGGCGTCCGCCAATGTTCGGACAGCCTCCGGGTTTTGCCGCCTGGTGACAGCCTTCAGGTCCGGGAGGGGCGGGCGAAAGACTCTACCGGTCGACAAAACCACGCCGCGCTCGATAAAGTTCTGCAATTCGCGGACATTCCCCGGCCAATCGTAAAGCTGCAGGACTTCCATCACCTCGTCCGGAATGAAGTCGATCTCGCGGCCCATCCGCCCGGCGAATTCCTGTACGAAATGCCACGCCAGCTCCGGAATGTCCGCGGCGCGCTCGCGCAGCGGCGGCAGATTCACCGGGAACACATCCAGGCGATAGTACAAATCCGCGCGGAATTTCCGTTCGCGAACCATCTGCGCCAGGTCGAGATTGGTCGCCGCAACCACCCGGACGTCCACCCGTATGGTGTGATTGCTGCCCAGCCGCTCGAATTCCTGTTCCTGCAGAGCGCGCAGCAGCTTTGGCTGCAATTCCAGCGGCAGGTCGCCGATTTCGTCCAGAAACAGCGTGCCGTGGTTGGCCAATTGAAAACGCCCGGCCGTCTGCATAACCGCGCCCGTGAAGGCCCCGCGTTCATGGCCGAAGAGCTCGCTCTCGAGCAGCCCCGCCGGGAGGGCGGCGCAATTTACCTTGACGTAGGGGCCGTTTCTTCGCCGGCTTCGGTCGTGGATGGCCCGCGCAACCAGCTCCTTGCCGGTGCCGGTTTCTCCGCGAATCAGAACAGCCGTTGGGCTGGGGGCGACGGTCTCGATCGCCTGCCAGACACTCCGCAGGCCTCCATCGGCGCCGATCATCTTATTCTGGCTCTGCGCCGCGCTATATTGGCTCTCCGCCGCGGGTGACGGGAATGCATAAACCGTTTTGGGCATCGTCGCCATCATTTTGGGGCTCCTTACTCAAGATTGGATAGTTTCTACTATGCGGCGGGCCGGATCGAAATCCATCACGCGATCAAGGGTTTTTCAGGTGCCACTCCAGCCTAGAAAATCCGTAACCCGAAAGCAGTAGCTTTCCTTTACTCCCCGCCGCTACTCCCCGCCGCCCGGAGCGCCGGGAGTTTGGGCACGTGCCGGATGGCCGACACCGCGGGCTGTTGGGTTCGCCTCGCGCGTTCCGACGGGTCCTCGCATTTTCAATCAGATGCGGCAGTGTCGCGCGATGGCGGATCTCGTGCTGTGCGGGAAGGCTTAGCCATGCAGACAGAGCCCAAGACGATGATCGTGACCGGCGCCTCCAAGGGAATCGGCGCCGGGGCGGCGAAGGCGTTTCTCGAGCGCGGCTACAACGTGGTCGCCAACGCGCTCGGTTTTGCGAATTCGGCGCTCGCGCCTGGCGAGAAGCTGGCCCTGGTCGAGGGAAATATCGGCGAGCCGTCGACGGCGGACCAGATTGCCGCCGCTGCCATGAGCAGATTCGGCTCGATCAATGGGGTCGTCAACAACGCGGGCGTCTTTTTCACCAAGCCGTTTACCGACTATACCGCGCGCGATTTCGAGCTCCTGTCGGGGACCAATCTCCTGGGCTACCTCTATATCACGCAGCTCGCCGTGAAACAGATGGTGGCGCAGGGGACCGGCGGAAGTGTGATCTGCATCACCAGCGCGATGGTGGAGCATCCTATCGCCGGAGTGAAAGCTTCCGTACCGATGATCACGAAGGGAGGTTTGGAAGCGATTACCCGCAGCCTGGCCATGGAGTACGTTAAAGAAGGCATCCGCTTCAACGCAATCGCTCCAGGGGTGGTCAAAACACCCATGCACGCCGACGACCCCCCGGAGTACCTGAAGACCCTGTCGCCCATGGGAGCGATCTCGGAGGTAGACGACATCGTGGACGCCATCATTTATCTGAGCGAAGCCCGGCACGTCACGGGCGAGGTGTTGCACGTCGATGGCGGCGCCCACAACGGCAAATGGTAACCGCTGCGCCGCACACGAGTGCCCGGATTGGGAGGAAATGCATGGAAACTGGTTTCCAGGAGCAAAAAGCAAGTGAGGGAGGCGCCCGGCAACCCGGCGCCGAGGAGAGATTGACGGCGCTGGGCATCCGGCTGCCCGCGCCGCCCGAGCCCTTCGGCACATACGCCGAAGCCGTGCAAACCGGCAATCTGCTGTTTCTGACCGGAATGCTCCCGACGGAGGGCCGGGTCGCGAAATTCACCGGGCGCGTCGGCGGCGAGGTCGATGCCGACACGGGGCGCAAGGCGGCGCGAATGGCGGCGATGAACGCGCTGGCGGTGGCGCGCCGGCATCTGGGGTCGCTCGATCGGGTGACGCGGATCGTGCGGCTGGGCGTGATAGTGGCGACTTCGGGAGATGTCCGCGATCAGCCGAAAGTAGCGGACGGGGCGTCGGACCTGCTGCAGGACGTCTTTGGATCGGACAAAAATCCCAGCCGGCTGGTGTATGGCGTGGCCAGCCTCCCGCTGGGCTGCACGGTGGAGTTGGAAGTCATCTTCGAGGTGCAGGGCTAGGAGCACCGGGTTTGGGAAGAGGCGGAAAAATCATTGAAAGGAAGAGTTCAGAGGAGGGCTTATGGCAACCATGGTGACGAATACCGGAACTGCTCCCATGAAAGTGGCGCAGATCTCCAAGGCTGGTGGAGATTTTGAAATTGTCGAGCGCAGGATTCCCAATCCCGGCGTGGGCCAGGTGAGGATCAAAGTGCAAGCCTGCGGCATTTGCCACAGCGACGTTCTTACGAAGGACGGCCTGTGGCCGGGGATTCAGTTTCCGCGCGTGCCCGGGCATGAAATCGCCGGCATTATCGACGAAGTCGGGCCGGGTGTTACTTCGTGGAAAAAGGGGCAGCGCGCCGGAGTTGGCTGGCACGGCGGCCAGGATGGGACTTGTCCCTCCTGCCGGCGCGGGGATTTTCGCAACTGCCGCAACGTCCAGATTCCCGGCATCAGCTACGACGGCGGGTATCAGCAGTATATGCTGGCACCCATCGAGGCGGTGGCGGCCATACCGGCAAGTCTCGATGCCGTCGAGGCCGCGCCGCTGCTCTGCGCCGGCATCACCACCTTCAATTCGCTGCGCCACAGCGGCGCTCTCCCGGGGGATCTGGTGGCGATACTCGGCGTCGGCGGCCTCGGACACCTCGGAATTCAATTCGCGAACAAGTTTGGCTACAAGGTGGCCGCGATCGGGCGCGGCTCCGAAAACGCCAGCCTGGCAAAGAAGCTGGGCGCCCACGTGTACATCGACAGCCGGGCGACCAAGCCGGCCGACGAGCTGCAAAAACTGGGCGGCGCGCAGGCGATTCTGGCCACCGCGCCCAGTTCCAAGGCGATGTCCGAACTGATCGACGGCCTGGCGCCCAACGGGAAACTCGTCGTGGTCGGCGCGACCTTCGATCCCATCGAAGTCACGCCGGTGCAGCTCATTGTCGGGTGCCACAGCATTGAGGGGTGGGTTGCCGGAACGCCAACCGATTCCGAAGACACGCTGCGATTCTGCGAATTGACCGGAGTGCGTCCCATGATCGAGACCTATCCGCTCGAAAAGGCGGGCGAGGCTTATGCGCGGATGCTCAGCGGCGACGCGCAGTTCCGCGTGGTTCTGACGATGTAAGAGGGCGTCCTCCATGCAGCACCCGACGTTCTATCGCACCATCGCGATCGATGGCCTCTCGATCTTTTATCGGGAGGCCGGTCCGAAAGATGCTCCGGCTCTTCTGCTCCTCCATGGCGTGCCCTCCTCGTCGCGCATGTTCGAGCCGCTGCTCAGCCGTCTTTCCGACCACTATCACCTGGTGGCGCCCGATTATCCGGGCTTCGGCCATAGCGACTGGCCGGACCCCAAAAAGTTCGCCTATACCTTCGATGGTTATGCCGGGATCCTGAATGGCTTCACCGAAGCGCTCGGGATTCCGCGCTACACGCTGTACATGCAGGATTACGGCGGTCCAGTGGGATTTCGCATGGCCCTGGCGCATCCGGAGCGCATCGAGGCCCTGATCGTCCAGGATGCCGTGGCTCACAACCAGGGGTTGGGGGCCAATTGGAAGACCAGGCGGGCGTTTTGGGCTGACCGCGCGGCCAACGAAGCCGCGCTTCGCGCCAATCTCCTGTCGCTCCAGACCACCCGTACGCGGCACATCGGCAGCGACCCCAACGTGGAGCGCTACGATCCCGACCTCTGGACCGATGAATTTGCCTTCCTCAATCAGCCAGGCCAGGCCGACATTCAAAGCGACCTGTTTTACGACTACCGCACCAACGTCGAGGCCTACCCCAAGTGGCAGGCCTGGATGCGCGAGAAGCAGCCGCGTCTGATGGTGATCTGGGGGAAATACGACCTCTCGTTCGAATTGTCGGAACCGGAGGCCTATCGCCGGGATGTGCCGAACGCGCAGGTGCATGTTCTCGACGCCGGCCATTTCGCCTTGGATACGGCGGCGGATGAGATCGCGGCGCTGGTCCGGGGATTCGCTGTCGCTGCCTCGCGCGCGGCGTGAGGTCCCGAGACGCACTCCGAGCCTGGCGGCTTCCGGACGCGCAGCCCCCCGCTCACAAGACTTGCGGCCCTGACCCGCCGGAACTGGCCGCAAGGGCCGACCGGATATAGTGGATGAGCAGGGGGAAGGACAGGATGCCTCGGACCAGGCCGCTCGTCCTCGTCGTGGACGATGACGAGTACTTCGCGAGTTTCGTGAGCGATGTGCTCACGGATCGCGGAGGCTACCAGGTGGCCCAGGCTCGCAAGGTGGAGGACGCTCTCGAGCTGGCCCGTCAAAAGAGCTTTCGCATCGTCATCATCGATCTGAAAATGCCCCCGGGAGCGCTGTTCGGGATGATCGCGACCGCCGGCGGCCACTATACCGGAATCGCGCTGGCGCGTGAAGTCAGAAAGCTGCTCCCCAACGCCAGGATCATCGTTCATTCCAGCCAGGGGGATGTGGACCTGAAAGCGCTGCCGACGCCAGGCAAGGGAGTCACGTATCAGTACAAGATGCGCGATCCGGACGAGTTTCTGCGCACCGTTCGCCAAGTCGCGACCGGCCAGCCCGAGAAGCCGACGGCCTTCATCGTACACGGCCACGATCACCGTCTGGCGTTGGAGCTCAAGAACTATCTTCAGAACCGGTTGGGCTTTTCGGAGCCAACCATCCTGGCGGAACAACCGAACCGCGGCCAGACGATCATCGAGAAGCTGGAGCATTACGCCGACAGGTCCGGGGCCGCGTTTGTGCTTCTCACACCCGACGACACCGGCTATCGCGCGGCCGCGAAGCGTGAAGGGCAGCAGCGGGCGCGCCAGAACGTCATTTTCGAATTCGGCTATTTTCTGGGCCTGATGAACCGGAGAAGCGGCCGCGTGGTGGTGTTGCACAAAGGGCCGCTGGAGATACCGTCCGACCTGGCGGGAGTGGCCTATATCGACGTATCGCACGGAATCGCCGCGGCCGGCGAATTGATTCGCAAAGAAGTGGAGGCCTGGACATGAGGGCGGACAGCCGGCCGTTGAGCGATTTTCTGGAGCTGGTGCCATTCGCCGCCTTCGCGGTCGACGGCCAGTCCGGCCACGTAATCCTGTGGAACCAGCCGGCGGAGGAAGTTTTTGGCTGGACGAAAAGCGACGTGGTGGGGAAGAAGCCCCAGGTACCTGCCGACCATCAGTCTGCCGATTTGCAAGCCATATTGGAGAGGGCCGCGGCCGGTGAGCGAATTGCCGGTATCGAGGCGGTCTGGGTGACCAGGCCGGGATCCAGATTACAACTGGCGATCTGGATCAGTTCGCTCGAAAGACCCAAATCGGCGGGCCGGGTCTGGCTGGTATTCGCTCAGGATGTGACTCCCACCAAACGCCTCGAGCAACAACTTTTCCAGGCGCAGAAGATGGATGCCCTGGGCCGGCTGGCGGGAGGGTTGGCTCATGACCTGAACAACCTGCACACGGTGATCGCCGGGTACGGGTCGCTGATGGAAAACTTGTTGAAAACGGAGGAAGGCTCCGCCGCCGAGCGCACGCGGTCGTACACCAGGCAGATTCTGGCGGCGTCGGAACGGGCCACCAAGCTGCTTTCCCAATTGCTGGCGTTCAGCCGCCGGCAGGCGGTGAATCCCGAAACGCTGAACTGCAACCTCCTGATCCAGCGAATGGAACCCATGCTGCGCCGGCTGATCGGCGAGAATATCGAGCTGACCACGAAGTTGTGCCCCGGCCCTGCCACGATCCGGATCGACCCCGCGCAGTTCGATCAGGCGCTCATGAACCTGGTGGTCAACGCCCGCGATGCCATGCCGGAAGGAGGAACTCTCGCCATCGCAACCGAGCTGGTGCGCAGCCGGCCCGGAATGTCCGTCCCTGAGCCGGGAAACTACGTTCGCATCACGGTGTCGGATACCGGGGTCGGGATGGAGCCAGAGGTGATGGCGCGGATCTTCGAACCGTTCTTTACGACCAAGGAGCGAGGCAAAGGGACCGGACTCGGATTGTCGATTGTGTTTGGCGTCGTCAAACAGAGTGACGGGGAACTTGCCGTTCACAGCGAGCCCGGCGCCGGCACGCGTGTGGAGATCTACTTTCCAGTGGCCCATGAGGCCAACGAAGCGCGGCCCGAGGCGCCTGCCGGAGAGCCGGCGGCGCGGGATGGCCGGGAGACGATTCTGCTGGTCGAGGACGAGGCGGCTCTCCGTAAGATCCTGCTGCACGTTCTTCAACAGCGCGGCTATGGCGTGCTGGCTGCGTCGAACGGCCAGGAAGCGCTGCAGGTGGTGAAAGGGCGCGAAGCAGAGATCGACCTGCTGGTGACGGACGTCCTCATGCCGAAGATGAACGGACCGCAGCTTGCGAAACATCTGCTGAGGGCCGCTCCGGGCGTGAGGGTCCTGTTCACGTCGGCGCACACCGACGCCGAACTCAAGATTTCGGCGGAGGAAGGCGCATTTCTTCAGAAGCCTTTCACTCCCGACGTCCTGGCCGAGAGAATCCGCCAGGTTCTGGGAGAGAATCCGCGTGGGGCCGAACCGGGTAAACGGCGGCAGGAGTCCTCGCGGCGGTCACGAAGAACCCGGCGGGAGTAGCTGATCGAATCCGCCGGCGGGGCGGGCCCTCTCGACCTGTTCGCAGGCATCAGGGCCTGGCCGACTGCGGCGCTGGAAAATCGGTCACCTTGGGGGTTACCCGCACGCGCGGCGCGGTGGCGCCGCCGGTGTCATCGATCACGTTGCTGATTTCGCCGTTCTCGGTGATGGAGACGGTGATGGCATGGTGGAATTTGACGCCCGGTTTCACCGGAACCTCGATGGCCCGCGTCAGATTGACGCCCTGATTCCGGAAGACGGCATAGATGCCGAGCCCCCAGGCTTCGTGGCTGGCTACATGGTCGGCTACTTTGTACGCGGCCCATCCGTTGGTGCCGGGAGCGCTGCTGTAACCCGGCTGGTCGGGGGGATCGTACGGCAGTTCGCACTGGTAAAAGTAGAGGCGGCCGCCATCGCCGTTCCAGAGCGTCTGAAACTGCTGGTGGTGTTCGACGAAGAGGCCATACACGGTGACATTGTCGCCGTTGACCACCAGCCCGTTGTCGCTGGTGTTCCTGGTCCACCCCACGCCGGTCCCGTGATCCGCGCGCCAGATCCAGGTGTGGTCCACGATGGTGTCGCGGCTGTTGATTCTCAGGTCGACCTTGGCCCGTCCTTCGGCGGCGCCGCCCACGCGGAAGAACACGTCGTGCAGCGAAATCGGGTTGGCGGCGTGCCGGCTGCCGCTTCCCGGCGGCCCCACTTCGAGCAGCAGGGGGGAGCTCGCCGCGCCCGCGTCGAAGAGCAACCCGGAGATCACCAGACCATCCACGTCGGCCGTGGACATGGCTGTAATTCCGTTGGCCGGCACGAGGGTGGCGAAACCCAAGCCGATCACCACCGTGTTCGGTTTCACCACCCGGATGGTTTCGGTGAGAGAGTAAATGCCGGGTGTGAGCAAGAGGTTCCTGCCTTTTGCCAACTGCGCGTTGATCGTGCGGGCGGTATCGATATCCGGCCGGGCGATATAAAACCGGCTGATCGGGATGTTCTTTCCGGGAGTCGATCCATCGCGCCAGGAGACGCCGGAGCTGTTCGTGCGCAAAGAAGGAAGACGCACGCTATAGTTGCCGGAGGCATCGATCTGGAGAAACGGTTTCTCGCGCACCACTGGTGTTTGCGCGATCCGGGTGATGGAGCGGGCCGGCCACTCGCCCGCCGGCGGATTGGAGACACCGACGAACACCATATTCCAGTTGGAGCCATTCCAACCGCCCCACTCCGAGTTCCGGGCGATCCACTGCTGCTGTGGGCCGGAGCTGACTTTACCATCGATCCGGTCGTCGGACATCCAACCTCCGCTGGCAAAGCCGTTGTTCTTGTGGAGCACCATGTCGCCCTGAACGTGCATACGCCGGAAAGGCGCGGCCTGAGAAACGGCCCATTGCACGATACCGTTGGCAGGCTTCACCGACAACCCCTCGGCGGACCTCCAGAAAGTGACCAGGGCGCCGTTGCCCCGTTCCGGGCCGGCGTGGAGATTGCCCGTGATTTTGACGTCGTCGGGCGACGGTCCCAGCCCGAGCACCTGGGTGTAAAAGCCGATCGGAACATCCAGATCGTAGCTGCCCGGCTTGAACAGAATCGCGCTGCGTCCGGAACCGAACTGACTGTTGGCCTGGGCGGCGTAGACGCGGCTGATCTGCTCCTGCATCTTCGCCTGCGGCATGGAGGGATCGAATATCAGCACATTCGGACCGAAGTCCGGATTGGCGGCGGCCGACGCCGTACGGTTGGGATGCATGCCCCAACCCAGCATCAGGCCGAGAGCGGCAACGGCTCCCAGACCTGCAAAACCCGGCCTGCCCGGCCGCGGAATTCCCTTTGACATAAGCCAGTCTCAACGAAACAGCTTCGATCCGAAAACGGTCACACTGACCGTGTGTCCTCGCCGCGATACCGGAAGCCGCAGCCGGTAGTATCGCGCACGTACGCCGGCGAATCAATCGTATTCAGGTCCGGGAATCGTGAATGCCGTCTTCGCGGCGGCGGCTTACGAAGTTCCGGACAGGGCGGTCGCGCGCGCGCGGCGCTACTCTGTCACTATGTTCCGGCTGACCCTGGCCCTCGGCCTTTGCTGCGCTTCCCTGCCCGCCCAGGGCGAAATTCACACCTGGGAACTCAAGGAGATCGAACTCCACTCCTCGGGCAAGTACGCCAACCCTTATACTGACGTCGAGTGTTGGGTGGAGTTGAAAGGCCCCGGCTTTGCCAAGCGCGTTTATGGCTTCTGGGACGGAGGCGACATCTTTCGCGTGCGGGTAGTCGCAACCGCGCCTGGAACGTGGACCTGGACCAGCGATTCCAATCAGCCCGCCGACGCGGGTCTGGACGGCAAGTCCGGCAGTTTCGAAGCGCGCGACTGGACGGAGGCGGAGAAGCAAGCGAATCCCAACCGGCGCGGTTTCCTGCGCTCCACGCCGAACGGACACGCGCTCCAGTATGCCGATGGCACTCCGTTCTTCCTGGTCGGCGATACCTGGCTGGGAGCGGCTACGTGGCGGCTTCCCCTCACGGGCGCGGCGGTGGACCCCAACTATAAACCGGGTCCGGGCGTGACTTTCGAGGCTGCCCTTTCCTACCGCGAGCGGCAGGGATTCAACTCCGTGAGCATCATCGCGGCCTTTCCCAACTGGGCCTCCGATCAGTACCCCAACACGTACGCCGACCGTAAGGGCGTGTACCTGCGCAATGCCTGGGAGGCCTTCGGCCTGCTGGTCGAAGGCAAAACGCCCACCGCCAAAGCCATGCACGACGAGCAGGGTTATCGCCCCTTCGAGATCCTTCCCGATCGCGACGGGCTCGCCGATTTCGATCGCATCGTGCCGCATTATTTCCAGAGCCTCGACCGCAAGATGCGGCGGCTGAATCGCGCGGGCTTCGTTCCGATACTCGAGACCATCCGGCGCGACGCAGCCCCCGCCTGGAAGGCGTACTTCGACTTTAACGAGTCTTTCTCGCGGTTCGTGCAGTATATGGCTGCGCGCTACGGGGCTTACAACTTCATTTTCAGCAAGGTCCATTTTGATATCTATCTGAAGAATTACTCCATCACCGGCGACGAATTTAACGAGGCGCTGAACTACCACTTCAAGAAGTACGGGCCGATGCCGTTCGGCCAGCCCGTGACGGCGCTGATCGACCACTCGACCGCCGTGACCTTCGGACATGGCGGCAAAGCCGGGTGGATCACCATGCACGCCGCCGGCAACAAGCCGCGCGACCACGGAATCTACGCCGCGATCGAAGATCTTTTCCAGCTCCGGCCGCCATATCCCGCCATCGATCTGGAACCCTACTATACGGGCTGGATGCATCCAAACAACGTGGTGGCGGGCGAGCGGCCGGAGCCCGACACGGACCGCGACAACTATTTCTCGCGCGCGCAGATGTACGGATGTGTGCTGTCCGGAGGGCTGGCGGGCCATGTCCACGGGACCGCGGCCTACGACATCGCGGTCGATTCCGAGCCCGCCGGCGCGCGGCCCTACTTCTGGCAGGCCCTGGGGTACAAATCCGCGACGTACATGAAACCGCTCGCCCTGTTCGTAATGTCGGAAGGCGCGAAATATCAGGACCTGGAACCGGCCTCCGACAGCCTGACACCGAGGAAGGCGGATGGCAGCCGCGACGCCGGCCTGGATGGCTGGGGCTTCATGATGCGCACCGCGGCCAAGGACTTCGCGCTGCTGTACTTCGAGAACCAGGCGCACCAGGCGCGCGCGGCGGGCTGGACTCCGAACGCGCCGTACGACTTCACCTGGTACAACCCGCAGCTCGGCCAGTGGCAGCGCACCGTCACCCTGCGCGCCGATACCAGGGGCGAGATCGAGCTTCCACCTTTTCCCGGCGGCGCCGCCATCGCTGCCACGGACTGGGCGGCCAGGATCACCGCCCGCAACGGCTACGTCGCGGCCGAGAAGGCGTCGGGGCACGTGGGCTTCTTCGATGCGGACGGCAAGGTCATCAAAGAAGTCTACATCGGCGGGCATCCGCACGAAATGGCCCTTTCACCGGACGGCGACTACGTCTTCACCACCGACAACGGAATGCTCTGGATGACCGATCCCGGACAAGGCGGCAACACGGTGTCGATTGTCGATACCCGCAGCCGGTCGCTGGCGGGAACGATTGACCTGGGCAAGTATCGCCGGCCGCACGGCATCGATGTCGATCCCATGACAGGCAATCTGCTGGTGACCACCGAGCTGCCCAGCATGCTTCTCATGATCGACCCGCGCGAAAGGAAGATCTTGAAGGAATACGACGTCAAGGGCAAGGCCCCGCACCTGGTCCGGCTTGCCGCCGATGGCGTGTGGGCTTACACCAGCAATACCGACACCGGCACAGTCTCCGCCGTGGACCTGCGCACGGGGGAAGTCAAAGTCATTGCGGTCGGAGAACGGCCGCAGGGCATGGCATTCTCGCCCGACGGCCGGCTACTGTACGTGACGAACCTGAACAGCGACTCCATCAGCATTGTCGACACGGAGTCAAAGACGCGCATCGGCGAAATTCCCACCGGGAAAGGTCCGGTGCGGATCATGATCTCGCCGGACGGCAATACGGCGGTTTACGCGCTGCAAACCGGCGAGGCGGTGGGGTTCGCAAACACCCGGACGCGCAGGGAAGAAGCGCAGGTGAAGCTGACAGGCCAGCCGGTTTCGCTCACCTTTTCGGCGGACAACCGGTACGCGTTTTCGGCGGTGCAGTCGCAGGACAGGATTTTTAAGATTGGGCTGGCGACGCGGAAAATCGAGGAGGTCATTTCGGCGCCGCCCGGCGCGGGGCCGGATCCTTACTTGCCGCTGCGCGGCGCGGCGCGGGCACGATAGTGTACCCCAGGGAGCCGGACGCGGACCGCGCCGGCTTGTGCGTCGACGTCAAGTCCCGGCGGCCGGGCGCCGTTGCCTCACTCGATCTCGGGAAATCCCGATCGCGAAGTCAAAATCAGCGCCGCCGCGCGCAAGGCATCGGCGTTTTCCGCCCACAACCACACCGCGTGCCCGCCGTTTTGGCCGCGATATAGAGTCGCATCCCCGAGCCGAAACCCGCGACGTCCCGCCGGCCGCTCCGTCAAGGACATGCGAACCAGGCAAGCGCCGGGATTCCCGACGCCATCCGACGCCACAATGTGGACCGGCACGTGCAGCATGTCCGCCAGCCTTTCGATGGGCATCGCCGCATCCGCCATGGCCGATGAAATTGCGGAGCCCGATTCGGAATCGACCACCACAAGAATGTTGCTGCGCCCGGCCATCGCGCGGTCCCAAAACCGCGAGAATGCATCGGACGAATCGATGCTGCCGCGCACCACGACAAGCGCCATGAAGATGGCAACGAGCGTAGGGGCGGCCAATTGCCAGAGCAGCATCGGGGGCGGATGCACGGCGGCCCGGGCTCGCGGATTCCGCGCTTCGACCGCGGTGAATTTGGGAGCGTAAGTCCCCAGCGGCAGCTCGATGCGAATCCCGGCTTTTGGCGCCCCCTGGTCATAGTGCGCCGCCAGCCGTTTGCGGACTTCGTTGGCGCGCACGCGGACGGTAGAATCGGCGCCGGTATCGTAATCCGAGGCTTTGTGCAGCACCGCCGCCCCGATAGTGCGTTCTTTCAGCAAATCCTGGCGGCCGGCCAGCGCCTCTTCCACGACGAAGCGCAGGAACGCGCGGCTGCGCGCGCTCCCGCGGAAGGCCGGGCCATCCAAAATGGAGATCAACTCCAGTTGCACCGCGATACTGGCGTCGTCAGCCGAAGCGGCGATCGCCGGCTGAACGCCGGCGCGCAGCTTGGCTGCTCCGGTGTCCCCGCTCAGGGTGGATCGCATGTTGGCTCCAGGTTAGCGTGCAGCGCACCGGATCACCAGCAAAATTCAGGTGACCGCATGGTTGCAATTCAATGACAATGCGCCCGGGCCGCTTTTAGTATGCTACTGAAGGCAAACACGTTCGCCCGCATCTTAACCGTTCAGAACGTAGAGGGGACCGGGTGTTCGGGCGTATTTTGAGACTTCCTCTCATGCAATCGACGGCTCTGGAGAACCGCACGATCGAGCCCCCAGCGACAACCGGCGCAAGCTGGTCGCAATGGCGCTTCCGGATCTTTGTTTCCGCGTGGGTGCTCTACGCCGCCTACTATTTTTGCCGGAAGAATTTCAGCGTCGTGATGCCGATGATGGCGCGCACCAGCCATTACGGCAACTTCGATCTGGCGAACCTGGTCTTCGTCTTCAGCCTGGCTTACGCCATCGGCCAGTTTTCCGCCGGCGCTCTCGGCGACAGGTTCGGCGGCAAGTTCACGGGACTGCTGGGCGCGGCGGTTTCGGCTGCCTGTACCGCCTCCATGGCGGCGTTCGCCAACGACCGCCAGGCGCTGCTTCTGCTGCAAATTGGAAACGGGCTGGGCCAGGGATGCGGGTGGTCGGCTTGCCTGAAAGTGCTGGGCGCGTGGTTCGAGCGCCGGGAGCGCGGCACCGTCTTGGCATGGTGGGGCACATGCTACGTTCTGGGCGGCTTCCTGGCCACGGTTTTCGCCACCTGGTCGGCCACCCAGATCTTTTTCGCCACCGGGTTGGGATGGCGGCGGGGCTTCCTGTTTCCGGCCGTCATTCTGGGCGCGGCCGCCATGCTGTTTGCGCTGCTGGTGCGCAATTCGCCTCCACAAGCCGGCCTGCCGGCTAATCCCGACGACACGGACGATGCCGCCCGCGACAGCGGATCGGCATGGGAAGCGGCCCGCACACCGGAGGTGTGGATTCTCGCGGGGATGTATTTCTTCCTCAAGATCACGCGCTATTCGCTGCTGTTCTGGCTGCCGCTCTACCTCGTGCAGCGCATGCAGTACAGCGACGAATGGGCAGGCTACACGTCGTCGCTGTTCGAACTGGTCGGGTTTTCCGGCGCCTTGATTGCCGGATATATTTCCGACCGCATGCTCGGCGGGCGCCGCTACCCCGTCGGCGCTTCGATGTTGTTTCTGCTGGCGGCATGGCTGCTCATTCACCCGGTGATCGGACGCCTGGGACCGGCGGCGATGGCGGCCAGCATTTCGATTCTGGGCATCCTGGTGTATGGTCCGGATCTGTTGATGAGCGGACCGGCGAGTATCGACGCTGTGCCGTCGCGGCATGCGGCGCGCGCGGCCGGCATCGTCAACGGCGTCGGTTCGTTCGGGCAGCTCGTCTCGGCATACGTAGTGGCGGTGATCGTGAGCCGCTTCGGATGGGACCAGCTCTTCACGTTTTTCGTGCTGTGCGCCGCCGCCGCGGGCGGCCTGCTGACTCTCCGCTGGAACAAAGGACTGGAAAAGGAACGGAACCTGGCTTGAAATACCGGCACATCAAAGCTGTCATTCTCGATTGGGCGGGCACTACCGTGGATTTCGGAAGTCTCGCCCCCGTAGTTGCCCTGCAGCGCGTCTTCGAGGCCAACGGCGTGCCCGTCACCGCCGGAGAAGTGCGCGAGCACATGGGCATTCTGAAGAAAGATCAGATTCGGCACATCTGCGCGGGCGAGCGCGTGGCGAACGCCTGGACGAACGCGAATGGTAAACCGCCGTCGGAGGAAGACGTGGAGCGCATTTTCAGCGAATTCCTGCCGCGGCAATCGGAAATTCTCGTGGAATTCAGCGCACCCATTCCCGGCGTCCCCGAAACCGTGGAGGCGTGGCGCATCGCCGGCCTGCGCATCGGCTCGACCACCGGGTACACGCGGGCCCTGCTCGACCAGGTGATTCCGGAATCGGCGCGGCGCGGCTATGCACCCGACGCCAGCGTCACGCCGGACGAAGTGGGCGGCGGCCGGCCGGCGCCCTACATGTGTTATCGCAATGCCATCGTGCTGGGCGTGTTCCCGCTATGGCATTGCGTGAAGATCGGCGATACTCCATCGGATATCGCTGAAGGCCGCAATGCCGGCATGTGGACCGTGGCAGTGACTGCCACCGGCAACGAAATCGGTATCTCGCGGGCGGAATGGGAAGCTTTGCCGCCCGATGCGCGGTTGGAGCGCGAAGAGCAGGCGCGCCGTCGTTTGCTGAGCGCCGGAGCGCACTTCGCGGCTCCCGGTTTGGCGGACTGTACCGCGATACTCGACGAAATTGACCGCCGGATCGCCGCCGGCGACAGACCTTGATTTTCTAAGTCAACTGGAGCGATTTATGCAACGCGCAATTGCAATAGCGGTAGTGTGTCTCTGCGCGGGTGGTTACCTGCACGCGCAAAGCGCAAGGGTCAGCGGACAGGTTCAGGATGCCAATCGCGGGGTGGTGAAGGGCTGCGAGATCGTGTTGCTCAACACCGACACTCACGGTGAATATCGGACGATCTCAACCGAAAGCGGCAGCTTCCTGCTGCCTCCCGTTCCGCCCGGACCGTATGAAGTCAGAACCTCGGCGGCAGGATTTGCGGAAGCGCGGCTGACCGGGCTCACGCTGGAGCTGGGGGAGTCGAAAGTAATCACGCTGACGCTGCAGCCCGCCACGGTGCATGAAGTGGTTCAGGTGGTGGACACGCCGCCCGAAGTCAATACCGACCGGCCCGACCGCAGCGTGCTGATCGACCCCAACCTGGTGGACAACATTCCGCTCAATGTGCGGAATCCGCTGCAACTGGTCAATTTCAGCCCTGCGGTGACCAAGGGCGACGACGGCTTGTCGGGGCAAAACGTCACCAGCGAGAGCCGCACCAATACCTGGCGAATCAACGGCGCCAAAGGTTCCACCACGGATCTGGCCGTCGACGGCGCCACCGACACAACGGCTTATTACAATCAGGCCGCCGGCATTCCGGGCGTGGATGCCGTCCAGGAATACCGCGTCTACACCAGCGCCTACGCTCCGGAATTCGGACGCACCAGCGGCGGCACGGTCTCCTATGCTCTGCACTCGGGCGGCAACACCTTCCATGGCTCGCTCTACGAGTACCTGCGCAACAGCGACCTGGATGCCGACGGTTTCAACGCCGACAAGGCGGGACAGCCGATCGCCGCTTTCCGCCGCAACCAGTTCGGCGGCACTCTCGGCGGCCCGGTGGAACTGCCGGGAATTTATCACGGCAAGAACCGGACGTTCTTCTTCGTGTCGTTCGAAGGGCTGCGCGATTCCTCCGCGGGATCTTTCACCGGAACCATGCCGACCGCCCTCGAGCGCACCGGGGACTTCAGCAAAACCACCGACTCCAACGGAAAGCTGATCGTGATCTACGACCCGAGCACCACCCAGCTCAACACCAGCGCGCCGGCCGGCACAACGCAGTATATCCGCACGGCATTCCCCAACAACATCGTTCCAGCCTCGGAAATCAATCCCATCGCCGCCAAGCTGCTCTCCTATTACCCCATGCCCAACGAAGCCGGCGTCGGGTTGAGCAGCGTGAACAACTATTTCTCCAACGCACCCGGGTCGGATAAAGACGACAGCATCGACTCGCGATTCGACCAGCGGATCAACGACCACCAACTACTCTACGCCCACCTCGACTGGTTCGCCAACCACATCTTCGAGAACAACTATTACGGCAACAGCCTGGCGTCGGTGATGGCGAACGACCTGATTCCGGGCTTCAATATCATGCTCCACCATTCCTGGTCGATTTCGTCGGCGCTGGTCTTCGATCACCACTTCTCCTGGGCGCACAGCGAATCCAACCGCGCCGAACCGGTGCACGTGACGCCATCGGAGCTCGGCTTCCCGGCGAGCGCCACACCGGGCATTACGGCGCAGATGACGCCGCAGGTTTCCATGACGCGCGCCAGCGGTCTCGGCAACAGCTATCCCTTCGAGGACAACGAATCGTCGGTGTGGCAATACGCCGGGGACCTGTCCTGGCTGAAGGGCATTCACACCTTCAAATTCGGCTACGATTTCCGCAGGTATCCGGTGCAGCTTTGGGATCCCCAGCAGTTGGCCATCAACGCCACCAGCAACTTCACCGGCGGCCCCAACCCCAACGCGGCGGTTTCCGATTCGGGCAGCGGGATTGCCGATCTGCTGCTGGGCGCGGCGGGAGTCACCAGCGGGTACGCGCCCGAAACCCGCTCGCGCCACGAATACTTCGGGTTTTATGCCCAGGACATCGCGCGGCTGACACCCCGCCTGACGGTGACGTACGGGCTGCGCGCCAACTATGAGACCGGCGACATCGAGAACAACAACGATTTGAACTACATCGATCTCGCGTCCAGGTCGCCGCTCGCCGGGGAGGTCCCCGGAATTCCGAACCTCGTGGGCGGCGTGGGGATACCGGGTCTGAACGGGGCCGGGCGGCAACTGCAGAATCCGCGCGGCATCCATCTCGACCCCCGCCTGGGCGTCTCGTACGCCTGGGATGCAAAAACCGTGACCCACGCCGGGTTCGGCATTTTTCATCATCCGCTGGCTGCCTGGGAACAATTCCCCAATGCGCTCGGGGTTACCCGCACCATCAACTCGATCACCACGCTCTCCAACGGCGTGACGCCGCTCTTCAACTTGAGCAATCCTTTCCCGCAAGGCCTTCCGGCGCCCTACGGCAACTCCGCCGGCCTCGCCATCGCGCTCGGCCAGAATATCACCGGACCGCTGCACACGCAGGATATCCCGTACCAGGCAAACTGGTCGTTCGATATCCAGCGGGAGCTGCCGCTGAAATTCGTGGTGACCGCGGCATATGTCGGGAACGTGGGGGTTCATCTCATGACCCCCATCCAGTACAACCAGATTCCCGATTCCGATCTCGCGCTGGGATCGAAGCTGATCAGCGTGGTTGCGAATCCTTTCTACGGCGTCATTACCGACCCCACATCCACGCTCAGCCTGGCCACCGTGCAGTATGGCCAATTGCTGCGGCCGTTTCCGCAGTTTCTGAACGTCAAGGCGATCAATGTGGGCGCCGGCCACTCGTCTTATGATGCCGGCCAGTTGAGCGTCGAAAAGCGCGTCTCGCAGGGCCTGTCCCTGCTGGTTGCGTACACCTACAGCAAAGCGATCGACAATGTGGGGGAGATGACGAGCGTGGCGGGAACGCGCAACGGATTTCAGGACAACTACTGCTTCAGCTGCGACCGCTCGCTATCCGACCAGAACGAGCCGTTCTCTCTCCGCATGGCGGCGCAATACGACCTGCCATTCGGCCACGGCAAGAGCCTGCTCAATTCGGGGCTGGCATCGAAGGCGTTCGGCGGGTGGGCGCTGGGGGCGTTCTACACGGTGGATGCCGGACGTCCGGTGGCCGTATCCTCGCCCAACAATTCCAACTCCCTCGGCGGCGGATCGGGGATGCGGCCGGTGGCCACCGGCGCTTCGGCGGCGCTGCCCGGCGGTCCGCAGATCTGCGACAGTTGCCCATACTTCAATACCGGCGCCTTCACACAGACGCCGCAATTCGCGTTCGGCAACGTCAGCCGCTACCTCCCCGGCGTGAACAATCCGACCTTGTTCAATCTGGATGCCTCGGCGGAAAAGAACGCGCGCATCGGGGAGCGGTTCGTTCTCCGCTTCCGCGCCGAAATGTTCAATGCGCCGAACCAGGTGGTCTTTTCCGGGCCGACGACGAGCATTACATCGTCCACTTTTGGCAAAATCGTCTTGAGCCAGAACAACTCTCCACGGCAAGTGCAGTTCAGCTTGCGGCTGGGATTCTGAGGAGGCCGTCATGCGCACTTTCATCTGCCTGATTCTCGCGGCCTCGGCGGCGTTGGCCGCCGATACCCTCTACATCAACGGGGCCGTCATCACCGTCGATCCGGCAAAACCGTACGCGGAAGCTTTCGCGGTGGAGAACGGCCGCTTTGTGGCGGTTGGAACGAATTCCGAAATCCGCCGGCTGGCCACTTCTTCCACCCATATCGTGGACCTGAAGGGCATGACCGTCACGCCTGGATTCAATGACGTTCACCTCCATCCGGTCGGCGTCTACGACGAGAGCTCGCCCTACTATGCGCCCTGGCTGGGGCCGGAGAAGGTCCACAACATGGGAGAACTGATCGCCGCGCTCAAAGCCAAGGCGGACAGGACTCCGCCCGGCCAGATGGTGCGGGGATCGCGCTACCAGGACACCAAGCTTGGGCGCCATCCCACGCGATACGATCTGGACAAAGCCTCGACGGCCCATCCCATCATGATCAGCCACTCCTCGGGGCATATCGTGGTCGTGAATTCGTACATTCTGGAGAAATCGGGCATCACCAGGGACACCAAGGATCCGCCCGGCGGATCCTTCGACCGCGATCCCGACGGCACGCCCAACGGCGTGATCCGTGAGAGCGCGCGCCGCCTGCTGAGCCGCTTCAGCTCCGGCGACGGCGAGCCGCGCGTTCCCTTTGCCGACGAAGTGCAGGGCTACCTGGCCTGTTTCCGCGGATACGCCGAGCGCGGCATCACCAGCGTGGGAATCGCCGGCGGCAGCCCCTCGTCGTTCCATTTGTACGAAGCGGTGCGCGACGCCGGAGCCCGCGTCCGCATGGGCTTCATGTTCTCCGAAGGCAGTTTCCCGGCGGTGAAAGCTCTCGGTTTACTCAGCGGTTTCGGCGACGACCGGCTTCGCCTGACCTCCATCAAGGTCTTCCACGGCAATTCCCTGAGCGGCCGCACATGCTGGCTCTCCGAGCCCTATTCCGATCAGCCCGGCTATTACGGCATCCCGCCGGCCCGCCCGCAGGAGGAACTCGACAAGGCGTATCAGGCGATGCACGACGCTGGCTTCCAGATCGCCTGCCACTCCAACGGCGATCGCGAGATCGACATGGTATTGACGGCGATCGAGCGCGCGCAGGCCCGGAATCCGCGGCCCGATGCGCGCCACCGCATCGAGCACGCCAGCGTCATGAATCCATCGCTGCTCGAACGCGCCAAAAAGGCCGGCGTCATCCTGGTCTTCCACTCCTACATGTGGGAACACGGCGATAAGCTGGCGTCGTACGGCGAAAAGCGGCTCGCCATGATTCACCCCTACCGCACCGCCATCGACATGGGAATCCACGTGGCCGGCCATTCCGATTCCACCGTGTCGGCCGCCGATCCGCTGCTGCGCATCCAGGACATGGTGACGCGCAAAGGCGAGAACGGAGTCGGCTACGGCACCAATCAGCGCGTCGGCGTCGAAGAGGCCATCAAGGTCTGGACGCTCGACGGCGCGTACGCGACGTTCGAGGAGAAGAGCAAGGGATCGATTACCGCGGGCAAGCTGGCCGATTTCGTGGTGCTGCGCAAGGACCCCCGCAAGGTCGATCCGGACACGATCAAGGACATTGTCGTCGACGCCACCTTCATCGGCGGCGAGCGCGTCTGGCACGCCGGGCCCAACACCCTGGCCCGCCGCATGCTGCTGCCCGACACGTTTTACGGCGATGGCGACGAATTGGAAAACCTGGGACATGATTGGAACTAAGCTGCTCTTTACTCCGGGGCCGTTGACGACGAGCGAGAGCGTAAAAGCGGCCATGCTGCGCGACGCCGGCTCGCGCGACGGCGAATTCGTGGCGCTAATACGCGAGATCCGCAACCGCCTGCTCGCCATCGGCGGCGCCGCGCCCGGCGGCGATACCGAATGCGTGCTGATGCAGGGCAGCGGCACGTTTGCCATCGAATCGGTGATTTCGTCGGTGATTCCGCGCGATGGCCGGCTGCTGGTGCTGGTAAACGGAGCGTACGGCCGGCGCATCGTCCAGATGGCGCGCGTGCTGGGCATCGCGGTAGACACTCTGGAGGAGCCGGAGAATCGCAAGATCCCGCCGGAACGGGTCGCCGAAAAGCTCTCGTCCGCGCCCGGAACCACGCACGTCGCCACGATCCACTGCGAGACCACCACCGGCATCCTGAACCCGGTCGATGAAATCGGGGCGGTGGTGGCAAAAACAGGGGCGGCGTACATTGTCGACGCCATGAGCAGTTTCGGCGGGATTCCCATCGATCTCGCCGCGGCGCACTGCGATTTCCTCATCTCGTCGGCCAACAAATGCATCGAGGGCGTGCCGGGATTCGGATTCATTCTGGCGCGGCGCGCGCCCCTTGTCGCCGCCAAGGGGAGGGCGCGAACCCTCAGCCTCGATCTCCACGCGCAGTGGGCCGGCCTCGAAGGTGATGGCCAGTTCCGCTTCACGCCGCCCACCCACGCCTTGCTGGCGTTCTACCAGGCGCTGCTCGAACTGGAGGCGGAAGGCGGCGTCCCCGGGCGGGCCAGGCGCTACGCGCGAAATCATGCCGTCCTGGCGAAAGGCATGAAGCAGTTGGGTTTTGAGCCATACCTTGCCCCGGAAGACCAGAGCTACATCATCACCACTTATCGATATCCGGCCGACCCTGAATTTGACTTCAAGGCATTCTACGAGCAGCTCAGCGAGGCGGGGTTCCTGATCTATCCGGGGAAACTGAGCCAGGAGCCGTGTTTTCGCATCGGCACCATTGGCCGGCTGCACGAAGGCGATATCGAGCGCTTACTGGAAGCGATCGGCCGCATCGCCGGCAACCGCCCCCGAAGCGAAAGCCATACCGCAAGGTAGATCGCCGCCTCCCTAAAGCGGAAACGTCACCGCAGGCTCGGTCTTAAAAGACTCGTCCCACGCGGGAACAAACGGTTTGGCGAATTCGTAGATGGTAGACCCCGTGGGAATCTGGCGACGGGCGCCGCGTGGAATTCTCCAGCGGACCACTGGCGAGCCGGAGCGAAAGTCGACGTAGCGATGCGGCAGGTATTCCAAAATCCACCAAAAGCCGCGCAACGAATCGTGCATTTGCGCGTTGCCGTCGGGAGCAACATACTGCGGCATCCAAGGCTCCGGCCGGGCAGCTTTCCCGAGCACCACGGCCGCTTTGCTCCGGTCAATAATCAGACCCGCCTCAGCAGCTTCGTGCAGCATCCATTCCAGGGTGACCTTGGATAATCCGCTCTGGCTCTCCGGGTAACTTCCGCCTATGTCCGAGTGGACGCCCGTAAACCAAACCTGCTTGATGTTTTGATCCTTGAAGGGCGCGCCCCAGAGATTCTGGCGGTAGTAACAGCGGCGCTCGTGAATCGAGATCGCATGACGGCCTTCGCGCATGCTGGGGTTCCGCGCGGAGAACGGCAAAACCAGGGGCGAGAATATCCAGCCTACGGAACTGACGGTATCCCACAGCCCCTCGAAATGCATTGGACAATCGCGCGAAAAAGCAGCCTTGAAGTTATCGGCTGTCTGCAGGGTTTCGGTCAGGCCCGCCGCTTCGCGAGTCTTCCGGGCGAACATCTGAATGATATAAGGAATCAGCCCCTGGTTTCCCGGACAGAGAAGCCCATACATATGCAGAACGCCGGCGAGTGACCGCGCCGTATAGGAGCCGCGGCTGAAGCCGAATAGAAACACGCGGTCGCCGTCCGCGTAGGCGTCCATCAGGTAGCGGTAGGCGTCCGCGACATTCGCCAGGAAACCCGCGCCGAAAGCAAGCCCTTTGGCGCGGGACCATTGCTTTCCCATCCACGTCCGGGCGCTTGGATCACCCATCGTGCCAACGCCGGGATGATAATACCCGACCTGGGCTTGGTTGATGATCAGAGTGCTGTACAGTTTGACGACATTCGAGTTACCATCGCCGCGAAACTCGTTCCCCGTCCCGTCGCAACAGATCACGATGTTCTTGGACATTGGTGTCAATTATCTCATTGAGCTTCGCGGTTGGAATCATGTCGCCCGCGTTTCGCCGTTGCTTTGCCGCACATCTTCGGCTAGCATAATCTGACATGTTGCGGCTCGAGCCGGGCTCTCAGAGGGACTGATGCGCCCACCCATCGAAAATCCGGACCGGCCCATTCCCAAACCCAATACCGGTTCGGCGTTGCTGAATTCGCTGGCCGCTCTCTCGACTTTTCTGCTGCACGTGGAACGCCGCTTCGACCCGTTGCTGCGGCCCGCGTTCGATGCTTTCCTCCGCGACGCCACGGCGAGGCTGGTGACGGCCTTGATTAACCGCGCCCGCCCCAACGAAGGCCTGAAGATCGCCGAGGAGAAACTGCTGCCGGACGAGGAAGCGTTTCTGGACTCCATCGTCAACAGCTTCCAGGAGCAATTGAAGCTGCTGTGGAAACCAGGACTCTTTGAGCGCGGAGGCAATACCAAGACTCACGGGATCGTCCGCGGTGAATTCATCGTCCACAACGATCTGCCGGAGAATCTGCGCCGCGGCATTTACGCCCAGCCGCGCACCTATAAAGCTTGGGTGCGTTTCTCGGGCCCCGGCCCGTACATCACGCCGGACATCGACGACGTCGGCTTCATGAGCATCAGTATCAAACTCATGGGGGTGCCTGGTCCCAAATTGATGGAAGACGAGAAGTTCACGCAGGACATGTTCGGCGTCTCCACTCCCACTTTTGTCACGCCCGACACGGAAGCCAACGCGCAACTACAGAAGGAGAGCCTGAAGAACACCCAGATTTTCTACTTCGTCAATCTTCACCGCCATCACGTCCTGGACCTGATCATGCAAGGGCTGTGGATCAAGACCCAATCGAGCCCGTTCGAGGCGCCCTACTTCAGCTGCGTGCCCTATCTGCTGGGCGAAGGACAGGCGATGCAATACTCGGTTTGGCCGCGAAGCAAGCGCCGCACGCCCATCCCCTGCCTTCCTTTCCGGCCTCCGGACGATTATCTGCGCAAGGCGATGGAAGCCGCGCTCGCCAGAGAAGACGTGGAATTCGACATCAAGCTCCAGGTACAAACCGATCCGCATCTTATGCCCATCGAAAACAACGCCGTCTTGTGGCCGGAGAAACTCTCGCCGCGACTCACCGCCGCCACACTGCGCATTCCGAAACAGAAATTCGATTATCCGGCGCAGTTGGAATTTGCCCGCCGGCTCTCGTATAATCCGTGGCATTGCATTCCGGAGCACCGCCCGCTCGGCAACCAGAGCCGCGCCCGCCGGAGAATGTACGACACGCTCTCCCGATTGCGCCATGCCATGAACAACGAGCCGCTTTACGAACCAACCGGAGACGAGGTTCTTGAGTAGAGCGCCGTTCCCCGGAGCGTCATGGCCGGCAGCATGAACGCAGATTGCGAGTACGTGGTGGTTGGCTCGGGAGCCGGCGGCGGCACGGTTGCGGCGCGGCTGGCGGAGGCCGGCCGGCGTGTGGTGCTGCTCGAGGCCGGAGGCGATCCCCAGGAGCTTCGGGGCGGCGACCTCGGCAACCCGCAGACGAATCGACTGCCCGAGGATTACGACGTCCCCGCCTTCCATTGCTTCGCGTCCGAAAACGCCGCCATGCGGTGGGATTTTTTCGTGCGCCATTTCGCGGACCGCGACCTTCAGAAGCGCGATTCCAAATACTACGAGACCTGGAACGGGAAACCCGTGGACGGCGTGCTCTATCCTCGCGCCGGCACGCTGGGGGGCTGCACCGCCCACAACGCCATGATCCTGGTCTATCCGCACGACCGGGATTGGGACGACATCGCGCGGCTCACGGGCGACGTCACCTGGAGCGCCGCTAACATGCGCCGCTACTTCGAGCGCCTGGAGAACTGCCGGCACCGCCGGGTGTTGCGCTGGCTGTCGAAGATCGGCCTCAATCCGAGCCGGCACGGCTGGAACGGATGGCTGCGAACGGAACAGGCCGATCCTCGTCCGGTCCTCGACGATCGAGCCCTGGTCGAGACCGTCCTGGATGAGGCATTGAAAGCGCTCTGCGCCGAAGGGCATCGGCGGGAACAGATCTGCTGGGCGCTGGAAGGGGCGCTCGATCCGAACGACTGGCGGCTGGTTAAACAGAACGCCATCGGCGCGCGCTATCTGCCCCTTACCACGCATGCCGGCCGGAGGATCGGGTCGCGGGAGCGGTTGATGGACGTCGCGCGGCGCCATCCGGCGAATCTGAAGATCATCACGAATGCGCTCGCCACGCGGGTGATGCTGGACGAGCGCAACCGCGCCGCCGGGGTCGAGTATTTGAGGGGGGAGCGCTTATATCGGGCGCATGCCCAACCCAGCGATGCGGCAGGCGAGCTCGCAGCCATTTACGCTTCGCGAGAGGTGATTCTCGCCGGAGGCGCCTTCAACACCCCGCAACTGCTGATGCTCTCCGGCATCGGATCGCCGGACGAACTCGCCCGCCACGGCATCGCGGTTCGCGTCCCACTGCCCGGAGTCGGCAGGAACCTTCAGGACCGCTACGAGTACAGCGTCGTCAATCGCATGAAGTTCAAGGCATGGGAGGTGCTGCAGGGCGCAACCTATAACGCCGGCGACCGGCTGTTCGCCGAATGGACCAGCGGCGGCGGAGTGTACGCAAGCAACGGAGGTGTCCTCGCGCTCATCCACCGGTCCAGCAAAGCCGCGGAACTCCCCGACCTGTTCTGCATGGCGCTGCTCGCGCCCTTCCGCGGATATTATCCCGGCTATTCCGGCCAGATTTCGGAACATTTGAATTACCTGACCTGGGTGGTGCTCAAGGCGCATGCAGCCAATCGCGCCGGCCGCGTCACCCTGCGTTCCCCCGACCCGCGCGACACGCCTCTGATCGACTTCCATTCTTTCGACCAGGGCGGCGAGGCGGACCTGGATGCGCTGCTCGAGGGCGTCCGGTTCGTGCGGCGCCTGGGCGACGGCCTCAGACGCACCGGCCTGATCGTCGAAGAGGAGATTCCCGGCGCCGATATCAGCGACGACGAGCTGCGCGAGAAGGTGCGCTATAACTGCTGGGGCCATCACGCCTCCTGCACCTGCCGGATCGGCCCGCCGGCGGACAACGGCGTTCTGACCACCGATTTTCGCGTTCATCACACCGCCGGGCTGCGCGTCGTGGACGCCTCGGTGTTCCCCAGCATCCCCGGTTACTTTATCGCCAGCGCCGTATATATGGTGGGAGAAAAGGCCGCGGACGTGATTCTGGCCGCCGCGCGGCAATCTTAGGATCGCCTCAAAAATAACTTAACATTATGCGTTACGTGACGTGGCGCGGGCACTCGTGTGTGCCGCGCCGGCACTTCGGCCGGCGCACCGATGCTTGCTGGCGCTCACAAGCGCCGAGAAGAGTCTCGGCGCTGCAGGCACGAGTGCCCGCGCCACGGGCTCTCCACAGTTATTGTTTCGGCGTCCCTTAGGGAATCGCGGCGGGATTCTTGTCGCATTCCCGGCGAGCCGGTATATAATGCTTCCTAGTCAAAAGCTCTAGTTTTACGACCGTATGGAAATCTTCGCCGCAGGCTGCCAGGCTGCCCCACAGAAGGGTCAGAAGGCACCCCCTCTGCTGGTCGTGGACTCAGACTTTCTAAAACAGACGCCGGGTGGGGATACGCGTCGTAATGGAGGGACAAAATTATGGCACTGGATGTCGCGCAGTTACTCGCGATGACTCAGACGCAGCTCGATGACCTGTTCAAGGGTAGTCCAGCGGGTCCGATACCCAACGGACCCGCCAACGGCACCGCGATCATTGCGCCGGGCACGATTTTCTCCAAGGATATCGCCGAGCTCATCAATATCTTCGCCTGGCGGGGCAAATCCTTCGACGGGCCACGCGGAGTCCTGACCAACAGGATTACCCCTCTTGGTTTCAATGCCATCGTCGCCGAAGTTTACAAAGCCCCCAGTTGGCTCGATCAGAAAGAGTGCATCGTACTCGATTACTCCAAGACTTCCATGGTCGCCCACTGGATTCGCGATGAGATCCGCCTGATTGCTCCTAACTTCTATCTGGGTGTGGTCTATTGGGAGCAAAGAAGGCTGATTAACTTCTGCCTTGAATTCGAAACGGCTGCCTGAGCCGCGGCTTTCTTCGAAAATGACAGCTCAGTCCAGCCTGATGGTGGCCGCTCCGGTCAGCCGCACCGCGGTGGATCCGCTCGCCGCTCTGCTCACCGGCATGAACTCCGCTCCGGGCCAGGCCGACCCGGCCAATCCAATATTCCCTTTCGCCAGGTTTGAGAATCTCCATTTCTCGCGATTCGTGATCCTGGACGACAAGACGCTGAACGACATCACTCTCTACGGGCTGCCGGCCGTCGATTATCCGGTCTACCTGGCGTTCCTCGCCGATTTCGACGGCGGCAAGCAGGAATTTCTCGGCGACCTGGTCCGCATTGCGGGCGATGGACTGCGGCGCATTTTCTCGTTCTGCGAAGGCTTCAGCCCCGGTTCCGATCTCGCCCAGTGGATGCGCGATCACGACCTGCCGATCGCCACCAGCTACGTCAATTGGCCCGGCAGGACGGTGCGCCGGGTTCGCGAGGAAGCCGATCTGCGCCATGCCGTCGGCGCCCATCTGCGCGAGGTTCCCGGAGCTTTCGATTGCCAATCGGCGGTCGCTCTGTGGCAACAGGCACGCGCGTTCGTGGCGGCGGAGCAATCGGCCGGACGGCTGGCGCTGACCCCGGTCGGCTCCCCGTCCATCGGCCAGAGCCTGTCCGGCGCCATCCATTTTCTCGGGGCCGGCTTTCTCATCCTTGTGACCGGCCTGGCGATCGCGCCCCTGGTGCTCTTCATCATCCGCCCGGCCGAAAAAACCGATCCGGTGTATGCCCCGGTCCCCGATTCCGCGTACGCCGGCGGCCT
>Ga0335078_10000623_pt1 | contig 54538 bp, 43 predicted proteins | sample Lox_Sample_32_FD_206711 | JGI IMG/M metagenome (GOLD analysis project Ga0335078, IMG submission 206711) | Soil microbial communities from Loxahatchee National Wildlife Refuge, Florida, United States - Lox_Sample_3.2 | ecosystem: Environmental > Terrestrial > Soil > Wetlands | place: USA... | reverse complement strand
TTGACGGCAGCAACGATTACGCATACAGTTTCACGGCGCCTGCAAGCTGGACCCTTATGACAATACCATTCGCATCGTTCGCGCAGGCAACAGGCTGGGGTACGACAGTGCCTCTGAGCACGGTGCTAAAGAACGCGTCAGCGATACAGTGGCAGACGACATCACAGCCGCTTACCAGCGTGAACCTGTGGATAGACAACCTTTCGATATACGGATGCGTAGCGACAGCAACATCAACACCTGGGGCAGCGACAAATACGCCAGTGGTTACAAATACACCAACTGTCGCGACAAATACGCCGGTGGTTACAAATACACCAACTGTTGCGGCAAATACACCGGTACCTACAAATACGCCGCCGACAGGAGCGACAGCGACGAGCACACCATCGGGACCGCCGCCGATATGCCAGACAGACTTGATTAGCTGCACAAGCGGCAGCGGCAGCGGCAACCAGGACGCATGGGGCGGTTACTGGTACGCTTATAACGACCTATGCAATGCAGGGACATCAATAGTATGGCCGCCGGCTGCGACGACATGCGGAGGAGCGGCGCCTGCATTTACAGTGAGCTCGCCCGGATACGGCGGAGCAGGAGATTGCGCTGTAAACATGACCGGAGTGGTCACTACGGCATACCAGTACGGGTTTATAGGAATAGGAGCAGGACTTAGCGTAAGCTCGCCTGCGACTACCATAGACCTGACAGGCGCAGTTGGGATAAGCTTTTATACCATGGGAGACGGAAAGTCATACAGCGTAAAAATACCATACCAGAACACGACAGGAGGAACGCTTGACGGAAGTAACGATTACGCGTACACATTCACGGCGCCTGCAAGCTGGACCCTTATGACAATACCATTCACATCATTCGCGCAGGCAACAGGCTGGGGCACGACAGTGCCTCTGAGCACGGTACTAAAGAACGCGTCAGCGATACAGTGGCAGACGACATCACAACCGCTTACCAGCGTGAACCTGTGGATAGACAATCTTTCAATATATGGATGCGCGGTAGTACCGACAAATACGCCTCCACCAGGCGCGACTAATACGCCGGTAGTAACAAATACGCCTCCACCAGGCGCGACTAATACGCCGGTAGTAACAAATACGCCTCCACCAGGCGCGACTAATACGCCGGTAGTAACAAATACGCCTCCGCCGGGCGCGACTAATACGCCTCCTGCAGTTTCGACAAGCACGCCGACACAAATGCCGACTGTTGCAATAACCGGGGTCCCGACAATAGGCCCGATAAAGCCTTATCCGAACCCTTTCAATCCAAATCTTAACCTTCCGTTAACGATTGAGGCCGTTATAACAGCAGATGGCGTAGTCCTGGCACCCGGGAACTTTGACAGTGTCACAGTGAAAATTTATACGGCATCGTACAGGCTGATAATGGAACAGACTTTTGACAATACGGAGATATATCCGAGCCTGGATGGAAAAGGAGTAATTTTCACAATAGATGCAAAGTATTTTACAAATCTCAGCGAAGGTACGTATTATTATGTGGTAACTGCTTCATCCGGAGGAGTTACGATAAAATCCAAGGTAGACAAGATTATTATTCTGAAATAAAGCCGAATAAAGAATAAGGCACGAAAAGCCGCGGGCGAAAACCCGCGGCTTTTTTATTTTAGGGCTTAAAAAAGTATATATAAATTAAAGTACAAATAATTGGAACTTATTTTTATTAAAGTTGTCTAATTAATAGATTGTTGTAATTGGCAGTATATTTCATGGAGGTGCAATGGATGAGGATAAAGAGCATAAAAATAATCCTTTTATTACTCTTCCTTTTCTTTTGTAATTACATATCAGCAGGCACACCTGCAATAATATCAATGAACATGAACCCGACAAATCCGGGATGGGGGCAGCAATTTGTAGTAAACATGCAGATATGTCATGACGCGTACAATTCTGAAAATGATCTAGATATTGCAGTAAGCACAAGCAACACGTTCTGGCCTGCAAATACAGGTGGCCAGATATTTTTAGTAAGCTCTTCGGGCGTTGATGTACATTCCACAAATCCTCTTTGCCTGAGTGGGCAACTCGCAAACAACGGCTGTGATATGGGATATGAAATACCAAACCCGGCACCCACGCCTGTGTTAAACTGTGATACGTGCGCAAACTCAGGCTCTTTTGACGGGTATACCCAGAACCTGCAATTTAACCTGACCATGCCGCAGGCATCAGACATGGGAATGGCGTGCGGTGTAACAACGCTTTATTTGCTCGCTGCGACGAAAAGCTCGGGTTTGATGTCGCCTGATTGGGCAGGCTTCAGCGCAAACGCATGCGCGAATAACGGTGATACAAAAGTATTCAGTTGGCCGCTGCCGGTACCGCCAGCGGATTCAGTGACTATTGATAAAAGGGTAGAGGGCGTACTGCAGAATGTCGGGGACATGGTATTATTTTCTATTGATTATACATTCGGCAACGGGCCTTTGACAATAACAGATACTTTACCGGGCGAAGGAAGCCTGGCGCTTGTGTCTGTCGGGCCGAGCCAAATATCAGGCGGCTCTGTGACCGCGCCAACCGCAGGAAGCACATCAGGCACAGTAACCTGGACATTCCCGACATCAACGTATATGAAATCAGGAACAGTATGGATGCTTTTGCAAATGACAACTGCCATGGCATCAGGAACAAATATAACTAATAATGCAACAGCTACAAGCGGAAGCAATAATGCTACTGCATCTGCCACCATTATAGTAGGAGATGCGGCTATATCAGTACAAAAGATGCAGAGTGTTAATTCTTTTATGAAACTACCGGGCGGGACAGCTACTGTAACATATTATCTTAATTACCAGGTAAATGGAGACCAGCTGCAGGCACTGAGGCTATTTGACGATACTGCCACAGGCACATACGGCGTCACCAATAGTCCGCCTGCTGGATGGAAAATGCTGCCATACAACAGCGATTACGGGACATGGACAATATCAGACCCGTGTAACACAGGGGACAGGATTTTGACAGGCGCAGGACAATCATCTTCTTATCCGGCAATGCTTCTTGACGACCCAACGCCATCAAACGTGCAGATATGCACAGGCATAGTTGAGGCTGATGTTTTTATTAATCCAGGCACATACCCGGGTGCTGATGGACTGATAATATTAAGGAACAACGGATTGGCAGGGACAAATAATTACGGTTATTCATTATATTTATCAATGGATACAGCACCACTTAATGGGTACGTAGGATATCAAAAATGTGGAGGCGTGACTTGTGGCTTTTATGGAGCTGAAACTTTTTATCCTATAACAGGAAATACATGGTACAGAACAAAGACATGGATGACCACAAATGGCACTGATTATATATTTAACTCGAAAGTGTGGCAGGTAGGACAGCCTGAACCGTCCGGTTATACTGTCAGTTGGACAGACGCAGGAGCTGCTAATAATGCGTCATGGAACTGCTCGGGCACTGGAACATATACTGACTGGAGGCCGGGAGTAGGCAACCAGTCAGGGGACGGCAATGGCACAGTGCAGGATTCATATAACAATTTTATGATACTTGTGCCAAAGGTTGCAGCGAACGCGACATTATACGACACAATACCAACAGGGCTTACATACAGCGGGTCAAACCCAACAATCGGGGGAACTGACGGCAGCATGATAACATGGAACCTTGGCACCATATCCGACCAGAACGGGTCGTATACGTGGTGGGCAACGACAAGCGCATGCAATGAGTCATTCACAAACGTCGGCGGCATAGGCGCAACAGGCATGGTATCTGAATTTTCAAACCCGGTGGCTTTCAATATTATATGTACATCGCCGACGCCAACTATAACTCCAACCTTAACGCCTGCTTTTACCATGGTAAAAACAGCCAGCAAAACTTTGATAACAACTACTAATGATATGGTTACATTCAATGTTGTATTCTGCAATACCAGCGGAGGGGCGACACAAAGTTTCACGATTATTGACGACTGGTCAAGCGCATATACAGACGGATGGCAGTTTAACTGGAGCAACAATACAAACGTAAACGCTGGCGGCATAGCCACAATACAAGTCAACTCAAACAACGGCGTAGAAACGATTTCCGTTGTGCCGACGCCGGGCGGGTTCACTGGCTGCTATACATGGCAGATGTGGCTGGTAAACAATTCGAATTTGCAAACATGTAACTGGAGCAATAACGCCTCTCTTGTATACCCCGGAATTGCGGCTTCGCCTGTATCCACAGTAATAATGCATGACCAGTGCGGTACGCCTACTTTAACAATTACACCAACAGTAAATATTGGCCTGTTGACAACATCGCCAACGGTTACGCCGTCATTTACAGTTACGCCAACATTATCATATACCCAAACACCGTCTGCGACATGCCCGTGTGATACACTTACTGTTACTCCTACAAACACAATTACAACCACTTATACGTGCGGCCCTTGCGTATGGACATACACCGTTACTGTCACCTTTACTACAACTACAACCCAAATGCCATCAATAACACCATCAGTAATACTGACAAACTCAGATTCCTCTACATTTACAGTGACACCGACATATACAACAGCATTCGGCACACTGACAAATACGCCTATATCCACACCAACATCGACGCAGACACAGCAGGTTGTGCCGCCCGCAAACTCATTGACTTTGGCTAAAAGGGCAGAGGGCGTGCTGCAGTCTGTAGGAGACCTTGTATTGTTCTCGGTAGATTATTCTTACGGGAACGGACCGCTTACAATTACAGACGCTATACCCGGAGGAGGCGACCTGTCACTGGTATCTATCGGGCCTGTTTCTATAACAGGTGGAACAGTCAACTCTCCTGCTATTGGCGCTACATCAGGGACGGTGACATGGACATTCCCGACCTCAACCTATACAAAGACAGGCACGGTATGGATGCTGCTTCAGATGACCACGTCAATGGCGTCAGGCACGGTAATCACAAATACGGCAAACGGCACAAGCGGGTCAAATGACCAGGCATCATCAGCTTCGGTTACAGTGGGCGGAGCGTCAATATCAGTGCAAAAAATGGAAAGCATAAGCTCGTTAAGCAAGCAGCCGGGAGACACTGGCACGATAACATATTATCTGAATTACCAGGTAAACGGCGACCAGCTTAAGGCATACAGGCCGTTTGATGACACAGCAACAGGAACCTATGGTAATAGCGGGCCGCCTGCGGGCTGGAAATTACTTCCGTATACAAACGGAGATAACGGGACATGGACAATCACAGACCCGTATGGTACAGGAGACAGGATTTTAACGGGAGCAGCTCAGACAGCATCATATCCGGCACTTTTGCTTGATGACCCGAATCCTTCAAATGTACAGATTTGTACGGGCATAGTTGAAGCTGATGTTTTTATAAATCCGGGAACATATCCTGGTTCAGATGGACTTGTTATATTAAGGGATAACGGACAGGCAGACGGGAATCACGAGTTTTACAGTCTTATTTTATCAATAGATACGGCACCTGCAGACGGATATATTGCTATACAGAAATGCGCAGGTTCGAGTTGTTCATGGAATGGTGCGTCAAGCGCAATAATAATAAATGGAAATACATGGTACAGGACAAAGACATATATGACGACAAATGGCACAGACTATACATTCCAGTCAAAAGTATGGCAGGTAGGCCAGCCTGAGCCTACAGGATATCAGGTTGTGTGGACAGATACAGGAGCAGCATCTAACGCGGCGTGGAACTGTAGCGGTACAGGAACATATACTGACTGGAGGCCGGGAGTTGGAGAGCAAGCAGGAGATTATGGTACAACGCAGGATTCATATAATAATTTTATTCTTTATACGCCAAGAGTTGCGGCAAACGCGACATTGTATGACACAGTACCAACAGGGCTGACATATAGCGGGTCAAATCCGGGTGCTGGCACAACAAGCCCGATGGTAAGCTGGAACCTCGGTAATATAAGCAACCAGAGCGGGTCATACACATGGTGGGCGACGACAAATGCGTGCAACCAATCATTTACAAATGTCGCAGGCATTGGAGCTGCAGGGCTGGTATCTGAATTCTCAAATCAGGTGTTTTTAAATGTTACATGCGCATCGCCGACATCAACACCCACACCAACGCCTGCTTTCACGATACAAAAGACATCAAGCAAAACTGTAAATATAACAAAAGCTGACCAGCTTACATTTAATATAGTAGTGTGCAATAGCAGCGGGGCAATAACGCAGAATTTCACTGTTTATGACGACTGGTCGAGCGGGTCAAACGACCAGTGGCAGTACCAGAATCCCTATTACACATCCAGCCCCGCACCAGGGATATATTCTTTGACGGCAAACGTGGACAATCCAAGCACCGGATGGACACAGTTTATATTTGTGCCTACACCGACAGGATTTACAGGTTGCTTTACGTTCCAGATGTTTTTAGGCGGGGCGCAGTCAAATAATACCTGTCTGTGGCACAATAATGCATCCCTGGCTTACAACGGGATTCCGTCACCTGTATCGACTGTAATTCTCCAGGACCAGTGCATTGTGCCGACTTTGACAACTACGCCTACAGTAAATACAGATTTCCTAACTATATCGCCGACGGCTTCGCTTGCAATTACGTCAACGCCGACATTTACAATAACTACTACGCAGTACGTCAGTACGTTGACCAATACACCGACATTAACTTTCACGCCGACGTTAAGTTTCACGCCAACACTTACTTTCACGCCTACACCATCATTTACAGTAACTGCATCTTTGACATATACCGCTACGCTGACCAATACAGTGAATGTAAATCCTACGCTGACATACTTTGTGAACGCGACTCTTACTGCTACATACGCGGCAGGCATGTCTACACCGACATTTACGCCGACATACAGCCAGACACCGCAGGCTTCAGGCGTGACGCCGACGCTTACTGTCACGGCCACTCCGCAGAGCAAAAAACCGCTTCCGTACCCAAATCCATGGCATCGTGGCTGGGGGCATGGTTTAACAATCCGGTATAATTTTATACAGGGCATAGACAAAATAACCATAAAAGTATATTCGTCATCTTTCAGGCTGGTGGAACAAGATGTTTTTACAGAGGCGCAAATGCAGCAGATTATAGCGCAGGGTTATGTGAGCCTTGATACAACGGCTCTTGATGGACTGGCGGCAGGAACCTATTATTACGTGATTATAATTGATAACAACGGAAAAACAGAAAGGTCTGAGGTGGACAAGCTTATAATATTGAAATAAGTGTCTATCGTGATATTAAAGTGATGTAAGGCCAAAGGAAGGTTTGAGGCAAGAGCGGAATGGGGAAGGCACGTACTACATGGTACGTGCCTTTTTCATTTAAATAGGGTGGAAGAACCGGGTTCATGAGACAGGCGACAGCGGATGGGAAAAAACAAGCTTGAGAACTACGCAAACGTCAAGCATTCACGCAAACAAACATTCTATTGACTTTTTAACTTGTAGATAATATAATCCAAACACCAAAAAACAAAGCTATTTTGTGATTTTATAACGCAAAAATTCTAAAAACCGTTTCGCGAACAGCGGTTTTATCCTATTTTTTAATTGAAAAATGAGGCAAAAATGAGAAAAAAGACCGTAAATGTCGGACTCATAGGCTTTGGAACGGTGGGTTCAGGAGTTGTCAAGCTTTTTGACAACAACAGCGATGTATTGGAAAGAAAAGCCGGCATACCGGTGCGCCTGAAATCCATTTGCGACATAAAATTCAAAAATAAGAAAAACGCAAAGCTTGACAAACACAACCCGACAACCAATGCAGCCGATATATTAAACGACCCGGATATTGACATAGTTGTCGAGCTGATAGGCGGCTACAAGCCGGCTCTTGATTTTATACTTACTGCAATGGAAAACAAAAAGCACGTTGTCAGCGCGAACAAGGCGCTTATAGCAAAATACTGGGAAGAGATATGGACACAGGCCAAAAAGAACAATGTGGAGTTTGAGGCAGAGGCAAGCGTGGGCGGAGGTATACCGGTATTAATCGGCCTCAGGCACGGGCTTGCGGCAAACAAGATACAGAAAATAATGGCCATAGTAAACGGCACGACAAATTATATACTTACAAAGATGACTTTGGAGAAAATGGATTTCGCGACGGCGTTGAAGCAGGCGCAGGACAAGGGCTTTGCTGAAAAGGTGGATCCATCGCTTGACATAGACGGGTTTGACGCAATGCACAAAATAGTAATACTTTCTTCCATGGCCTTTGGCAGGAGAGTAAAAGAAAGCGAAGTTTATGTGGACGGCATAAGCAAAGTTGACAGCATTGACATTGAATATGCGCATGATGAGTTCGGATACATTATGAAGCTGCTTGCTATAGCCGAGAAAGGCAGGGACGGGCTCAACATCAGGGTGCATCCTGCGCTCGTGCCGCAGACACACCCGCTCGCAAGCGTAAATTACGAGTTTAACGCGATTGAAATAACAGGAGACGCATCCGGCGACATAGTTTTTATCGGAAGGGGAGCAGGAGAAATGCCCACTGCATCGGCTGTTTTATCCGACATCATCGACATAGCAAAGGATATTGCCTCGGGCACGTATGGGCAGATTTACGAACAACCTGTCGGCAACAATAAAATACAGATAAAGAAAATTGATGATATAAGGTGCAAATATTATTTAAGGTTTAACGTTGTTGACAAGGCAGGAGTGCTGGGCGAAATAGCGTGCGTGCTCGGCAAACACAACATAAGCATCAAATCAGTCATACAGAAGTCGAGGGCCATACACAAAGAGGTCCCGGTTGTAATAATGACTTATGAGGCCCGAGAAGCTGACCTTATGCATGCCCTTGAGAAGATAGACAGCATGGACGACGTGATAAAGCACATGACAGTGTATTATAGAGTCATTGAGTAATATTAAATAACGGATATTAGATATATTAAAACGAAGGATAGGAGCAAAATATGGAAGTATATAAGGGAATAATAGAGAGATACAGGAAGTTTTTCCCTGTGACGCAGAAGACGCCGATAGTCACTTTGCTTGAAGGCAACACGCCTTTAATAAAGGTCGATAAGATAGCAAAGATGGTCGGAGAGAATGTAGAGCTTTATGTGAAATATGAGGGCCTGAACCCTACAGGTTCTTTTAAGGACCGCGGCATGACTATGGCGCTCTCAAAGGCAAAAGAAAAGGGAGTAAAGGCCACGATATGCGCGTCCACTGGAAATACGTCGGCTTCTGCGGCTGCATATTCTGCAAGGGCAGGAATCAAAAGTTATGTTATAATACCAAACGGGTACATTGCGCTAGGAAAGCTGTCACAGGCGCTTATACACGGAGCCACGGTTATTGCCATAGACGGAAATTTTGACGCGGCACTGGATATTGTAAAAGAAATATGCGACAATTACCCCATAGAGCTTGTCAATTCCCTAAACCCTTTCAGAATAGAAGGGCAAAAATCAGGTGCTTTTGAGATAGTTGACGTGCTTGGCGACGCGCCTGATTACCATGCCATACCGGTGGGCAACGCTGGAAATATAACGGCCTACTGGAAAGGTTACAAGGAATATAAGGCAGCAGGCAGGGCAAAGCAGCTGCCAAAGATGATAGGGTTCCAGGCGGCAGGTTCAGCGCCTATAGTGCTCGGGCATCCTATTGAAAAACCCGAGACGATTGCCACGGCAATCAGGATAGGAAATCCTGCGAGCTGGAAATATGCAGAAGCGGCAAGGGACGAGTCAGGCGGGCTTATTGACAAGGTAACCGATGAAGAAATATTAAACGCATATAAGATACTTTCGCAAAAAGAAGGAATTTTTGTGGAGCCTGCATCGGCAGCGTCTGTAGCAGGGGTGTTGAAATATGCGAAACGCGGATATTTTCCGAAAAAGAAAAAGATCCGCATCGTGTGCGTGCTGACCGGACACGGGCTGAAGGACCCTGATAGGGCATTAAAGACCGTCAACTTCAAGCCAAAAGTGGTAAAGCCGGATGTTAAGGCAATAATGAAACTTATAGAAAAATAATTAATTAAAATACAGGAGGCAAAGCATGAAAAAAATTTTATTTATAATTTCGATCCTGGCATTATCATTAAATTTATACGCGAAAAACGTTTATGACTATTACAGCGACGGGCTCGATAAATACAAGGTGGAAGACTACAAGGGAGCGCTTGAGTGCTTTATGAAGTGCATAAAAATGAAGCCCGAGTTCGCAAAATCATACAATGAAGCCGGGCTTTCATACGCAGCAATGAACAATTTCGACCAGGCAATACTGATGTACAAGGAAGCATTGATAGCGGACAAGGACTATGCCGAAGCGTATTATAATAGAGCGGTTGCTTATGAAATGACAAAAAAACCTTTAATGGCCGAAAAAGATTATGCGCAGGCAATCAGCCTGAACAATGACACGCATATATTCGTGAGGGCATCGCTTAACCTGGCCATGCTTGACAGGCTAAACGGCGAAAAAACAAAAAACAAGGAAAAATTTGACGATGCAATATCGCTGATCAGGAAAGCATCAGTTTACGAGCCTGATTTTGCAGAACTCTATAACGAGGCAGGGCTTGTTTATCTTGATACGGAATTATACGATCAGGCAGCGGAACAGTTCCAGAAAGCGATCGAAAAGGACCAGCATTACGTTGAGGCATCGACAAATCTAGCAATTGCGTACGAAAAGAAAGGCAACTTGGCCCGCGCCATGAACCAGTCGGAGTCTGCTGTGAAACTAAACGAGAATTTCCCGGGAGCGCAGTATAATTACGGAAACCTGTGCATACTCGACGGGTATTATGACAAGGCAATTGCGCACCTGACCAAGGCGACTGAGCTGAACCCGAAGTTTGCCGAGGCTTATTACAGCCTGGGCAAGGCGTATCTGCACAAGAACATGTTCAAGGAAGCGGAAGATTCATACAAAAAGGCCTTAAAAATCAACAAAACTTTCACGCTCGCAAAACGGGCGCTGGCTGACATGCAGAAGCTGAAAAAGGAATTAAAGAGTCATATCAAGGTAAAACCAACTCCTTCAACCGAGGGTGCAGAAGGCGAAACAGCTTCAAAAGATGAGGAAAAAAAGACGGATGAAAATACAGATGCAACCAAATCTGATGATAATTCAAATAAAGACAACGAAGGACAGGTAAAAGAATCCGGCGACGCACAGCAGAACGACAATAACGGCGAAGAGGGCCAGACAAAACCGAAAGAAGAAGGATGGGAATAAAAAGGCATATTAGATATAAGATATTAGATTTTAGATTGAAAAGACATAAAACAAATAATTAAAATAATTTAATACAAAACCAGGAATAAAATCGCATAAAAACATTAACGGTGACTGAAAATGAAATATATCATACTGCTTGCGGACGGCATGGCTGACAGGCCGCTAGAGGAGCTTGGAGGAAAGACACCTCTGGAGGCGGCAAATACGCCTGCCATGGACGAGCTGGCTAAAAAGAGCGCAGTGGGTATGGTAAGGACACAGGTTGAAGGCTACCCATTCGGCTCTGATATAGGGAACATGATAGTGCTCGGCGTGGACCCGCATACATATTACACGGGCAGGGCACCGCTTGAAACGGCAAACATGGGCGTGACGCTTGAGGGTAACCAGGTGGCTTTCAGGTGCAACCTGGTGACCGTGAAAAACAACATAATGGTGGACTTCAGCTCGGGGCACATTACGACGGAGGAAGCAAAAGCCCTGATAAAGCTTCTGGATAAAAAGCTAGGCGGCAAGGATTACAGGTTTTACCCGGGGAAAAGCTACAGGCACATAATGGTAATGAAGGGCGGAGAGGATTTAAAAACAACGCCGCCGCATGACATATCGGGACAGGATATTGCTCAGTACATGCCAAAAGGAAACAAGAGCAAACAGCTCATACAGCTGATGCAGGATTCCGTATTCCTGCTAGACGGGCATGAGGTAAATATAAAAAGAAGGTCAGACGGCAAGAATCCTGCAAACATGATCTGGCTGTGGGGGCAGGGCAAAAAAATGGAACTGCCAAAGCTGAAAGATACGTACGGCCTCACCGGGGCTGTAATATCAGCTGTGGACCTGGTAAAAGGAATAGGAATAATAATGGGTATGGAATCAATAGACGTGCCCGGCGCCACAGGCTATATAGATACGAACTATGAAGGAAAGGCATCTTACGCCCTGAAAGCCCTCAGGAAGAACGACTTTGTTTATCTGCACGTTGAGGCAACGGACGAAATGGGCCATAACGGCGATGTCCAGGGCAAGATACAGGCTATAGAGAAGTTCGACTCGCTTATAGTGGCTCCAATAGTGGAGGGCATGAAAAAATTTGGTGAGTACAAGATAATGGTTACGTCGGACCATGCGACACCTGTCAAGGTAAAAACGCATACAGGAGAGCCGGTACCATACCTGATATTTAACCCGGCCAAGAGCTTGGACAGCGGCCTGACAGGCTTTACAGAAAAAGGGGTTATGGAAAAGCAGGGCATGACTTTTGACAAGGGATGGGAGCTCTTCCCGTATTTTATAAAAGAGGCATAATAAAATTTCCGGAGGTTTTAGATAATGGCTTTGATAGTGCAAAAATACGGCGGAGCAGCGCTGGCAACACCCGAGAAAATGATGCACGTTGTGGACAGGATAATAAAAACAAAAAGACAAGGGAACAGGATGGTTGTGGTAGTGTCAGCTCCGGGAGACACGACTGACGACCTTATAACCTTCGCAGGCAAGGTGGCAAAGGCACCTGACGCAAGGGAGCTTGACATGCTTATGGCAACAGGAGAGCAGCAGTCAATAGCGCTTATCAGCATGGCACTAATAGATAAAGGAGTCAAGGCAAAGTCCTTTACAGGCGGACAGATCGGGATAATGACAGACAGCAGGCATACAAAAGCAAGGATACTGGATATAAAAGGCATAAGTAAGATAAAGGAGGCGCTGGCGCAGGGATATGTGGCAGTAGTCGCCGGCTTCCAGGGAATAACAGCAGATGAAGACATTACCACACTCGGCCGCGGCGGTTCAGACCTGTCGGCTGTAGCACTGGCTGAAGCTACGGATGCCGACGTATGCGAGTTTTTAAAGGACGTGGAAGGCGTATTCACGGCAAACCCAAAAATAGTGCCGGATGCAAAAAAAATAGACAAGCTTACATATGAAGAAATGCTTGAGCTTGCAAGCAGCGGCGCTGAGGTGCTGAATAACCGCTCGGTGGAACTTGCGAAAAACTACAATATAGTGCTGCATGTCAGAGGGGCTTTTACAAACAAGCCGGGCACAATAATATGCGAGGAGGACGATAAAGTGGAAAAAATAGTTGTAACAGGAATAACCTACAACAATAACGAGGCAAAAATAACAATACTGAACGTGCCCGACAGGCCTGGCATTGCAGCGATGATCTTCAATAAAATTGCGGACAAGGATATAAACGTAGATATGATAATACAGAACATAAGCCAGAAGGGATCTACAGACATATCATTCACTATACCGGTGAGCGACCTGAAAAAAAGCAAGGTGCTTGAGGATATTGTAAAGAAGATAAAGGCCAAAGGATTTATTGTGGATGACGGTATAGGGAAAGTTTCCATTGTAGGCGCAGGCATGAGGCAGCATACCGGAGTCGCGGCAAAGATGTTCAAGGCACTTGCCGACGAAAAGGTGAACATTGAAATGATATCCACTTCCGAGATAAAAATATCCGTGGTTGTGAAGCATAAAGACGTTGAAAAGGCAGTCAGGGTGATACATAAGGCTTTTAACCTTGGCTCCAATAAAATATCAAAAGAAAGGTAAGGTGGCTTAAATGGAAAACAACCAGAACCAGCAGCCCGTACAACCGGCCCCACAGACACAGGCTCCTTCGGCAAACCAGGCAAGCGTGCAGCCCGTACAGAATGAGCCGAAAAAGGTCGAGGAATTCTCACTTATGTGGCATTTGCGCGTGCTCGGGGTTATATACCTGATACTTATAATATTTTATTTTATACTTAAGGCAGTTTTAAAATGAGCAAAAAAATATTCGTTTACGACACAACCCTGCGCGACGGCGCGCAGGCAGCCAAGATATCGCTTACAGCAGACGATAAGCTCGTAATAGCAAAAAAACTCGACGAGCTGGGGGTCGACTATATTGAAGGCGGCTGGCCGGTAAAGGGCGTAAACGAGAAGGACCTGGATTTTTTCAAGAAGGCAAAAAAACTAAAATTAAAAAACGCAAAGCTGGTTTCTTTCGGCAGCACGAGGCGGGTGAAAAACAACGTTCACCAGGACCCGTTCCTGAACACTTTGCTCGAGGCAGATACGCCTGCAATAACTATATTCGGGAAAACCTGGGATTTACACGTGCTGAAAGTTCTAAACACAACCCACGAGGAAAACCTTAAGATAATAAAGGAATCTGTCGAGTATTTAAAGAACAGGAAAAAAGAAATAATTTTTGACGCCGAACATTTTTTTGACGGATTCAGGGAAAACCCGGAGTATGCACTTATGTGCCTCAAGGCAGCCGAAGAGGGCGGCGCAGACTGGATAACCCTTTGCGACACAAACGGAGGCACAACAGTCTCGGAAATGGACAGAATAACAAAAAATGTTGTTGAAAATATAGACATTCCGCTTGGGATACACACGCATAATGATTCAGAACTTGCAGTTGCAAACAGCGTAATAGCTGTGAACAACGGAATAACGCAGGTTCAGGGCACAATGAACGGTTTTGGCGAAAGGTGCGGCAACGCGAACCTCGTGTCAATACTGCCGATACTTACCCTGAAAATGGATTATGAGACAATACCAAAAAAGAATTTCAAAAAACTTACGGAAACTGCGCATTTTGTTTATGAAATTGCAAATATAACACCGAACGACAGCCAGCCTTTTGTCGGGAAAAACGCGTTTTCACACAAGGCGGGTGTACATGCCGATGCCGTAATGAAAGAACAGACATCGTATGAGCATATAGCGCCGGTTGAGGTAGGCAATCAGAGACAGATACTTATGTCCGACCAGGCTGGAATGGCGAGCCTCCTGTATAAGGCAGGCAAGCTCGGAATAAGGCTGAAAAGGGAAGATGAAAAAACTAAAGAGCTTATAGTTGCGATAAAGAAAAAAGAGGCAGCCGGTTTTGAGTTTGAGGGCGCAGACGCGTCGCTTGAGCTCTTTATTAAAAATCATATATCGGGCAAAAAGCAGTCTTTTGAACTTGAGGGCTACAAGGTTATAGTCGAAGAGCACAGAGGTGAGATATTCACGGAAGCTACGGTAAAAATAAAAGTCAAAGGCGAAGTGGCACATACTGTCGCAGAAGGCAACGGTCCTGTAAACGCGCTTGATTATGCCCTGCGCAAGGCAATATCGAAATTCTATAAAAAAATAGATGAGATAAGGCTTGTTGACTTCAAGGTGCGCGTGATAGAAGGCTCGTCGGGCACAGGAGCAAAGGTAAAAGTTTTTATCGAGAGCTCGGACAAGAGCGATGTCTGGACCACGGTCGGCGTGTCCGAAAACATGATAGAGGCAAGCTGGATGGCGCTTGTAGACAGTATGGAATATAAAATAATGAAAGACGGAAGATAAAATAACTTTGATTGTTGGATGTTGATTGTAAATTGAAAAAAGGAGAAAATATGAAATCTGAAGTATATTTTACCCGCGCGGGGGCACAGAATTTTAACGACAGCATAATAGACAGGCTTGTTAAGATGTTTGACAGGGTAGGAGCCGGAAGTATAATAAAGGAAAAAGAGTTTGTGGCCTTAAAAGGGCATTTTGGGGAAGAGGGCAATGTAAGCTTCGTGAGCCCTGTATATTACAGGCCAATAGCGGACAGGGTAAAGACCTGCGGCGGGTCTCCGTTTCTGACAGACACTAACACGCTATATGGCGGGCAGAGAAACCACGCGGTAAATCATATAAACGTGGCTCTTAAGCACGGATTTTCTTACGCGACAGTAGGCGCGCCTGTAATAATAGCCGACGGCCTGCTGGGGAAAGATTTTGTAGAGGTGCCGATAAACAAAAAGCATGTTAAAAAGGCAAAGGTCGCGTCTGCAGTGTATTGGGCAGACTCAATGATAGTCATTACGCACTGCAAGGGGCACATGATAACAGGCTTGGGCGGAGCAATCAAGAACGTAGGCATGGGTTGCGCGTCAAGAGGCGGCAAACAGGAGCAGCATTCAGGCACGCACCCGAATGTATCAAAAAAGAAATGCACAGCGTGCAAATTATGCGAGAAATGGTGCGACGCAAAGGCAATAACCGTAATAGACGGTGTGGCAGTAATTGACGAAAAAAAATGCACGGGCTGCGGGGAGTGCATAGCTGTGTGCAGGTTTGACGCAATAGACTCAAGATGGGACGAAGAAGCTCCGCTTGTGCAGGAAAAGATGGCGGAATACGCTTACGCGGTCCTGCAAAATAAAAAGGATAAGGTTGTATATTTCAATTTCATTATTAACGTTACGCCTGAATGCGACTGCATGCCTTCTTCGGACAATTATCTTATACCTGATATAGGGATTCTTGCATCCTTTGATCCTGTGGCGATTGACGCAGCGTCAATCGAGCTGACAAATAAAGCCAAAGCAATTGATATGAATATAGCAGATAAAAAAGGATATGACTTAAAGTACACCGAAAAAGATAAATTTAAAATGGTACATCCTGAAATAGACTGGAAATACCAGATAAATTACGCGTTTGAACTTGGATTGGGAAATAAAGAATATGAACTTTTGGAAGTAAAATAGGTGGGTAAATGAACAATAAGGGTATTGGAATATTTGATTCAGGGCTGGGCGGGCTGACTGTAGTAAAGGAAATAATGAGCTTGCTGCCAAAAGAGCAAATATTTTATCTTGGAGACACGGCAAGGTTCCCTTATGGTACAAAGGCAAAAGAGACAATTGTCAGGTTTTCAAAGGAAATAACAACTTTTTTAATGAAAAAGAACGTGAAAATCATAGTTGACGCATGCAATACGTCATCTGCCCTTGCTTTAAAGGAACTGAAAACAGCATTTGACATTGATATTATAGGAGTCATAGAAGCTGGTGCAAGGGCTGCAGTAGACGCTACTATAAACAAAAAAATAGGGTTAATAGGAACAAAGGCCACAATCGGAAGCGGTGCATATAAGGAAGCAATAAAAAAATATGACCCGACAGTAAAAGTATTTGTAAAGGCAACGCCTCTTTTGGTGCCTCTTGTAGAGGAAGGCTGGCTTAATAACAGGGAAACCGAAAATATCCTCAGGTATTACATGAATGATTTTAAACAAAAAAAAATAGACACGCTTGTTTTAGGCTGTACACATTATCCGCTTTTAAAGCCCTTAATAAGGAAAATAATGCCGCAAATCAATATAATAGACTCTGCTAGGGAGATGGCAAAAACAGTCAGGGCCTTGCTTGAGGCGCGTGACATGACCGCTTCGAAAAACAACAGAAAAAAATCAGCATTTTTTGTAACCGACACGCCCGAGACATTCAATAAAATAGGCAGGATGTTCATGAAAAAAGACATGATAGACGCAAAAAGGGTAAGGATTTAATTCCAACCTATCAGGGAGAAAATAATGTACGAACTTATGGTTAAAGGAACATTTTCAGCCGCACACAGCCTGCGTAATTACAGCGGAAAATGCGAGCATCTGCACGGACACAATTATATTGTCGAGATATATATCGAAAGCGCAAAGGTAAATAAGAACGGTCTTGCAGTTGATTTTGTTGTATTAAAATCAAAACTGAAAAAAATCCTGAACATTCTGGACCATAAGTACCTGAATAAAGACTGCAAATATTTCAGAAAAAACAATCCTTCTGCTGAAAATATTGCGAAATATATTTTTGATTTGTTAAAGAAAAAGATAAAGGAAGCTGAATTGAAAAAAATATGTGTTTATGAATCTGAAAATGCAAAAGCGTGTTATTTTGAATAATCATCAGACGGAGGATGGCGACCATGCGTAAAAGCGGAAGAAAAAATAATGAGCTGAGGGAAATAAAAGTGACACGCAACTATACAAAATACGCTGAAGGTTCAGTTTTAATAGAATTTGGCGATACCAGGGTGCTTTGCAACGCAAGCGTTGCAAACGAAGTCCCTCCATTTTTGAAGAACCAGGGTACAGGCTGGGTAACCGCCGAATATGCGATGCTTCCAAGGGCAACAAATGTCAGGACACAAAGGGATGGCGCAAGGGGAAAGACAAACGGCAGGAGCCAGGAGATACAGCGCCTGATAGGAAGGGTATTGCGCGGGGTAACTGACCTGAAAAAAATAGGGGAAAAGACAGTGACTATTGACGCAGACGTGATACAGGCAGACGGAGGCACAAGGACAGCGGCGATAACAGGGTCATACATAGCACTGCACGACGCTTTTGAAAAGATGATAAAAAAGGAAAATATAAAGGAAAATCCCCTGAAAAATTATGTGGCTGCGGTAAGTGTTGGAATAGTAAAAGGCGAGGAAATGCTCGACCTTGACTATTCTGAGGATTCAGCCGCAGACGTTGATATGAACGTTGTAATGACCGATAAGGACGAATATGTAGAAATACAGGCTACGGGAGAAAAGCAGACTTTTTCGGACGAACAACTGAAAAAACTTTTTGCGCTTGCAAAAAAAGGCATAAAACAGCTGATTAAAATACAAAAAAAAGCCATAAAGGTTTAAATTTTTATATAACAAAAAGGTAAAATAAAAAATGGACGTAGTGTTGGCATCCAATAATAAAAATAAATACCGGGAAATAAAGGAAATACTGAAAAAATTCAGATTGCGATGTTTTTCGCTTGCCGATGCCGGTATTGACATTGACATAGATGAAACAGGGGAGACGCTGAAGGAGAATGCAGCAATAAAGGCAAGGGCAGTACGAAACCTCATAAAAGATAAAATAATAATTGCCGATGATACAGGGCTGGAAGTTGACTACCTTGCCGGTGCACCCGGGGTATATTCCGCGCGTTTTGCAGGACCAGAATGCTCATATTTGGATAATAATATAAAGCTTCTAAAAATTATGAGAGGGGTTCCAAAAAATCAGAGAAAAGCAGTATTTAAAACCGTCATACACATAATATTCCCTGACGGCTATGAAAAATCAGTAATAGGAAAAGTCAAAGGCTTGATAACCGAAAATATGAGAGGGGAAAATGGATTCGGATATGATCCGGTATTTTACCTGCCTTCATTGAAGAAAACCTATGCCGAGTTGAATTTAAGCCAAAAAAATAAGGTTTCACACCGAATGCAAGCGATTTGTGCTGCCGGCAAATTAATAAATTCTTATTTAAAAAAATACAGTACTCAAATAAACGCAGTTGTTTTTAAAACACCATTTACCAATGGGAAATAAAAATATAAGGCTTATTTATAAGGTAAAAAACAGGTTTTTATAATAAATTTGAATTCTTCAAAGTTTTTTGCTTGACAAAATTTTTTTAATAATATATATTTAATTATATCCAGGTTGATTAAATAAATGACTTTTTTATGTATGAAACTCTGGAACAATTCTTGGAGGAAATATGAGACGATTAAGCTTTACAATGATGATTTTATTATTAACAGCTTTATTTTTTTCATATAGTGCAGTGAATACATATGCAAAAACAAGCAAAAAACATCATTCGAAAACTTCAAAAAAACACATAAAAAAAGCAATTTCCAAGAAGACTGCCACACATAAATTTTCAGAAGGCGGGACAGATTATAAGATCGGCGCAAATATTGTTGGCGTTGCAGATGAAGACCTGAAGGAATTCACTTATATAGACCTTGGCTCGACTAACGGGATTAAAAAGGGAGACAGGTTCCTTGTGCAGGGGAAATACGGCAAAATATTGGTTGAAGTAATTCAGCCATTTTCAAAGATGTCTTCAGTAAAGATAGTTGACAGCTGGCTGATAGCAGAAGGCGATAAAGCTGCTTTAGTACCTGAAAGCATGTATCCCAGAATTAAAGTAAAAAAATATGAAGTTACAGAATTAACAAAAACAAAAATGAAGAAAATAGCAAAAAAGAAGAAAAAAAGCACATCAGTAACCGCTAAAGCAGTCGTGGCACCTGCTGTCCCTGGCGGAGAGCCGGCAACACCGGCTGCGCCAGGTATGGAGACACCAGCAGCGCCTGGAATGGAAACGCCGCCGGCACCAGGAACAGAAGCAGGCGCACCCGCACCAGCAGCGCCTGGAATGGAAACACCGCCGGTACCAGGAGCAGAAGCAGGCGCACCCGCACCAGCAGCGCCTGGAATGGAAACACCGCCGGCACCAGGAACAGAAGCAGGCGCACCCGCACCAGCAGCGCCTGGAATGGAAACACCGCCGGCACCAGGAACAGAAGCAGGCGCACCGGCACCTGCAGCACCTTCTGCACCAAGCGAGCCATCACCTGACGGGCAACAGCCAGCACCCGGTGATGTACCACCTGGTACAGTACCTTCCGCGGGTCCGTCTTCATCAGGGACTGCACCTATGCCGGGAGATGCACTGCCGCCATTACCGTAATTATAAAACGATTAAAATAAACTAATAAAAATTTAAAAAGGAGTGTGTTAAGATGAAGGCAAAAATGATTTTAGCAAGTTTTTTCGTGTTGGTTGCAGTGATTGCTTTTAGCGGGATTTTATTCGCGGACAATGCTTCAAACGCAAAACAGTACATGGATTATGGAAACAAATACTACAGTGCAAAACAGTATGACAACGCAATTAAATACTATCAGTACAGCATAAAACTCAATCCGACGGATTCTGCTTATTATGCACTGGGTCTTTCCTATTACTACAAGAGCCAGAAACCAGAAGCTTTGAATTCTTTTCAAAACGCACTTAAATTAAACCCGAACAACGCACAGGCAAAGAAGATGGTTGATTATCTTGCTGGAAATACCGGCGGCAACTCCCAGGCTCAGGCATATATCGCTGCAGGCACAAAATACCTGAACGCAAAACAATATGATTATGCAATAAAATATTATCAGGCCAGCATTAAGATACAGCCGACAGCACAGGCATATCAGTACATGGGGACAGCCTATTATTACAAAGGCGATAAGGACAATGCCGTAAACGCATTCCAGAAGTCGCTTGAGCTTAACCCCGACAACCCGGCTTTAAAAAATATGATGGCAAAACTTGGAACCAGCACAGGCACGGCATCAAATGAACCGAGGATCTCCGATCAGATGGGAGTCCATCCTCTTTTACTTGCTGCAATATTTGCAGGCGCTATTGCTGCGCTATTCTTATTTTAAATAAGAGTATAAAAGCTTAACTTAACAAAACACTCAGGCGTGGGTAGGTTTTACCCACGCCTTTTTTATTGAAATAAACAGCAGGGGGTATATCACAATGGAAAACTCACCGTTAAAAATGGAAAAAGGAAAGCATTATGGGTTAGGGCATATAAAACGCCTTAAGGAAAGATTCAGCCAGAACAAAATATCAAAATGCGAGCTTATTGAACTGCTTTTAAGCTATGTTATAAAAGGCAAGGATGTAAAACCGCAGGCAAAGGAAATTTTTAAACAGAGCAAAGGAAGTTTTAGAAAGGCATTGGAAATTATCACGGGGAATACAAAAATTGCCGGCATGGGTATGGAATGTAAAATTTTTTTTAAGGCAATAAAAGATTTTTATAATTTTATGGAAGAGGAAAAGTTTATCAAAAGGGAATATTCGGTTAAGACACAGGGGGATATAATAAAATATTTTAATTCAATTTGTTCGCGATCAGACAAAGAAGAAGTGCATGTTGTTTTTCTGGATTCAAAAAACAAAATAATTGACCATAAAAAAGTAAGCGAAGGAACGTTATCCCAATCCCTGCTTTATCCGCGCGAAATAATCAAAGAAGCCATATCAAGGGCGGCTTTAAGCATGATTATAGTTCATAATCACCCCAGCGGTGACTGTACACCTTCTGAAAATGACAATAAAATCACAAAAAGAATGCTTTTCGCGGCACGTGAGATGGATATAATGCTGCTTGACCATATTATAATCGGCACAAAAACAGGGGATAATAAAGGCTATTACAGTTTCTATGAAGAAGGATTTATAGATAAATTCAGGGAAAACTACAGATATGTGATGGAAAAAGACTAAATAGAAAATTGCAAATTTAGAAAGCCAGGTTATCTTCGTCGTCGGTGGATTCCTGCTTTTTTGAAGGCTTTTTACCGTTTTTCCCCTTGGCTGTAGTGCCTCCCGGAGCATTCTCGCCGTTTTCATCCGTGGAATTGAAGTAATCATTTGAGGTGCCCTGCTCCAGGTCCTGATTCATGAAGTTATTTACTTCGACACCGCTGTGTAAGTTACAGTTGTCATGCGGCTCGGTTCCCTCGACAAAAGGGGCGTCAATCGGATTGGGGCAATATTTAGTGGCAAGCATGCCTGTTTTGCTGCATATCTTTTTAAATATTATTTTGTCGGGAACAGGGAATTCCTGTGCCTGATTTGGGAAAGCATTCATCATAAATTCAGCCCATAAAGGGGCCGCAACCACGCCTCCTGTCATATTTTTGCCAAGCGGTTCCTTACTGTCAAATCCAATCCAAACACCGACCACAATATCAGGCGTATATCCTATAAACCAGGCATCGGTAAAGTCATTTGTCGTGCCGGTTTTCCCGGCACAAATGCCGTTATAGCCCATATTCCTTATTGTCTGGGCTGTTCCGTGGTTTACAACATTTTCCAGCATATAAGTTATAATATATGCGGTAGTTTCAGGTATTGCCTGACTGAGTTTTGGCGAATGCTGCTCAAGCACCTTGCCGCCGCTGTCGTTCACTGATAATATTGAAATAGGCTCTACGGCCATGCCACCGTTTGCGAAAGTGCAAAAAGCATTTGTAAGCTCCAGCAATGATAAGCTTGAAGTGCCAAGAGCCATCGTGAGGTCGGCAATCAGAGGGCTCTTTATACCCAGCCTTCTTGCGTATTTTGCGACGACGTCAATACCGATTTTGCTCTCGAGTTTTACTGTTACAACATTTTTAGAATGCGTCAGGCCGTTAAGCAGAATAGTAGGGCCTGAAAACTTTCCGTTTACGTTTTCCGGCTTCCACTCCGAGCCGTCCTCGTTTTTAAAAACAATAGGCGAGTCAAGAATGACATCCGAGACCCTATACCCGTTGTCTATGGCGGATGTGTATACTATTGGTTTAAATGCAGATCCAGGCTGCCTTTTTGACTGTATAGCGCGGTTAAACTCGCTTTTTGAATAGTCTATGCCGCCAATCAGGGCTTTTATATACCCCGTATGCGGGTCAATTGCTATAAGAGCCCCCTGCAGGGGGTATTCAAGCTTTTTATTCCTGCTTTTTTCAAACTGTTTTTGCAGCTCATTGATGCGTGCGTTGAAAACCTCCTGCGCGGTATCCTGCAGCACTGAATCTATGGTGGTATATACTTTTAGACCGCCTTTATAAATTTCAGTATTCCCATAAGTAGCCTCGAGCTGCTGGCGGACATATTCTACGAAATATGGCGCGTTTTTTACCTCGAGCTTGTGAAGTTCAAGTGCCGCTTTTTCAGCAGTTTCTTTTTCTTCGGGAGTGATATAACCCAGCTCGGCCATTTTATCCAGCACAAGGTTTCTCTTTTCTATAGCTGTTTCCGGGTGCTCATAAGGATTGAACTGGGAGGGAGCCTGGGGAAGTGCAGCAAGGGTGGCAGACTCTGGCAATGTCAGCTCCTCAACATGCTTGCCGAAAAATGTCCTGGCAGCGGCCTCAACACCATAGGCCCCATTTCCAAAATATACCTGGTTGCAGTAAAGCTCAAGGATTTCCTTTTTTGTGTAATATTTTTCAATCTGCAGGGACAGCAGAGCTTCCTTTATTTTTCTTGAAAATTTGCGCTCTTTTGTCAAAAACAAGTTCCGCGCAAGCTGCTGGGTAATGGTAGAACCGCCTTCGACTATTTTACCGTGAACCATGTTGTTCACAGAAGCCCTGAGAATACCCTTAAAATCAATCCCATTATGCTGGTAAAAATGCGGATCTTCCTTTGATATTATTGCATTTTGAAGGTAAAGGGGGATCTGGTTCAGCTTAACTACCGTCCTTTGCTCGGCATAAAGCTGGGAGACTAGATTGCCGTTTATATCATATACGGCTGTTGTCATATTCGGCTTATAATTGCGCAGGTCGGCTATCTCTGGGACTTCCTGGGTGTAGGCAAAAAAGATTCCGGCAAGAGTGCCCAGTATTATAAAGATAGTTAAAATCACAGCCACTGTAAGAAGTTTTATTGACTTATCCATGCTTGACTTGCGTGGAGGCGGTGTCTTTGACTTTACGGGCGGGTTAAAATTACCGGAACCCGAATCGCCGGAGCCCTTGCCGCTGTAAATACTTTTATATTCTACCATTTTTATTTCTCCTGTATAAAAAATTAAAAACAGAGTATATTTTAGTGTATTTTTAAGCTTAATTCAACAGAAAAATAATAAACTTAACTCAAAAAAAACTTTACAAACATATATAAATATGTAAAAATACTGAGAATTTTTGAATTCGGTTTTATATAAAAATCCCAATAACAGGAGGTTGCTAAATGAACGAGACTGTAACACAAGCAGTACAGCAGGCAACGCAGGTTGTTACCCAGGCAATGCCGCAGGCAACGCAGGTCGTTACAAAAGCAGCAGAGCACATCAAGCTCGCTCCGCTGTCAAGCTTTGAAACGATGGCGCTGTGGTCGGTGTGGGGAATGGCAATTGTTGCGCTGATTTACGGAGTTTATCTCATGTTTGAAATCCTTTCAAAAAGCAAGGGCACCCAGAAAATGATTGAAATCAACGAGGAGATATCAAAGGGCGCCAAGGCGTATCTTGCCAGGCAGTTTAAAACCATTATAGTTCTAGTGGTTATACTGATGTTCGTATTGTTTTTTACCACAAAAGTTGACCCTACTATGCTTAATTCCGACGGGCAGCTCCTTACACCTTTCCAGATTAATATGATTAAATTCGGTAGGGCAATAGCATTTTTACTGGGAGCGTTCGCGTCAGGCCTGACAGGCTTGATAGGGATGACCCTTGCCGTCGCAGGTAATGTGCGTGTGGCAGCCGCGGCAGTCCAGACAGGCAAAAAAGACTCACTAACTATAGCGTTCAGGACAGGGACAATAGCAGGCATGTTCACGATTGGTTTGGGATTGCTTGGCGCTACGTCGATATTCTTAATATTCCAGAAAGTACCCAGTGCGATTTCAGACATACTAATCGGATTTGGGTTCGGTGGATGCCTGCTTGCGCTTTTCATGAGGGTTGGCGGCGGTATTTACACAAAAGCAGCAGACGTTGGCGCTGACCTGGTAGGAAAGGTAGAAAAGAACATACCTGAAGATGACCCGAGAAACGCGGCGACAATAGCCGATAACGTAGGCGACAATGTAGGCGACTGCGCAGGTATGGCAGCGGATATATTCGAGTCATACGAAGTTACGCTGGTCGCGGCTATGATACTCGGTGCAACGGTATTCGGGAACCTGGGAGTTATTTTCCCGCTTATTGTGCGCGCGATCGGTGTAGTTGCCTCAATAGTAGGAACGTATATGGTTAAGTCGAAGTCAGAGGAAGAGCACGCCATGAAGCCGATACAGAACGGATTTTTTGTGGCTTCGGTGCTGGCGATTATTGGTTTTGCAATAGCGACAGCTTATTACCTCGTCCCTGCAATAGGCAAGTACATGGCTGGAAGCGCTGATAAATTCGCGGGAGCTCAGGCAAATGCGTCTACTATCCTGGGATGGAAGCTTTTCGCAATCACTACGATAGGTATCTTACTGTCGTTCCTTATATCGAAACTTACAGAGCATTTTACCACGACAGAAGACAAACCTGTAAAAGAAATAGTCAAGGCAACCCTAACTGGGCCGGCAACTGTAATACTTGCGGGTACTGCCGAAGGAATGGAAAGCTCGGTTTGGGCAATAATTTCAATTGCCGCTGCAATTGCCACATCAATTTTAATTTTCACAATTATGCCGATAGGAAGCGGAGCTGTAATAATTGAGCAGGTACTCTACGGAGTTTCGCTCATCGGGCTTGGCATGCTTACCGTAACCGGCATAATTGTTTCTGAAGACACCTACGGGCCTGTTTCTGACAATGCACAGGGCATAGGCGAAATGGCAAAATTACCGGATAAAGGCAGGAAAGTGCTTGACGAGCTTGACGCTGTAGGAAACTCGACAAAAGCCATAACAAAAGGGTTTGCCATAGCGACGGCTGTAATAGCGGCTGTATCGCTTTTCTCGTCGTACAAGCTTGCTACAGGAGTATCTTTCTTTGATATATCAATGCCGAATGTTTTTGTAGGCATGCTTATAGGAGGCGCCATACCGTTCCTTTTCTCATCGCTTTTAATCAGGGCCGTTAGCAGGGCTGCTTTCCTCGTTGTAAATGAAGTGAGAAGGCAGTTCAAGGAGATAAAGGGGCTTATGTCGGGAAAAGCAAAACCGGAATCTGCTAAAGTCGTGGATATCTGCACAAAGGCAGCTTTAAAAGAGCTCGTCAGCCCGGCTCTTCTCGCGATACTGATGCCGGTGGCAATAGGCTTCCTTTTCAAGGCAGAAGGACTGGCAGGGTACTTGGCGGGAGTTATTCTCGTGGGACAGCTTATGGCAGTGTACCTTTCAAACACAGGCGGCGCATGGGATAACGCGAAAAAGACAATTGAGCAAATGGGCTTAAAAGGCACTGACAGGCACAAGGCTTCGGTAATAGGAGACACAGTCGGAGACCCGTTTAAAGACACAGCAGGGCCTGCGTTAAACCCGCTTATCAAGGTTATGAACCTTGTAGCGCTTCTTATAGCGCCGTTAATTATAAGCTTCCCGGGATACAACTGGGTGGTTATAGTAATAGTGCTGGTCTGCATATGCGCTGTAATCGGCGGACTGCTATATTCCAAGAGGGAAGACAAAACCGTTGATTCAATAGCGGATGAAGTTGCGGCAAAAGTATCAAAAGCAAAAGCAAAATAAAAGTTTTTGTGATATATAAAAAGGGCCGGCAACTGCCGGCCTTTTTTTGTTTGAGAAATAAATTCCCTGTGTTCCCTTTGTTAAAGAGGATAGATTAAGGAGTGAAAAAATCAATGGAAATAGGAATAGTAGGACTGCCGAACGTAGGTAAATCGACTATATTCAACGTGCTTACAAAAGCAGGCGCGCAGGTGGCAAATTACGAGTTCTGCACCATAGACCCGAACGTGGGGGTCGTAAATGTACCTGACGAGCGGCTTGATTTTATTTTTAACGCTTATAATAACGGCTCAACAAAGAGAACCCCTGCTACAGTCAGGTTTGTCGACATAGCAGGGCTTGTAAAAGGGGCGAGCAAGGGAGAGGGGCTGGGCAACAAATTCCTCGCCAACATCAGGGAGGTTGACGCTGTCGCGCAGATAGTAAGGGTTTTTTCAGACCCGAACGTGGCAAGGTCGTCGGGCAAGCTGAACCCTATAGGAGATATAGAGATCATTAACACCGAGCTCATGCTTGCGGACCTTGAGAATATAGCCAATATAGCCGAAAAGCTTGACCGCATGGCGCGCGGCAACGACAAGGACGCGATAAAAAAGCTGGCTGTGCTTGAAAAAGTAAAAAAATGGCTGGAGCTGGGCAAAATGGCTTTTACTCTTGAGCTGACAAAAGACGAAAAAGAAGACATAAAACAGTACGAATTTTTGACAATGAAGCCCATGCTTTATGTTTTTAATACCGACGAGGATAAGATAGAGAGCTTTGACAAGGACAACCCGGAGCTTATTAAATTTACCGAAAGCCAGAACACAGAGCACGCAATAATATCGGCTAAGATTGAGGCAGAAATGGCTGACCTGCCGGCTGAGGAAAAAAAGGAATTCATAAAGGAGCTGGGGTTTGATTACAGGGGATTTGACGAGTTTATCAGGCACGCTTACCACCTGCTAAACCTGGTAACATTTTTTACAGGCGGGGAAAAAGAAGCGCGCGCGTGGCCCATAAGAAAAGGCACAAGCGCCGAGGCGGCCGCGGGCGAGATACACTCTGATATCCAGAGAGGTTTTATAAAGGCGGAAATCATGAAATACAGCGACTTTTATAACCTGAAGTCGGAACTCAAGGTCAAGGAAGCAGGATTAATGCGCAGCGAAGGCCGGGATTATATAATGCAGGACGGAGACATTGTGTATTTTAAGTTTAATGTTTAGGACGGGTGTTTTGGATTTCAGATTTTAGATTGGAAAATTTAAAAAGGAACTTTTAAAGCTTTTATTTACGTCTAAATTGGTGAATTAAATGGACAAGACCCAGGCAGAAATATACAGGGAACATTCGAAATATGTATATAATGTGGCAATGAGAGTAATGGGCAGCCGCGAAGATGCGGAAGACATTACCCAGAACGTTTTTATTAAGCTCTTTAAAAATATGGATGCTTTCAGAGGGGAGTCTTCAATAAAAACCTATCTTTACAGGATGACAGTGAATGAGGGCATAGACCTTATGAGAAAGAGGTCGGCTGAGACAAGAAAAATTGAAAAAGTTGATAAACCGGTATCATATAAAGAAAAGGACAGGACAGAACTTGACTCACTTTTAGCTACACTGCCCGAGGAGCAGCGGATTCCTGTTATAATGTCTCAGATAACAGGTTTTTCTTACAAAGAAATAGCAGAAATACTGGAAATAAGCGAAGGCACGGTGAAATCAAGGATAAACAGAGGAATGCAAATGCTTATTAAAGCATCAAAAAAGGAGTAAAATTATGAACTGCGTTGAAATTAAGGAGTTATTATACGATTTTTCGCTTTGCAGGCTTGAGCCCGGCCGGATGGATTCTGTCAAGCAGCATCTTGATTCATGCGCCGACTGCCACGCGGATTATAAAGCAATGCTTAAGGTCAACGGCCTTTTCAAAGGCACGGTTGAAAATCCTCCCGAGTCAATAAAGAAAAATATTGACAGGGCAATTGCGAAGGAAAGAGGACTGATTGCCAGGATTTTAAGGCCTGCGGCTGTACTATCTTTTGCGCTATCTGCAATTATTGTTGTTTTTATAGCTGGATATCTGTTAAAATATAACAGCAAGAAGCAGGTTGCTGAGTATTTGAACGACACCTATGAAATATATACAAACCAGGACGAAGAAAATTCAGCGCACATAATAACTACCGATTATGCGCAGGACATAGGCATAAATGAATAAATTTTTCAGGAGGTAAGAGACGTGAGGAAATTTTATTTTGCGTTTTTTTCAGTTTTATTGTTTGCGGCGGTTGCTGCTGCTGCACCTGCCGACCAAAGCCAAAAACAGGATATGGGCCATGGGACGCACATGGGATCCTTTGGAATAGGCAATCCTGACAGGGTTTTGAGCCTGGTGGATGAGCTTAAACTTACAAACGACCAGATAAAACAGCTGCATGACCTTAAAAGCAGCTTTGAAAAAGACGCTGTAAAAATCAAGGCTGAGATTGACCTTGTTGCAATTGATATTAAAGATGAGATGAGGAAAGACGATCCTGACAAGAGCAAGGTTGACGCTCTGGCGGAAAAGCTGTCGGCGGCAGGATCCAAAATGCTCAAATTAAGGCTGAGCAACATGCTTGAAACAAAAAAAATACTCACAAAAGAGCAGTTTGAAAAACTGCTTACCATAATGGAAACCGACGACAAACAGCGCAAATGGGACACCAAGCAAAAATAAAGACAGAAAGACAATGGATTATTAGATATAAAATAATGAAAAAATATTATTGACCAATTTTTTTATTATATATATCATATCTCATCCTGAAATTATCAGCATCAAAATGCCCAGGAAAGGCGGAAATAGAGTTATGCATAATTCAAAAAAGTTTTTGTTTTTAACGGCAGTTTTTTCTTTACTGGTAGTATATATTTTTGCGGCGGACAGCGCCAAGCCTCTTTCTTTTCGCGACTGCCTCGACATAGCCCTGCAAAACAGCTATGATTATAAAATCCAGGCGGAAAACGTGAAACAGGCAAAAATGTCCTTTTACATATCCATAGGCGATTTACTGCCGCAAGTAGGGGTTACAAACGAACATGCGTACGACGTAGAAAATGAAAGTTTTAAAGACACCCTTAGCGGCGGATGGGAAAGTTTTTTAACCATACAGCAGCCGGTTTTTCATGGATTTTCGAAGATAAATACCATATCAGCAGATGAAAGGGAAGTACTAAGGCAGGAAATGCTCTTAAAGTCTACATGGCGGCAGGTTGCGCAGAATACCGCAGAGGCTTATTACGGATATGCGCAGGCAGTTGCATTGGTCAACGACACACAGGATGAATTAAAGCTTTTTAACGATCTTTCCGCGCAATTGACGGAATGGATGAAAATAGGAAAGTCGAGGAATAGCGAAGTATTTGCGGCTGAATCAAGCGCGGCAAAGGTCGCGTCACAGCTTGAGCAGGCAAAAGCGGCATCTGACGATGCGGCAGACAACCTGGCATATGTAATGGGCATTGATGAGCCGGTACAGATTGAACAGCAGCAGGAGCAGCAATTCCAGGCTTCCAGCGTAAATGTAACTGCATCTGCAGAAGCACGGTCCGATGTGAAAGCAATAGAAGCTGACCTTGAGGAGCAGAATAAAAAGATTCAGGCCGGGCTTGGAAGCTTCCTTCCCCAGGTTGACCTTGATGTAACAAAGACAATAGGCGGAACCCCATACCTTGGAACTACAGCATACACCGACCAGGGCTGGCAGGCAATGCTGGTGGCGCAATGGCCCATTTTTCAGGGAGGAGAAAGGGTGTTCGGGTCAATCGCCGCGCTTTCACAGTATGAAGTTATACGCCAGCAGCTTTTGTCTTTAATAGCTTCTGTGAGATATGAGATAAGGTCGAGGGTAAGGGATTATGCGGCAGCAGATAAGATTGAGCAGTCGTTAAAGGAGTCATACAGAAAAGCCCTGCAGAGCCTTTACGCCCAGCAAAAGGATTATAAAAACGGGCTGGTGACGAACGTGGACGTAATAAACGCAATGACAGACGCCTCTACAGCGAAACAGTCGCTTGATACTGCGGTGATTGAAAAAATAGAAGACAAAATACTTGTCGATATTTCGACGGAGGTGCTGAAATGACACTTTCAGACCTCACAATAAAAAATCCGGTGCTCGCATGGATGATCCTGATCGGTATAGTTGTATTCGGGTTACTTTCATATGCCGGACTTGGAATAAGCAATTTGCCCGACGTGGATTTCCCGGTGCTGACGATATCTACGGACTGGCCGGGAGCCGCTCCCGACGTTGTTGAGACAAGCGTCACGGACCCTATCGAAGCAGCTGTCCTGGGAGTCGAGGGCGTCATAGAAATGACCTCGTCTTCCACGAGGGGAAATTCAAGCGTTACAGTATATTTTGACCTGACCAAGAACGTCAATGTGGCTTTGCTTGAGGTACAGGCCAAAATTTCACAGGCACAGCGCTTCCTGCCTGCCGACATATACCCGCCGGTTTTGTCAAAGAGCAACCCGGATGATATACCTATAATCTGGCTTGCCGTAACAGGCGATATGGACAGGAATTTTATCATGGAATATACAAATGCCCACCTGGTGGACAGGTTTACAACAATTCCGGGTGTGTCAACCGTAATGATGGGAGGTTACCTGGCGCCAGCATTCCGCATATGGCTTGACCCGGATAAAATGCAAAAAAAAGAAATAGTTGCCAGCGATGTAATAAACGCTGTTGTAATGCAGCATCAGGAGGTGCCGGCAGGTTTTATTGACAATGGAGAGAAACAAATAACAGTAAGGGTGCCGGGAGAAGCCACAAGCACGGACCAGTTTACCAAAATCGTTATTCCCAGCAGGGGCGGGACACCGGTATGGAACGGGTTAAAATTAGGCGAAGTATCAAATGAAGAAGACGGCCTGCAGGATACAATAAATATAAGCAGGTCAAACGGTAAATTCGCGGTCGGGCTCGGCATAGTCAAACAGCCGGGAGTAAACGCAGTTGAAGTAGCGCACGCAATCAAAAAAAGGATGGAAGAGGTACAGAAATACCTGCCCAAAGGAATGAAACTGGCAGTAAGATTTGATACGACAAGGTTTATCGAAGATAACGCAAGCGATATGAGGTTTGTGCTTATTATATCCGTTTTATTGACGGCACTTGTGTGCTGGCTTTTCCTTGGCTCATTTAGTTCGGCTATTAATATTTTCCTGACAATACCAATGTCGATATGCGGCGCGTTTTTTGTCATTAAAATGATGGGCTTTACGCTGAATACATTTACTTTTCTCGGGCTATCGCTTGTCATAGGGATAGTAGTCGATGACGCCATAATGGTGCTTGAAAATATAACAAGGCACAGGGAAGAGGGCGAGACGCGCATCGGAGCTGCGCTGAAAGGCTCAAGGGAAATAACATTTGCGGCCCTTGCCGCGACGCTCGCTATACTTGCCATTTTTCTTCCGGTCATATTCATGCAGGGAGTAATAGGCAAATATTTTTTCCAGTTCGGCATTACCATATCGTCGGCAGTCGCGATATCCCTGCTCGGCGCATTGACAATCACGCCTATGTTCTGCTCACAATTCCTTAAATCTCACAAGGAAACCGGAAAAAAGCCTTTCATGGATGTGGCAATGGACGGCTTCAGAGACTGGTATGTCAAGGCCCTGACATGGTGCCTTAGTAACAGGTGGAAAGTCATAATTGCCGCTTTTGCCCTGTTTTTTACATCGCTGGTTTTATTCGGCCTTGTGAAAAAAGAATTCGTGCCTTCACAGGACCAGTCGCTTATAAGCGTGAATATCCAGACGCCGGTCGGGACCTCAATAGAATTTACCGACAATGTAATGAAAAAAATCGAAAAATTTATTACAGATAACCCGAATGTTGTAAGTTATTACGCGTATGTCAGGATGGGCTCGGCTTTTATGTCCGTGACATTAAAGCAGATGGTTGACAGGCCGGTAGACCCGAAAATGCACAGGAAGCTTACACAAAATGAAATAATGAGCGTTTTAAGACAGGGCATGAAAGCCATTCCTGGGGTGCTTGTCGTAGGCATGCAGGACCTGTCGCAGATGGGCTTTACCGCGAAAAGGGGAAACCCGATTGAATTTGTTTTGATCGGCGACGACTGGGACAAGTTGGCTGATATTGCGGCAGCAATGAAGGATGATATGGAGAAATCAGGTACCATGGTAGATGCCGATACCGACTATAAAAAAGGAGCCCTGGAAGCAGTAGTTATTCCCGATATGAAAAAGGCAGCCGCGCACGGCGTGACTGTGGCAAACATAGGAAACAGCGTGAACTACCTTTTCGGCGAATACCAGGTCGCGAAATGGACAAAAAACGGCAAAAGATATTATGTTGAAGTAGAGCTTAAGGATGACAAGAGAAATTCCGTCGATTTTTTAAACCGGCAATATGTAAGAAATATGCAGGGCGACCTTGTGAAGCTCTCGGATGTGGCGACTGTCCAGGTAAACCCTGCCGTACTTTCGATAACAAGGGAAAACAGGGAAAGGGCAATCAGGATATTCGCGAACATAGCCCCTACCAGTTCGCAGGGTGAGGCGCTTAAAGTAGTGCAGGACCTGGCGAAAAAGCTGCCTGAAGGATACAGGATATCCCTTACCGGAGGTTCACAGGCTTTTACAGACTCTTTCAAGAGCTTATGGATTGCCCTGATACTCGGTATTTTCGTGGCTTACATGGTGCTTGGGTCCCAGTTCAACAGTTTCCTCCATCCCGTCACTGTTTTGCTGGCATTGCCTTTTTCCATGTCTGGGGCGTTTATCGCGTTATTTGTGTCGGGCAAGACTTTGAACATTTACAGTGTTATAGGATTAATTTTGCTTATGGGTATAGTCAAGAAGAACTCGATACTGCTTGTTGATTTCACAAACCAGAGGAGGGAACACGGAATGAACCTGAGGGATGCCCTGCTCAACGCGTGCCCGATAAGGTTAAGGCCGATAATAATGACATCGACGGCCACAATAGCCGCCGCAATACCTTCGGCCCTTGCCGTGGGCCACGGAGCGGAGACAAGGGTGCCGATGGCCATAGTAGTAATTGGCGGAGTCATATTTTCCACCATGCTGACATTATTTGTCGTGCCGTGCGCCTACAGCCTGTTTGCAGTATTTGAAAACGTCAAGCACCAGAAAGAAGTGCATGAAGTCATGAAAGAACTTGCCGATGATGAAAAGGCAAGGCTGGACGAAGCGGCAAAAGGGTCAAAATCAAAAAAACTGAAGTAAACCTATATTTAAAAATATTTTTTAAAGCCCGAGGGATGAACCTCGGGCTTTTTATTTATACAAGCTGAAATTATTTGCCAATAATGAAGACATCTGGTAAAATTCATATTATAAATAATGTACATAAGGTGAAAAGAATGAAAAAATCAGATAATACAACTCCACATATGTCATCGGAATACGATGCGAATATAAGGAAAACAGTACCTTATTATGATAATTTTCATGAAGAGACGCTGAAGCTTGTCAAAGCCTCGGGCATAGACCCTGCTTTATGGCTGGATACAGGATGCGGGACAGGGAATTTTATCGAGAAAGCCCTGGCTGAGTTCAGCGGGTGTACTTTTGTGCTTGCAGACCCGTCCGAAGAAATGATGAATATAGCCAAAAAAAAGCTTGAAACCAAAAAAGGCTGGTTCAGGTTCCTGCCGCCTGTGGCAACGCAGGACCTGAAAATGTCCGGAACGCCTGACATAGTAACTGCAATCCAATCGCATCACTATTTACAGCCGCAAATGAGAATAAAAGCCACAGGTGTGTGCTATAACCTGCTCAGAAAAGGCGGGATGTATATTACGTTTGAAAACATACGGCCCATGACTGAAAAAGGCATAGAGATAGGCAAAAAATACTGGAAGAATTTCCAGGTATCCAGCGGCAAGACTGAAGACACGGCTGAAAAGCATACCGACAGGTTCGGCAAGGAGTATTTCCCGATAACCATAGAAGAGCACCTGGAAATACTGCGAACGTGCGGGTTTAAACCGGCGGAAATATTCTGGTACTCGTACATGCAGGCCGGATTTTACGCTATTAAATGAACACATTTAACACCCAAGAACAGGTATTATTAGAAAATTGGGGACTAACTTGCGGAAGTTAATTTTAATCTTGTCAATTTTGCTAATAACCTTTCCTATATATTCCGGTTATGAAAAAACCACACACCGTGTAAGCGACCAGATAATATTTATGAATGAAACTTACGCAAAGGCCAGGGATTATTATTTGCACGACAACTACAGCAAAGCATTGCCCTTGCTTTTCGATATCATTAATAAATATCCGGACAAGATATTGACCATAAGGGTGTATGCGCTCCAGTACAGATACAAAGCCGGGCCTGGGGCACTGGATATGATCGGAAGGATATACCTGAAAACAGGCAAAATAAAAGAAGCAATGGAATGCTTTGACCAGATGTATAAAAAATACCCGGATGACAACTTTATAGGCGCGTTTACGTCGCTTGCCACGCTCAACTACGGCGGCATAGCCGGCGCAGAGGCGCTCTGCTGTGAAATGTGGATATTATCCGGCAACTTCCAGGGGTATGAAAAGTATCTGGCGGGCAATAAGCCCGACTATAACCTGTCAATAATAATATCCAGGGAGCTTATCGAAAAATATAACGGCGTAACAAGGCGCTGCTACGGGGACTGCGAAAATTATGAGGAAACTGCAGCCGACAATATTGTATTCTGCCTGCTGGCTGAAAAAGCGGATATCAGGAAGACGGAAGGCGAGATAAGGTGGACAATAAATCACACAAAAAACAGGCCCCTGCAGGCATCCCTCCTGCTTGAGCTGGGGAATATATGCCACGAAAAAAAAGACGACAACAAAGCAATAAAAACATTCATGGAAGTCGTGGATAAATACGGCGATACGTACTACTATTACACAGCCGATAACCTGGCCAGGTTTTATCCTATAGAGGCATTTGGAAGGATACTCGCGATACTTACAGCTGAAAAGCGCAGCGACGACATAGAAAAGCTTAAAGGGGACATAGCACTGGTATATTACGAGTTCGAGCAATCCATTGAAAAGGTCAAAAAACGCAGGAAAGACTATTCCGGAATTACAAAAGAGCATTTAAACAGGGCAATGGAGGAGAATATATATAAATACATTGATTTAAATGTGGGGGAGAAAAAGGACATACAATAAAGCAACTTTTGGGCTGTTTTTGCGTTATAAATAGCACCGCTTGTCTAAGGTTTTACGGCCTTAGACTTGAACGGATGCAAGCAAAAGTAATATTTTTGCTGCACCTGTTGACGGTTCGCAAAAATAACTCTTGCTTGGAGAGACTTACAATGAAAAAAAATTACTTTATTATTGCAGCTTTTTTTATGGCTTTTAACCTGCACGCGGCGCTGGTTGTCGATAACTGCGGCAACAGCAGCCCTGTCAATGCCCTGGGCGGGACATGGCAGACTTTCACGGACACGTATTCATCTGTCACGCCGCCTCCGGCGCCTAGAGGCGCCTTTTTTATGACCCCGGGCGGGAATTCAGGCTGCGCGTATTGCGCAAGCATGGCATTCACGCTGACGGCCGGAGCAGCATATCCTTTCGTAGGGATGATTACTTTCACAACGCCGAATTACAGCCCGCTTGGAATCAACCTGGCCGACTATAACGGCAACGACTTTTACGGCATAAGGTTTTACGCCAAATGCACGGGAAACGGGAGTTATGTCTGCAGCCTCGGCACAACACAAACATCGGCAGTAGGCAATAATTATGGAGCTGCTTTTATACCTGCAGTAAACTGGTCATTGTACGAGATTCCTTTTTCGACGCTTGCGCAGACATGGGGAACACCTGAGGCATGGGATCCGACCACGGTCAGTACCATCATATGGACCGCCACAGGAAACGCGGGGACCACGGGCCAGTTATACGTGGATGATGTAGAGTTTTACCTGCAGAGCGAGGCAGAAACCACAACCACGGCAAACGTAATAATTTCAAACCCCAAGGTAAACCAGGAAGGATACCTGACCGGGGCAAAGAAATATTTTTATGTCGTGACGCAGACCGCTTCCACAAACGACAGCTTCAGCGTGGTGGACACGCTCGGGAATACTGCTTATTCGGGCACGATTTCAGCCGCGCCTGTCAGCGATACTGCCTCAAGCGGGGAATATGTTTTACGGGGCGATTTTTCGCCGCTGGAGATGACCGGAAGATATTGTATTTATATCAACGGGTACCAGAGCTGTTATTTTAACATCGGGGACAATGTATATGACAGCTTATTTAAAGATGCTTTACGGTGTTTTTACCTTGTAAGGTGCGGAACAGCCATCAATGACCCTGTTACAGGGTTAAATCATCCGATATGCCATGCGGCGGACGCCACATGCAAGGATACAGGGCTGTCAAGAGATTTTACAGGCGGCTGGCACAATGCAGGAGACGTGGGAAAATGGTCGGTGGAGGAGGCCCTGAGCGTAAGCTATATGATGTGGCTCTATGAGCTGCAGACAAATAATATGAAAAATTTAAAAAACAATATACCCGAAAGCGGAAATAACATATCAGACCTCCTGAATGAAGCAAGATGGGGTTTAAACTGGCTGTTGAAACTCCAAAATTCCGACGGCACGGTTTATCATAAGGTGGATACCCAGCCGAATTTTATTTTCGGAACCCCGCCGAATGAGGACCCGTATACAAGATACGCCTGTTACCAATCCGTTACTTTAACGCAAATACCGTCTTCGATTGACGCGGCGGTTTTTGTGGCGGCCTGCAGCCAGGCTGCAAGGGTATTCCAGGGTATTGACCCCACATTCGCAAATACCTGTTCCCAGGCGGCACAAAAGTCATATACGTGGCTTGAGGCAAACAGGAATATTGGGCAGACCGACCCTTATTATATTGACCCGACCACTTGGCAGTCAGTACAGTGGGCAGAGGCTGAAATGTTCCGCCTGACCGGGAATAGCAGCATAAGCAGCCAGTTTAATACAGATATAAACACAAACCCGCTTTCGGACCTTACATGGGCTTCTCCGGAGTTTTTGGGATATTTTTCATTATACCAGGACTCAAGGACACCGGCGGCGTTGAAATCCCAGATACAGGCAAGTATCCAGACATTATGCAACAGCTATTTATCAACTGCAAACAGCACAGGATACGGAGTTGTAAATACCCAATATGATTATTACTGGGAATCGAACGAAGATGTGCTGGATAAGGCAAACTGCCTTTTAATGGGATATCTGGTAACCGGAACACAGGCATATGAGGACGCAGCATTAAACCAGCTGGGATACATACTCGGAAACAACAGCCTGAACCATACGTTCGTAACCATGCACGGCACTAATTACGCGCAGCACCCGTATAACTGGATTTATGAAGACTACGGGATCTTGTTCCCAGGATGGGTTTCAGGAGGGCCGGACTATTATTCGGCCGCAGGAAGCAGTGACTTGCCGCTTATATCGCTGGTCAATGCAGGCACGCCGCCGGCAAAATGCTGGCTTGACCTATGCTCAACCTCAGGCTCCTGGGCGTCAAACGAAGGAGAGACAACGGATAACGCGGCGCTTGTTTTCCTGGCGGGGTACTTTTATTCCGGGGCTGGAAATGCCGGTACTGGGGCTGCGCCGGCATCAAACCTGAATAATGTCATAGCATTTCCTTCGCCATGCGACCTGAGAAAAGGACAAACAGGAATTACTTTTATTAACCTGGAAGGGCATACGCAGCTTAAAATTTATAATATCGCCGGAGAGCTGGTTTATAAGGTTGAGCAGGATACGCCTAACGGAACAATTTTTTGGAACCTGACAAATCAAAAAAGCAAGACTGCACCGGGAATATATGTTTATTTTGTCAGTGATAAAAAAGGCAACACAACCAAAGGAAAAATTGCTATAATAAGGTAAATGACGCTCAAAAGATTAAAAGCTCAAGGCTCAATGTACAAGAAAATTGAGCATTTGAACATTGAACAGGGAGTTGTGGTTCTAATATGATTTATCTTATTATGGGAGTGCTCGGATCCGGAAAAACTACAATAGGAAAAAAACTTGCCAAAAGGTTAAAATGTGTTTTTTGCGACGGGGATTACTATCATTCGAAAAGCAGCAAGGCGAAAATGCGTAAAGGCATACCCTTGACCGACAAAGACAGGAGATCGTGGCTTTTTGCAATCAGGTCCGTTATAGACCTGGACCTTGCGTGCGAATGGAACAGCGTAGTTGCATGTTCGGCGCTTAAAGAAAAATACCGAAAGGTGCTTATAGGACCAAGGAAAAATATAAAGCTTATATATTTGAAAGGGACACCCGAGATTATAAAACAACGCATAAGAAAACGCAGGGGCCATTTTGCAAATCCGTCGCTTCTTGCAAACCAATTTGAGACTCTTGAAGAGCCAAAGGACGCGCTGGTTATAGATATAAGGATGCCCCCTGATGAAATTGTGGACAAAATAATTGCAGAGGCAAAATGACATAATTAAATGCATATTTATGCCATAAAACGGTATTTATATTGGCAAAATTTAATTGACTTTTTTAATGTTTTATATCATAATTTACAAAATTATTAAAATCCAGAGGTGTAATTTATGAAAAAATTAAGGGTAATTATATGTTTGTCATTAATAATGATACTGGGATGTTTACCTTTTGCTCCGTATTTATACGCCCAGGCAATGGGCACTTCAAATATCGTTATAGATGAGAACGTAATTGAGCCAAAAGACCCGATTATGGCCACTGTCATTGCAATAGGGCCCGGATTACTTGTACACGGATGGGGCCAGTTTTATTCAGAGGACTATAAGATGGGACTTTTATTATTCGGTACGGAAGTTGTTTCCCTTGTCGGTCTTGGAGTAGGTTACATAGAATATTCGGCGCCAGGCAATTTAAGCACTATTGGCGGTAATAACAGCACTGTCCAAAGGTCTGGATCGATTGTCATGATCGTATCCGGGATAATTTTTGCCGCAACGTGGCTTTCTGATATTGCACTTGCAGGCGGAACTGCGGAGCAGTACAACAAAGAGCACGGGCTTGAATTTAAAATGCAGCAGGAATCATATAATAACAGCACAATGTTTTTGAATTATAATTATAAATTCTGAAAATTTTCTCACCGGTATTGTTTGATTTAGATAGTATAATTTAAGCCTGAAATTTAAAATCCAAAATTTATAATAAAATCGGCGGCAAAACATGCAAAAACGTACCTATTATTGCGGGGTAATAACAGAAAAAGAAATTGGAAAAATAGTAACTATAAACGGCTGGATCCATACACGACGGGATCATGGCGGAGTAGTATTCCTTGACATCAGGGATAAAACCGGAATTGTGCAGGTTGTATATGATCCTGAGTTGAACAAGCAAGAGCATAGTAAAGCACATAAATATAGGAGCGAATATGTGCTTTCAGTGAAGGGCAAGATAAGAAAAAGGCCTGACGGTACTGAAAACACAAAACTGCCGACTGGTTACATCGAAATAGTTGCAGAAAACACTGAAATATTAAATGAGGCTATGACACCGCCGTTTTTAATAGATGACGAAGTTGAAGTAAGTGAAGATATAAGGCTTAAATATCGTTATATTGATATAAGAAGGCCTAAAATTCAGAAAAATCTGTTTTTGAGGCATAAGTCTTGTATATTAATAAGGAACTATCTGGATAATAACGGGTTTACAGAGGTTGAAACACCATTTTTGATGAAAAGCACGCCTGAAGGAGCTCGTGATTACTTAGTGCCAAGCAGGGTAAACCCGGGTACATTTTATGCCCTGCCGCAGTCGCCACAAATGCTCAAGCAGATTTTAATGGTTGCGGGTATGGACAGGTATTATCAGATTGTCAGGTGTTTCAGGGATGAGGATTTACGCGCGGACAGGCAGCCGGAGTTTACCCAGGTAGATATAGAAATGTCTTTCATTGACGAAGAAGATATATGTTCGCACAGCGAAAACCTGATAAAAAATGTTTTTGAAGGAGTAATGGGCATAAAAATCAGCATTCCTTTTTCGCGGATGAAATACGATGATGCAATGGAGTACTATGGGTGCGATAAGCCTGATACGAGATTCGAGCTTAAACTGAAGACTGTAACCGAAGTATTTGCAGGGGCAGGATTCAAGATATTCAGCGAAACAATACAATCCGGCGGGATAGTAAAGGCAATCAACTTCAAAGGAGCCGGAGAAAAGCTATCGCGCAAGGATATAGATGATCTTGTAGGGTTTGCAATAAAATGCGGGGCAGGCGGCATGGCCTGGATAAAATATGCGGAAAAACCCGAGTCACCAATAGTAAAGTTCCTTGATGAACAGAGATTGAATAAATTAAAGGAGATGATGAAGGCGGAAAAAGGGGATATTTTGTTTTTTGTGGCAGATAAAAAAGACAAGGTCAACGACATACTAAGCAGGGTACGGTTGCATATAGGAAAAATACACAATTTAATAGATGAAAAGAAGCTAAATTTTCTTTGGGTAACTGATTTTCCATTGCTTATGTATAACCATGAAGAAAAAAGGCTGGAAGCCAACCACCACCCGTTTACCGCGCCCCAGGAGCAGGATGAGCAATTGCTGGACACTGAACCGTTAAAAGTAAAAGCAAGGGCATATGATTGCGTATTGAACGGAACGGAAATAGGCGGCGGAAGCATAAGGATGCATAAAAGCTCAATGCAGCAAAAAATTTTCTCCATACTTAATATTTCTGAAGCAGATGCGAACAAGAAATTCGGATTTTTGCTTGAGGCGCTCAAATATGGCGCTCCGCCACATGGGGGCATAGCTTTTGGACTGGACAGGCTTATAATGATCATGACAGGTTCCCAGTCTATAAGGGATGTCATCGCTTTCCCGAAGACACAAAAGGCGCTCTGCCTGCTTACAGAAGCACCATCAGCCGTAGAAGAAAAACAGCTCAAAGAATTAAGTATAAAAATTGATTTAAGCATATAGAAAACCAGCCAATTCGTAGTGGAAAAAAGCCTTGACAAGCAAAATAATCGTTGATAATATTAAAAAGATTTTAAATCAAAACAAAAGGTGAAGGTTAATTAAATGAAAAAATTATTAATCTTAACAGTAATTTTTGTAGCATGTGCAGGGATAGTTTCAGCGAGCGATGTACAAATTAAAACTGCTGCTACTATTATTGCCGAGCAGGCTGCCTATGTAACGCCAACAATGATTCAAACGCCTGCAACAACATCGGGATTGCCTCCTCTACCACCTGAAGCAAATACAACTCCGAGTACAACAACATCGGGTTCAACATACGACAAAATTAAGGCTAAAGTAGACAGCTATTTAAGCGGAAATGTACAGCCGATAGTTCAGGATAAACCTACAGGATTAACGCTTGAAAAAAAATATGAAAAAGTAAGATTATCCAAAGACGACCCCGGGACCCTTATAGCCCTTAATGCAGTGGGCGGTATTTTTGAGGGCGCTATTGTTGGATTAAGCTGCGGGTCACTTGGGTACGCAAAGGATTATCATAATGCTGATATAAGGCCCATTATAAACGGCACTTTTATTGGGATAGGGTCGGGCGTAATAGGTTCAACAATTTTATCAATAGTCGAGCTTAATACAGACAAATACTATTTTTCATCTGACTACGGGATAGATACCCTGGGCGGTTGTGTTATAGGTGGAATAATGGGTACATGCGGAGGAGTAATATCATATATAAAGACAAAATCAACCGACAATATTTTAGAAGGCGTAGGATATGGAGCAACGATAGGCACTGCGCTCGGGTTCGTTACAGCTGTTGTTGAAATGGTAATACCATCGCAGTACAGAGGCGTAGAAATAAAAGAGAATCATGCTTTAAATATAGAGGTTACTCCCGATTCAACGTTATTAACCTATACAATAAAGTATTAAGGAGTGATTTTATGAAAAAATTATCAATGGTTGCAGTTATAATGGTTTTTTTTGCAATTAATGCTTTTTCAGGTGAAATAGCATATAAACTGGGAGAAGATATGCTGGTTGGCTCCCTGATTTCTGCAACGATCGGAGTTGCTTTTTCTGCGCCGTCATACATAAACGGCGGTCCAAATGCAAATCCTGCTGTTTTTGGAGCCGGAGCATGCTGGGGAGCGCTTATAGGGGCAGGAGTCGGATTGCTGTACGGTGCATATGATATTTACGAATTTATTGATTATAAAAATTCAACTTTTAAAAAGAATAAAGTTTCATCTTATATTGAACCGGACATAATGCTTTCATTTAATGACGGCATGATGATACTGTCGAAAAAATTTTAAAAGGAGGTATATTTGCATGAAAGTATTGAAGTTATTAGTTGTGATGGTATTTGTACTATTGCTTTTTTTCACTGTGGGTTGTGCGTCCAGGCCGAATGTAAAGCCTAATACTACAGCCGACGAAACAGGGACGATGCCTGTGCCTACTGAACAGGCAACCGCTGCACCTACGCCTGTAGAGGAACAAGCTGTTAAGTATGTTGTAAAAAAGGGAGATACACTTTGGGGAATATCTACAATCAACGATATTTACGCTGATCCGTTTCAGTGGCCGTTACTTTATAAGGCAAACAGGGACCAGATAAAGGATCCGGATATTATCGAAGTCGGACAGGAACTTGATGTTAAAAAAGACTATTCTCAGACACAGGTAAGCGACGCAATACAGAAAGCAAAAGATACTCCACCATATAAACCGCATACAACGCCAAGGAAAAGCTTGCCGTTAAAATACTAGTTAAATAAGTATTGATTTAAGTGGAGAGTAAAAAACGTTTAGATATAAACCTTGATAAAGACGGGATAGTCAGCCTTTACGGAATTGGCGATGAAAATTTAAGGCTGATTGAAAAAGAGTTTAAGGTTGGCATTGTCGGCCAGAACGATAAAGTACTGATTAGAGGCGAAAAGGAACAGCTTGATAATGCCGAAAAAGTTTTGAGAAGCCTTAAGGAACACATTCAAAAAGAAGGAAGAGTTATTTCGAAGTTCTTTATAAGGCAAGTTATTGATAATGTAAAGAAAAATGAAAAAGAACCGACTAAAATAAACATGGAAAACAATGAAGATTTAATCAGCCTTGTGGTTTCTTCAAAAAGGGAGCAAATAAGGCCAAAAACAAGGAACCAGAACCTTTATATAAAGAAAATATTTGATAATCAGATAGTTTTTGCCATAGGGCCTGCCGGTACGGGAAAGACTTATCTTGCCGTAGCGGCGGGCCTTTACTTTTTGAGAGAGAAGAAGGTTGAAAGGATAGTGCTTGTAAGGCCGGTTGTTGAGGCAGGAGAAAAGCTAGGGTTCCTGCCTGGGGATGTAAAACAGAAAATCGACCCTTACTTAAGGCCCCTGTTTGACGCGATTTTTGACATGATAGACCCAAGGATATTTCAGGAATTGGTTGAAAATGAAATTATTGAGATAGCGCCGCTTGCCTACATGAGAGGCAGGACATTAAATAAGGCATTTATAATACTTGACGAGGCCCAGAATACAACAATAGACCAGATGAAGATGTTCTTAACAAGGCTCGGTAACGATTCAAAGGCGGTTATTACCGGAGATATTACACAGATTGACCTGTCCCCGGGCAAAAAATCCGGACTGATTCACGCCCAAGAAATATTCAGGGAAATAGACGGATTGGCAACTGTGAATTTTACTTCTGAAGATGTAGCCAGGGCTCAGATTGTGAAGAAAATACTGGAAGCATATGAAAAATACGATAAGCAGGAATAAAAACTGCCAAACAAAAATTTTTTACAAACAAAAATCCAGATCAAACCTGCAGATAGCCGACGGTATTGAAAAAATTTTAAAATCAGAAGGCAAAAACAACTCTGGAATAAATATTATTTTTACAAATGACGATGAGATAAGGCAAATAAACCTTGATTTCAGGCTTAAAAATAGCACTACTGACGTGATTTCCTTCCCTTTGACACAAAAGAAAAAAGCCTATGCCGGCGGTGATGTATTTATATCAGTTGACACAGCAAAAAGGGATGCTGAAAAATATGGATTTGATTTAGATGATGAACTATCCCGGCTCTTAGTGCACGGTACGCTTCATATAATCGGCTATGACCATATTAAAAGAAAAGAAGAAAAATTAATGGAAATAAAAGAAAAAAAGTACAGGCACATTTTTTATAGCGAAAATGATTGAAATGCAGACTATCACAATAATTGAGATTATTGCGGTTGTTGCGTTATTTTTTATTGCGGCTTTTCTTGCTCTGGCCGAAACCTCAATAACTGGCATGAGCAGGTTAAGAGTGTTATCGCACGTAAAGAACAACCATCCACTGTCTAAGTACCTCTCCATATGGCTGCAAGAACCCAATAAACTTCTCGCCACTTTACTTATATATATAAATACAGTTGCTATATCTGCTTCGACAATCGGCACTTTTTTATCGGTGGAAATAGCGAAACATTTTAAATTTAACCTTGCTTTGACAGCAACTGTGGTGGCAACTCTGATAACAATAATATTAATTGTATTCGGAGAAATTACGCCGAAAGTTTTTGCAATACAAAATACCGAAAGATTAGGACTTTTTTTGATTAGGCCTGTTGTTTTTTGCTATAAACTGACAAGGCCGCTAACCATGTTCTTTTTGAAGTTCAGCAACATTTTTATCAGGATGGTAGGCGGACAACCTGCTGAAAGTATACCGATTATTTCGGCAAAGGATATAAGCACGGTAATAGATGTTGGCGCTGAAGCGGGTTATATTGATGAACAATCAAAAACCATGATGTCAAGTATTCTGGAATTTAAGGATATGCAGGTGAAAGACATCAAGATACCAAGGACGGAAATTGTCGGGATTGATATTTCATGGGAACCGAATAAAATAATTGATAAAGTTGTACAGGACGGATATTCAAGATTGCCTGTGTATAAGGAAGACCTTGATCATATTGTAGGGATACTTTATTCAAAAGACATGTTGTATATGATTAAAAACAGGGGATTGGTAATACTGCAGGATATAGTAAGAATTCCTTATTTTGTGCCGGGAACGAAAAAGACAGGTGAACTGTTGAAAGAATTTAAAAAGGGTAAGATACATATGGCAATAATAGTGGATGAGTTTGGAGGCACATCCGGACTGATTACACTTGAGGACATTATAGAGGAAATAGTCGGCGATATCCAGGACGAATACGATGTGGCCGATACAAAGATCGAGCCAGCAGGCAAGAATATGTATATTGTCGACGGCGATACCGAAATAGAGAAACTTGTTAACAATTATAAAATTGAATTGCCAAAGGAAGAAAATATAAACACAATAGGCGGATTTGTATCAGCCATCTGCGGCAGGGTGCCAAGAGAAGGAGAACATTCGCAATTCGGGAAAATACACTTTACAATATTAAGCGCCGATGAAAGAAGGATATTAAAGATTAAAATTGAAATAAAAGACGGTGTTGAAGCGGGTAAAAAACAATGTGACCCGCCTGAAAAAATATAATAGTTTCTATTTCATAATCAAATTGAATCGAGGAAAAATGTATAAAATTACTAAAAAAAAGGAACTAGCGCCAGGCATAAAATTAATTGGTATTTTAGCACCCCATATAACTCATAATGCGCAGGCCGGTAATTTTATTGTCATTATTACAGATGAAAAAGGCGAGAGAATACCACTAACCATATATGATTGGGATACCCAACAAGGCATTGTATATGTGATTTTTCAGGAAGTTGGCGCTTCAACTATAAAACTGGGAAGACTGAATACAGGCGATTCTGTTTTTGCGATTGCAGGGCCGCTGGGCAGGCATTTTCATGTTGAAAAATATGGGAATGTCGTAATTATAGGCGGAGGAGTAGGGGTTCCAGCTATATTCCCAATAGCCAGGGCTTTAAAAAAAGCGGGCAATATTGTTACATCAATAATTGGATTTAGGTCAAAAGAGAACATAATACTTGAAGATGAGATGAAGACTGTCTCAAATGAATTAAGAATTTCAACAAACGACGGTTCTTACGGGGAAAAGGGATTTGTTACCAATACGCTTTCATGCATTATTAGTTCAGGCATAAAAATAGATGTTGTTGTTGCAGTTGGGCCAGTGCCTATGATGAAGGAAGTTTCTAACCTGACAAAAAAATACGGAATTAAAACAATTGTAAGCTTAAATGCATTAATGATTGACGCGACCGGAATGTGTGGGGGATGCAGGGTAACAGTCGGCGGAGAAGTGAAATTTTCGTGTGTAGACGGACCTGATTTTGACGGGCACAAGGTTGATTTTGATATGCTTATTAGCAGGCTTGCAGCTTACAGCGCGGAAGAAGAACATTCAATTGCGCATCATGGATGTAAAATTGAGAAAGCTGTGAAAGGCATCAAGAAATGACAGAAGATATACGTTCAACACCAAAAGGAAGAACTCAAAGAATAAAAGTCAGGCAACAGAATTCCAATGAAAGAATTAAAAATTTTAATGAAGTACCGTTTGGATACAGCAATGAGGAGGCTGTTGCCGAGGCAAAAAGATGTCTTCAATGCAAAAAACCTACCTGTATAGATGGATGCCCTGTAAATATAAATATAAAGGAATTTATTAGGCAAATAACCTTAGGTGACAATAAAAGCGCAATTGATACTATAAAAAAAGACAGCAGCTTGCCTGCTGTCTGCGGTAGGGTATGTCCTCAAGAGGACCAATGTGAAAAAGCCTGCGTAATGCAGAAAACAAAAAATCCGATAAACATAGGAGCACTGGAAAGGTTTGTGGCTGATTGGGAAGCTGATAATATAAAGCCTTCTGTTGTATCTTTTGAAAAAAAATTGGATAAAAAAGGAAAACCAATTAAAATAGCAGTTGCAGGGGCAGGCCCTTCAGGACTTACTATTGCAGGAGATCTGGCAAAAATGGGTTATGAACCCGTCATATTTGAGGCAATGCACATAGCAGGAGGAGTGCTTATTTACGGCATACCTGAATTCAGACTCCCAAAAGCAATAGTGCAAAGGGAAGTGGATTATTTAAAAAACATAGGGGTTGAAATACAGCTTAACGTAGTGATAGGAAAATCATACACTATTGATGATTTGTTTAAAATGGGTTTTAAAGCCGTATTTATTGGAGTAGGAGCAGGGACACCTGCTTTTATGGGGATACCAGGGGAAGGGCTAAAAGGGGTGTATTCTGCAAATGAATTACTTACCAGAATAAACGCAATGAAAGGTTATCTTTTCCCTGATTATGATACGCCTGTTAAGCTTGGAAAAAAAGCAGTGGTTATTGGAGGAGGAAATGTGGCGATGGACGCAGCCAGATGGGCAGTAAGGCTAAAAGAAGTGAAAGAGACATACATTGTTTACAGGAGGTCAGAGACAGAGATGCCTGCCAGGATTGAAGAAGTACAAAGGGCAAAAGAAGAAGGCATAAAATTCAACCTGCTGACCAATCCTGTTGAAATACTCGGAGACAATGACGGATGGGTAAAAGCAGTAAAATGCATAAAAATGGAACTTGGAGAACCTGATGCGTCCGGCAGGCGTAAACCTGTGCCAGTACCGGGTTCTGAATTTATTATAGATGCAGAAACAGTAATACCAGCGCTTGGAACCAAGGCAAACAGGCTTTTAACAAGCGATGTAGCAGGGTTAAAACTGAATAAATGGGGTTATATTGAAACAAACCCTGAAACAAGCGGGACATCTTTACCGGGGGTGTTTGCAGGTGGGGATATTACAACTGGATCAGCAACTGTAATTGCAGCTATGGGTGCAGGCAGAAAAGCAGCAAAAGCGATTGATGAATACATTAAAAAACAAGGTATATAAAAATAAAGCTTTATAATTTCAAATTATGTGCTAAAATTGTTTTAGTTTTAATAACTTTGTTGAAATATTTTAAAGGAAAAGTAAAGTACATTAGGGGAAGAAATGGCACAGCAAAGATTTATTGACGACAAAAAAAATGCATGTCCTTATTGCGGAAAACCGCTTGTAAATGCACCCATTAAAGACACCCCGTGTCCCTTTTGCGGAAATATTATATATGTGAGGCAATCAAGGTATTCTAAAGATAATATACTGACAACTAGTGAAAATTTGGATAAGATTTCAGGGGACTGGAAACAGGTCAATTTTATTAAAACAATTTTAAAAAGCGTTCAATCGAATGGGATAAAAGAGTCTGATTTTAATAATAAGAAACAAGAAATGAGTGTTTTGGATGGCAAACCGCCAAATGATACAGATGTATTAAGGGCAATTTTAACAGACCTTCAGAAGAATAATGTTAACGTATATTTCCAGCTGGCTATGCTGTTAAATATGGAGCGAAAAGACGCTTTTAACCTGCTTACTTACGCGAAGAAGCTTGAATTGACCAATTTAAAGAACTCAGGCATAGTAAAGAAAGTAAAGATAGCCAGCGGTTCTAAAACAGGCGATCCTGAGGCCTGTGAAGCCTGTAAAAAGCATATTGGGAAGGTATTTACCATAGATGAGGCTCTTGATAGAATGCCAATACCAAGGAAAGACTGCACATTTAAACTATATGATGAATCAAGAGGATTTTGTAGGTGCACATATATCGTTGCTTTTTGAAAGGCAAAATTAACAATAAAATGGCTAAAGTATAATAGCAACAAAACGGCAAAACACTTTAAATATATGATATAAAATCGGAATAATTAGAGGGTTTTATGTTCCCAAAACATTATATTTTTATTATAACTAGAAATCCCAATAAAATAAAGAAAAAAGTTGATTTTATATTTATATATTAAAATTCGATTGAAAAAACAATTAAATTTGATTTAAATGATGAAAAAGTATATTCTTAAAAAACCCTTAAAATTAAGGCTGAAAATGAATTTTATAATATTTTTTATAAAATTTTGTCTCTAATAGCGTTTTTTGGTCAACTTTAGTCATTTTTCGCTTGCAAAATTCTTCAACTGAATGTAATATTATTTAATAAGGCGAGGCATAAAAAATCGGAGGCTTTATGAAGAAATCATCTAATAAGATAAAGAAAAGTGCAAAAAGACCAGATATGCAGTCAGAAGACCATAAAGTTGTGGTTACAAATAAGGATCTTATATTCTTTGGAGCTATGGATGCAGTTGATAAAAGGTATTATTTTGAAACTCGAAAACATGAGGATGGAGAAATATACCTTACAATAAGCGAAGCAACAATCCCAGGCGATACTACAGACCATAAAAAAATTGTAATACCAGCAAAATATATGGCAGAATTTTATAAAATGGCAAAAGCAGCATATATTACCAAACACAATGCTTTATCGCCGCTTAAAGATAAAATAAGAAAATTTTAATTATACGATACCAGTTTATTCTCGAATTATGAGGCAAATTAAACAAATGAAAAATTTGGCAATTTTAGCATGTATATGCTTGTTTTTATTTGTTAACTGCAGCAAATTATCGCTGCAGAACCCCGATAAAGCCAGGATTGAAGCTGATGTTTTCCTAAAAACCTTATATCTGGATAATAAATATGAAGACGCTTATGAAATGACAGATCCATCATTTCAGCAGGACCATAATTCGGTTGACATGGAAACTGCGATTTCCATGTGGGAAAAAAAGTTTGGCAAAACCATTGGTTTTAATGCAACCAGCTACCTTGAATTTGATAACAACATAATTGCAATATATTTCCAGAGCGTACAGGAAAAAGGCGTACTTTTTCATAAAGTTGAACTAAAACTAGATCCAAAAAGCGGTTATAAAGTCATTGCCGTATACATTTCAGAAAATAAATTTAAAGAGTATAGGGACCCAATCAGATTTGACCAATAATTTAAAAGATCATTAACCAAACATATTGACTATTTTTTACCGGAACTTTTTCCTTTAATAATTGTCATATATATCAGTTTTATACCAATCTCCCACTCACCAGGGAAATCGGCGGGAAAAGCCTTAAAGCAGCCCGCCGATTTTCATTTTATCAGTTAATATATTTGACATTTTTTGCAGCTTTACATATAATTTTTTATGAATAATTTTAACAAAAATTCGAATATAAAGGTGACAAATGAAGAAAACCGTATTAATTCTAATTAATACCATTTTATTTTTCAGCTTTATTCAAGCGGATATTACCAGCATAAGAAACATGAAAAAAGACAATAAAAGATATTTTTATGACGGTGGTAAACAAATCGCTGAATGGACATATCCAAAGGATACCCAAGATATTCAAAAAAATGGCGGGAAAATTAACGGTAAAGTAAAAATGACTACAATAGAAGAAGATGGAATTACGATAACTGCGTACTATACATATGTCGATAATGAAATTGCTGATGGTTCATATACCTGGCATTATGTTCCATCGGACAAGACTGAAAGCATACGGATGTATAAAAATAAAAAAACAAATGGCAAACAAAAGGACTATTATGAATCTGGGAATCTTAAGGAAGAATGGTTCAGCAAGGACGGGAAAACCGAAGGGGAAGATATAAGTTATTATGAAAGCGGAAAGATAAAAAACAGGTCGTTTTATAAAAATGATAAAGTCGAAGGCGAAGTGAAAGGTTATTATGAGGATGGGAAATTAAAGTACCTTGATTTATATAAAAATGGGAAACGGGTTGGAAAAGGCAATAATTTTTATGAGTCCGGAAAAATAAAAGATGAATGGTTTATGAAAGACGGCAAAGGACAAGGGCCGTTAATTGGGTATTATGAATCGGGAAAAATTAAGGAAAAAAGATTCTTAAAGGACGATAAAACACAAGGTCCATATACAAGCTTTTATGAAGACGGAAAGATACAGGCTACAGGCGTATATGTTGACGATAAACTTGAAGGGCCTTATAAAACATTTTATGAATCAGGCAAGGTGAAAAGCGAAGTCATAATGAAAAACGGGCTTGAACGGGGGATTTACAAGTCGTATTTTGAGAATGGAAAAATACAAACTATTTTTACATACAAGGAAGGAGCAGCGCAGGGAAGTGTAAAGGATTACTATGAGTCTGGTAAACTACAAGCTATTGGAACAATGAAAAACGATAAGGACAACGGGCCTTATACAACATATTATGAAAGCGGGAAAATAAAAGAAAAAGGGACGATGAAGGATGGGAAAATAGAAGGGTTATACACTAAGTATTATGAAAACGGCGGGATAATGGAGACAGGATTCACGAAAGACGGCATTTCAGAAGGTCCGGGTAAGACATATTATCAAAACGGGCAGGTACAGGAAGAATGGGACATGAAGAATAACAAAGAACAAGGTCCTTATAAGAAATACTATATTACAGGAGAAATCAAGCAAATAGGAAATTATAAAGACGGACTTCTTGAAGGAAAGCTTAAAATATATTATCAATCGGGGAAAGTGAAAGAAGAATATATGATGAAAGCTAACAAAGAAGAAGGCCGGTATTATAAATACTATGAAGATGGGAATATAATGGAAACCGGAAGCTTCAAGAAGGGAAAAGAAGAGGGTGAATTTGAAAGCTTTTACAGGAATAAAGTGCTGAAAATGCTTGCAATATACAAAGACGGCAAGCTTGAAGGAACAGGAAAAATGTTTTATGAAAGCGGCAAGATAAAAGAAGAATGGCCCATGAAAAACGGAAAAGAAAACGGCCATTATAAACTTTATTATGAAAACGGAAAGGTAAGAGAAGAGGGTGTTATGAAAGAAGACGTTTCAGACGGACCATATACAAAATATACAGAGAATGGAAAAATAAAGGAAAAAGGTAACTATAGAAACGGCAAGTTTGATGGTGTTGCAGAGACCTTTTATGACAATGGGAAAATTAAGCAGGAATTCACAATGAAAGATGACAAAGAAAACGGTATCTACAGGCTTTATTATGAAACGGGGCAATTAAAGGAAATGGGTATGATGAAAAACGGAAAATCAGAGGGGTTTTATTCAAAATATACTGAAAAAGGCAAATTAAAGGAAAACGGAAATTATGAGAATGACAAGCTTGAAGGTGTAGTCAAGACTTACTACGAATCTGGACATGTAAAAGAAGAATTTATGATGAAAGATGATAAGGAAAACGGTATTTATAAGGTTTTTTATGAATCCGGGAAATTGCAGGAACAGGGATTGATGAAGGACGGAAAAGTCATTGGGCCATATACTAAATATTACGAATCCGGAAAGGTGCTTGAAAAAGGGCAAAGCGTAGATGGAATGATGGAAGGGCCAGGAAAAGGATATTATGAATCTGGGAAATTAAAGGAAGAGTGGGTGATGAAACAAGGAAAAGAAGAAGGGGAATATAAAAAATATTATGAATCCGGGAAGCTAATGGAAAAAGGATCCTATGTCAAAGGTAATTTAGAAGGTCCATACAACATTTATTATGAATCAGGTAAAATAAAGGAAGAGGATTTTATGGTGAACGGTCAAGATCAGGGAATTTACACAAAATACTATGAATCAGGGAATATAATGGAACAGGGGACATGCATTGCCGGAAAATTAACAGGAGATGTTACAACATATTATGAATCAGGGAAAATCAAAGAAACCGTGGTTGCGAGAGACGGCAAATTTGAAGGACCTTACAGGACGTACTACGAATCAGGAGATACATGGGAAAAAGGGACATATAAAAATGGAGATTTAGAGGGAGATTATAAAATATTCAATGAATTTGGCACAGTTTCCGAAGAAGGAATCTATTTGAAAGGGAAATTAAACGGTGAAGTCAGAATATCTGGGGATAACGGCAAATTTGATTATGTAGATACTTATAAAGATGGTAAAAGAATAAAACGTGTTTCTGAAAGAACAATAATCAGCAGGATTACAGAAGTGATTAAGAAGATGGCAGATTTGGAAGAAGTATTCCGCGAGTTTATAAGCGAAGTTCTTTACAGCGCATTACAGGCTTAAATCGTATTTTTATTAAATTTATGATGTTTATACAATGCCGGGTTTTAAAGTTGAACTAAAATTTTATATGTGATATTATTAGGCCATGATTAAAGGCATAGGGATTGATATTTGCGATACGCAAAGATTGAAAGCAAAAATAAAGAGAAATAAGAGACTTCTTAAGCGTATTTTTAGTCAAAAAGAAATAAATTACTGCAGGTCAAAGAAGAATTATATTCTTCATTTGGCTGGCAGATTCGCCGCGAAAGAAGCTTTTATTAAGGCAATTTCGATAGATAAGAGTCTAAATCTGAATGAGATTGAAATAAGCCGAGATTCAAACGGGATGCCAATGATACAAATCAACAACAATATACGATTGTTATTGAAAAAAAAGAAAGCCAAGACAGTAACGATAAGTATTACACATATAGATTCAGTTTCGGCTGCAACCTGTGTAATTGAATAGAATATAAATAGAGGGAAAAATGTATTTAGTCACTTCTTATGAAATGAAAGAAATAGACAGGATAACTACCGAGGAGTA
>Ga0335078_10000622_pt1 | contig 54553 bp, 49 predicted proteins | sample Lox_Sample_32_FD_206711 | JGI IMG/M metagenome (GOLD analysis project Ga0335078, IMG submission 206711) | Soil microbial communities from Loxahatchee National Wildlife Refuge, Florida, United States - Lox_Sample_3.2 | ecosystem: Environmental > Terrestrial > Soil > Wetlands | place: USA... | reverse complement strand
GCGCACGCGACCAGCGCCTGCAGCAGCATGTCCCCCGAGCACAGCAGCGACCCGTCCCCTCCGGTCGCCGGGTGCAGCCCCGCGACGGCCAGCGCCCGCCCGGTCTCCACCGAACACAAGATGGCGTCGTCCAGATGGCCCTGCGCGCGCAAGGTGATGACCGCTTTCTCGGGATCCTCGCGGTAAGCGTCCTTCAGCGGCTGCTGCACGGCGCGCAGTTCCGCGCTGTCCATCAAGGCTCCCATCTGTCTCCGGGCTGGTTCCTCTCACCTTAAGACCATCGGCCACCGGCGCTGCGAGGCCGCGTAGTCATCGAGCCGCCAGGCCATCGCCGACTGCGGCCGGAGCGCGTACACCACGTCGAAGTCGGGATCGGCGTCCGGCAGGTACTGCCGGTCCTCCGCCCTGGTGTACTTCGCCGCGAGCGCCTCGACCACCGAGGGAACCATGGCCGGCGTCCCGAGGTCCTCCGCGACGCCGCGCACGATGAGGACGTCCTCGGCGCTTTCCAGATGAATGACGACCCGCGGGTCGGCCGCGAGGTTGCGCGCCTTCACCGTGCTCCGCTCGCTGTACAGGTAGAGCGTCTCGCTGGTCACCACCCCCCAGACCGGCGCCGCGTGCGGCGCACCCGACGGCGTCGTGCTGCCCAGCCAGTAGCTGCGCGCCGCCGCGAGCCGCCCGGCCACCTCGGTCCAGGTCATGCTTCCATCAGCCATGACCCGATGATCGCACCCGGCCGGGAAGGTGCGATGAGGCCAGCCCCATCAGATGAGCCCGGCCAGCCGGTACAGCACGAGCGATCCCGCCACGGCCACGTTCAGGCTGGCTCCCGAGCCCACCATCGGGATCTCCACGGCCACGTCGAGCAGGTCCACGACCTCGGCCGGGATGCCCGTCCGCTCGTGCCCCAGCACGGCGATCGTCCGCTGCCGGGCGGCGGGCAGGTCGCCCAGCCGGATCGCCTCCTCGGCGAGCTCCACCCCTACGACCAGCGAGCCGGCCGATCGCTGGTCCCGCAGCCACTGGCAGGCATCCCGGCTGGTCCAGTGCACGCAGGCCGGGCGGCGCAGCGTGTTGCCGCGGGCCAGCGCCTCCGGCACCCAGGGCAGCCGGGGCACGGCCAGGCAGGCGCCGACCGCGTCGCAGGTGCGCAGCAGCGTTCCGAGGTTGGCGCCGTGCATCGGCCACAGCGGCGCCGCGATGAGATGATCCCAGCACTGGTGACGGCGGGGCCGCCGCTGCCGGGCTATATCGATGCGGGTCCTGACCCGGATCCGCGGCTCGCTCACTGGACGGAGAGCTGCTCCAGGTTCATCAGCAGGGTGCTTCGCGGCGCACCAGGGCCATCGTCGGTAATAGCAACTCGACCACAGTGTAACCATTCCGATGCCACCGCAGAGCGCTCAGGCATCGTCTGATGCGCATGAAGAACGGACTACGAGCCGCCACCGGCGGGGTCGTGGCGGCGCTGCTGATCACGGGGTGCGGGTCAAGGCCGGTCCCCCCGCCGGTCGTCGCCCACGGCGTGGCGGTCAGGGAACCCCTCGTGAGCCCGCGTCCCTACGGGACCGCGGACACCACGTTCGGCCTCGGCATGCTCGGCGCCATGTGCCGGGCGGACCCGCAGGCCAACCTGGTGCTGTCGCCGTCCAGCCTGGCCAGCGGGCTCGGCATGGCGTATCTGGGGGCCCGCGGCGGCACCGCCCGGGCCATGGCCGGCGTGCTGCACCTGCCGGCCACGGGCGGCCAGGCGCTCGAGGCGGGCCTGCAGGCCCGGTCGGCCGCGCTGCGCGGCCTCGGCGGCCCGGGCGTGACGCTGAACGCCAGTGACCAGGTGTGGGCCGACCCGGGCCTTTCGACCGAACGTTCCTACCTCAACGCCGTCGCCACCGGCTACGACGCGGGCGTGGCGCAGGCGCCGCTGCTTCGGCACCCCGAACAGGCGAGGCAGGAGATCAACCAGGCCATCGCGACCGCGACCCACGGCCAGATCTCGCAGTTGCTGCTCCCTGGCTCCCTCAACGACATCGGCTGGGTGCTGACCGACGCGCTCTACCTGCACGCGGCGTGGGCCACGCCGTTCGACCCCAACCAGACCTGGCCGGATCCGTTCACCACCACCGCGGGCCAGCGGGTCACGGCGCAGTTCATGATCGGCGGCTCGTTCCGCGCGGTGAGCGCGGGCGGCTGGACGGCGGTCTGGCTTCCCTACCAGGGCGGCAGGCTGGCCATGGAAGCGCTGCTGCCGCCTGCGGGGGCCGGCGGCTGCGCGATGCCGTCCGCGACGGCCCTCGGTGCCATGACCTCCCGGCTGGCGCCCGGCCAGCCCGGCGCCCTGACCAGGAGCATCGCCTTTCCCAAGGTGAACCTGGCCACCCAGGTCAGCATGAAGCCCGTGCTCACCCGGCTCGGCATGGGCGTCGCCTTCTCTCCGTTCGCGGACTTCAGCGGGCTGTCGAGCCAGGCGTGCTGCATCGGCCTGGTGGAGCATGCCGCCACTTTGGCGGTCGGCGAGAAAGGCACGGTGGCCAGCGCCGCGACGGCAGTCGGCATGGAGCCGACCGCGGCGCGGCTAATGCCTCCCCAGGTCCGGTTCAACCGGCCCTACCTGATGGTGGTGACCGACCGCGCCACCGGCGAGCCCCTGTTCATGGCCCGCGTCACCAACCCCGCGACACGCTGATCACGTTGCGCTGAGAACCATATACCTTCCGGTCTAGCCGCCGGGGGTGGTCAGCGGAGGGTAACGGCGTTACGCTTCCCTGCATCACTGTGGTGGGGAGGCGCCGTGACGGCAGGGCCGGGGGATGAGGTAGCAGCAGGAGCCGCGGGCGGCGGGCAGTTCCGCGCGTCGCAAGCCGAGCGCGAGCGGGCGGTCGAGGTGCTCAAGGACGCGTTCGCGCAGGGCCGGCTGGATAAGGACGAGCTCGATTCGCGGGTGGGCCAGGCGCTCGCGTCCCGGACCTACGCGGACCTGGCCGCTGTGACCGCCGACATCCCCGCCAGGCCAGCCGCCGGGCCGGTTCCGGCCGGGGCACCCGGCACGCCCGCCCGGACCTTGGCGAAAGCGGCGCGGAGGTCGGGGGTATGCATGCTCGTCGCGTTCGCCCTGGTGGGGATCGTGGCCCTGACCAATGCGGAAATCCTGGTACCCCCGGCCTTTCTCGCTGGAGTCGCGGCGATTATCGCGGCGTCGGGCTTTCTGGGGTACGGGGTGGTCGACGCCTGGCAGGAGCGGCGCTCCCGCGGGCCGTTGCCGCCGCGGCCAGGCCGGGACGGCAGGGGACTGGAGGCCGGCCGGCCCGGCAGCACCGGCCGTGCTCCGGCTCCGCCCGGAGCCCGCCCCGACCAGACCCGGACCGACATGCGGACTTGCAGCTCACGGCCGGGCCGATCGCGCTCTTCCAGGCGAGGTGCCCCGGTACCGCGCCGTACATGGCCCGTACCGGGCGCGGTGTAACAGGCCACCGAGGGTCAGCCGGAGGGCTCTCCTGGGGTGGCGGGAGGTGGCAGACTCGCGGCATCGCTGGCGTGCCGGCCGGCGTGCGGGCGGCGGGAGGGCTGCCAGTGGTTCCAGACGATTTCACCGGGTACTTCGCCGCGGCGGCGACGGCCGCGGGAGCGCTGATCGGGTTGCTGTTCGTCGCGGCCTCCCTGCGGCCGCAGACGGTGCTCGGGAGGGACGCACCGCCCGCCGCCCGGGCGACAGCGGGTTCCGCGTTCACCGCCCTGGTCAACAGCTTCTTCGTCTCGCTCATCGCGCTGATCCCCGACACCAGGATTGGCTACACCGCCACCATCATGGCGCTGATAAGCCTGTGGAGCACGCTGCGGCTGCACCGGCACATGCCCCGGCATGACGACGCCGTGCTGCAGTTCGCTCTCGCCATGGTGGCGTACCTGGGCCAGCTCGGCGTGGGCGTGGCCTCGATATTCAGCCCGGGCACCTCGGGTTATGTCGACGCCCTGGCGTACCTGCTCATCGCCTCGTTCGCGGTCGCGCTGCGCCGGGCGTGGTCGCTGGCGCAGGGCAGGCACCTGCCCGCGGACCAGGACGCCCAGGTGTCCGATTAACGGGCCGCCAGGCGTGACCGCGGCGATCTCATGCCTCCTGAGACGCCGCGGCCACCGCGACGGCTGGGCCGCTTACCCCATCCAGGAGTGCAGGAAGGCGGCGTCCTTGGCCGCGACGTCGGCACGGAACATCGGGTGCAGGTCCATCGACGGTGAGTACTTGCCGGCCGGGACCTCGCGGCCCAGGGCCTCGGCCATGGCCCGGATGTGATGCGGGCCGGCGCCGCAGCAGATGCCCACGTAGTCCACGCCGAGCTCGCGAGCCTGCAGCGCGAAGTGCGCCATCTCGAAACGCGTGCAGACAAACGAGTCGAGCGCGACGGGGAAGGCCCGCTCCCCGTCCGGCGACCGCAGGGTCTCCATGGTCGGGGCGGCCTTGTCGGTCCGGTACGGCACCGGCTGGACCGCGATGGCGCAGTCCACCCTCTCCCGGATGCCGGCGATCAGCGGCAGCATCGTCTGCGGCCCGCGGTCGCAGTTCAGCCCGACGATCTGCGCCCCCTCGGCGGCGAGGATCCGGCACGCCTCGGCGTAGCCGTAACCATCCCGGGTCTTGTCCGGCTGCGTCGGTGCCAGCGTCACCATCGCGGGCAGCCCCAGATCGCTGATGACCTCCAGCGCGATAAGCGCCTCGCCGAGGTAGTCGTTGGTCTCGGAGATGACGAAGTCGATGCCCTCCTCGACGGCCCAGCCCAGCTGCTCGGCGTAGCTGGCCCGGACCACCTGCCGGGTGGCCGGATCGTCGGGGTCGTAGGCCCAGGTGTTGCAGACGTTGCCGGCCACCAGGGCGCCGCCCTCGCGCGCGACCTCGCGGGCGATCCGCACCGCCTGGCGGTTCATCGCCTCCAGGTCGCCCTCGCGGCCGACGTCGCGCAGCTTCTCCCGGTGCGCGTAGTAGGTGAGCGCGACCATCACGTCGGCGCCCGCCCGCAGGAACTCCCGGTGCAGTTCGCGCACCGCGTCCGGGAAGTCGAGCACCACCTCGGGGACGAACGGGCCCGCCTTGATGTAGCCGCGCCGCTCCAGCTCGAAGACGTATCCCTCGGCGCCGAGCACCGTGCCGGCCCGCAGCCGGTCCTTGATCGACATAGGCATTAGGCCACTCCTTCCGCGGCGAACCTGGCGGGCGTGAAGTGCCCGATGTCGTAGACGGTGCCCTGCTGCGGGGCGAACCCGGCATCCACGTCCAGCCAGCCGCCGCCGGTGATGGTCAGCCGTCCGGCCAAAGGTCACCCTCCCAAGATTTCTGCACGTCAGAGGTTACCTCGCTGATCTTCACCCAGCGACCGGAGGCGGCGGAAGTCTCCATCGCGTCACAGACCGCCTGCACGGCCGCGCCCTCGCGGAACCCGGGGGTCCACGGCGCTTCCGGCCACCCTTCCAGCAGGTCGGCGACCTGGTTCGCGAACGACGCGCCGTAGCCCAGGCCCTGGCCGATGGGCCACCACTGGGCCGCGTACGGATGGCTGGGGTGTTCGGCCCGGATCCGCCGCATCCCGTACAGCCTCGCGTCGTCCTCGGCGCTGGCGTACCAGAGCTCGTTCAGCCTGGCGTAATCGAACATGAGCGTGCCGCCGCTGCCGTTCACCTCCACGGTGAAGTCGCACGGCCGCCGTACCGCCGCCCGCGCGACCTCCATGGTGCCGAGCGCCCCGGACTCGAAGCGCAGCAGGGCGCTGGCCGCGTCATCCACGGTCACCGCGATCCCGGAGCGCGAGCGGATGAACGTGGTGGCCTGCGCGCAGGTGCTCTCCACCGGGCCGGCCATGGTCAGCGCCATGTCGATCAGGTGACAGCCGAGGTCGGCGATCGTCGTCCCGCCCATGGCCCGGTCGAAGCGCCAGTCGTGCGGGGTGGCCGGGTCGGCGAACTCATCGGACAGCCAGGTGGCCCGCCAGAGCCTGACCTCCCCGATGGCGCCTTCGGCGATCATCCGCCGCATCAGGGCCACCGCCGGCAGCCGCCGGTAGTTGAAGCCCACCGCGTTGGGCACCCCGGCCGCGGTGACCGCGGCCAGCGCCGCGGCCGCCTCCGGGTAGTTCAGGGCCAGCGGCTTCTCGCACAGCACCGCCTTGCCCGCCGCCGCGGCCTGCTGCGCCATCTGCGCGTGCGTGCCGGGCGGGGTGCAGATGTCCACCACGTCGACGTCGTCCCGCGCGATCAGCTCGCGCCAGTCGGTGACGGTGGCGGGCACGCCGTACGATACGGCGGCCGCGGCGACAGCACTGGCATGGCGCCCCGACATCACCGTGACCACCGGCGTCACCGGAAGGCGGCGGAGCATCGGCGCGACGCGGTAGCCGTAGCTGTGCGCCTTGCCCATCACCCCGTAGCCGATGATCCCGACCCGCAGCGGCGGCGCCCCGTTCACCGGTCCGGCGCTCATCCGCCTGGCCTATGCCGGTAGCTGGGCGGCAGGCTGTCGCTCACGTGCCGCCTCGGGCCCGCCCCGGACAGGCCGGGGATCGCCGTGGTCACCTGCTCGGCGGCGGTCAGCGCGGCGATCGCGTCCTCGGCGGTGGCGCCCGCGCACGGCGCGCCCGCCGCGAACTCCGCGAAGCTCTCGGCCTGCCGGCGCAGCGCCTCGAGCTGGGCGCGCTCGCCCTCGGCCGGGTCGATCACCTCGCAGCGCTCGCTGCCCCGGGTGCCGAACACCTCGGCCCAGACCGCGTCGCCCGCCGGGTAGTAGCGGCCGAGGGAGATGAACCCGGTCGCCCCCCCGGACAGCGCGGCGATCACCTGCGCGCCGTCCACGTCCGCGATCTCGTCGGGTGCCCGGCCCGAGGTCACCGCGGCCAGGCTGCCGATGTCCTGGCCGGTCAGCCAGCGCAGCTGGTCGAACTCGTGCACGCCCATGTCGATCGCGATCCCGCCGCTGTGCGCCCGGAACGCCGCCGGCGGCGGCTGCTCGTCCCACTGGTAGCAGGTGACCAGATGGATGGTGCCGAACTCTCCCGCGGCGATCCGGTCGTGCAGCCGCCGCAGCCCCGGGATGAACCGGCGCCAGTAGGCCACCTGCAGCGGTACGCCCGCCGCCGCCGCTGCGGCGGCCGACGCGCGGGCGGCCGCCGCGGTAAGCCCGCACGGCTTCTCGCACAGGACCGGCAGCCCGCGCGCGGCGACCTCGGCGATGATCGCGCCGTGCTGGTCGGTCGGCGCGGCGATGAGCACCCCGTCGAGCGCCGCCGCCGCGAGCATCTCCGCCACGCTGGCGTGCAGCGTCACGCCAGGCGCCGCGGTGCCGGAAGCCGAGACGGCAGCGCGGGCCGCCGCCGACATCTCCGCGATGGCGGTCACCGCGACCAGCTCCGAGCCGGCCAGCGCCCGCAGGTGGGTGCGGCCCATCCGGCCCGCGCCGATCAGGCCGAGCCGGAACGGCGGCATCTCACAAACCCCGTTCGGCCAGGAACGCGCGGTTGTGCCGCTGTTCGGCCGCGGCCCGCGCGAACCGTTCGGCGCTGCGGGGCAGGATGTCCTGCTCCACCACCAGCCAGCCGCCGAACGAGATACGCCGCAGCCCGTCAAGGATGGCGTCCGCGTCGAGATCGCCGCGGCCCAGCTCGCAGAACGCCTCCCTGGTCCAGATCTCGGTCACCGGCGCCTCGTCGGTGACGATCCCGTCCATCACCGAGCGCCGGGCGTCCTTGAGGTGGACGTGGTTGACCCGGTCGCCGAGGTCCCGCAGCATCGCCACCGGATCGCCGCCGCCGAGCAGCATGTGCCCGGTCTCCAGGCACAGCCCGACGTCGGATACCTCGAGCACCCGCTCGATCTCCCACGGTGCCTCGACGTGGGTCCCGGTCTCCGGGTGGAACGTCGGCTCGTAACCGCGGTCCCGGCAGCGGGCGAGCACCGTAGCCAGGCCGGCCGCGAACCGCCGCCACCCGTCGGTGTCATAACCGAGAGAATGATCCCGAACGGAGCGGGCTGGCAGCATAGCCCGCCGCTTCGTGCCCTTGTCGGCAAGCGTCGGCCTGGGCGCAGGCCCGGTCAGGTAGGACCGCACCGCGTCGAACACGCCGAGGATGGAATCGAGCTCGGGCAGCGACTCCTCTAGTCTTGCCGGCTCCGAGTACGGCAGTTCCACGTACGCGCCGGCCAGACCGAGGCCGCGCTCGGCCAGCAGTTCGCCGAGCCGCTCGCCTTCGCCCAGGTAGCCGACGGGGCCGAGGTCGATGCCGGCGTAGCCCGCCGCGGCCACCTGGTCCAGGACCTGAACGCCGCTCGGCACGTCTGGGTCCACGCCGACGGTCAGCTCGAAGGCTCCGTAGCTGACCGGGGCGTTCGCCACCGCGATCGGCGCCCTGTCGTCGCTCATAAGTCCTTCCCTCCAGTCGGATCGTCCACGGGCACGCCACGCCGATGGCATTCGACGACGGCCTGGCACAGCGCGATGTCCCGCAGGCCGTCGCGGCCCGCGGTGACCGGCTCGCGGCCCATGACGATCCAGTCGTGGAACGCCTCGAGCTCGCGCTTGAACCCGCTCTCGTAGCTGGCCACCTCTTCGGTGCGCCAGGCCCGCGCCGAACCGGCCGCGCCGTCCTGGATCTCCAGGGTGGCGGGCTCGTTGCGCAGGAACGGCGAGGGGAACGTCAGCGTCACCCGCCGGTCCGGTGCGTACAGTGCGAACTCCATTCCGTACCGCGCGATGCCCGGCAGGTCGATCCAGTGGATGGCGGCCGGCAGCGCCCCGAACCTGAGCATCACGGTGACGCAGTCCATGGCCAGGCTCACGTATTCCAGCCGCGTCGGCTCGCCGAGCAGGCCGCGGACCGTGTTCAGTTCGTGCACCAGGGTGTCGAGCAGCACCCCCTCGTAGACCTGCCGCTCCAGGTCGCTGGCCTCCGGGACCGCGGCCCTGATCCGCTCGTCGCTGTCGGTCCTCAGCCCGGCCGTGACCTCCGCCGGCAGCGGCGCCCGGGGAAGCAGCGGGTAGTGCCCGACGTAGGGCCGCAGCGGCGACTCGAAGGTCGTCACCCGTAGCAGCCGCGCGTCGCTGACCCGGGCGGCCTCCTCCTTCATCCGGGCGAACGCCGGGTCGTACCGCTTCGGGTAGCCGGTCATCAGCTTCACCCCGGCCTGTTCGGCCGCGCAGACCATGGCCCGGCCCTCCTCGGCCGAGAAGCACATCGGCTTCTCCACGAAGATATGCCGTCCGGCCCGGGCCGCCGCCTCGGCGATCGGGGCGTGGCTGCCCGACGTCAGCACCAGGACCGCGTCGAGCGGGTGGCCGAGCAGGTCGCGCCAGTCGGTGAAGACGGCGGGGATGCCGTACCGTTCGGCGCAGGCCCGCGCGCTGCCGGCGTCGAGGTCGCAGACCGCCTCGACCTGGTAGCGGCCGCCCAGTTCGGCCAGGTAGTGCAGGTGCATGACCTGGGCGATCAGGCCGGTCCCGACCAGGCCGACCCGTACCCGCTCGGGCCCGGCCGCCCTCACGCCGCTTCCAGCGCCGCGCTGATCGCCGACCGCAGCAGCCGCGCGGCCTCGGGGACGCCGGTGGCGGCCGGCACGAACGGGTCCTCGTGCTCGATCGAGATGACGCGCGCCGCGGAGCCGCCGAGGGCGCGGACCAGGCCGGCCCACCAGTCCAGGTCGTGGCCGCGGCCGGGCACCGCGAACGTCCACGGCATCTGGTCGGCGGGTTCCGGCCAGCGCCGGTCGAGCAGCCCGTTGAGGGCCAGGCTCTCCGCGTGGAAGACCGTGTCCTTGCCGTGCACGTGCCCGATCCGGTCGCCCAGGACCGCGGCGACCTTGTGGCCGTCCATGCCCATCCAGAAGAAGTGGCTCGGGTCGAGGTTGCCCGCGATGGCCGGCCCGAGCGCGGCCACCCGGTTGAACGTCTCGACGTTGAACACGCAGGTGCCGGGATGCAACTCCAGGCAGACCCGCAGGTCAGGGTTCTCGGCGACGGCGAACTCGGCCAGGCCGGCCCAGTACGGCGCGATCTGCTCCTCCCACTGCCGCTGGTAGACGCCCTCCAGGTAAGGCAGCCAGCCGCCGGCCCCGAAGTGCGGTACCTGGTCGCCGGGGGTGCCGCCCGGGCACCCGGCCAGCGCGACCACCCGGTCGACGCCGAGCAGCGTGGCCAGCCGGATGGCGTCGCGCAGCGCCCGGTCGTGCGCCCGGGCGAGGTCCTGGTCGGGATGCAGCGGATTGCCCCAGGCGTTGAGCGCGTCGACCCGCAGCCCGGACCCGGTGATGGCGGCCAGCCAGGCCCCCCGGGCCTGGTCGCTGGCCAGCAGGCCCGCGACGTCGCAGTGCGGGTGCGGCGCGTACCCGCCCGCGCCGATCTCGAGGTGGGTGACCTCGGGCGCGGCCCCCGGCAGCCAGCTCAGCACCCGCTCCAGCGGCCAGTCCAGGAACGCCTCGAGCACCACCCCGATGCTCAGTGCCCGCCCCTGGCCTCGCCCCTCACTCTGCCCCTGCCCCTGCCCCTCACCCTGCCCCTGCCCCTGCCCTTGCCCCTCACTCTGTCCCTGTCCCCGATCTTGTCCCTGTCCCCGATCTTGTCCCTGTCCCCGATCTTGTCCCTGTCTCTGTCCCTGTCCCCGATCTTGTCCCTGTCTCTGTCCCTGTCCCCGATCTTGTCCCCGTCTCTGTTCCTGTCCCTGTCCCTGTCCCCGCCCCCGGCTGTCGGCTGTCATACCCGTTCAGCCTCCCGCCTGGGACAAGATCGCTTGCCGATAGCTGGATAGTCCCTCCGCCGTTATGACCTGTCAAGCGCCTGTGAGTATGTATGGACAAAGTGGAAAAGGCTTGGAACCTGCAGGCCTCCGCGCCGGCGCTCACCTCCCGGGAACGGCTGTGACCGCCCAGCTTGTGCCTGATGACAGCGGTTTCTGAGTACCAGGTGAGCCGTGATCTATGTGTTCCCCGAGCCGCCGGGCCTCGGTGGCCGGCCTCCGGCGACATCTATGACGGTCAGATTACCGGGTTAACTCTGCAGTGGTTAGAATGTCCAAACAAATAAGCCTAACGACCCGCCGGATGTCGACGATGCCTGAACGCGAACCAACCACCAGCGGACCGATCACCATCGACCGGACCAGCCCGGTGCCGCTGTACTTCCAGTTGGCTCAGCACTTCGAATCGGCCATAAGATCCGGCGCGCTCAAGGTCGGCGCCCGGCTGGAGAACGAGGTCCAGCTGGCGGAGATGCTCGGCCTATCGCGGCCCACGGTGCGAGCGGCCTTCCTCTACCTGGCCAACAAGGGCCTGGTGGTGCGCAAGCGCGGCGCCGGGACCCTGGTGGCCAACGAGCGGATCGACCGCAACGTCGAGCTGACCAGCCTCTACGACGACCTCGTGGCCAGCGGGCGGACGCCTACCACCCAGGTGCTCAAGGCCGAGGTCAGTCACGCCACCGACCAGGTAGCCGAAGCGCTGCAACTGCCCGAGCGGGCCCTGGTGATGTCGCTGGAGCGGATCCGGCTGGCCGACGGCGAGCCGATGGCCCTGATGCACAACTACCTGCCCGCCGGACTGGTCCAGCTGAACGTCGAGATGCTCGAGGAGCACGGCCTGTACGAGCTGCTCCGCGCGTCCGGCATCGGGCTGTACTCGGCCACTCAGCGGATGGGCGCGAAGAACGCCTCGGCCGCCGAGGCCCGAACGCTGAACGAGACCCGCGGCACGGCCCTGCTGACCATGGAGCGCATCGCCTACGACCAGTCCGGACGTCCCGTCGAGTTCGCCCGGCACCTGTACCGCGCCTCCCGGTACGCCTTCACCACCAGCTTCCCCCGTCCCGAGCCCTCCCTCGGCTAGCACCCGCCCGCCGCCGTCCGGTACGTCTCGCGCCGCACGCGAGGCGAGATGCGGGTTGTGACTAGGGGCCGCCAGCCCCGAGGATTCAGTCATGACCACTGACCTAGCGGAAATCTTGCGCGACACCAGCCTGCTCCGCTCGGTGCCGACGCCCGACCTGGAGCGGGTCCTCGCGGTATCCCGGTTGCGGACCTTCCGCCGCGGTCAGGTCGTGTTCACCAGGGGCGACCCGGGCGACACCCTGATTGTCGTGGTTTCCGGCCAGGTCAAGGTCGTGGTCCGTGCTGCGGACGGTGGCGAGCTGACACTGACCATCGTCCCTGCTGGCGGAACATTCGGCGAGCTCAGCATCGCTGACGGCGGCCCCAGATCCGCCGATGCCGAAACCCTCGAGGAATCCCAGCTGCTGCTCATCCCGCGCGAAACGATCCAGGAGATCTGCGCGCGAATGCCGCTCGCGGCCCAGGCAGTGGCCAGCTCGATCGCGGCCGCCCTCCGGCGCCTTACCGAAGCCGCGTCGGACCTGGTCTTCCTGGATCTTCCGCGTCGCGTCGCGAAGGTGCTTACCAGCCAGGCCCCGGATGACGACGGCGTCATCCGGGTCAGGCTACGCCAGGAGGAACTAGCGCATCAGGTCGGGGCCACGCGGCAAAGCGTCAACGCCGCGGTGCGCGGCTTTCATAGGCGCGGCTGGCTCCAGATCGACGATCGGACCGTGATCGTGACGCAGGCGCCGGCACTGAGCCGATTCGCTGGCAGCTAGCTGTCGCCAAGCCGACAGCCGCCGTGTCGGCCAGGTGACTGACGGCCATCTCGCGGTCGACCATCCTTTACCGCAACTGGTCTGTTCGCGGACCGGGTTTCGTGCGGAACGGTTCCCAGGAGGTCGATATGAACCGCATCACGGCCGTCAGCGGCAATCCGAGAACGGGGCGCCGGTCATGACCTCCATGATCGCGCTGGCAGCTATCGCCCTGTTCATCGCCGGCATGATCACCGGAATCACCGGCCTGGTCAGCGTGGCCATCCGGCGGGAGGACAAGAGCCTCACCCTGACCAGCGCGACAAGCGACCCGGTGGCGTGGGCGGGGCGCCTGATGAACGGAGTGCACGTTCGCGCCGGGCGCCCCTGGCATACGCCCCCGGCAGGAGGTGACCCCGATGCGCGATGACGTGATGGTCACTGAGCTGGTGATCCGGGCGAGAGACGGCGACAAGCAGGCCTGGGACGCGCTCGTTGAGCGCTTCGCCCCGCTGATCTGGTCTCTGTGTTGCAGGCACCGCCTCGGCCGCCAGGACGCCGAGGACGTCGGCCAGACCGTGTGGCTGCAGCTAGTGGACCAGCTGGACAAGATCCGGGACCCGGCCGCGCTACCGGGCTGGCTGGCCACCGCGATCCGGCGGGAATGCCTGCGGGTCCTGCGCACGGCCCGCGGACCTCATGTTGCCAGGAATGAGCTCGATGCCGAGACCATCCCGGACGATCGGGCTCCGCTGGCCGACCAGGAGCTTCTCATGGCAGAACGTCACGCTGCGCTCCGCGAGGCCTTCGCCCACCTGCCACCGTACGGCCAGCAGCTCATCGCCCTCCTGATGGAGGACCCTCCGGTGCCGTACACCCAGATCGCGGCCAGGCTGGGCATCCCGGTCGGAAGCATCGGCCCCACTCGCCGCCGCTTCCTGGACAAACTGCGCCGCCACCCGGCCATCGCGGACCTGATCGACGCCGAAGGCGCGAGCGTTCTATAGCCGCAGGCCAGCTATCGCCGCCCCCTCGCTTCTGGTGGCGGGTTGTGGTAAATGAAGTGACAGGATTCGGCCTGGGATCGGAGCCTGTCATGGCATGTTTGGCCCAGAAGATCGTCGATGGCTGGCTCGCCCGGCACCCGGCCGCTTCCTGACCCGCCGGAAGGGCCGCGGGGAGCCCTGGAGCGGAAGCTGGCGACGGTACTCTTCGCGGATCTGGTCGGGTCGACCGAACTGGCCGGCGATGAGGATCCGGAGCGGGTCCGGGCGATACTCGATCGCTTCTACGACGCGATGACCGGGGAAGTGGAGCGGGCGGAGGGCACGGTCGAGAAGTTCGCCGGCGACGCAGTCATGGCGGCCTTCGGGGCTCCGGCGGCGCACGAGGACGATGCGGAGCGGGCCTTGCACGTGGCGCTGGGGATGCGGCGGCGACTGGAGGAGTTGTTCGGCGGGCGGCTGGCGCTTCGCATCGGCGTGAACACGGGCGATGTCGTGGTGGGGAAACCCCGTGCGGGCAGCTCGTTCGTCACCGGCGACACGGTGAACGTCTGCGCACGTCTTGAGCAGGCGGCCGCTCCGGGGGAGATCCTGGTCGGCGAGCGGACGGTGGCGGCCGCACGCGGCGCGTTCGAGTTCGGAGAGCCTGCCATCGTCAAGGCGAAAGGCAAACCCGGCGGGATCCGCTGCCGCCAGCTCGTGCGCGCGCTGTCGCTAGTGCGCCCGCGCGGGTTCGGCGGCCTGCGACCAGTGTTCGTCGGCCGCGACGGCGAGCTGACGGACCTGCGGCAGGCCTATGGCCCCGTCGTCGCCAGCGGCAGGCCGTCTCTGGTCACGGTCGTAGGTGATGCCGGGGTGGGCAAGACCCGGCTCCTTGGTGAATTCTGGCGGTGGCTGGGCGGCCAATCGCCGCAGCCGCTGCTGCGCAGCGGCCGGTGTCTCTCGTACGGTCACGGGACCACGTACTGGCCGCTCGGTGAGATCCTAAAGGAGCATTTCGGGATCCTGGAGAGCGATCCGCCGGAGGTGGCCGCCGGGCGGGTCGCCGACCGCGAGGGGCTCGGCTTCACGCTCGGCCTGGCCCCGCCGAAAGACATGCACCCGCTGACCGTGCGTGAGCGTCTGCAGACGTCGTGGGTAAATTTCCTCCAGGAACTGACCGCGGAGCGGCCGGTCGCGATCCTGGTCGAGGACCTGCACTGGGCCGATGATGAGCTGTGCGACCTGCTGACGATGCTCGCCGAGCGGGTGACAGGACCGTTGCTGCTGCTCGCGACCGCGCGGCCCGAGTTGTTCGATCAGCGGCCGGGCTGGGTCTCCTCGCCCGGTGCGGCGACAATCCGGCTGGAGGCGCTGCCGTCCGCGGAGGCGGATCAGCTGATCGGAGCGCTGCTCGGAGACGACTGCCCGGGCCCGATATCCGATCTGGTCGCCGAGCGGGCGGAGGGGAACCCGTTCTTTGTCGAGGAGCTTGTCGCCACGCTGGTCGACCGGGGCGTGCTCGCCCGCGAAAACGGCGGCTGGTCGTTCGGTCAGCTCCCGCCGGATTTCTCCGTTCCGGACACCGTCCAGGCCGTGCTCGCCGCGCGCATCGACTTGCTGCCCCCGGCCGAGAAGGCGGCGCTGCAGACCGCCGCGGTCATCGGGCGCGTCTTCTGGGGCGGTCCGGTCAGCGAACTCGTGACCGGAGCGGACCCGGACCTCGGCCTGCTCGAGGAGCGGGACTTCGTGCACCGTCGTGCCGGCTCGTCGATCGCGGGCCAGCAGGAGTACATGATCAAGCACGCGCTCACCCGCGAGGTCGCCTACGACAGCCTCCTCAAGGCGAAACGAGGCCCGCTGCACGCCGACTTCGCCCAGTGGCTGGAGCGGACCGGGAAGGGTGAGGACGAGCACGCGCCGCTGCTGGCGCACCATTACGCCGAGGCCGTCCGCCCGGAGGACCTGGACCTGGCCTGGTCCGGCCGGGAAGAGCAGGCCGAGCGCCTGCGCGGCGAGGCAGTCCGGTGGTCCCGGCGGGCCGCGGAGCTGGCTGTCGGCCGCTACGAGATCGACGAGGGCCTGGCCCTGCTCGACCGGGCCGTCGGCCTGGAAAGCCGCCCGGCAGAGCAGGCCGAGATCTGGCGGCGGATCGGCCAGGCCTGCGCCCTCAAATACGACGGTGAGGGTTTCTGGCGGGCCATGGAGCAGGCGCTGGAGGTCGGCGGCCCCTCGGCCGAGGTGTACGCCGACCTCGCCCTGCAATCGGTGCAGCGGGCCGGGATGTGGGTCCAGCAGCCGGATTGGTCTCTCGTCGACGGCTGGATCCAGCAGGCCCTGGAGCTCGCCGGGGAAGGCTCCCTCGCTCAGGCGAACGCGCTCACCGCGCTGGCAGTGAACAATGCAGACGAATCCGCCGCTCGCTCCGCCCTGACGGCCGCCGAACGCCTGGGAAACCTTGAGCTTCGCTGCCTGGCACTGGCCACTCTCTCCGACGCAGCCCTCGCGGCCAAGGACTTCGACCGGACCTGCACGCTGCTGGATCAGGTGATGGCGCTTCTCCCCGGGCTGCCCAATCCCGACACCTGCGTCGTGATACTCATGTCCGCGTTTTTCGGCTACCTGCGCTCCGGCCAGCTCGGCGAAGCGGGGCGGGCCAGCGTGCGGGCCGTCGAGACCGCGGCCGGGCTGACCCCCCATCACCGCCTGCACGCCGCGTCCTGGCAGATCCTGCTGGCCTGCCTGACCGGCCGCTGGGATGAGGCACAGGCCCTGGCGGCCGAGGCCGAGCGGACGGTGGACGCCAACCAGGCCGCGGCCACGCCCTGCGTTATGGACGTCGCCATCCTCCTGAATTGCGCTGTTGCCAGCGCGCTGGTCGGCGACGAGGACGAGGCCCGCCGGCTGCAGGACAAGGCGCACGGGATCGGCATGAAGGGCGGCCGGTGGTATCAGGGCTGGTTCGACCCGCCCGAGATGCGCCTCGCGCTGGCCCGGCACGACCTGCGCGCGCTCGCCGAACTCGCGGAACACGACCTGGACTGGGAGTGGGAGCCGGCGTCGACCTTCCTGGACGCGCTCGCCGCGCTCGGCGACCGCGAGCGCATCGAGGCGGAGGCGCCGAAGTGGCTGCAGCCCGGAACGTTCAGCGAGCCGTTCGCGCTCCGGGCCCTCGGCGTCGCCCGAGACGATCGGGCGCTCCTCCGGCAGGCGATCGCGCGATTCCAGGCAATGGACCTCTCCTGGCACGCGGAGCAGACCAGGCACCTGCTGTAACGCGCCTAGCCCCCCGACGGGCGCCTCGATGTCGTCGTAGACGCGGGCCGCGGCCAGCAGTCCGTCCGGGCCGCGTTCGTAGACCCCGATGCCCGCCTGGGGCGGCAGGTCATGGCGGCCCCAGCGGACGCAGTTGTACTCCAGGGCGCAGCGCACGCCGTCGTCGGTCACGACGCAGTGCTGGAGGCCGATGCCGCCGCCCGCGCTGAAGCGCGCGGTGAAGAAGGAGCGGAGCTCACCGGCGCCGCGGTGCGCGGCGTGCGGGCCGATGGGCTCGCGGTAATACCCGTCCGGCGCGAAGGTGCTCAGGACCGCCTCGGCATCGCCGGCCGCCAGCGCGGCCTGGTAGCGGCCGACGACATCGCCGGGGCTGGCGGGTCCGGGCTCGAGAATCGGAGGCCGCAGGTGGCGCCGCCCGTCGACCGGCCATTGGCTGCAGTAGGTGCGGAATACCACCGACTGGTCGTCGGGGAACTCAGCCACGACCGCCACCGGCCAGGCCAGGTCCTGCCCGTCGTGATCCAGGTGCGCCAGCAGTTCGACCACGGCCCGCCCGTCAGCAAACGTGGAGGCCACGATCTGGGTGCGGACGTGGTGCTCGGCCATCCAGGCCTGATTCTGGCGGACGAACCGCCGCAGTTGCCTGTGGCCCCGGATCTCGCCTGCGCGGGGGTCATAGACGATCACCTCGCCGGGCCACACCGTCTCTAGAGCGTGACTGTCGCCTTTGTTCAGGGCGATGAAGTACTGCCTGACCGGATCGGCCTGACCTGTCGCGCGGGTCTGCCTGCGCGCCAGTTCCACGGCGCTGGTGAACTCCGGAAACCACGGCATCTCGACTCCCTGTGCTCCCACGCCGGCCAGATGGTTTCTCCATAGCCTGCCGCAGGCTGGCCCTGGCAGCCTACCCATCCCCGGCGTCGGCCCGAAGGAAGCGCCCGCTGACCCGAAATCTGCTGCTCGCCGCGGACTGACCGGGAACCCGGACAGCGGTCCCATGACCACGCTGCCCAGGTGCAACTCCCGGGATGGCACTGTCGATGACCGCGCTGTTTCATGGATCACCACGCTGTTTCATGATCATGGCCAGTTCTGGCCGTATGGGCCTCGTCGGTTATTTAGTCAGCGATCTTGGGTGTGTTGCAGGTTCTGGCCTCGTGTCCTGAAGTGGTCCGGCATGGCCTGGCTGTTGTCCGGGATGGTCAGGGTGATCCCGGCGGCGGCGGCGTAGTCCAGCAGCTGGCCGGGGGTGCGCGGGAGGGTGGCCGGGGGCGGGGCGCTGGCTGGGAGCGGGATGCCGCTGCTGGTCATGAGGCTGGCGGTCAGGGTGGTGGCGTGGCTGGCGGTACTGGCGTCGATGCCGGGCAGGGCGCCGATGGCCTGCATGGGCAGGTGCAGGTGCTCGCGCAGCCGCCAGGCGAGCAGGTGGTCGGTGAGGTCGATCCGGCGGCGGCCGTTGGAGCCGTCCCCGTTCCGGATCGCGTTGACGCGCCGGCGGCCGCGGCTGGCGTAGTTGCGCTGCTCGCGGCGGGCGGCGAACGGGACGTCCAGGGCCGCGGCCAGGGCGTGCAGGTCCGCGGGGTCCAGTCCGGTCAGCGCGGGGTGGTTCAGGACGTCCCGGGGGCAGCGGCCGGGCGGCTCCGGTTCCGGCCCGGGCTCCGGTCCGGGGGCGGGCCGGGGGGCGGGCAGGACCGTGTAGTTCCGCTCGCCGCGGACCGGGCCGCGGTCCAAGATGCGCTGCTCGAGGTATTTCATCCGCTCGCCGCTGACCTTGGCCCCGTCGCGGTAGCGGCGGTCATCCAGGACGGCGGTGCACTTCAGGCCCTGGCTGGTGACGGTCGCGGCGATGCCTGCCACGGCGTCGTCCGCCGTCATCAGGGGCCGGGCCCGCCAGGTGCGGGTGATGTGGCAGAACAGCCGGTGCTCGATTTTGTTCCACTTCGATGTGCCCGGCGGGAAGTGGCACACGGTGATCTGCAGGCCCGTCTCCGCGGCCAGCACGGCGAGCTGGTCCTTCCACAGCCGGCACCGGTAGCCGTTGGAGCCGCCGGCATCGCAGGTCACCAGCAGCCGGGCGGCGCCCGGGTAGCGGGCCGCCCCCTCCCGCTGCCACCATCCCCGCAGCGCGTTCACCGCGAACGCGGCGGTGTCGCAGCTGGTGCCCACCGAGCAGAACCCCCGGTTCGCGGCGATGTCATAGACCCCGTACGGGGTGATCTTCCCCAGCTCCTCATCGGGGAAATCATGGTCACGGACCCGCACCGGGTCCCCGGCGGGCCGCCAGGCGCGGCCGTCCCGGTGAAACGGGCCGAGCCGCTCCTTCTTCTTCGCGTCCACGCTGACCGCCGGATCCCCCGCCGCGGCGAACTCCGCGATCACCGCGTTGATCCGCCGGAACTGGGCATCCCGGTCCGGGTGCTGCTTTCCCTCGATCGTCCGGGACATCCCCTGAAGGCTGTAGCCTTCCGCGTGCATCATCCGCGCGATCGCATCCTTCTTGCACCCGAAGCCGCGCGCGGCCAGCTGCCGCTCCAGCTCCCGCAGCGACAGCGAGCACCAGGTGATCTCCGCTACCGGGTCCCCCCGCGTGGCCGCCTCCAGCAGGCCCTTCAGCGCCTGCGTTAATCCCGGCTGCTTGTCCTCCGCCCTCTTCGGGCCCGCGCCCGGCCGCCGGGACCGCCCCGGGACCGGCTCCGCGCCCTCCGCCAGCTCACCGGCCCCCGCCATCACCGTCGCCCGGGACACCCCCGCCGCCCCCGCCACCACGGCCACCGCCGCCGCCAGCCCGCACCCGCCGCCTGCCGCGTACGCCCGCGCCTCCGACCCCAGGTACAGCCGCCACGCCCGCTCATCCAGATGCGGCCGGATCTCCGCGAACTTCCCCGCCAGCACCGCCACCACAGCCTCATCAGCACCCATAGCACAATCCTGGCAGCCAGATCCCGCAAAGTCAGATAAACAACCGACGCGGCCCATCCGGCCATTTCTGGCCACGATCATGACCGGCGCCCGGAATGCCTCAACTGCAAGTTCAGGCATAAATGGATAAAACGGGCTGTCCGGCAGGGCGGAGGCGGGGGCGGCCGCTCTCCCGCAAGCGACGGGCATCCGCGGCGCCCGCCGGCGCCGCCTCGCCCGTCGCGAGCGATCCTGTCCGGCAGCGGAACCCCGGGAAACGGCCAGACGGGTCTCCTTAAGTTCCTGCCATTGCACATGGCGGGGGCCAAATGTGCCCAAGACCCCGTTACCCCGCTGGCCAGCCCACCGTCGCGGGCCGCTGTCCGTCGCGGGTCGCTGTCCGTCGCGGGTCGCTGTCCGTCGCGGGCTCGTCAGCCGGGCGGCCATCACGAAACCACGCGACGGAAAGCGATCAGCCCCGGCCGTGGACCAGGGGCCACAGCCGGGGCGAACCACGAGAGCCGGACGGACCGGGGGAGCCGCGGGAATCGGACCCGCGCTCAGGCGGGGCTGTTGTCGTCGAGTTCGATGTAGTCGAACGTGACGAGCTCGTGCTCGATGAAGGGCAGGGTCGCGAGCCGGGCCGGTGCCTCGGCGGCGGTGGTGTCGTTGAGGAGCAGGATCGGGCCGCTCCGGTCCGCCTTGAGGAAGACGTCGCGGATGACACCTTGGGCGCGGAGTCCGGCGACCGCGCGTCCCTCGGCTTCCAGGTGCGGCCTGATGTCCTTGCCGGTCAGATGACCGATGACCAGAACCTTCATGACGTTCCTTTCATGGTGAGATGGCTGGACCGGTTGACAGGGCCGGGCTCGATTTCGGCCAGGAAGCCGGGCACGGCACGCTCGAGCCGGGACGGGAACCACCAGTTCGCCCGGCCCATCAGCTGCAGCACCGCGGGCGTCGCCACCATCCGCACCAGCGTGGCGTCCAGCAGGACCGCTACCGCCATGCCGAGCCCGATGACGCGGAGCACCCGCAGGTCGCCGAGGACGAAGGCGGCGAACACGCAGATCATGATGGCCGCCGCCGAGGTGATGATCCGCCCGGTCTTGGCCAGGGCGCTGGCCACCGCGCCGGAATCCGATACCGCGGTACCCGGGCCGGCCGCGCCGGCCCGCCATTCCTCCCTGATCCGGGAGACCAGGAAGACCTGATAGTCCATGGAGAACCCGAACAGCAGGGCGAACAGCATCAGCGGGATCCACGGATCGACCGGGGCAGTGGTGCCGTTGTCGATGCCCCCGCCGAGCCAGCCCCATTGGAACACCGCCACGATCACGCCGTAGGCGGCGCCGGTCGACAGTACCGTCAGTCCGGCGCTGACCAACGGGATCACGACCGAGCGGAACGCGGCCATCAGCAGCAGTACGGACAGCAGGATGACGAAGGCCACCACGATCACCAGCCGGGCGGAGATCAGCCCGGCGGTATCGATGGACGCCGCGGTCTGCCCTCCGATCAGGGCCGTCACCCCGGTCTCCGAGGTGGCCCGCGGCACCACTGTGTCCCTGAGGTACCGGACCAGGGCCGAGGTGCGGGCGTCCTGCGGTGAGGTGCGCGGGATCACGGTGAGCACCGCCGCGGTCCGGCCCGGGCTGTACTGGACCGGGCTGACGTAGGCCACGTCCGGCTGGCTGGCCAGGTCGGCGCGCAGCGCGGCCGCCGCACCCGGAGCCGCCGCACCCGCAGCTGCCGTACCCGGAGCCGCCGCACCCGCAGCTGCCGCACCCGGTCCGGAAGCGCCCGGCACCGAGAGCGCCACTACCAGCGGCCCGTTCGTCCCCGGACCGAACCCCTTCGCGATCAGGTCATACGCCTGGCGCGAGGTGTAGGAGGACGGGTTCGTGCCCGCGTCGGTGAACGCCAGCCGAAGCGAACCGAACGGGACCGCGAGCACCAGCAGCACGGCGATGGCCGCGCCGCCGGCCAGCCACGGGTGGCGCTGCACCCGTCGGCTCCACGTCCACCAGAAACCGCGCGCCTGGCCAGCCGGGCCAGCCGCACCGTCTGGGCCGGCCGCACCATCTTGGCCGACCGCACCGTCTGGGCCGGAACGGCGCCGTCCCGCGAACCGCCCTACTCGCAGCCGGTCGATGTTGGCGCCGGCGAAGCCCAGCGCGGCCGGCAGCAGCGTCACCGATGCCGTCATGACCAGCAGGACGGCGATGACCGCGCCCAGCGCCGCGCCGTAGATGAACGGCAGGCCGAGCAGGAACAGGCCGAGCAGCGACAGCACCACGGTGGACCCGGCGAACACCACCGACCGGCCCGAGGTGGCAATGGCCGTCACCACGGCGTCCTCCGGCGCCGCGCCCTCGGCCCGGGCGCCCCGGTACCTGGTCACCACGAACAGCGAATAGTCGATGCCGACGCCCAGGCCGACCAGCGCGGCGAGTTCGGGGGCGAAGGACGGCACGGTCACCTGGCGGCTGAGCAGGTCCAGCAGGCCGAACGAGGTGGCCACCGCCACGATCGCGGTCACGATGGGCAGCACCATGGCGATCACCGAACCGAACGCCAGCAGCAAGATGAGCACGGCGGCCAGGATCCCGAGCGCCTCGCTCTTACCGAACTGCGGCTTTTCCACCTTCTGCACCGGCGTGCCGCCGAGCTGCACGGCGAATCCCGGGCCGGCCGCCCGCTGGGCCTGGGTGATGACCCGCTGGATCGCGGCGCCGGGGATCGCGTCGCCGCTGCCGTCGAACCGGATCACGCCGTACGCGATGTGGCCGTCCGGGCTGACCTGATCCGCGGCGCCTGCCGCGAACGCAGCCCCGGCGAACGGGCTGACCACCGACGCCACCCGCGGCAGCCGGGCCAGCCCGGCCAGCGTGCCGGTGATCCGGTCCCTGGCGGCGGCCGCGGTGACCGGCCCGGCGGTCTGGAACACCACCTGCGCGGTATCGCCCGCCTGGCTCGGGAAGTTGCGCTGCAGGAACGCGGCCGCCTGCTGCGACGGGGTGCTGGCCCCGCCGTTCAGGTCGTCCTTGAACTGGGCGCCCGCGAGCCGCCCCGCCAGGCTGATGACCACGAGAACCATGACCCAGGCGACGGCGACCAGCCGCCGGTTCCGGTAGCTCCAGGCGCCGAGCTTCCCCAGCGGGCTGACCTGCGCGGCCACTGGCGGGCGCCGGGGCGGCGCCGATCCGCGCCGGTCAGCACGGGTCATGCTCATGACAGTTCTCCTCCGGGTGAATGACAAGCCTTCATAGAGGTGGACGACGCCCCGGCCGGGAACGTGACGCAGCGCGGTCTTGTCACGTTTTCTGCCGCCCCGTCGTCCTCAAACAGATGAGGACCACGGCAGAACCGGGGGAAGTGACCATGGCTGAGCCAGCCTGGCTGGCGGACCAGTTCGAGTACTGGCGTCCGCACCTGGCCTCGGTCGCCTACGGCATGCTCGGCTCGGTCAGCGAGGCCGAGGACGCGGTGCAGCAGGCCTGGCTGCGCCTCGGCCGCAGCGACGCCGACGCCATCATCGACCTGCGGGCCTGGCTGACCACTGTGGTCGGGCGGATCTGCCTGGATATGCTGCGGGCGCGCCAGAACCACCGGGTCGATCCCGTCGGTGCCTGGCTGCCCGAGCCCCTTGTCGAGGAGCCCGCCGCCAATGGCCCGGAGGAGCAGGCGGTGATGGCCGACTCGGTGGGCATGGCGCTGCTGGGCCCCGGCGATCACCAGGGTGGCGATCCCCAGCCCGGCCGACGGGCGGGCGGCGCTAGCCGGCCGCGCGTCAACGGGCGCCACAGATGGGGTACCCACGAAGTCCTCCAAGAAAGTTCTGGATTGATTGGTCCATCACTGAGGAGGACGACGGCTTCCCGCCCGGCGTGACATTGCCCAGCCCAGCGGGAACAATCAACAGGGGACGCCAGGGGCACGAGGTGACGGGGATGCAGTACATCGAATCGAGCGTGATCGGGATCCGGGCGGCGGTCATCACGCTGAAGCGCCGGGCCACCCCGCTGCGCTTCGTCCTCATCCCGATGGTGCACGTGGCCGAGCCGGACTTCTACCGCGAGGTCGCGGCCCTGGCCCGGGAATGCGCCCTGATCGTCGCCGAGGGCGTGCCGTCCCGGTACGCCCCGATCCAGGCGCTGATGGCGAAGCTCCGGTGGGATCATCTGGTCGACCAGACGGCCGCCCTCGACCGTCGCCCACGCCCCGGACTGAGATCCGCGCAGTAACGTACGACCATGGCGACTCTCGACGACGTGGCCCGGATGACCTCGGAACTGCCCGAGGTGACCGAGGAGGAGCGGCACGGCAACCGGACGTGGTTCGTCGGCGGCAAGGCCTTCGCCTGGGACCGGCCGTTCAGCAAGGCTGACATCCGGCGGTTCGGCGACCAGGCTCCGCCCGACGGCCCGATCCTGGCCGTCCGCGTCGAGGATCTCGGCGAGAAAGAGGCGGTGCTCGCCGCGAACCCGGGCGCCTTCTTCACCATCCCGCATTTCGACGGCTACTCCGCCGTCCTCATCCAGCTGCGGAAAGTCTCCGCCCAGGCGCTGCGCGACGCGATCACCGACGGCTGGCTGGCCTGCGCCCCGCCCGCCCTGGCCGCCAAGCACATTCGCTCATGATCGCGAAGGCTTTTCAGTCCCGAGACTGAAAAGCCTTCGTGATCATGAAAATATGTATATCTGTTCGAATCCACTTATCTTCAACCGGTGGTCAGCAGGAAGTCCAGGCAGGACCCGTCCCGCGCGATGTCGATCACGGCTCCGCGCAGCACCCCGGAAGAGTAGTCGCTGCCCGGGTTGACGCACAGCGTCCGGCCGATCTTCTGCGCGCCGCGCGACTCGTGGATGTGCCCGTGCAGGCCCACTACGGGCTGGTAGCGCTTGATGGCCTCGCGCACCGCGTGGCTGCCCACCGGGACGATGCTGGGCCGGCCGCCGCGGATCACCGGCTTCAGCGTGGCGTCGAGCTCGGGGGCATCGTCGAGCCCCGAGGCGTACGGCGGGCAGTGCAGGTTCAAGATGCAGGGCCGGCCGGAAGGCACCTGGTCGAGCATCTCGCTGATCTGCTTGCCCAGTTCCTCCTCGGTGCACTCCCGTTCGGTGTTCCACGGCGTGGTCGGCACCACCCCCAGGCTGGCCATGGTCACCGGCCCGAGGTCGCACAGCTCGAGCTCCGGGCACTCCACCCGCTCGTGCGCGTCCAGCACCGCGTCCGCGTCCACCGGGTCGTCGTTGCCCGGCGTGATGATGCAGCGCACCGCGGGGTCGAGCCGTTCCGCGGCCAGGTCGCACCATCGCTGCATCTGGGCCGCGATCTCGCGGCGGAACAACCGGTCGAGCGCGCCCTCGTCCGCGGACAGCCGGGCCAGTTCGGCGGCGTTCATGCGGACCGGGTACAGGCCGGTCTTGCCGATGCCGGCGGCCAGCCGGTCCCACTCGGCCTCGGGCACGGCCACGTCCTCGCCGCCGGCCCGGGCCCGCAGCATCCCGTCCTCGGTGAGCACGGGGACGATGGCCTTGCCCGCGAAATCACCGCCCAGGATGATCACGTCCGCCTCGTACACCCGGGCCGCGGCCAGGAACTTACGGAAGCAGACCTCCGACCCGTGGACGTCGGTGGCGAAGTAGATGCGCAGTTCGCGCTGCCTGGAGCCCTTGGATTTACCCCACATCCGCTTACTCCGGCGGAAGCTCGCGCATGGCCATGTTCAGATCCAGCGCGTTGCGCTGCCTGCGGACCGAACGGGCGATCACGTAGATCACCGGCCCGGCGCCGAGCACGATCACCAGCGTGAGGATCGACTCCCAGGTGAACTTCCCGTACACGCTGGAGTGCGCCACCAGTTCGTACACGGTGAACAGGGCGAGCACGGCGGTGGCCCCGCCGACCAGCGCGACGTTGCGCAGCCACGTCTTCCTGGCGTCGTCCTGCAGGCCCGGCGTCGCGAGCAGGTCGGCCCGGCGCAGCGGCAGCACGGTCGCCGCGATGCCGCCGGCCAGCAGGATCAGCGCGAAGAACAGGCTCTGCAGGGCCACGATGCTGCCCAGCGCGACCAGGCTGGTCAGGAAGCAGAACCCGATGCCGACCACGACGACCACGCCGATGGCAACGTTCGGCGCGTGGTTGCGCTCGCCGATCTTGGCGATGCCCACCGGCAGCAGCCGGTCGAAGGCCTGGGCGAAAAGGACGCGGGTGGTGACGGTCAGGAAGGCCAGGTTGACCGCGATCTCGGCCAGCGGTACAGCGGTCGCGAACAGGATCTTGGTGATCGGGTCGCCGGACAGCACCATGCCGTAGCCCAGGCCGCCGGCCACCGAGCTCAGGCTGGTGATCTTCCCGTAGGCGGTGGGGTTGACCAGGCCGAGGTTGGCCTGTGCCTGCATGAACGTCAGGCCGGCTCGCGCGCGCAGCAGCGCCCAGACGCCGATCCACAGCACGACAAGAACGCCGATGCTGATGGCCGAGGCGTACAGGTAGGTGCGGCCGGGGCGCCGCAGCTCGCCGCCGACGTAGTAGGAGTACAGGACGCCGTTGTAGTTGAGCACCATGAACGGGATGATCGCCACCGCGGCCGCGATGGAGGTGCCGAACACCACCCCGTTAGCCTTGGCCCCGGCGATGATGGCCCCGTACGCGTTCGGATGGTTGCTGTAGGTGGCCAGCGCCGAGACGAAGTCCGCATGCGAGTTGAACGCCAGCATCCCGATCAGCACGATGAACGCCAGCACCTGCAGCACGATCAGCCAGAAGATGATCCGGGCGACGATCCGGACCGAGAACAGCGACAGCGCGGCCACGATCAGCATCACGATGACGCTCAGCCAGGCGATGGCGATGTTGCTGGTCAGGTGGTTGCCCGCGTTGGCCACGGCGGTGCTGTGGAACGCGGCGCCCAGGCCGCTCAGCATGAACGGGGTGAACTGCGCGGCGAAGTGCGCGTTGGTCGACAGCACGTAGGTGAACACCACGGCGATGCCGAGCCCGGCCACCGAACCCGCCACCGGCGACACGATCCGGGACAGGTAGACGTACTCGCCGCCCGCCCGGGGCACCGCGCGCAGCAGGTAGCGGTAGGCGAACATGGCGACCAGCCAGATGATCGCCGCGGCCACCAGCGGCAGGTACATGTCGGCCTTGGCGAAGTCCGTCAGCCCGGCGTTGAAGTTGATGAACGTGTTGACGACGGCGACCGACGCCAGCGAGATCCCCGTCGCCGCCGGGATCCCCAGCTCACGGACGAGGCCTGACGTCTGCCGGACGAACAGCCGGGTGGACGGGGACGCCCCTGCCCTGGCCGCTCCTGACGGAACCGATGCTTCACTGCTACTTGTCACTGGGCTACCTCCAGCCTCAGCATCACCAGGGCGAGGAAGGCCGGGGCCGGGCGAGCAGGCTGCCCTACCAGCCCAAACGGCTCCTCAGGCTGACATCATGGTCAGGCCAGGACAAGTGATTGTCAATACCTATGAACATACGTGTGTTCCTACATAACAAAGCCCGTGAAACCCAGGCGTCACAGGCCCGCTGGCCCGCCGGCCGGGCGAGATCATTGACCCGAACGGCCGGGTTCGACGTCATCCGGCCGCAGGCAGCGGCCCGGGTATGGGCGGAGTGTGTGGTACCCGGGCCGCTGCGGTCTCTCAGCTGCGGAACAGGTCCAGGGCGTTGGTCCCGTCGTTCACCGCGATGATTCCTTGCGGCGTGGTGATGAGGCCGAACAGGTCGCCTGCCCCGTTCTTGACCAGCGTCCTGGTAGTGACCTGCCGCCCGGCGGGGGTGATCTCGACGGCGTTGCCGTTGTTGCCGTTCACCACGACCAGGTCGCCGTTGGGCGCCAGGGTCATGCCCAGCGGAGCGTCGAGGGCGCCGCCCGCGGACAGCAGTCCGGTCGAGGCCGGCACGGCGCTGGTCCGGGTGAGCGCCTGCGGGATGGCCGTGATCGTGTTGGTTTGCGTGTCGGCCACGTACAGCGTCCCGTTGTGCCCCAGCACGAGGCCGGTGGGCGCGAGGACGAGCGCGGCCTTGTCCGCCTTCCACGGGTAGCCGCTGCCGACGACCGTGGCGCTGGCCAGCGCCGGCGGCGCGGTAGCGCTGAGGGCGAGGTCGAGCCGCACCACCGTGCAGTTGCCCGTCACCGGGGTCCCGTCGTGGGTGCTGGTGTTGCCGCCCAGGGCGTTGGACACGAATACCTGCGCGGCCGTCGCGGTCGACGTCACCGCCATGTCCCACGGGCCGACGATGTTCTTGTTCGCGATGGTCTCGGCCACGGCGCCCTGGTCGTTCAGCACGATCAGGCAGCCGGCCGGGTCAAGGCCGGGCAGCGCGCCGCCGGTGGTGGTGGGCAGGCTGCCGACGATCACCCAGCCGCCGGGCAGGATGCCGAGCGCGGTGGTCAGGCCGACGCCGCCCGGGCAGGACATCCCGGCCGGCAGCTTGGCCACGTCGGCGAACAGGGTCGTCTTGCCCGCCGGGGACACCTGGACGATGGTGGTGCCGGTGCCCTGGACGTTGGCCTTGTCGTTGAAGTTGCTCACCAGGATGTCGCCGGCCGTCAGCCGGCCCGCCGAGGCCGGCACGACGGCGACCCCGTACGGGTTCACGTCGCCCTTGGCCGGAACGGTCGAGGCGATCCGCGACCCGCCGTGAAGCTCGCTGAGGAATGGCATGGCCGCCGCCGCAGCCGGCTTCGCGCTCGCGGTCGCGGTCGTCGTCGGAGTCGAAGTTGCCGGGCTGGTCGTTGTGCTGGATGAACAGGCCGTGGCCACCAGGCCAAGGCCAAACGTGGCTGTGATAACTACAGCAAGGTGCCGTCGTAGGCCCACCGTGCTCCCCTCACTGGAGGGCCGCGCCCTCCATGGTCCCCTGGAATTCCCGCTCGAAACGATGAGGCCCGCGCGGCGGTCAGGCGTGGTGCTGATCGCCGGCGCGGGCCTCCGGGCTCATGTCGGCGCGGGGAACAAGGCTACGCAACGCGCTGCCGCTTGCCCCCTGCCGGTCACACTCTGATACACGAGCCGGCCAGCGGCCCGGTTCAGCGTCTCGCCCCGGATCTTTTCCCACCGGAATGTCCCGGATTCCGCAGGATGCCCCTTGCCCACCCTCACCAACGGGGACCAGCACGTGGTAGTGCTGCGTGCCATGTGCGCGGTTGCCCGGTGCGTGATGCTGGGCTGCCCTGTGAGACGGGACTTGAACCCGTTCGCGGCCCTCCGCGCTGCCAAGGATGGCCGTGTTGACCGCCGGCCATTGCGGTTTGTGCTCGCTTCCCCGGTGGTTACCTGCTCCTGCTTTTCCTGCTTTTCCTGCTTTTCCTGCTTTTCCTGCTGCTCCTGCTTAAGCCCTGCTCCTGCTTCGGCTCAGTCCAGCAGCTCCGCTTCCCAGTTGGTCCGCTGGATGTCCACGTCCAGGTCGCGGATGTCCCGGGCCAGCTGGTCGGCCTGCGCGCGCAGCTCGGCGACGGGCAGCGCGGCCAGGAACTTCAGTTCGGACCTGAGCTGGCGGCCCAGGGCGCCGCGATCGCGCCCGGAGGCGGCGTCCGCGGCCGCGCTGATGACGCCGTGCCGCAGCCGCAGCACGTCCCGGCGGGCGATCGCGTCGGTGATCGTCCCCGCGCCCAGCGCCGTCGCGGCGTTGGTCCTGTTGATCCGGCGGATCAGCGACTCCAGCTCGTCACACGCCTCGTAGGCCCGGGTGAGCAGGGTGTTCGCGTCCTCGGTGGGCAGCTCGCCTTCCTGGTAGCGGGCGTTTCCTGCGATCCGGACGCGCAGCTGCTCGATCCGGCGCGACGCGTCCGCGCGCAAGGCCAGTGCCTCAGCCAGCTTCATGGTTCAGTCCTCCTTTCCGTTTCTCTAGCCACGGGAAAAGTGTCCCGCCCCGCTGGCCGCGCGGCCAAACCATTTATGACCAGGCGGATGTCCCCGACCTCGAACTCGGCCGCCGCGCGTTCGAGCGCCTCCAGCGAGGCCACGGTGGGCATGCTCCAGCATTTCAGATGTATCAGGCGCGCCGCCCGATCCTCCGAGTCCACAAGGGGCTCTCGCGAACTGGAGCGGGTAGCGGGGGCGCCGGGCCCTGCCGGGCGGACTGCGGCGCCGCCCGGCAGCGGGCCAGCGGAATGGGGGTTACCGATGGATGCCAGCGTGATGTTCCTTGACTGCCCGGCCTATATGAACAAGACCGGTTCGGTCAGATGCGGGCTGCCGGCCGAGGTGGAGAGCCGGTACCTGATGAGGTCTACGGACGGCCCGCTGGAAAGCGCGAAGATCCGTTGCCCGCGCGGGCACTGGTTCAACGGCCCGATCGAGTCCCTGACCGTGGAAGAACGCCCGGACGCGTCCGCGGAGCGCGAGGCCATCGCCCGCATCAAGGGCATCCCCACCCGGCGCCCCCGCTCCTGAGCCCGCCCGATGCCACCGCCGCCCGCGGTGCGGGTACGCTGCTTTGCGGCCGTGACCATACGTCGTTCGGAGCCGCTCGCTCATGCTCAGCCGAGAAGTCGTCGATTCCCTGTTCCCGCCCGACCTGCCGGGTCCGGATGACCTGGAGCACCGCTACCCGCCCCGTGACCTGCCAGAAGGAGCGGAGGTCACCCGCTTCGCGCCGAGCCCGACGGGCTTCCTGACCATCGGCGGCGTGTACACCGCGATCCTCGACGCGGATGTGGCCAGGCATTCCGGCGGAGTCTACCTGGTCCGCCTGGAGGACACCGACCAGGCCCGGGTCACCGAGGGCGCGGCCGAGCAGTTCGCCGAGGCGTTCGCGTACTTCTCCATCGCCCCGGACGAGGACGACCAGGCCGGCCGCTACGGGCCCTACTCGCAGTCCGCGCGGGCCCAGATCTACCTGGCCTGTGCCCGTGAGCTGCTGCGCCAGGGCCGCGCGTATCCGTGCTTCGCCACCAAGCAGGACCTGGAGGAGATCACCGCCCGGCAGCGGGCCGAAGGTGCCCTGCCCGGGTATTACGGCAAATGGGCCATCTGGCGCGACGCTGATCCGGACGAGGTGACCAGGCGGCTGGCGGCCGGTGAGCCCTACGTGGTCCGGTTCCGTTCTCCGGGGACCACGGGGGCCAGGGTGAGCTTCACCGACGCGATCCGCGGCGAGCTGACCCTCGACGACAATCGCAACGACGCGGTGATCCTGAAGAGCAGCGACACCGAGCCGCGGCTGCCCACCTACCACTTCGCGCACGCCGTCGATGATCACCTGATGCGGGTCAGCCTGGTCATCCGCGGCGACGAGTGGATCTCCTCGGTGCCGCTGCACCTGCAGTTGTTCGACGCCCTCGGCTTCCCGCGGGTCCGGTACGCGCATATCGCCCCGCTGATGAAGCAGGAAGGGGGCAGCCGCCGCAAGCTGTCCAAGCGCCGCGACCCCGAAGCCACCGTGACCTTCTACATCGAGCAGGGCTTCCCGGCCCCGGCCGTCCAGTATTACCTGCGCGGCCTGGCCAACGGCCGGCTCGCCGAGATGCCGCTGGCCGAGGCGCTGGCCGCGCCGATCCGGCTCGCCGAGTGCGGCACCGCGGGCCCGCTGGTCGACATGGTCAAGCTCGACGACATCTGCGCCGACTACATCGCCAGCCTGTCCGGTGAGCAGATCCTCGCCGAGGTCAGCACCTGGGCCAGGCGCTACGATCCCGAGCTGGCTGAGATCCTGCAGACCGAACGGGATCTGGCGCTCCGGGCCCTGGCCATCGACCGGGTGGGCGTGCCCAATCCGCGCAAGGACCTGCACAAGTGGGCGGATTTCCGCGCCGTCTACGGCTACTTCTTCCCCGAACTCTTCGAGCTGGTCACCGACCCTGCGGACGCCCGGTTCTCCGTCCTGAACCTGGAACCGGACGTGGTGCGGGCCGTGGCCCGGGCGTTCGCCGACGCCTACCAGCCGCCCGCGGCCGACACCGACTGGTTCGGCCAGATCCGCCGGCTCGCGGCCGATCTCGGGTTCGCGCCCAGCCAGAAGGTCTACAAGCAGGACCCGGACGCCTACAAGGGATCCATCCGGGAGGCGTCCCAGGCCGTCCGGGTGCTGCTCACCGGGACGCCACGCAGCCCCGACCTGGCCCAGGTGGCCGCCGCGCTCGGCACCGATGAGGTCCTGCGCCGCGTCCGCGCTGTTTCCTAGGCGCCGTCCTCAGCGGGCGGCCAGGTGCCGAGCGACGGCAGCTGGTACAGGCTGTCCAGGTTCAGCTGCTGCGCGTCCTTCAGCACCACGTCCTGCTGTTCCTGCGCCTTCTCGGCCACCTGCTTGGCCAGTTCGGACGCCAGCCCGCCGAGCTGGCGCACCCCCACGTCGTTAATGACCACGTGGCTGGCCGCGAAGATCACGATGCCCTCGACCCGCCGGTCCTTCTGCTCGGCGGGAGAAAGCGCGGCACCCACCCTCGCCCCCTGAGACGGGTCCGGCGCGTGCGCGGTCAGCTTGTCGCGTTCCTCCATCACCCAGACGTGGAACTTCATGACCGCCCCGTGCAGGGGCAGGTTCTTGACGTCCTCCTTGGTCAGGCCGAACCGCTTGCCCTTGCCGAAGCAGCGGCCGTAAGCCATCACGGCGGACGACCAGAGCGCCAGCGGCATCAGCGGGTCCCGGTCTTCCTCAGGCTTTTCCAGCTCGGTGAGCAGCCGCTTGCAGCAGTCCATGACGAACTGGAGTTCCTGGATGATCGACGCCTGGTCGGCGAGAATGCGCGCTGACGGCACATCGAGGGCAACGGTCGGCATCGGCACCCCTGGATCCTCCCACCCGGGACGACCCGCCCTCGTCTCACAAAAGGACAAGTGTCAGGTCGCCCGGGCCGCCGGAGGCGCGCTGGTGGCCCAGCGGATGGCCCGGACCATGGCGTGGCCGGCCGGGCGGACCAGCACGGTCTCGGTCACCGGCAGGCGGGGCAGGTGAAGCGGCCGGCGGGCCCAGCCGGGCAGCAACGACACCGCGGCCGCGGCCAATACCCCGTAGGGCGCCCGCGCGAGCGCGGGGAGCGGGGGGCTGACCAGCAGGAACCGGGCGGCATCGCGGGCCTCGGCGGTGGCGGTCAGCTCGGCCCGGTACCGGGCGATCCGCTCGGCCAGCTCGGCCTCGGTGCGCGGCGGGTCCGGCACGCCGAGCTCCGCGCCGATCCGGGCCATGTCGGCCACGTAGCCGTCGCGTCCGGCCTGGTCCAGCGGCTGGGTGCCGAACCGGCTGTGAGCCCGCAGGAAGCTGTCCGCCTCGGCTATGTGCACCCAGGTCAGCAGGTGCGGGTCGGAAGCGGCGTAGGGCCGCCCGTCGGGCGCGGTGCCGGTGACGCGGACGTGCACCGCGCGCACCCGCGCGATCGCGGCCGTGGCGTCGTCGGCCCGCCCGAACGTGGTGACGGCCAGGAAGTAGCTGGTCCGCTGCAGCCGGCCCCACGGGTCGCCCCGGTAGTCGGAGTGCTGCGCCACGGCGGCCATGGCCAGCGGGTGCAGCGACTGCAGCAGCAGGGCCCTGATCCCGCCGATGAACATGGACGAGTCCCCGTGCACCCGGCGGACCGGCCGGTCCTCGGCGAACCAGCGCTCGCCCGCGCCCTGGTGGATCTGCCGCCGCCGGTCCCGGCCCTGCGGCCCGGCGACCCGCTCGAAGATGGCCGCGCCGATCCGGGCCCGCAGCCGGTCGGCGGCGCTGGACGCTTCCACCCTTCCCATTATCGGCGCCACGGAAAACCGGTTGGCCGTCGGCGCGGCGGCTCCCTAGGCTGGGCGGCGAGTAACCAGAGCCGCGAGCAGCCAGGGAAGGCGAAGATGCGCCAGGCGTTCATGTCCATCACGCAGGGCTTTACGACCTCGAGGGGTATGACGCTTGCCGCGACGAACGCTCAACCTGGGCATCCTGGCGCATGTAGACGCCGGTAAGACCACTCTCACCGAGCGGCTCCTGTACGCCGCCGGTGTCATCGACGAGATCGGCAGCGTCGATGCGGGCACGACGCAGACCGATTCGCTGGCGCTCGAGCGCCAGCGCGGGATCACGATCAAGTCCGCGGTCGTGTCGTTCGCCATCGACGGCGTCACGGTCAACCTGATCGACACGCCGGGCCACCCCGACTTCATCGCCGAGGTGGAGCGGGTACTGAGCGTCCTTGACGGCGCCGTCCTGGTGATCTCCTCCGTCGAGGGCGTGCAGCCGCAGACCCGTGTCCTGATGCGGGCGCTGCAGCGGCTGCGCATCCCGGCCCTGCTGTTCGTGAACAAGATCGACCGTCCCGGCGCGGGCGAGGAGCGCGTGCTGCGGGCGATCGCGGAACGCCTGTCGCCGGCCGTCGTCCCGATGGGGTTCACCCGCGGGCTCGGCACCCGCACCGCCGGCTTCACGCCCTGGCGCGAGCAGGACATCGCGGCCCGGGCCCGGCTGGCCGAGGTGCTGGCCGAACGGGATGAGCGGATCCTGGCCGCGTACGTGGACGACGAGCTGTCCGTTCCCTACGGCCGGCTCCGCCGCGAGCTCGCGGCCCAGACGCGACGCGGGCTGGTGTACCCCGTCTTCTTCGGCTCCGCGGTCACCGGAGCGGGCGTGCCGCCCCTGATGACCGCCCTCGCCGAGCTGCTGCCGGCCGCCGCGGGTGACCCCGGCGGGCCGGTCTCCGGCCGCGTGTTCAAGATCGAGCGCGGCGCCGGCGGCGAGAAGATCGGCTACGTCCGGATGTTCTCGGGCACGGTGCGGGCCCGGGACCGGCTGCGCTTCGCTCCCGCCCGCGAAGACTCCGCCCGCGAAGACTCCGCCCGCGAAGACTCCGCCCGCGAAGACCGCGCAGACCGGGAAGGCAAGGTGACCGCGATCGGCGTGTTCGAGCGCGGTCCGGCCACGCCCCGGGCGTCGGTCTCGGCTGGCCAGATCGGCAAGCTCTGGGGCCTGGACGAGATCCAGGTCGGCGACCAGATCGGGCAGCCGGGACCCGTCGCGGCCCGGCAGCAGTTCGCCCCGCCGACGCTGGAGTCGGTTGTCGTGGCCCGCCGTCCCGGCGACCGGGCCGCGCTCCGTGCCGCCCTCGGTCAGCTCGCCGAGCAGGACCCGCTGATCAACGTCAGGCAGGTTCTCGGCGAGACGTCCGTGTCGCTCTACGGCGAGGTGCAGAAGGAGGTTATCCAGGCCACGCTGGCCAGCGACTTCGGCATCGACGTGACGTTCCGCGAGACGACGGCGATCTGCATCGAACGCCCGGTCGGCCGGGGTGAGGCGGCCGAGCTCCTAGGGGCGCCGGGTAACCCGTTTCCCGCCGCGCTCGGTTTGCGCATAGAGCCGGCGCCGGCCGGCTCGGGTGTGGGGTTCCGGCTCGACGTCGGCATCCGCTCGATGCCGATGTACGTCTACAAGACCACGGGCAACTTCGCCGCGATGATGGCGCAGTACGTCCGCCAGGCGCTGCGGGAAGGCCTGTCCGGCTGGCAGGTCACCGACTGCGCCGTGACGATGTACGAGTCCGGGTACATCTCCCCGGCCACCACGGCGGCTCACTTCCGCAAGCTCACGCCGCTGGTTCTGCTAGCGGCGCTCGAGCGGGCCGGCACGGTGGTCTGCGAGCCGATGATCCGGGTCAGCATGGAGATCCCGGCCGGCGCGGTCGGCGCCGTGCTGGCCGCCGTGGCCCGGCTCGGCGGCACAGCGGGAACGCCGTCGCCGCGCGGGGACCTGGCCCTGCTGGAGACCCTGCTGCCCGCGGCCCGGGCCCAGGACCTGCAACGGCAGCTACCGGGCCTCACCAGCGGCGAGGGGGTCGCCGAAACCAGTTTCGGCGGCTACCAGCCGGTGAGCGGCCCGCCGCCGGACAGGCGGCGTACCGGCCGCAACGGCGTGAGCGGGCGGGCAAGGTAGCAGCGGAAGGCCCCGCCTGGGCGCCCAGGCGGGGCCGGCGTCCCAGTACCCCGGGGGGGATTAGGGTACCGGACCGGTAATGAAGGTTACCTTCCGGTAGCTAATCCGGCCAATCGGCCCCCGACGACAGAACGTGCCGGCCGCCAGGCTGGGCAGGCAGAATCGAGTCGTGGCAGTCAATGACCCGTTCGGTACCCTCCCGGTCGTCGACGTGGCGCCGCTGCTGTCCGGAGGACCCGCCGAGCCGGGGCAGGCAATGCGGCTGGCCGAGGTAGCCCGGCAGATCGAGGCGGCCTGCCGCGAGCACGGCTTCTTCTACGTCACCGGCCACGGCGTGCCGCCGGAACTGCTCGCCCGGCTGGCAGCGGCGTGCACCGCGTTCTTCGAACTGCCGCTGCAGGCCAAGATGGAGATCGCCATGGCCCGCGGCGGCCCGGCCTGGCGCGGCTACTTCCCGGTCGGGGCCGAACTAACCTCCGGCCAGCCCGACCTCAAGGAAGGCCTCTACTTCGGCGCCGAGCTCGGCGCCGAAGACCCCCGGGTGCGGGCCGGGCTCCCGCTGCACGGCCGCAACCTCTTCCCGCGGCAGGTTCCCGAGCTGCGTGCCGCCGTGCTGGACTACATCGACGCCCTGACCGGCCTGGGCCAGGCGGTGCTGCGCGGCGTGGCGCTGAGCCTGGGGCTGGCCGCGGACTACTTCGCCGCCGGGTACACGGCCAGGCCGACCGTGCTGTTCCGGGTATTCCGCTACCCGGCTCCGCCGCCCGGCGACGGCGGCTGGGGCGTGGGGGAGCACACCGACTACGGCCTGCTGACCCTGCTGGCCCAGGACGCGAACGGCGGCCTCCAGGTCAGGACGCCCGCCGGCTGGATCGACGCGCCGCCGCTCGAGGGCACCTTCGTCGCCAACATCGGCGACATGCTCGACCGGCTGACCGGGGGCTGGTACCGGTCGACCTCGCACCGGGTCCGCAACGTCAGCGGCCGGGACCGGCTCTCGTTCCCGTTCTTCCTCGACCCCGGCTTCACCGACGAGATCCCCCCGTTGCCCGGGCGGGCCGCGGTCGCCGAAGACGGGCGTCCGCGCTGGGACGGCCAGAACCTGCACGCGTTCACCGGCACCTACGGCGACTACCTGCTGAGCAAGGTGTCCAAGGTGTTCCCCCAGCTCAGACGGGAAGTACTAACGGACGAGGCGACCTAAGGCGGGCTGCTCGGCCTGCAGCTTCCTGACCACCTCGAGCGCCTCGGTGACATGCCCGTCGATGTTGGTCATCGAGTTGAAGATGTGCCGGACCGTGCCGGTGCGGTCGATCACGTAGGTGACCCGCCCGGGGATGAACCCGAGCGTGGCCGGTACCCCGTAGGCCTTGCGGACGCGGCCTCCCTGGTCGGCCAGCAGCGTGAACGGCAGCCGGTGCTTGCTGGCGAAGCCGGCGTGCCGGTCCGGCGAGTCGGAGCTGACCCCGATCACTTCCGCGCCCGCGTCGGTGAAGCTCTCGTAGCTGTCGCGGAACGCGCACGCCTCGGCGGTGCAGCCGGCGGTGTTGTCCTTGGGATAGAAGTACAAGACGACCACCCGTTCGCCGATCCGGTCCCGGAGCCGGACCGGTTCGCCCGATTGCGACGGGAGGGTGAAGTCGGGAGCCTCGTCACCGACCTGGACGCCGCGTGCCATGCCTGGCCGCCTCTCTGTGTTCCCCCCTGAGAATCAGAGCCCGCAGCGTAAGTGTAGCCAGCCTCCACTTAAGCCCGTCCGCGGCCGCGGCTACAGTGCGCCTATGCAGCCTGATGACGAGATGGTCGCGGCCTTCGCCCGGGACGGCGTGGCGTACGTCCGCCAGGTCCTTGACCCCGGTGAGGTGGCGACCGCGGTCGCCGCCATCGACGCGGTGCTGGCCAGGCCGGGCCCGCTGGCCCAGGTGGCCAGCGCCGCCGACGACCCGGGCGCCTTCACCGAGGACTTCTGCCGGTGGCGGGAGATACCCCAGATCGAGCGGCTGGCCCGGTACTCCCGGGTGCCGGCCCTGGCCGCGGCCCTGATGGCCACGCCACAGGTGCGCTTCTACCACGATCACGTCCTGGTCAAGGAGGGCCGGACCAGGCAGCGCACGCCGTGGCACCAGGACCAGCCCTACTACAACGTCGACGGCCGGGGCGTCAGCGCCTGGATCCCGGTGGACCCGGTGCCCGAGGACGGGTGCCTGGAGCTGGTGGCCGGCTCACATCGCGGTCCCTGGCTGATGCCCCGCACCTTCCTGAACAAAGAGGCCCGCTGGTTCCCCGAGGGGAGCCTGGCCGAACTGCCCGACATCGACGCGGACCCGCGGCGTTTCGACATCAGGCGATTCAAGCTGCAACCCGGTGACGCCATCTTCTTCGACTTCCTGACCGTGCACGGCGCTCCGGGGTTCCCGCACCGGGCCCGCCGGCGGATCTTGTCGCTGCGCTACCTGTCGGCCGGGGCCCGGCACGCCCCGCGCGCCTGGCGTACCTCCCCGCCCTTCGATGACCTGCCCGCCGAGCTCCCGGCCGGCGCGGCCATGGACCACCCGCTGTTCCCCGTGGTCTGGCCCGCCGATCCTCCTGCCTGATCTTGGTACCGAACGAGCATGGTTTCCCGCGGACTGGATAAGTGCTTGTCATGGGACAGCCAGACGGCAGGCACCAGGTACGCCTCGGTGCCGTGCAAGAGACCCTGTTCATCCCGCTCGCGGCCCGGGCCAGGGAAACGGAGAAAAAGCACCCGGTACTGCGCGATCCCAAGGCCGTGGAGCTGGTGCGGTCGATCGACTACGACACCGCCAAGTACGGCCAGAGCGCGGGCGGGTCCGTCACCGTCCTGCGGACCGCGATCATCGACTTCTGGGTCCGCTCGTTCCTGGCCGCGCACCCCGCGGCCACGGTGGTAGAGCTCGGCACCGGCCTGAACACCCGGTTCGAGCGCGTCGACAACGGCCAGGTGCACTGGTTCGACCTGGACCTGCCGGACACCATCGAACTGCGCCGGAACTTCTTCGCCGACACCGGACGCCGCCGGATGATAGCCGCCTCCGCCCTGGACCAGGACTGGCTGCCCGTTGTCGCCCGCAGCCGGGGGCCGTACTTCTTCGTCGCCGACGGAGTGCTCGTCTACCTGCCAGAAGACCAGGTCATGGCGGCGCTGGCCCGCCTCGCGGAACGATTCCCCGGCGCGCTGCTCGCGCTGGACACCTATCCGAAGCGGACCTTCGACCAGCAGCACCGGCTGGCCGCCAGGAAGGGCATCGACGCCCGGTGGGCGTGGTCCTGCGACGATCCGCGCTCGCTGGAGCGCCTCGGCCTGGAACTCATGGAGTCCGCGACGGTCACCCGGCCGCCCCGGGCCATGCGCGGCCAGCTCCCCGCCCCCTACCGGTACCTGATGCCGCTCGCCGATCCGCTGCTCGGCAAGGCCATGGCCATCACCTTGTTCCGAGGATGCTCCCCGGGAGCCGCTGGCCAGGGCGATAGGGCGCGGGCGGCCGGACCGGCGCCAGCGGCGGGGCCGTCCGGGTCGAGCTGAGCCGGTCCTGGCGCTGGGAGCGCATCGGCTCGGCGAGTTCCAGGGTGGCGAAGGCGCCCGGCCAGTCGGCCGGGGCGTAGCCGGCGCCGAGATCGCAGTGATGCAGCTCCACCTCGACCAGCCGCCGGGTCAGCAGCTGGGCGGCCGGGAACGGGACCCAATCCGGGCCCCGCACCGGAACCTGCCACGCCTCATCAGGCAGCTGCCTGGCGATGGTGCGCCAGGCCATGGCCGAGGCGGCCAGGTCGGCGACGAGCTCATCAGGCCGCAGGCCCGCGCCGTACTCGATGTCGGCCTGCCGCGCCTCGGCGCTGGCGTAAGCCGGACGGTGCTGCCCGGACCGCGCGCCGACCAGCAGGTTCCGCATCGCGTCCGCGCCCCGGGACAGGTGCGCGAGAACGTGCGCCCGCGTCCACCCCGGCAGCAGCGATGGCGCCCGCAGGTCCGGCTCGGTGATGATCCGGGCCGTGCCGAGCAGGCGCTGCGTGGCCTGGTCGATCTGGTCGCTCAGCTCACGTTGTGCGGCATCCACCAGCCCACTCTAAGGAAACTGCCGCCCACGGGAGAACTTCCCGGTCCGACCGGGAAACCGCCTCTTCCGGCCGGGAACGGCGCACGGGCTCGCGGATATGTCCTCAAGGGCGCCACGGCGGCCGAGATCACCGCGGCGCTGAGCACCGTCGCCGCGGGCGGTGCCGTGTTCGGCGCCGGGATCGCCAGCCGGATGCTGGCCCGGGCGCCCGCGCCGCCCGCCGGCCCGCTGACCGGGCAGGAGGACCTGACCACGCGGGAACGCGAGGTCCTCGATCTGCTGGCCGAAGGTTCGAGCAACCGGCAGATCGCCCGGGCCCTCGGAGTCTCCCTCAAGACGGTGCAGAACCACGTCTCCCGCATCCTCGACAAACTGCAGGCGGCCGACCGGACCCAGGCCGTTCTCCGGGCCCATGAGGCGGGACGCCGGCCTCAGCCCCGGGTTTAGCCGGGCTGATCTTGCCAACGGTCCCGTCACCGGGAATGCTGGCCCCTGTGATCGACCCTGACTCGGCGGTGCCGCCATATGAGCAAGTCGCGAAGATGCTGCGAGACGAGATCGCGGAGGGGACCATGGTCGGCCGGATCCCCTCGGTCCACACCATCGCCGAACATCATCACGTCTCGCACCGCGTGGCCGCCCGCGCCCTGGAGATGCTGGAAGGCGAGGGCCTGATCGTCAAGGTGCCCGGCGAGGGCCACATGGTGCGCCATCCCCAGCCATAGAACCCGAATGCGAGTCAGTGTGTCTTATGCGAAAGTTCGCGTTATGCAAGAACCCGCTGAGGTTGCTGCCCGTGCTACCTGCACCGACCGCTCGCGCAGGCCCAGAAGGCCTGCACTCGCGGCCGGTTTTGCATAACGCTCAGTGACTGTGACTGTCTACCGGACAGAGGCGTGGCCAGGTCAGCGCGCCGTTGAATGATTCCGAACTCACGACTCGTAACACAAGCGCGGCACCGGTTCCAGCAAGTGCCTGCCAGATATCCGGCAGATTGCCGCCCGTGATCGCAAGCTGGACCGGACGGCCGCCAGCCTGCCCGGTGATCATTATGCAGTCGTCGGGGTTTACCGCCTGGCCGAATGCGATGGATGATTCAGATCCTCTGAATACGAACTCGCGGAGGGCCTGGGGCGCGGAGACCATGAAGGCGTCAGTGCCGACGATCAGCCGCTTTGGTCCCCGCAACGGAATCCATACGCCGCGGGTGCCGCCAAATCCACCCGTTCCGAGGATGCTGGCACGGTCAAGGGTGGTCTCAAAGCACACCCGCGCCTCTATCTCGCCGCGCAGCGGAGCATTCCCGGCACGCTCACGGTTCCGGCGCATGAACGGATACACGATGCCACCGATTATCAGCAGCGGTATCAACACCTCCGGAAGCAGGTCCATGCTCAGTCCCCTAACCTCTGGGCGGGTTAACAACTCAGGGCACCGGCCGCGCATCTGCGTCTTTCAGCCCGATCGGGCCGCTTGACACCTTCTGGACGAGCAGTGCCGTCATGATCACCGCCAGCACCCCGGTGCCGTGAATGGGCAGGCTCACATACCAGGCCAGATGCGCGGGCCCCGCCGGGCCGTGCGACGACAGCAGGCAGAAGAACGCCAGCAAGGATGCCCACCATATCCCCGGCAATATCGCAATGCCTGCGCGCGCCTGCTCTGGCAGGCCAGCCCGCCAGATATCGGCCATGATCTGGAACGGGAACCAGAAGTTAACCACTGGAGCGAACCAGGCACCGATAGCCCAGCCTCGCGGCAGGCGCTGAGGCCAGCCGTGGCCCTCCGCATTGACCCTGGCACGGTAAAACCAGACCAGGAACATGACCAGCGCCACGAAAAACCCGAAATTGCTCACGACCCCGAGTACAGGCAGGACCATCGCGCCGAGCCAGGCCGCCGCGTCCACTATCAGGACGATCACCAGCACCGCCGCCAGCTTCCGCAGTGAATAACGCCCAGAGCGCACCGGCCGGCCCCATGGCCTGGTCATCCGCTGTCGCTGAAGCAGCCGGAGCGCTACGCCGCCAACGAGAAGAGGGGCGCAGATTACCAGCCAGCGCGCCATATCTCCCCAGTGCACCACGAGTGAGAGCATACGAGGTGCCTGGAAACCTGGCAGGTCACTGACCATACCTGTGCGCGGATTTGTGAACTGCGCAGCACGCGGCCACGGTCGTCGCTGAGTAACACCTGCCCAAGCTCGCCTGACGGCCTGCCTGCGCGGCGCCGCGCGAACGTGCACGCGTTCGCCTCGCGCCTACGGCCGCGGCTCCGCCGAACTGCCCCGCGCCATCAGCTCGATCGGCAGTTCCTGGCGCAGCGGACGGACCCGCTCCCCGCGCAGCCGCGCGCACAGCCGCCGGGCGCCCTCGGCACCGCTGAGCGCCAGCGGCTGCCGGACGGTGCTGAGGCCGAGGAAGGCCGCGGACTCGATGTCGTCGAAGCCGACGACCGACAGCCGCTCTGGTACCGCCACGCCCAGCCGGTCCGCCGCGGCCAGCACGCCGATGGCCTGAGTGTCGGACGCCGCGAAGACGGCCGACGGGGGATCGGGTGACTTCAGCAGCTGCGCCGCGTGCTCGGCCGCGACGGCGGAGTCGTGCGGGCCCCGCCGGATCAGGGCGGGGTCCACGCGGATGCCCGCCGCGGTCAGGGCCTGCTTGTACCCGCGCAGCCGGTTCGCCGAGGAGCTGAAGCCCAGCCCGGCCGGAGGCCTGCCGAACGGCATGTCGCCGACGAAGCCGATCCGTCGGTGCCCCAGGGCGATGAGGTGGCCGGTGGCCAGCCGGCCGCCTGAGGTGTCGTCGACGACCGTCTGCGGCACCCCCGGGTTGGCCGCGTCCACGCTGGCCAGCGCGATTCCGGCCCGGGCGATCCGGTCGAGCTGATCGCGGGACAGCGGCAGGCAGATGGCCAGGACCCCGTCGGCCCGGTGCGTGTGCAGCAGGGCCTCGACGTGCCTGTCCCGCTCCGCTGGGCTGTCCACGTTGCACACGATCGTGTCGTAGCCCTGCTCCTCCAGGACCGCCAGCGCGCTGGCCACCCGGACCACGTTCGACGGCCGGGTCAGGTGAGTGACGATGAGCGCCACGGTGTGCGGCGTGCCGCGGACCAGGGCCGGGCCGCCAGGAGCCGTGCCCTGTTCAGCCCAGGCGCCCTCATCCACCTGGCCGGTACCCTCCAGTGCCCGGCTGACTTCCTGGCCGAACCCGCCGGTGCTCTCGCCGAGCCGCAACCTGACCGGGACGATCTCACCCGGATCCCGGTCGGGTCCGTGGTCGAGTTGCTTCAGCGCCCGGGCCACCACCCGCCGGGCGATCTCGTCGACCGGGATGGCCACGCTGGTCAGCCGGGGGTGCAGCAGGCCGGCTGCCGCGCTGCCGTCGAAGCCGGTGACGGCGAGATCCTGGCCGATCCGCAGGCGCAGTTCCGTGGCCACGCTGTAGACCACCCCGGCCAGCCGGTCGCTGCTGGTCACGATGGCGTCCGGCCGCAGCCCGGGCCGGCGGGCGGCCAGCAGCGACCGGATCTTCCCGCGCGCGCTGGCGTCGTCCACCAGCAGCAGGTCCGCCTGGCCGGCGAGGATCCCGCGGCCGGCCAGGCCGTCCCTGAACCCGGCGGCCCGCTCGATGTCCCAGTAGGCCGCCGACCGGTAGCCCAGGAAGGCGATGCGCCGGAACCCCCTGGCCAGCACGTGCTCCACGGCCGCGGCGGCGGCCGCGCGGTTGTCGATGTCGACCCAGGCCTGCGGCAGGGCGGGACTGGTCCGGCCGAAGCAGGCGAACGGGATCCCGGCCTCGGCCAGCAGCACCACTCGCGGGTCTTCCTGCTCCAGTTCGGAGAGCAGGAAGGCGTCCACGCTCCGGCTGGCGATCAGGCGGCGCATCTCGGCCCGCGGCTCCCCCTCGGGGACCACGATCACCATGCTGTAGTTCCGCCGCGCGCACGCCGCCGCCAGCGACTGGAGGAACTGCTGCATGATGTAGTTGCCCGGCAGCAACTGCACGCGCGGCATCACGTAGGCGATCTGCCTGGTCCGGCGGGACCGCAGGCTCCGCGCGCCGTGATGCGGGTGGTACCCGAGCGAGGCCACCGCCTCGAGTACCCGGGCCCGGGCCGCGTCGCCCACCCGGCCGCTGCCGTTGAGGACGTTCGAGACGGTCTGCCGGGAGACGGCCGCGGCCTGCGCCACGTCCTGGATCGTCACCTGGCGCGCCGCCTGCGGCCTGGGCTGGCCTGATGGGGACCTGGTCACTCGGTCACCGTACTGCTGCTATCAAGATTCACCCCTTGACAGGGCGCTAGCGGCGGCGCTTCGATGTGGTAGATCGTTCTATCAGGTAAGTCTAACCGACCACCACCGACGGAGATCCGTCCCCATGCGCGCCGCCAGCACCACGCATCCCATCACTGACCGGGTCCGCCCCGCCGGCACCGAATGGTGGCGGCAGGCCGTGGTGTACCAGATCTACCCGCGGAGCTTCGCCGACTCCGACGGGAACGGCCTGGGTGATCTCCGCGGCGTCATCTCGCGGATCCCGTACCTGGCCTCGCTGGGCGTCGACGCGGTCTGGCTCAGCCCGTTCTATCCCTCGGCGCTGGCCGACGGCGGATACGACGTCGACGACTACCGCGACGTCGACCCGAGGCTCGGCACGCTGGCCGACTTCGACGAGCTGACGGCCGGGCTGCACGAACGGCAGATCAAGGTCATCGTCGACATCGTCCCGAACCACACCTCCAGCCGGCACGCCTGGTTCCGCGAGGCACTGGCCTCCCCGAAGGGATCGCCGGCCAGGAGCCGGTACATCTTCCGCGACGGGCTCGGCCCGGACGGGGCGCAGCCGCCCTCGGACTGGGTCTCCATGTTCGGCGGGCCGGCCTGGGACCGCGTCCCCGGCGGGCAGTGGTACCTGCACCTGTTCGCCCCGGAGCAGCCGGACCTGAACTGGGACAACCGCGAAGTCCGCGACGATTTCCTGGCCACGCTCCGGTTCTGGTCCGATCGCGGCGTGGACGGGTTCCGGGTCGACGTGGCGCACGGCCTGGCCAAGAACCTGGCCGAGCCGCTGGAGCCGATGACCGGGATGAGGGACCCGGCCGACGGGACGCTGCCGCCGGGCAGCCACCCGCTGTGGGACCGTGACGAGGTCCATGACATCTACGCCGAATGGCGGCGGGTCTTCGACGAATACGACCCGCCGCGGGCCGGGGTGGCCGAGGCCTGGGTACACCCCTCGCGGCGGCCGAGATACGCCAGCCCCGGCGGGCTCGGCCAGGCTTTCAACTTCGACCTGCTCGAAGCGAACTGGAATTCCGGAGAGTTCCTGCGGGTCATCACCGGCAGCCTCTCCGGCGCACAGCGGCAGGGATCGTCCACGACGTGGGTGCTTTCCAATCACGACGTGGTGCGGCATGCTACCCGGTACGGGCTGCCGCCAGAGGAACGCCGCGGGCACGGCAACGCCAGGAAATGGCTGCTGAGCGGCGGTACCTCTCCGAGACTGGATCGCGGCCTGGGTCTGCGGCGGGCCCGGGCCGCGGTCCTGCTCATGCTGGCCCTGCCCGGTTCGGCGTACCTGTACCAGGGCGAGGAACTCGGGCTGCACGAGGTCCCCGACATCCCCTTCGAGCTCGTCCAGGACCCCAGTTACGCGCGCTCGCGGGGCGCGGAGAAGGGCCGCGACGGCTGCCGGGTCCCGCTGCCGTGGACGGCCAGCGGGCCTTCGTTCGGGTTCGGGGACGGCGCCGCGCACCTGCCGCAGCCGGCCTGGTTCGGCCCGCTCAGCGTCCAGGCTCAGGAGCAGGATCCGGCCTCGACCCTGATGCTCTACCGGGACGCCCTGCGCTGGCGGCGCAGGCTGCAGGCCGCGGAGAACATGGATCCGATGCCCGGCACCAACGGCCAGGTGCTCCACTTCGCCCGTCCCGGCGGCTGGCGCTGCGTGACCAACTTCGGGCCCGGGCCCGTCCCGCTGCCCAGCGGGAGCCTCATCCTGGCCAGCGCCCCGGTCGAGGGTGACCAGCTGCCTGCGGACACCACCGCCTGGCTCCTAGCGTCCTAGCCCGGCGGCGCCGCGCGTGTTGATCACCCGGTCCGCCGTGATCCCGGTCAGCGGCAACGCCACTCATCGCCGCACCTCATTCTTGCCGCAAGAGCACAGCGCCGGGCTGATTCTGGCAGTGACCAATTGTCGAGAGCATCTGCGATGAACGCGTGGAAGCGATGGGAATGCCCGCCCCGGTGACGTTGAAGGAGGGGCGCCCCATGGAATCGATGGTGGGGTCGGGCCAGTTCGGCACCCCGTGGTTGCGCATGCAGTGGGCGAACTTCCTGCCTTCTGTGAGCAGAACCTGCTGTCGGCACTCGATCATGCACATGGCTGCCGCCGCACGATCATCCACGGACCGTCCCGCATTAGGACCAGCCCGCTGAAATGCCCGGTGAAGGTAGGCCAAGAGATCGGCCTGCTCTGGATCCACGTGTCTGTCCTACCCGAAGACGCGGGCACAATTGAGCTCGTGCAGGTCGCGATGCTCGGGCCGCTAGAGGTCCACGCCGGCTCGGGGGAGGTGCTCGAGGTCGGCGGGGCCAGGCTGCGCACGCTGCTGATCATGCTGGCGCTGCGTCCCGGCCAGCTGGTGCCGGCCAGCCAGCTCACCGACGAGCTGTGGAGCGAGCGAGACCAGCCCGCCGGGGCCGCGAACGCCCTGCAGGCCCTGGTGTCCCGGCTGCGCCGCGCGCTGCCCGAGGCGGTGATCGAATCGCGGCCGGCCGGTTACCGGCTCGAACTCGACCCGCAGGACACCGACATCGTCCGGTTCGAGCAGCTGGCCGCCGCGGGCCAGGCCCAGCTGCGCCATGACCCCGGCCAAGCCGCCGCCACCCTGCGCCGGGCGCTCGGGCTGTGGCGCGGCCCCGCCCTGGTCGAGGTGGCCGAGACCGGCTTCGGCCAGGCCGTCATCGCCCGCCTGGAGGAGCTGCGGCTGACCGCCACGGAGCACCGCATCGACGCCGACCTGCGGACCGGCCCCCAGGCCCCGCTGGTGGCCGAGCTCGAGGAACTGGTGACCGCCCATCCGATGCGCGAGCCGCTGGTGGCGCTGCTGATGCGCGCCCTGCACGCGTCCGGCCGCCGCGGCGCGGCCCTGGAGGTCTACGAGCAGGCCAGGCAACGGCTCGCGGACGAGCTTGGCGCCGATCCCTCGGCCGAACTGGCCGCGCTGCACCTGGAACTCCTCCGCGACGAGGCGGTCGATCACGCGCACGCCACCAACCTGCGCGCCGAGCTCACCAGCTTCGTCGGCCGCGACGCCGAACTCACCCAGGTCGCCGGGCTCCTCGGCGCGCACCGCCTGGTCACGCTGACCGGCCCGGGCGGGGCAGGCAAGACCCGGCTGGCGGCCGAGGCGGCCCGCGCCGAGCTGGCCGCGATGCCCGGCGGCGTGTGGCTGGTCGAGCTGGCCCCGGTCACCGACCCGGCCGAGGTCGCCCCGGCCACGCTGACCGCGCTCGGCCTGCGCGAGCAGGCCCTGCTCGGCGCCCGCGGGCCCTTCGGCGTACTCGCCGACGACACCGACGCCCTCGGCCGGCTGCTGGCCGCGCTGTCCGGCCAGCGCGCGCTGCTGGTCCTGGACAACTGCGAGCATCTGGTGGACGCCGCGGCCGCGCTGGCCGACCAGGTGCTGGCCGCCTGCCCGCGGGTCCGCATCCTGGCTACCAGCCGCGAGCCGCTGAACATCACCGGCGAGGCCCTCTGGACCGTAGCTGGCCTGGAGGATCGCGCCTCGGCCCGGCTGCTCGCCGAGCGCGCCCGCACGGTGCTGCCCGGCTTCGAGGTCACCGCGGCCAACGCGGCCGCCATCGCGCAGATCTGCCGCGCGCTCGACGGCATGCCGCTGGCCATCGAGCTGGCCGCGGCCCGGCTGCGCACCATGGCACCTGAACAGGTCGCGGCCCGCCTGGACGACCGGTTCCAGCTGCTGACCGGCGGCAGCCGTACCGCGATGCCCCGGCACCAGACGCTGCGCGCGGTCGTGGACTGGAGCTGGGACCTGCTCGACGAGGCCGAGCGCGCCCTGTGGCGCCGATTCTCCGTCTTCGCGGGCGGTGCCACCCTGGAGGCGGCCGAGCAGGTGTGTGCCGGCGGCATCGTCGGCGCCGGGCAGGTCCTGGACCTGCTGGCCGCGCTCGCCGACAAGTCGCTGCTGACCGTGCGGCACCGGGCCGATGGCCCCCGGTACGGGATGCTGGAGATCATCCGGGCCTACGGCCGGGAGCGGCTGGCCGAGGCGGGGGAGCGGGACGAGCTGCGCCGGGCGCACGCGCGGTACTTCACCGGGCTGGCCGAAGCGAGCCAGGACCACCTGCTCAGCGCGGAGCAGCTGGACTGGCTGCGCAGGCTGGCCGATGACCAGGACAACCTGCACGCGGCGATCCGCGGCGCGGTCACGGCCGGCGACGCCGGGACGGCGGTGCGACTGGCCGCCGCGCTCGGCTGGTACTGGTCGCTGCGCAGCATGAAGATCGAGGGCGCCGAGCTGATCGGCGCCGCGGTCGCCGTCCCCGGCGCCGCGGTCACCGCGGACACGGAGCGGCTGGCCGTGGCTTACGCGCTGGGCGGGCTGCTGGCCGCCGACACGCAGCTGAGTGAAACCGGCGCTGACTGGTTCCGCCGGGCCGCCGGGCTCGCCGCCCGGGTACCCGAGCCGGCCGACCCGATCATGCCGCTGATCGGCCCGCTCAGCAGGCTCTTCGGGGCCGCCGACCCGGCACGGGGTCCGGCGCCCCCCGAGATCTTCGACGCCGCGGTCGGCAACCCGCGCCCGTGGGTCAGCGCGATCGCCCGGATGCTGCGCGCTCATGCCGCGCTCAACCTGGGACGCCAGCACCCCCAGGCCGAGGCGGACTTCCTGGCCGCGGCCGGCATCCTGGCCGAGCTGGGGGAGCGGTGGGGCCAGGCGGTCGCGCTCGGCGGCCTGGCCGGCCTGGAAGGCTGGCGGGGCGAGCACGCCGCCGCCGTCGCGCACTACCGGCAGGCGAGGGAATTCGCGGCCGCGTTCGGCAGCACCGAAGACGAGGTGCAGTTCCGCCTGTTCATGGTGCGTCAGCTGTGGCTGCTCGGCGAGCGCGAGTCGGCCCGGACCGAGCTGGCCGGGGCCCAGCCCGACGCGGAACGGCTCGGCCTGCCTCAGCTCGAGGCCTTCGCTGCCTACACGGCTGGTGACCTGGCCCGCCTGGACGGCCAGCCCGGAGCCGCCCGAGCGGCCTTGCTGCGGGCCATCGACCTGACCCGCCCCCCGGGCGTGGCCCTGCAGATCCGCGCGGTGATCGCCACCAGGCTCGGCTACCTGGCCGGCGCCGAGGGCGACCTGGACGCGGCCCGCGACTGGCACACCCAGGCGCTGGAGTCCGCCCGCGCCTCGGCCGACGCGCCGGTCATCGCCGAGGCCCTGGCCGGGCTGGCCGACCTGGCGCTGCGCGAAGACGCCCCGGATCGCGCCGCCGAGCTGCTGGGAGCCAGCGTCGCGATCCGGGGAACGCGGGACCGTTCGGTCATAGACGAGGAACGGGTCGCGGACGAGACCCGGTCCGTACTCGGCCCCGCCCGTTATGGCGAGGCCTACCGGCGCGGCCAGCGTGTCACCCTGGACACGCTGGCCGCGTTTCTCACACCCGTCGCCTGAAGGCCCGCACCGCCAGCGGCGCGAAGACGACGGTGAACGCCGCCGCCCACAGCAGTGACTCGACCACCGGCCGGGCCACCGGCCCGGACACCAGGAGCCCGCGCACCGCGTCGGAGAACACCGACACCGGGTTGGCCTTCGACCAGGCCTGCAGCCAGCCCGGCATCGAGGTGGTGGGGACGAACGCGTCGCTGGTGAACGTGAGCGGGAACAGCACCACGAAGCCGAAGATCTGCACCTTCTCGGGGTTGGCCGCCAGCATGCCCACCAGCACCAGGGCCCAGGAGACGGCCAGCGTGCACACCAGCACCAGCGCGGCCGCGGCCAGCACGCCGAGCGGGCCGGTGCCGACCCGGAAGCCCAGGATGACCCCGATGCCCAGCAGCAGGGCGATCGCCCAGGCCTGTTTGGCCAGGTCCGCCAGGATCCGGCCGGACAGCGGGGCGAACCTGGCGATGGGCAGCGAGCGCAGCCGGTCGAAGAACCCCTTCTCCAGGTCCGTGGACAGCCCGGTGGCCGTGTTCAGCGTGGTGAACAGCGAGTTCTGCACGATGATGCCGGGCAGCGCGAACATCAGGTACGCCTCCGGCGAGCCCCCGATGGCGCCGCCGAACACGTAGGTGAACAGGAGCAGGAACATCACCGGCTGGACGCTGAAGTCCATCAGCTCGAACGGGTTGTGCTTGATCTGCACCAGCGTCCGCCAGCTCAGCGAGAACGTCTGCCGCAATCCGGTGATCAGCCCGACCCGTGGCGCCAGCGCCTCCGCACCCGCCTCACCCGTGTTATCCAGAACCGTAATATCCAGGACGGTGTTCTCCGCAGTCACGCCGCGCTCCCTTCCAGCTCCTGTTCGGCGCTTTCCTCCTCGGTCCGGCGGCCGGTCAGCGACAGGAACACCTCGTCGAGGGTGGACCCGCGCAGGGTCAGCTCGGCCACCGCGATGCCCGCGTCGTCGAGCCGCCGCACCATCGCGGGCATCACGTCCTCCCCGGCCACCGGCACGGTCACGGTGGTGCCGCGCACCTCGGGTTCGGTCCGGGTGAACCCGGCCGCCACCGCCCGCACGGCCGGCAGGTCCGCCGGGCGGGCCGGCCGCACCGCCAGGGTCAGCGCGCCGGTACGGGCCTTGAGCTCCTCCGGCGTCCCCGTGGCGATCACCGTGCCGTGGTCGATGACCGCGATCTCGCCGGCCAGCAGGTCGGCTTCCTCCAGGTACTGGGTGGTGAGCAGCACGGTGACCCCGGTCGCCGTCAGGCCCCGCACCACCTCCCACATCTCGTTGCGGCTGCGCGGGTCGAGCCCGGTGGTCGGCTCGTCCAGGTAGAGCACCCGCGGCCTGCTGACCAGGCTGGCGGCCAGGTCCAGGCGCCGTCGCATGCCGCCGGAGTACGTCTTCACCGCCCGGTCGGCCGCGTCGGTGAGCCGGAACGCGGCCAGCAGGTCCCGCGCCCGGCTCCGGGCCGCCGGCCGTGACTGGCCGGTCAGCCGCCCGATGAGCGCGAGGTTCTCGGTGCCGGTGAGCGTCTCGTCCACCGACGCGTACTGCCCGGTCAGCCCGGTGAGCTGCCGGACCTGGTGAGCGTGGCGCACCACGTCGTGGCCGCAGACCGTGGCGTGCCCGCCGTCCGGCCGCACCAGCGTGGCCAGGATCCGGACCGCGGTCGTCTTCCCCGCGCCGTTGGGGCCCAGCAGGCCGAACACCGAGCCGGTCCGGACCGCGAGGTCGATCCCGTCCAGCGCCCTGGTCTGGCCGAACCGCTTGACCAGCCCTTCAGTAACTATCGAGTACGTCATGCCGCCATGCTGCGGCCCCGCCCTGACAGCTCACCGAGATCCCGCTGACGCCCCCTGACATCCCGCTGACACCCTGTCCGTAGCTGGCGCGATGAGGATAGGTTCGACCCACTGGCGATGGCCTACTCGCGGTGGGTGACCAATGAGCTCAGCTGATCTGGCGATCGTGACGGCGCTGATATTCGCCTGGGGAATCCTGTCGGCGCGGCTGGAGCGGTTCGACGTGACGGCGCCGATCACGTTCGTCCTGGCGGGAGTGGTGCTGACCCACGGGCCGCTGAGGCCCCTGGGGTTCGCGCCGTCCCACGAGGCGGTCAAGGGGCTGGCCGAGCTCACCCTGGTCCTGGTGCTGTTCTCCGATGCCTCCCGGGTGGGCCTGCGGGACCTGCGCCACGACATGGGCCTGTGCGTGCGGCTGCTCGGGATCGGGCTGCCGCTGACCATCGGCCTGGGCACGCTGCTGGCGGTGGCGCTGTTCACCGGCATGAATGCCTGGCTGGCCCTGGTGGTCGGCGCCGCCCTGGCGCCGACCGATGCCGCGCTGGGCGCGGGCATGATGGTCAACCCGGCCGTGCCGGCCCGGATCAGGCGCCTGATCAACGTCGAGAGCGGGCTCAACGACGGGATCGCGACGCCGTTCGTGCTCGTTGCCGTGGCGGGAGCGGCGACGGCCGAGCATGAGTCCGGCATCGGGCCGGGCGCGGCGGTGGCGGAACTGGCGCTCGGCGTGCTCATCGGCGCGGTGGTAGGCGGTGTCGGCGGTTTCGCGGTGAAGACGGCCCGCCAGCGCGACTGGGTCGCCGAGGGCTTCGCGGGCACGGCCGTGCTGGCGCTGGCGGGCTGCGCCTACGCCTGCTCGCTCGCGCTGCACGGCAACGGGTTCATCGCGGCTTTCATCGGCGGGCTCGCCTTCGGCGCCATCGGCGGGCGCCGCAGCGAGGGGCTCATCCCGTTCGTCGAGGAGACCGGTGCCCTGGTGTCGCTGCTGGTCTGGCTATCGTTCGGGGCCGTCGAGGTCGTTCCGGCGCTGGATGGCCTGAGCTGGCAGATCGTCGTGTACGCGGTGCTCAGCCTGACCGTGATCCGGATGCTGCCGGTGGCCGTGGCCCTGATCGGGGGAGGGCTCAGCCGTACCGCCGTCGCGTTCGTGGGCTGGTTCGGTCCCCGCGGGCTGGCCTCGGTGGTGTTCGCCCTGATAGCGCTGGAGGATCTCGGCGATTCCGCGGCCGGCCCCGCGGTGGGGATTATCACCGTCACGGTGCTGCTCAGCGTGCTCGTGCACGGCGCCACCGCCGACCCGCTGGCCCGCCGCTACGGGCCCCGGCTCGCCGCGGACACGGGCGGCGCCGAGCACGCCGCGATGCCCCATCTCCCCGAGCGCAGGCTCATCCGGCGTGCCGCTCAGGACATCCGGGCCGGCGGCGAAGTGCCAGGCTAGGTTAATCCGTATGCGGTGCACAGCGGTCTTGGCGAGAAAACTCTGTACGACGGCCGGCTCCGTGGCCTTGCTGCTTCTTCTTCCGGCCTGCTCGCCAGCCCAGCGCCCCAGCGCGCCCGCCGCGATACCCACGACCGCAACGGCGGCCGGCGTAGCCAGCCCGGACACCGGGGAGATCACCCCCGCGGCACCTGAGTCCAGTGCCAGCTCACCGGCCTCAACCGGGGCAGCCTCGGTGACCATCACGGCCGTCGGCGACACGATGCTGGGGAATACACCCGATCTGCCGCCGGATCCGGCGACATATTTCGATGCCGTCAAATCGATTCTCGACCCGGGCTCGCAGATTGTTTTCGCCAATCTCGAAGGCACGCTCACGACATCGACGGCCAGCAAGTGCGGTGCCAGGAAAGGCCCGAGCCAGAGCTGTTTCGCGTTCCGGGATCCGCCCGGTTATGCGCGCTACTTCAAGCAGGCCGGGTTCACCATCCTCAACGATGCCAACAATCACTCCTTCGATTTCGGGGCCGCGGGCCAGGCCCAGACCGTCCGGGCGATCCACGCGGCCGGCCTGGCCCAGACCGGGCTGCCGGGCGAGATAACCCTGGTCCGGGCGCACGGGATCACGGTGGCTTTCCTGGCGTTCGCGCCCTACGCCTACGACGCCGATCTCCTTGACCTGCCCGCGGCGCGGGCCCTCATCAGGCGAGCCGGCCGGGAGGCCGATGTCGTCGTCGTGTACATGCACGCCGGGGCGGAGGGTTCCAGCGCCGATCACGTGACCGGCCGGGAAGAGGATTATCTCGGCGAGGACCGCGGCAATGCCGAGGCGTTCGCGCACATGGCGATCGACGCCGGCGCCAGCCTGGTGATCGCGAGCGGCCCCCACGTACTGCGGGGGATGCAGTTCTACAAGCACCATCTCATCGCCTACAGCCTCGGGGATTTCGCCTGCTACGGTGACTTCGCCACCGAGGGCGATCTCGACATGAGCGTGATCCTCCGCGTGACGCTGTCCTCGTCCGGCCGGTTCGAGCGGGCCCGCGTCTACCCCATCGAGCTCACCGGGGCCGGGCGGCCGGTGCCGGGCGGCGGAGCCGTCGCCTTCGTCGCCGGGCTGGGCTCGGCGGACTTCGGTTCGAGCGCGGCGCGCATCGCCCCGTCGGGCGTCATCAGGGCACCATGACCGGCGGGGCCGGCCTGGCCAAACGCCCTGTCCAGCCCGGCTGGCAGTCACAAGCTGAGACACGTGAGCAAAGGGGCTGTCTCGTACCCGTCCAGACGGCCTATGGTCTAGACATGACCACGAATGACACGCTGCGAGTAACCGACTCACGAACCGGCCGCAGCTACGAACTCCCTATCGTCGACGGCGCTATCCGCGCGATTGACCTTCGGCAGATCAAGACCTCCGATGACGATTTCGGACTGCTCTCCTACGACCCGGCTTTCCAGAACACCGCGAGCTGCCGCAGCGCCATCACGTTCATCGACGGTGACAAGGGCATCCTGCGCTACCGCGGCTACCCGATCGAGGAGCTAGCGAGCCGCGCGTCCTTCCTGGACGTGGCCTGGTTGCTGTTGCGCGGCGAACTGCCGGATAAGGAGGAGTCGGTGAGGTGGGCCCACCAGATCTCCCACCACACCTACGTGCACGAGAACGTCAAGAAGTTCATCGACGGCTTCCACCACGACGCCCACCCCATGGGCATCCTGGTCAGCACCCTGGCCGCGCTGTCCACCTTCTATCCCGAGGCGAGCACGGTCCACGACCGGGCCAATCAGGACGAGCAGGTGGTCCGGCTCATCGCCAAGATGCCGACGCTCGCGGCCTTCGCCTACCGGCACGCGCGGGGGCTGCCTTACGCCTACCCCGACGACGACCTGTCCTACGCCGGCAACTTCCTCAACATGATGGCGAAGATGACCGAGCCCAAGTACGACCCGGACCCGG
>Ga0335078_10000621_pt1 | contig 54563 bp, 41 predicted proteins | sample Lox_Sample_32_FD_206711 | JGI IMG/M metagenome (GOLD analysis project Ga0335078, IMG submission 206711) | Soil microbial communities from Loxahatchee National Wildlife Refuge, Florida, United States - Lox_Sample_3.2 | ecosystem: Environmental > Terrestrial > Soil > Wetlands | place: USA... | reverse complement strand
AGCGCGCTGTCCTCGCGCTCTCCAGAAGCCGGGCCGCGCACGTCCATGCCCCACCGGGCGAGCGCCCGGCACCGGCCAGCGGCAGGCCCGGTTCGCCGATCACTCCTACACCAACGCGGCCGGAACGCGCGCCTACAAGCTGTACGTCCCGAGCGGCTACACCGGGCAGGCCGTGCCGCTGATCGTCATGCTGCACGGGGGTACGCAAAGCGCCGGCGACTTCGCCGCCGGGACACGCCTGAACGAGCTGGCCGAACGCGACACCGTCATCGTCGCCTACCCCGAGCAGGCGGCCGCCGCCAACACCTTGAAGTGCTGGAACTGGTTCCGGCCGGGCGACCAGCGCGCCGGCGCCGGCGAGCCGTCCCTCATCGCCGGGATCACCGGCCAGATCAGCAATGCCTGCTCCATCGACGCCAGCCGCATCTACGTCGCCGGTTTCTCGGCCGGGGGGGCCATGGCCGCGGTGATGGCCGCGACCTACCCCGGCCTGTACGCCGCCGCCGGCGTGCATTCCGGGCTGCCGCACCGCGCAGCCCGCGGCCTCCCGTCCGCCCTGGCCGCGATGAGAGGAGGCGCCCCGCCGCCCCCCCGGCCATCCGCCGCGGCCATCCCGATGATCGTCTTCCACGGTGACCACGACCCGACGGTGCACCACATCAACGCCGACCGCCTCATCGACCAGGGCCTGCGCGCATTCACCGCCGCGGGGCACGGCGATGCCGCCCGCCACGGCGTCACGACCAGACGGGGAACGGTACCCGGCGGCCATTCCTACACCCACGCGGCCTACCAGGACGCTCACGGGAACACGCTCATCGAGCACTGGACCATCCATGGCGGCGGCCACGCCTGGTCCGGAGGAAGCCCGAACGGCTCCTACACCGATCCGCACGGCCCGGACGCGTCCGCAGAACTCCTGCGCTTCTTCAGCGAACACGCCAGAGACCCACGGCGGATGCACCTCCGGTGACCCCGCCCCGCATCCCGCATCCATCGCGACCAATGTGAGGTGTTTCTCAGCGGATTGAAGCGACCGGGAGCTGCCGCCGTGGCGTGTGATAGGGGAAGCGAAGTCCGGTCGCGCCTTCTGCCGGGTAGTTCGGGGAAGTGACAATAATGCGCAGGGTGCGGGACGTGGGATCTGTGTGATGGGCGAGTTTGAGGATCGGGGTGCGTATCTCGGCGATGCCGTGCCGGGCCGACCACTCCAGGGGCCACGACAGCATCTCGGTCAGCCGCCGTGATGCCTCCGGGTGGCACGCGCCGAGGGCGGCGAGGAAGGCGTCGCCGTCACGGCGGGAGTCGGCGCAGCCGCTGCGGCACGGATGATGCTGGGCCGCGCGCAGCCCGAGCCGCGCGAGGAAGGTGCTGGTCTGCGGCGCGGCGGGGAGTGTCAGCGGGGCCGGGGAGCCGCCGGCCGGCCCGGCCCCCGCCGTGCTGGTAGCGTCCGTCCTGGTCGCGCTGGGCCAGGTGCGGTCGTGCCAGGCGGCGTCGCGGTCGTCGGTGGCGGCGCTGATGCAGCAGGGCGGCGTGTTCGCCGCGGTGGCCAGCTCGCCGGGTTCGCCGGCCTCCCACCGCTGCTGCGCGGCCCGCACCGCCTGCCGGGTCCCGGCCGCGACCAGGCAGTACAGCGGGGTTCGGACGGCGGTAAGGGCACCGCTGGCCGCGGGCGGGGGCAGCACCGCGGCGACGAGCCGGTGCCGCGCCAGCACGGTGTGCAGGGCGAGCACCTGCCAGGGCGCCAGGGTCAGTATCGCCAGGTCCCGGCCGGTGTCGTGCAGCCATCCGGGCACGGCGCCGGGCATCGCGCGCGTGATCTCGCGGATGCGCGGTTGCCAGGCATCAGCAGCCTCGCGGCTGGTCCACATCAGGCGCTGAAACGGCGGCAGGCGGAACGGCAGGCGTCCGCCGGATGCCGGGGCGGGCGGCGGCGTGGGCTCCGGGCCGGCCGGGCCCGCCTGCGTGATCAGCTGCGCCAGCGGCGGGTTGTGCCCGGCCTGCCACGCCCGTAGCTGGGCTTGTTCCACCGCGGGCCGCGACGGGGAGCGGGACAGCGGGGTCTGGCCGCGGGCGAGCATGTCGGCTTCGAGGTTGGCGAACAGCCCGAACCATTCGGCGCACTGCGCGCTGCGATTGCGCCAGTCGCCGTCGATGGCGGTGCCCGGGCACTGGCCCTTGCACTGCAGGAAGAACCGGCAGTCCTGGCAGCCGCCGGCCTCCTGCGGGGTGTGGTACAGCGCGATCTGCCGCTCGTACCCGGTGTCGCCCGCCTTGACGAAGTCGATGCCCTCCTTGTTGGTGCGGCCGCAGTTGCTTCGGCTCCCGTCGCCCTCCACGCCCCGCACGGCCGGGGTGGTGTAGGGATCGCAGGCCCGCCAGACGCAGGTGGCGTGCTCGTCGTCGCCGTCCAGGAGCTTGCGCATCTCGCCGAACAGGTCGAAGTGCAGCCGGGGCAGGCTCGTTTCGAGGTCGGCGAGGCCGCGCAGGGCGGTGAGGGTCTCGGCCGCGGTGAGCAGGTAGCGGCCGCCGACCGCCGGGTCGTCGACCTCCAGGAGGTGCAGGCGCGCGCTGGTGACCCCCAGCGCGTCGAGCCGGCGGAACCAGTCGTGCAGGACGGGCAGATGCGCGGCCGCGGCGTTGCCGCGGTGCAGGGTGACGATCAGGCTGGGCGGCATGCCCTCGGCGCACAGCCGGGCGATCGCGGCCTCGGTGCGCGCGGTGGCGCGGCGGGTGCGGGCGGGGGTGTGGTCTACGCGGGCGTCGTTGAGTTCGCCGGGCCCGTCGACGGAGATGCCGACCCGCACCCGGTATCGGCGGAACAAGGCGACGTGCGCGTCGCCGATCAGCGTGCCGTTGGTCTGCACCGAGTTGCCGCCGTACCGCTCCAGGCCCCACGCCCACAGGTCTTCGAGCACCGGCGGCGGAAGCAGCAGCGGTTCGCCGCCGAACAGGGTGAAGGGACCGCCTTCGGCCAGGATCGCGTCTTTCATCGCGGCCAGGTCGTAGCGCGGGGCGGGGGTGTTGCCCGCGTCGCGTTGCGGTTGCTGGTAGCAGTAGCGGCAGCCGAGGTTGCAGCGCACCCCCAGCGGGCGCAGTTCCACGCTCATGGCCGGTGGACCTCCTCGCGGGCCGGGGTCAGGTGTCGATGTGGACGGAGTCGTCAGCGTGCGGGGTGCTGTCCGTGTGCGGCGCGGCGTCGACGTGCGGGGTGCTGGTGTCGCCGTGCGGGATGGTGACCTGGTCGATGTGCGCGGTGTTGGTGTCGCCGTGCGGGGTGCCGGTGTCGGCGTGCGGGGTGGTGGTCTGGTCGACGTGCGGGCTGGTGTCGCCGTGCGGCGGGATGTGGGTGTCGCCGTGGTGCCCGAAGAAGCTCGCATCGGCGTGCGCCTCGGCGTCGACGTGTGTAGTGGTGTCCACGTGGGTGGCGGGCACGTCGGCGTGCCTGGAGGCAACGTCGACATGCGTGCTGGGGGTGTCGGCGTGGACGGCTGCGGTGTCGACGTGGGCGGACGCGGCATCGCCGTGCGGGGCGGTGTCAAGGTGCCCGGTCGAGACGTCGGTGTGCACGGTGCTGCTGGTCTTCAGGTTGACATTGTGGAACAGGGCCGCGGCGTCGGCGGAGGACAGGTGGTAGGCGCTGACGGCCAGCGTGGAGGGGTCGCTGGCCCCGCTGACGATACCGGCAGCGACCAGCCCGAAGTAACGCTGGGAATCGGAGAGCAGCTCACCGAACAGGGTCTCCGCCTGCTGCTGCACCGCCTGGGCGATCGCCTCGCCGATGTGGGCGACGTCGGCCGGGGTTTCCGTGACGGTGACGGTGGCCAGCTGCCAGTGCTGTCCCTGCCAGATGAACCCGCCGTCGATGGTGGCGTGGAATCCCGCGGCGCTGATGTTGATGGTGATCGATCCGCTGAACGCCGCCTGCACGTGAATGGTGCCCAGCGTCAGGTTCGTTCCTGAGATGTTCAGCGGTCCGGCCATCACGTCAAGCGCGAAGTTGACGCCGCTGGCCAGTGAGCCGCCGCTGGGGGAGGCGGTGATGGCCAGCTCGGCGTCCAGCACGCCGAGGTGGTTGGCCAGGCTGAAAGTCAGCCCCGAACTGGACAGCGTGCCCTGCACGTTCTCGCCGATGATGTCGAGCAGTTTGGCGTTCAGCGACACCGACAGGTAGGGGGAGGCAGTGGTGTCGACCAGCATGTGCGGGCCGCCGGTGGTGCCCGTCCCGGTGAGGGTGAACGCCCCGCTGGCCAGGTTGACCGGATCGCAGGAGGCCTCGCCGTGCACCCCCGAACCGAAGTTCATCAGCAGGTTGACCGCGGCGTTCCAGCCGAAGGCCAGCATGGACCCGGACAGCCCGAATCCGGGCTGGGCGGTGCTGCCGTCGGGCAGCGGCTGCTCGGTGTCGCACCAGTAGATGGTCAGGTTGCTGAAGCTGACCTGGTTCAGCACCGATGGCAGCACCGCCGTCGGCAGCATGCAGGCGCCGAACAAGGTGGGCAGGTCGAGCTGGTCCAGGTGCCCGGAAAGCAGGGTGGGAGTGACCGCCTCGCCTTCCACGGTGAAGGCGAACGCGAACCGGTCCGAGCCGGCCGGCTCGGTGCCGAGGTGGAAGGCGCCCGCCAGCCCGAGGTTGAGCCCGGGCGGCTCGAAGGTGATGCCGGCCACCACGCCGATCTCGTCGAGCACCACCCCGCGGAACCCCATCGGCGCGGCCAGCGACAGCGCGGATCCGGTGACGTCGAGGGCGAAGTCGGCGGCGGTTTCCGTCACGCTGAACCGGCCGGTCGCCACCAGCGTCTGCGACCCGACCGGGATGGTCAGCGCCCCGGACAGGCTCACCCCCAGCGGGTCGGGCGTGATCGTCAGGGCGAGGTCACCCAGGAGCAGGTTGGTGGTCGGGGGGATGGCGACGGTACCGGCGAGCGCGGCGGTGAGCTTGATGGTGGACGGGTCGGCGCCGATCACGGCGGTGACGTCGACGCTCGACTTGCCGAGCATGGACCCGGCCCCGGCCAGCGCCCCGGACAGCTCAAGGGCGGACCCGAAGGTCAGCCCTTCGACGACTCCGTTACTGAACGCCGGCAACGACAGGCCGGAGAAGGCGAACGAAGGGTCGGCGAAACTGGACAGTACCAGCCCGGCCGAGTCGAACGAGAGGCCATCCAGGCCGGACAGCGCGGACGACAGGCTCGACAGCTTCCAGCCGGCCGGCAGCGCGAAACCGGCCACGACCCCCCAACCGGCCTGGGGCTGCCGCTGTACCTGCAGCACCATCTGCCCCAGCGGGGATGCGGCCGTCTGCCAGGTCAGCTGGAAGTCCCCGGCATCCTCGGTGAGCTCCAGGGTGGAGGCCGGCAGGGTGATGGCGGTCAGGGCGGACGGAAGGGTAAGGGTGTTTCCGGATAGGGCGGCGATCAGCCCGCCCAGCCCCACGGCCGGGAAGCTGCCGGTGATGGTCAGTGCGCCGGGCAAGGTCGCGTTGACGGTGGCGCTGACGCCAGCCAGGGCGAGGGTTCCGGTGATCGTGGCGGTCGTGCTGGCGGGCGCGGGTGCCGTGTCACCCGTCCCGGTCGTGGCGACCGCGGCCGGGTTCGGGCCGGCCGCCGGCGCGGCGCCCTCCGCGGAGGAGACGGTGCCCCCGGCCGCGGTGGCCCCGGCCGAGGCGGTTTGACCGGCTGGGGTGTGTGTTATGCCCAGGGCCACCCCGGACACGACGAGGGTGGCCGGGCCGAGCGGGATCTGCCAGTCGGTGGCCGTCAGGTTCAAGGTGATCGCGGTGCCCGAGGTGGTCTCGGTCAGGCTGCCGTCGATCGCGGACAGGCCGATGGCGGGCAGAGCAGGCAGGCCCATGTCCTGCCCGAGTTGCTGCAGCAAGGTGGCGCCGGTATCACTGAAGGCAGCGGCTACCGAAAGCTCTTGCTTGCGTTCCTGGTAGCCGACCGACAGCGTGGCGAGCGTGACGCTGGGAAGCGGTGCGGTAACGGACAGGCCCGCGGCGGCCAGCAGCGTGGTGAGGACCGCGGCGAGGTCGGCCTGCGCGCCGGTGGCCAGCCCGGCGTACACCGTCCAGCCGTCGGTCGTGGAGTAGTCGGCGTCGGCGGCCAGCGGCACACCGCCCAGCTCCAGGCCGGCGGTCAGGCTGCCGGTCACCGGCTGCCCGGACGCCCCGGCCAGGTGGAGCGCGATGTCCTGGAGCGACACCCCGCCCGGCGGAGTGCCCAGCACCGCCCAGGTTTCGTTCACCTGGGTGTCAACCGTCCAGCTGGCAGCGGCCACGTCGCCAGTGACCGTGACGTCCGCGCTGGTGATCGTCGGCAGCGGCAGGGTGATTCCGAGCTGGTCTTTCAGCAGCGCGGTCAGATCGGCCGGCGCGGTTTCGTCGAGCTTCGCGGTGAGGGTCAGGCCGGGCAGGCTGATGACGGCGGTGAGGGTGATGGCCGGCGTCTGGCCCATGGTCGCGGAACCGTTGACCGCCGCGGTGGGGTGCAGGGCGCCGTCGCTGCCGCGGGCAACATCGATGTCGAACACCAGTTGATGGATGGAGAGCAGGCCGCCGAGGACGGGCCATACCGGGTCCGCTTCTCCAGTGGCCGCGCCCAGCGCCAGCAACGCAGCGATCTCGTGCAGGCTCGGCGGTCCCAGCCCGAGCGTGAGCGAGACCCCGTGCAGCACCAGCCCAGCAAAGACAGGGAAGTCGTGCCCGGGGGTGAGCAGGCCGCTCACGTCCGTGCCGGCCAGCAACGCCGGCAACTCGGCGGTGCCGATGGGGGTCAGAGGTGCGGCGCCGGTGTCGAACACCAGCGTGTCGGCGGCCGCACCGGTCAGGGTGCCGCGCAGTGTGATCGGCGGCAGGCTGCCGGTGCCGGTCCAAGCCACCTGCAGGGCCAGCAACGGGTTCACGGTGACCGGGGCGGCAGTGCCCCCGCCAGCACTGGTCCCGTTGCTCGCGGTTGCGGTCAGCAGGCAGGCCAGCTGGGCAGTGACGGTGAAGTCCTGGTTGTCCACCACCACCGGCGGCGGGGCGGTGCCCGCGGCGGGGGCGAGCAGGAACTCCGGGTACTGGGCCGGTGCGGTTCCGGAACCCGAGGCGCTGGCCGCCGGGGATGAATACACCCGGATGGGGCCGGTCAGTTCCATCGGGGTGGCGATCAGATTGGTGATCTTGCTGGCCAGGGAGCTGGCCGGGGTGACCGATGCGGTGAACGCTAAACCGGGCAGCAGTTGCCCGGCGCCCGGGTCGTCGGCGGGGAAGCCCAGCTCGGTGCGCACCTCAGCGGGCAGCGGCTGGGTGTCGGTGGAGTCCAGCGTGAACGCCGGGCCGGCGTAGCTGAAGCTGTCGCACACCGTGTGGGCCAGTACCGGGAAGCCGGCCGACAACCCCCAGCCGGCGTCGCCCACCGCGATGGCGAGCCGGGCGGCCAGGCTGCCGTCACCCGCCAGCGTGAACACGCCAGAGGTGAGGGTGGCCTGGCCGATGCCCAGGAACGTGCCCGCCGCCACCGTCCCGGTGACGGTGACGGTGCCCGCGCCGGGGTCCGCCGTCGCCTGCGCTGTCGCCACGGACAGAACACCGCTGGTGAACCAATTGGCCAGCAGGTCGGCCACGGGCCCGGCGCCAAGCTGGCCGGCGGTGATCTGGAGGGAGCCCTCGGTCGGCGTGAGCAGTGTGTCCAGCTCAGTGAAGGTTAGCGGCAAGGTGATCACTCTCCTGATCGGTCGGCCCAGCCCTCCGAGCGAGGGCGACTAACAGCGCTCTGAACTCGGCTCCGTCATTCCAGTGCCGGAGCCGCTCCGAAGAATCGCAGCCCTCTCCGCCGAGCGCGGTAAAGGTATGCGACGCTACACCCTTTAAGGGCTCCCTAAATCAATCTAAAGCGCTGGGCAGCGCTTTTAGAGACGACGAAATTTACGTTCCAGCGATACATCGGCACCGAGCTGGAGTGTCGTCTTGGGTCCCCCTTTATTGGACGCTAACCCCGGCTATCCACACTAAGGTCAAGACTTCTCTGATCATACGACTGAGCTGCGGAAACGCCCTCAAGTCGCCCAGGGGGCCGGCACCTTTGGGTGCGGGCCCCAGTAAGCATTTCCGCAGGTCAGCCATAGTGCATGAGCAAGATCGTGACAAATCGAGGCTAACAGGAGAGCAAGATGGAGTCAACGGTCATTTCCTGGCCCAGAACAGCGCCATTTTGCGGGGCTTGCGTCTGCGGCGGCAGGCAACTAAGCTGACTCGTCCTTTCCTGCAGCTGCGAGGATCCGGGTGACGAGCGAAAGACCACTGCCCCGCGACGATGTATGCAGATTGCGTTGCAGGTGAACCGCCCGCCGCCCGCCGCCCATCCGTGGCCGTCGGCGATAACCCACGATGCTTATCGAGTGACCGGGGCCGAGCCGGCAACGCAGGTATGTTCAGCCTTTCCCGCGAGGTTCGCCCTTGGCGCCAACGCGTCTGCTCCGGCGCGGTCGCGCATTCGCCAGAAGATAACCGACGCGGCAGAAATACCGTTCTGCGCGCATCCAGCGGACCGTGCCGAGAGCATTGTTCCAGGGCAGAAGGTCATACGAGAGCGCTGCCAGGCAGGCCTGCCGCACCGCGCAATGCTCGTTGGACGGGGTCGTTCAGGATACCGGGGTGTGGTTGACCATCCAGCGGATGCCTTAGCGGTCGAGGATGACGCCCCAGTAGGCACCCCACGGCATGTCGGCCATCGGGGACCCCTCCGAGCCGCCCTCGGACAGGGCGCCGTACAAGCGGTCGGCCTCGTCCCTGCTGTCTACGTCGAGGCAGATGGTGGTGTTATTGCCGATGCGGGTCTCCTGGCCGACCGACCGGAGCATGTCCGTCGCCATCAGCACGTGGCCGCTGATGATCGGGAGCTCGGCGTGCATCACGAGGTTCTGATCCCCGGCGGGCAGCTCGCTGGGCCCAGCGGCGGGCATGTCCGAGTGGCGGCTGAGCATGGTGATGCCGGTGCCAAACGTCTTGGCGTAGAAGGCGAACGCCTCCTCGGTCTGGCCCTGGAAGTTGAGATACGTGCTGACTCGTGCCATGGGTAGCTCCTTCGTCCCGGGGACGCCCCAGGCGTCCGCATCATCGCCTGCCAGTGCAGACGCCAAGTCCACCGCGAATTCATCGCCGCTCCCGGACGGCATCCGGGTGAGCCCAGGTCACGGGCACGCGATGGGCACCCGAACGGAGTTCCATCGAAGCACACCCGCCGATCTGGGCGTGGCTCCAGGCGGCATGCACGCGGTCCGGTTTGTCCCGGAAGCCCCGCCGTATTGCTTTCTGCCTGCTGTGCGGGCCCCACGGATGGCATGATCTAGGTCAGCGGGTTTTCGAGGAGGCGAAATGGGCGGATCGGGCCGGCCGGGGAGCGGGATTCCGGCGGATATCCGTACGGATGTCGCCCACCCGGCCCGGGTGTATGACTACTGGCTGGGCGGCAAGGATAACTTCGCCCCCGATAGGGCAGCGGCCGAGCAAGTGATGCATATGATGCCGGAGATCCTGGACACTGTGCGCGGAAATCGCCAGTTCATGGTGCGCGCGGTGGGATTCTTGCGCGATGCCGGGATCGGCCAGTTCCTCGATATCGGCAGCGGGCTGCCAAGCAGCCCGAACGTGCATGAGATCGCCCAGGCGGGCAACACCGTTGCACGCGTGGTGTACGTGGACCACGACCCCGTGGTTTTCTCGCATGCCGGAGCGATGACCGCTAAGAACGACGGCACCGACGTGGTCTGGGCCGACCTCCGCGATACAGGCAAGGTACTGTCGGGCGCCGGGAAACTGCTTGACTTCACCCGGCCTGTCGGGCTGCTGTTCGTCGGGTGCCTGCATCACATCCCAGATTCCGGCGACCCGGCCGACATCGTGGCCAGGTACCTGGCGGCGCTGGCGCCCGGCAGTTACCTGGTCATCTCGCACGCCACCGATGAGTTTTCACCAGAGAAGATGCAGGCCAACGCCGAGGTGGCCGACAATAGCGGCACCATGCTCATCCCCCGGGGCCGGGATGCAATCTTGCGCATGTTCAACGGGCGCGGGCTGGTCGATCCCGGATTGGTCCTGGTCTCCCGCTGGCGGCCGGAAGAGGGTGAACCGGGACCGAATGCCGACCGGGCCTGGGCCTACGGCGGCATCGCGGCCCTTTGAGATCAGCGGCGACCCGAACGCACACCATAACATGCAACGGTGTCCACATGGTCAGGCAAACTCGGCCGGGACGATGGGAGTTGCTGAAGCTACCGTCGTCGAGCTGGAGAGGACACCCCGCAAGTACAAATCCACTCCGGTCACCACCAAGCGCGCACGTGCCTCCCACCGGAAACGGTGCGCCTTGCCGAGGCCATACCCAAGGCAAGTACTTACCGCAGCATCTCTGTTACTGTCGGTAGTCCTAAGGGGTGAAGAAGTGGCCACGGAAGCTGTGAACCGCCGGGCTATTTGCACGCCGGGTCGTGAACCGCCCGGCAGCCGCGTCAGCCAACGGCGTGTGCTGGTCAGCCCGTATCTCGTCTTAAGAGGAGATGACAGACATGGAAGATACCGACGTGACGACGCAGCCCGGATGGCAGCTCTCCGACGCGATCGACACTCTCGTGGAGACCGGCTGCTGCGGGACGAACTGCTGCGCGCAGCCCGATCCCATGCCGGAGGCCTGACCTGATTAACCGTGGGTCCGGGACGGGTACCTGCGCCCCGTCCCGGACCCGGTCCTAGAGGAGGAAAAGACGTGCAGACTCAGCAGCTAGCCGCGCAGAAGGCGCCAGCCTGGGATGAAGCCCTTGAGGAATCCTGGGCTTACATCAAGGATCTCGACCTGTCTCTGCCCCGGCGTAAGCTGCTCCAGCCGCGCTGGGGACGGCCGCTTCCTGCCCTGGTTGTTGAGCACGCAATTTACGATTACCGGCGTTTTCTCTTCCTGCTGCGCAAGTACGGCGGCGAGACGCTCGCGCCGACCCTCGACATGGATCTGGTCTGGCACGAGCACATCCTGGACACCGAGCCGTACTTCGCGGACACGGCGCGGATCTTCGGCCGCTACCTGCACCACGAGCCGGGCCGGGAGCCGACCGGCGCTCGCACGCCGAAGCTGAACCGGTCGTTTCGGCGCACCTGCGAGCTCTACCGGCAGGAGTACGGGACGGAACTCCGGACGTTCTTCGGGCCAGTCCCGGCCCTGGCGAGCGAGCGGGGCTAGGTACCCGGCTATGGACGCGGACTGGGCAAAGCACTGGCACGCGCGGCAAGCAGCGCGCATGCCAGGCCAGCCGGGGTACGCAGCGCGACTTCTGGGACTGCCGTGCTCCCGGATTCGCCCGGACACCGCCGGGTCGGCCGAGCGGAGACGCGGGGAAGCCGGTGGAGATCACCGTGCCGGAGCAAGTGATCGTGTCGATGGCCGAGTCGTCGGTGTTTTTTGCGGATCCATGTGAACCGCGCACTGGGCCCGCCGGGCGTGCGGCTAGGTGCCGGCCGCGCCCAGATGATCTGCCTGGTTGGTGACCGTCTGATGCGAAGCGGGGCGCGAGCTGTGCCCGGGAGCCGAGTCTGCGCAGGCGGCGGTCCAGAATGTCGTGCATGGACCCGCGCTCCTGCTGTGGCTCAGGGTCAGCGTGACCACGATCACCGTGATACTGGTCAGGAGCGACAGCAGCAGCGCACCCCACAGGAAAACCAGGCGCCTGGGCATCCAGGCCGCGGGCCGGCGTGCGTCATCTCCGCCAGGGTGCCGCCGCTTGCAGCGCGAACACCGGACAGCCCGGCGCGAGTCAGCCCGGATCCTCTCGCGCAGCGGCATGTCCTCGCCCGAGGCCACCCGGGTGAACCCAGTCAGCAGTGCTGCCAGCTTGGGATCGGAACCGGCTAGCCGGTCCGTAATCAAATTCAGGGCCTCCTGCTCCCTGACGCTGAGGCTCATCGCTGGCCGCTCCATCGCATAGCCACGCCCTGGTCCGTGGGAGCGTCATGAAAAAACCGGCGATCCCTGATTGCGCTCCCCGGGTTCGCGGCCTGGGGCTCATGGGAGAGATTGGTTACCGCCGGATCCGGCACGTGAGAAGCCGGGCAAAACCGCGCAACCGCGGAGCCCGCAGGGCGCTGCGACGTCCGCGCCAGGACGCCTACCAACATAAAAGACCTCCCGCGTGCGCGGCGCTCATTACGCTCAAATAGAGGAGACTGACCCGTAATGCGGTAACCCGCATGCTAGGCGAACCTCATTGCGTGACACCACGAGGATACCAGGCCGATCCCCTACACTTGCCGACAATCAGGCACAGCGGAATAACGGACAGCCACTGAGAGCCGCGCCCATGGAGGTGGTGGATGAGTAGACCATCCCCTATTTAGCACTAGAGGCTCAATTGTCATTCCAGCCTCATCGCTGCCCCTTTTTTGCGCCTTTATGGCGGGCGGCGAGGGTTTCAGTCCCATGGAGCGGCGTAATTTCGGCCCGCTCGTCGTTCTGCCCGGCCAGCACAGCGCCGACGAGGCGCTGTGCTGGCATCGCAGCCGGGGAAGGTACCGACCACATCGGTCCGCCTTCTGCTCTCCTTGTCGAGGTGCTCCCCTATCCAGCCCTCACGGTGTGCGCAAGACGGTGGTGTTGCGGCTGGTCGGTGTACGGGTTGGGTGGTGACGCGACGTGAGCGGCAGCCTCACTTTCTCCAGGGGAAGACCGGGAGGACCGTGCGGCCCCAGGTCGCGTTGGTCACCCCGGCGGCACTGTGGTACCAGGCAAGGAGCGCGGTTACCAGGCCGAGCCAGCCGCCAGCCTTGATGACGGTCGCGTCTGGCGGGGCGGCCAGGTTTCCGATGGCCAGCACGAGGAACGTGGCGAACAGGACGGCGAAGACGGCTGACAGCATCATGGTGGTGCGCAGGCTGGCCAGCAGCATGTAGGCGGTAAAGATGGTCCAGGCGAGCAGGAACAGCCCGGTTGCTTCGTGCGCTCTAACGGCGGGCAGCGCCGGGAGTATGTAGCGCAGATACCATGCGAGCGCGATCCAGAAGGCGCCGTAGGAGGAGAACGCAAGCGCGCCGAATGTGTTGTCCTTGCGGAACTCCCACATCCCGGCCAGGATCTGGACGGCCCCGCCGTAGAACAGCGCGAGCGGCAGGAGCACGCCTACCAGGGCGAGGGTACCTATGATGTTGGCGTTGAACACGCTCAACACGAACGTGGTCATGGCGAACGCGGCCAGGCCAAGCGGCCCGGGATCGGCGATGGCGGGCGGGCCCGCCGCTTCGGCCTTGCCGGGCTTGGGAACCGCGTCTGAATCTGTCGTAGTAGCCATAGACTGGGAGTCCTTTCAGGAGATTCCCGCGGCAAATTGCGGACAGTCTGCGCACGCGACCAAATCGGCGATACTAACGAAGGTCCTGTTGTTGGGGGATCTTCGGCCCGCTTCCGCGACGCCCCGGGCGGGCGGAACTTACCTGGTGGCGGGGGCGGGCGCGAACGCGCGGCGGCGTGCCGGGAGCCGAGCGGGCCGCTCGGTGTCGGCTGCGATGACCGGCCTGGGCTGGTCAGGTCGCAGCGGCGGGGCAGCGGACCTGGTCGGGTACGCGCCTGGAGACGGCACGAGATCCTGCTGCACGCTCCCGGAGAGAGCTCTCAATGGTGGCCCGCCAACGGCCACTCCGTTACCACCGGTACCGGCCCACGTATGATCCTGGGACATCACCAAACTGGACGCCCCGGAGAAATGGACGTACTACCACCTGTGCGTGATCCTCGGTTGCACAGATGCGTCTCGCTGACCAGGGACGGCCGGTGATCGCCGTCTCATGTCTGCCGCCGTCGTCTCCCCCGTCTCGCTGGGTCTCGTTAGCAAATCCGTTAGCGGAACCGGGTGCCGCCCGCTCCTACCTGGCCGACCTCGTTGATCTTTTTAGTCGCTGGCCGTACGGCCCCCTTGTGCTTACTGTCCCGTCGCGGTGCGGCGCGGCGGTGAGACTAATCCGACTGCCCCGCGGACTGGGTGACGACGGACGGCGAGCTCCCGGGTCGGCCCCGGGTACTCGCCGTCCGCCGTGGCCGCGGCACCTGCGGTCTCCGTCGCGGGCCGCTCAGCGCGCGGCAGCGCTAAAAGGCGGCCATGTTCTCGCGGCCGCCGTAGGCGCACAGCCCGTACAGGGCCACCACCTCAACAGCGATAACCACCAGGGCCCAGACTGGGTAGGCCGGGATGAAGAACATCATGGTGATGGCGCCGATCCCAGCCACCGCCACGCCGAACCAGCGCGCCCACTGGTTGCCCAGCATGACTCCGCCCGAGGCCAGGAGCTGCAGCGCGCCGAAGATCAGCGTGACCCAGCCCCAAGCGCGCAGGTCGCCGATCACGTAGTGCGCATTGGCCACGAACACATGCGAGTTAGCGATCGCGGCGATGCCCTCGATCAAGTTCATGATGCCGACGACCGCCAACACTACAGCCGCGAAGGCGACCAGGCCAAAGCCCCTGCCTTCCGCATGCCGCCCGCCCGTGCCGGCTGGCCTCGTTGTTGCCGATGTCATCATGACCTCCTAAGCCAGGGTCGTCGGACCTTTGCCCGGGACCTGCCTCGGCCGCTTTCGGCTGACCCTGACGGCGCGCATTCCTCTCGAAGGAGGGCGGCGCGCCGCACATCGCGGCCCGCGGCCTTACTTCCCATGTCACCCGACAGGACTGCACGAACTCAGGGTCACAAGTCCTTCGATAAGCGGGCCGATCGTCCGCATGCGCCGACGGCGGCGCCGCACCTGCCAACGGCACATGCCAGGAAGTCCGCCCGCACGGCAGGCCGCGTCGCAAGTCGGCGCCACATCCTAGGCTGTACCGGACGCGCAGACAGGCCGGTCACCGTAAGGCCCGCGCCGCCCGGATGCATCCTGGAAATAGGTGGCCTTCGTCCGGGGATACGGCCCTGGAGGGCAGCCGTGAACATGGCGTATCTTCGCAGGCGCTGAGCAGAGCCGTCAGAAAGAGGGCAAGCATGCAGGCCCTTCAGCAGCCCCTCATGCGTGCCTGTCCTGATCTGGGCACCGCCGATCCGCTTGTGCTGGATCAGTAGCTAGGAGCCATATCCGCGCCAAGATCCTTCCCTTGACAGCAGCCCTGGGCCCCGGATCGGGTAATCTTATTCCTCATCATGGGTACGTTCGATCGGCTTGTTAAACGCCTGCAGTCATATGAACCGAACCCTCCGGTGTGGCGCATGCGCTGCCTGTGCTCGTTCAGGACTGGCAAGGTGGGAGAAATCGCCGCGTGCGAGTGCCGCTCGTGGTGGTGGCGTGTCGGCAAGCACGGCCGATGGCACGCAATCTCTAAGCGCCGCGCGTTCCGCGCACTCCGGACCGAGCTGATGCGTGAGCTTAGCCGCCTCGAGTTGACCGGGGACTGGCCGGCAAACTAACGCCCACGCTCGATAGCTCTCGCGCACAGGGGCGGGACTGACGGCATCCGGGGAAAGTCGGAAGTCGCCGGCTCCGACTTAAGGTCGGGGTAGCCCCGGGGCTGAGATGCCCCGGGCTATCCGACCTAAGTCCGGCTGATCTGTGGAACTGGGTCATTGCGGCGCACCCGTGCCGGGCGGGCGTCTAAACGCAGAGCCCGGTGGCGGGCGCGCCAGCGGCGCCGCTTGCGGCGTCGCCTTGATGCAATCGCGCTCACCATGGACGGCAAACCGGTGGCGGCATCAACGATCGCCCGCAAGCAGGCTGTCTTCTATGGCGTGGTCAATCACGCGGTCGAGCTGGGACCACACGCTCTCTTAAGGAACGCGCATGCCCGGGGGTGAACCGCTTTACTCCTCTTCGTCGTAGTAGTAGGGCAACCGACCTTGCGCCGTTCCGTGGGGCTGCACCGCGGCGAGCGGACCGGGTCAACCGCCCAGAAGGGAATCACGGCCGTGGCAAACGTGAACGTCACCTACCAGGAAATGGAACAGATGGCGAGCCGGCTGAAGGCCGCCGAGACGCAGATGAACGCCGACCTTTCAAATCTGCAGAAGCTGGTTAACCAGCTGGTCAGCAGCGGGTTCGTGACCGATGCCGCCAGCCCCGCGTTCCAGGGGGCTTACACCCAGTTCACCAGCGGCGCCAAGAACATGCTGCAGGGGCTGGGGACCATGGGCAGTTTCCTCAGCACCGCCCAGCAGGGCCTGCAGCAGACCGATCAGCAGCTGGCACGGGCTATCGGCCACGGCTGAGCGGTAGGTACGGCTACGGCGGGCCCGGTCCCCGGCGGCGGCCGCGTACCGCGGCCCGCGCGCGGTACGGCCAATCTGGCTGGACAGGAAAGCCGGTCATGTCCGCTCGCCGGAACGACAGCGGTTGCCGGTACGCGGGCCGCAGTGTGGCCCGTGTACCGGGCCGCCGGCTGCGCGGCGGTGGCCGGACCGCAGCGGAACTGCGGGACCCGTGGGCGCGGACGGGGAGTGGGAGGAACAGCATGCGTCTGGCGCTGACTGCCGTCTGGCCTGCAACAAGGCACTGCATCAACGTCATCCTGGAGGCTGACGGAGCGACCGAGGCCGGCGAAATCGCCGCGGGCCTTGCCGGGCTGGCTGGCGGGGCCGCGGACTCGCCCCGGTACGCGGTGGGGGCAGGGATGACACCGGGCGCGGCAGCGGGCACCGCGCTGTTCGTGGACGGCCGCCCGGTCAGCCCGCGGCTGGCCCTGGCCGGGTCGCCGATCCGGCCAGGCTGCGTGGTCAATCTGGGCGACCCGTCCGGCTGCCCGCCGGGCGAGCCGGCCGGGATCGTCGAAGTCCGGGTGGCGGGCGGCCCTGCGGCCGGGATGGTGTACGGGCTGGGCTTTGGCCAGGCCGGCATTGGAAGCGGGCCGCGGGCGGACATCAGCCTGGCCGACCCGGAGCTGGCCGGGTCCGCCCTGCTGCTGAGCGTGGACGCCGGGGGCGAGGTCACCGTCTGCCCATTGCCCGGCACCGCTGTGCTGCTGGACCGCCGGCCGGTCAGCGGGCCAGCGACCTGGACGCCCGGGGCGCAGCTCGCGGTGGGGTCCAGCCTGCTCGAACTGGCCCGCTACCAGCCGCCGGACGCCGCGCTGCAACGATCCGGCGACGGCGCCGGGCTGGACTTCAACCGGCCGCCGCGGCTGCTGCCGCCGCGGCGGCAGACCCAGTTCCGGCTGCCGGCAGCGCCCGGCAAACCCGATCGCCGCCCGCTGCCGGTCCTGATGGCGGTGCTGCCGGCGGTGCTGGGCGTCGGCATGTGGCTCATGACGAGGTCGCCGTACATGCTGATGATCACCGCGCTGAGCCCGGCGATGATGATCGGCCAGTACGTGACCGACAAGCGGCAGGGCCGCGAGTCCCACGCGCAGCAGGTCGCCGGCTACCTGGACCGCAAGGCGCGGATCGAGCGCGACGCGGCCGCGGCGCTGGCTGCCGAGCAGGTGCTGCGGCGCACCGGCTGCCCGGACCCGGCGACCGTCGCGGCGATCGCGTCGGGCCCGCGGCGCCGGCTCTGGGAGCGGCGCCGCACGGACCCGGACTACCTGCTGCTGCGGGTCGGCACCGCGGACCTGCCGTCCGCGGTGGTGCTCGAGGATCCGGCCAGAGACGACCACAACCGCCAGGTTCACTGGCAAGTCCTCGACGCGCCGGTGACCGTCCCGCTTGCCGGCCGCGGCGTGCTGGGCGTCGCCGGGCCGGCTGAGGCGCCGCGGGCGATCGGCCGCTGGCTGGTGGCCCAGGCCGCGGTTCTGCACAGCCCGAACGACCTGCAGCTGTGTATCCTCACCGACGCCACCGGCGAGGCGTGCTGGGACTGGGTGCGCTGGCTGCCGCACACCGTCCCCGCGGCGGGCCAGAACGCCAGCACGCTGATCGGCAACGACGCCGAGACGGTGGCGGCCCGGATCGGGGAGCTGCGCCAGATCGTGGCCGCACGGCAGGAAGCTGCCCGGAACTCGCCCGGCAATGTCTCGTTCGCGCCGGCCGACACCATCGTGGTGCTGGACGGGTCGCGGCGGCTGCGCTCGATGCCCGGCGTCATCCAGCTGCTGCGCGAGGGCCCCGCGGCGGGGGTGTATGCGATCTGCCTGGACAGCGAGGAGCGGTTCCTGCCCGCCGAGTGCCAGGCGGTGGCGGTCGCCGGACCGGGCGGGCTGCGGGTTCAGCAGATGAGCGAGCCGGTGATCCACGGCGCCCACCCGGACCACCTGGCGCCCGGCTTGTGCGCCCGGCTCGCCCGCGCCATCTCCCCGGTGCGCGACGTCAGCGACACCGAAGACAGCATCGGCCTGCCGGACTCCAGCCGGCTCCTGGACGTGCTGGATTTCGATCCGCCGGGCCCGGAGGAGCTGGTATCCCGCTGGCGGCGCGGCGGGCAGGCAACGTTCGCGGTCCTGGGCGAGTCCTACGATGGCCCGTTCGGCATCGACATCAGGGCCGACGGCCCGCACGGGCTGGTCGCGGGAACCACCGGGGCGGGCAAGTCCGAGCTGCTGCAAACCATCGTGGCCTCGCTGGCGGTGGCCAACCGGCCGGACGCGATGACCTTCGTGCTGGTCGACTACAAGGGTGGCAGCGCGTTCAGGGACTGCGTCCACCTGCCGCACACGGTCGGCATGGTGACCGATCTGGACACCCACCTGGTGGAGCGGGCACTGGAATCACTCGGTGCCGAGCTGACCCGCCGGGAGCACCTGCTGGCCGGGGCCGGGGCCAAGGACATCGAGGACTACGCCACTGCGCGCAGCCGTGGCGCCCCGCTGGCGGCGATGCCCCGGCTGCTGCTGGTGATCGACGAGTTCGCCTCGATGGTGCGGGACCTGCCCGACTTCATCACCGGCCTGGTGAACATCGCCCAGCGCGGCCGGTCGCTCGGCATCCACCTGATCCTGGCCACCCAGCGCCCCTCCGGCGTGGTCACCGCGGACATCCGGGCGAACACGAACCTGCGGATTGCGCTGCGGGTCACCGACCCCGAAGAAAGCACCGACGTCATCGGCGCGCCGGACGCGGCGCGGATCTCGAAGTCTACGCCGGGGCGCGCCTATGTGCGGCTCGGCCCCGCCTCGCTGGTGCCGTTCCAGGCGGCCCGGGTCGGCGGCAGGCGGCCGGGCACGGCCGGGCCCGCGCGCCGGCCGCCGTGGCTGGCGAGGCTGGAGTGGGATCAGCTCGGCCGCCGGCCGGCGGGGCCACCGCCGCCGCCACAGGCGGCGGAAGAAGAGATCACCGACCTGAAGATCCTGGTGGAGGCCGTCCGGGGAGCCAACGAGAAGCTGGGGCTGCCGCGGCAGCACCGGCCGTGGCTGCCGCCGCTGCCGGAGTCGATCCTGCTGGCCGGCCTGCCGGCCGCTGGGCACCCCGGGGCCGGGGACACCGGCGGCGGCGCTGCGGCCGCCGGCCAGGATGGCCATCTGCTGCCGCTCATCCCGTACGCGGTCGACGACCTGCCGTCGCAGCAGGCCCGCCGGGCCGCGGTCATCGACTTGGCCTCGTTCGGGCACACCCTGGCCGCCGGCGCGCCGCGCAGCGGCCGGTCGCAGTACCTGCGCACGATCGCCGGCTCAGCCGCGAGCCGGGTCAACCGCGCCGACCTGCACATCTACGGGATCGACTGCGGCAACGGCGCGCTGCTCGCGCTGACCGCGCTGCCGCACTGCGGCGCCGTGGTCACCCGGACCGAGGCCGAGCGGGCCACCCGGCTGATCCGGCGGCTCCGCCGGGAGCTGGCCCGCCGCCAGGACCTGCTGCCGGCCGGCGGTTTCGCCAGCATCACCGAGCAGCGGGCCGCCGCCCCCGCCGGCGAGCGGCTGCCGCATCTGCTCGTGCTGGTCGACCGGTGGGAGGGCTTCACCACCTCGCTCGGTGAGCTGCACCACGGGGAACTCCACGACACCATCCAGCAGATGCTCGCCGAGGGCGCCAGCGCCGGGATCCACCTGATCATCACCGGCGACCACAAGCTGCTCGGCGGCCGCATCTCCGCGGCCACCGAGGACAAGATCGGCTTCCGGCTCACCGACAAGGCGGACTTCGCCTCGATCGGGGTCAGCGCCCGCAAGGTACCCGAGGACATGCCGCCCGGCCGCGCGCTGCGCAACGAGACCGGCGTCGAGACCCAGGTGGCGCTGCTGACCCCGGATTCATCCGGCCAGGGGCAGGCCGCGGCGCTGGCCGCGATCGGCGAGCAGGCCGCCGCGCGGGACGCGGGCCTGGCCCGGCCGCGGCCGTTCCGCGTGGACGTCCTGCCTGGCCGGATCACCTTCGCCGACGCGTGGCAGCTGCGCGATCCGGCGATGGCCGGCCGGCCGCTGTTCGGCCTGGCCGGCGTCGGCGGTGACGAGCTGACCGGCGTCGGCCCCGACCTGGCCACCGGGGTGGCGGCCTTCACGATCGCCGGGCCGATGCGCTCCGGGCGCAGCACCGCGCTGGTGTCGATGGCGCGCTCTTTCCTCGCCGCGGGCACCCAGGCGGTGCTGGTGACGCCGCGCCCGTCGCCGTTGCGGGACCTCACCGGCCAGCCGGGCGTGGTGGCCTCGTTCGAAACCGCGGCCATCCCGGCGGCTGATCTCAGCGCAGCGGTTGACAGCTTTACCGGCCCCGGCGTGGTGCTGATCGACGACGCGGAAATCACCAAGGAATGCGAGGCGGGCGAGCAACTGGCCGAGATCGTGGCCTTCGGCGCCGACCGGCAGCGGGCGGTGGTGTGCGCCGGCAGCTCCGATGCCCTGTTCACCGGCTTCGCCACCTGGCTGCTGGAGGCCAGGAAAGCACGGCGCGGGCTGCTGCTGTCCCCGCAGGACTTCACCGACGGTGACCTGGTAGGCGTGCTGCTGCCGCGGGATCTGACCGGCGGGCCCATCCAGCCCGGCCGTGGCTTCCTGCACCTGGGCGGCGGCAAGGCGATCACGGTGCAGGTCCCATCCGGATGAGGCCCGCCGTCCAGCTCAGCGGCAGGAACTCAAGGAAAGCGCCGTACCGCTCGGGAAATGCGCGGCCGGATCTGAACCGGTTTGCTCTTCGTGGTCGTAGTTAGGGGTTATCAGGTATCGCCGGTGATCGGCGTCGTGGCGTGACGGGGACGGGGACGGTGGAGAGCATGTCGCTGGAACTGCCCGGCTGGGTGGTGGATGCTTTCAATCTGGTGGGCCTGCCATGGCCGGGGATCGATGAGGATCAGCTGCGGGGCTGGGCGACGGACCTGCGGCAGTTTTCGGCGGAGATCACGGCGCTGTCGGGTCAGTCGAGGTCCGCGGTGGCGGATCTGGCGGCCCACAGCCAGGCCGGGTTCACCAGGACCCTGACGTCGAAGTGGGAGCAGTATCACGGGGTGATCACCGGGCTCGGGGGCCCGATGGAGGTGTTCGCTGGTGCGCTGGATGTGGCCGCCGACGCGGTGGTGGCGCAGAAGGGTGCCGTGATCGGGGCGGCGGTGATGCTGGCCGGCGAGGTGGCCGCCACCCAGGGCGAGGCGCTGGTCACCTTCGGGGCCGCCGAGGCGGAGGTCCCGGCGGAGCTGATGGTCACCCGCCTGATCGTGAAGGCGGCGCTGCAGGAGCTGGAGGGCCAGCTGCTCGGTGTGCTGGTGACCAGGGCGGCCGCGGAGATCAGCGCCCACCTGGGCGGGGCGATCGGCCGGCTGGTGGCCGGGGGCGGGCAGGTGGCCGCGGAGGCGGTGGCGCTGAAGGCCGACTACAGCGCGATGCAGACCCTGGCGACCGCGCTGACCGGGCACGGGGCGCGGGTCAGCGACGCGGCGACCAGCAGCTACCAGCGGGCCGCCGGCAGGCAGCTCGATACCGGCGGCCCGGGCGGAGGCTGGCGTGAGGTGGCCAGGGCGGTCGAGCAGGCGGTGCTGAGCGTGCTGGTGCAGGCGTTCAAGGACCTCGGCCACGCCATCTGCACGATCGTGGCGGACACCATCAGGTTCCTGCGCACGGCGATCACCAAGCTGACGCACACCGACGCGGCGCTGGCCCGCACGGTCTCCACGATCCGCGCAGGCGCCGGGCGGGTGGGCTCCGCGGCACGGTCGGCATCCGCGGTACCGGCGACAACGGTGGCCTGGATCCGGGAAATGGGGGGAAAGCAGGCCGCCGCGCGTCTCTTCAAGCTGATTCCGAAGGTCGGGGACCCGGTGGACGCGGCCACCGGCGCGGTCATCATGCACCAGGTGGACGCGGATCTGGCCGGGGTGCTGCCGCTGGTACTGGAGCGGGCGCACCGCTCGTCGTACCTGGCGGGCCGCTGGTTCGGGCACAGCTGGGCGTCGACCCTCGACCAGCGGCTGGTGACCGACGGTGCGGGGGTGATGTACACGGCGCCGGACGGCCGGCTGCTGTGCTACCCGCACCCGGCGGCCGGCGGCAGTGAGGTGTGGCCGGCGGCGGGCGCGCGGTGGCCGCTGCGGCGCGACGGCGAGGTTTACCTGATCACGGACCCGGCGGACGGCCGGACCCTCGCGTTCACCGCCCACGGCGCCGGCGGGGACCTGCTGCTGGACCGTGTCACCGACCGCAACGGCAACCGGATCACGTTCAGCTACGGCCCGGACGGGGCACCGGAGCGGGTGGAGCACAGCGGCGGCTACCGCGTCGACGTCACCACCAGCGGCGGCCGGGTCAGCGGCCTGTCGCTGGCCGGCGCGGGCCCCGGCGGGCAGGACGTGCCGCTGGTGCGGTTCGAGTACGCCGGCGGGCACCTGGCGCAGGTGGTCAACTCCTCCGGGCAGCCGCTGGAGTTCAGCTACGACGGCGCGGGGCGGATGACGGGCTGGAAGGACCGCAACGGCTGCTGGTACCGCTACACCTACGGCACCGAGGGACGCTGCGTCCGGGCGGCCGGCCCGGGCGGGGCGCTGCCGGCGGCGTTCCGCTACGAGCCGCATCGCACCACCGTCACCGGCCCGGACGGCACGGCCATCGTGTTCGACCTCGATGAGCACCGCCTGGTGCGGGCGGAGACCGGCCCGGCCGGCGGGGCGACCCGGTACAGGCACGACGCGTTCGGGCAGGTGACCGAGCGCACCGACCCGCTGGGGCGCACCACCCGGTACCGCTACGGCAGCCATGGCCTGCTGACCGATCTGGTCCGGCCGGACGGTTCCCGGCTGCACATCGGCTACGCCCGCCGCGGCGCGGCGCACCTGCCGGTGACCGTCACCGGCCCCGACGGCGCCACCTGGTCCTACGCCCAGGACGAGCGCGGCAACGTGACAGGAGTGAGCGCCCCGGACGGCACGCGCACCAGCTACCGCCACGATGAGCGCGGCCGCCTGGTGGCGATCACCGCCCCCGGTCAGGCCATCACCGCGATCACCGCGAATCGCGCGGGCCTGCCGGTGACCGTCACCGGGCCGGATGGGGCGGTCACCACCGTCGAGCGGGATGGCTTCGGCCGGGTGACCGCGGTGACCGGGCCGGCCGGGGAGGTCACCCGGTACGGGTGGACCACCGAGGGAAAGCTCGCCTGGCAGGAGTCACCCGATGGGGGCCGGGAGGAGGGGGCCTACGACGGGGAAGGCAACCTCACCCGCCACACCGATCCCGCCGGGCAGCTCACCACGTTCACCTACACCCATTTCGACCTGCCCGCCACCGTCACCGCCCCCGACGGCGGCACCTGGCGGTATGCCTACGACACCGGCCTCCGCCTCACCGAAGTCACCAACCCGGCCGGGCTGACCTGGCGCTACGAGCACGACGCGGCCGGCCGGGTGACCGGTGAGACCGACTTCAACGGCCGCGTCGTCCGCTACGGTTACGACACGGTGGGGCAGCTGACATCCAAGACCAACGGGGCCGGGCAGCAGATCCGCTACCACCACGACGAGCTGGGCAACCTGACCCGGCAGGAGACCGGCGGCCAGGCCACCACGTTCGGCTACGATCCGCTGGGACGGCTGACCGGCGGCGCCAGCGCCGACGCGCAGCTGGCGATCCGCCGCGACCCGCTCGGCCGGGTGCTGGCCGAGACCGTCAACGGCGCCACCGTCACCTCCGTGTACGGCCAGGCCGGGCGGCGCACCCGCCGCACCACCCCCTCCGGGGCGGTCACCCGCTGGGACTACGACGCCGCCGGGCGCCCCGTCACGCTGCACACCGCGGGGCAGCAGATCGCCTTCGGCTACGACGCCGCCGGGCGGGAGGTCACCCGCCGCATCGGCGACCATGTCGCGCTCACCCAGGCATGGGATGCCTGCCACCGGCTCACCGGCCAGGTCCTGGCGCGGGCCGGCGTTCCCGGCAGCCCCCCCGGCGGTCTCACCGCTGACGAGCTTCCGGCCGGCCCGCCCCCTGCCGGGCCCGCAGCGGGCACGGCCGCAGCGGGCGCACCGGTGCCGCAGCCGTGGCAGGTGCTGCAACGGCGCGGTTACCAATGGACCCGCGGCGGCCTGCTGGCCCACACCGACGACCAGCTGACCGGTCCGCGCAGCTTCCAGCACGACCCGCTGGGCCGGATCACCAGCGTCACCGGGCCCGGCTGGCAGGAGCGCTACAGCTACGACCACACCGGCAACATCACCACCGCGCACTGGCCCGCCCCCGCCCCCGGCAACCCCTGGGCCGGCGCACCCGGCGCCGGCCCAGCCGCCACATCCCTGCCCGGCGGCCCCCCCGGCCCAGCCGCAGCGGCCGGGCCGGCGCCCGGGGCGCAGACGTCCGGGGACCGCGCCTACCAGGGCACACTGCTGCAACGGGCCGGGGCCGTCCAGTACCGGTACGACAAACAGGGCCGGGTGATCACCCGGTCGCACAAGCGGCTGTCCCGCAAGCCCGCCACCTGGCACTACACCTGGGACGCGGACGACCGGCTGACGGGCGTCACCACACCCGACGGCACCGCCTGGCGGTATCTGTATGACCCGCTCGGACGGCGCATCGCCAAACAGCGCCTGGCCGCGGACGGCAGCATCACCAGAGCGACCCGGTTCAGCTGGGACGGGCCGGTCCTGGCCGAGCAGGCCACCACCGGCGCCGGCCCCGACGGCCCGGAGGCACCGGAGGTAACCACCTGGGCCTACCAGCCCGGCACCTTCACCCCGCTCACCCAGGCCCGGCGGCTGCCCGCGCACGACGCGCCCCAGGAATGGATCGACGCCCAGTTCCACGCCATCATCACCAGCAACGTCGGCGCCCCCGCCGAGCTCGTCACCCCCGACGGGGAACTCGCCCGGCACCAGCGCGCCACCATCTGGGGCGCCCCCGCCCGCACCGCCGACGGCGACGCCACGGCCTCCACCCCGCTGCGCTTCCCGGGCCAGTACCACGACCCCGAAACCGGCTGGGACTACAATTTCCACCGCTACTACGATCCCGCCACCGGCCGCTACGCCACCCCCGACCCCCTCGGCCTGTCCCCCGCCCCCAACCCGCACAACTACACAGACGACCCGACCACAACCATCGACCCCCTCGGCCTTATGGGCTGCTCCGACCGCACTGCCGCAGAAGCAGCACCATCTCAGCTGGCTAGCGGTATGCGCGGCTTGCTCGCTCAGCGGGCTGGCTTCGCCGGGAGCGGAAGTCGGCTGATCGTCGATGAGAATCTGCCAAGTGCGTGGGCCAGCGGTCTGAGGGCCGCCGGTTACGATGCGAGAAGCGTCGCCGAGATGGGGCTCAAAGGTTCCAGCGATCAGCAACTGGGCCAGCTGGCCGATCAGGTGGGCGCAGACGTGCTGACTCGGGATGTCGGTCATCAGATTGAAGGCGGATTCGGTTCAAAGGCTATCCAGGTGGACAGCCGAGTCCGATCACTAGAAACTGTCCTTCGACTTCTCGGAGGTTAGCTATGAACCTGGCAAAGGAGACGCACTCGCGTTGGATAAAGACGCGAAATCGGGTATCCGATGAAAGCGACCCGGCGTTCGAGGAAAAGTGGGTCTGGGAGCAGTGCGGCATTTGCAAGTTCTGGGTCCCGCTGACTGGTTCCTTGGGAGCTGACTGGGGGGCCTGCTCGAATTCCGCTTCTCCCTTTGATCGCCGAGTGATGTTCGAGCACGATGGGTGCGATTTTTTCGAGGAAGCTCGGGAGGGGTGGCGGACGCCATGAGGTAAAACACGACCTTTGCCCCAGACCTCGATCGTTCAGGGTTCCCGAGGTTCCGTTACTGATTGTGCCGGTGCCCGCTTTCGGGCTGGGTGTCTGTTTACTTCCCGCGGGCGGGTGCATGGTGCTGCCCGGTGTGCCCGGGTGCGCACCGGCTCCGACCGCGCCGGGACGATGCTCCTTTCGCGTTGACGGGATAGTTCGTGCTGGTCAGGCGGGTGCCGGCAGGGCGCAGAGCCGGTGCCAGCAGGCGAGGAACGCGTCCTTCCATGGCCAGTCCGGGCTGATCTTCAGGATGCGCTGACGGGCGTGGTGCACGAGCCGGGCGGGGATGGACCAGACGCGGTAGCGGAGCGTGTCCGGGTCGGCTTCCCGCAGGTCGTCGCGGTCATGAAGGCCGAGGAGGCGGGTCCAGGCGGCCAGGTCGGCGGCAATGTTGGCGGCGATGACCCAGCCGCAGTTGACCTGCCAGGTTTTCGACGGCAGCCCGCGCAGGCCCATGGCCTTCGCGGTGCGGACGCCGCCGGTCTCCACGACGGCGTGCTCGCGGTGGGTGACGTCGATGTATTGCGGGTGGTGGCTGCCCGGGACGCCCTCCATGCCGCTGCCGGGGATGTTCGTGCAGATGACCGAGTACCGCCAGCCGGTCTTCTTCTCATAAGCGGTCAGGTTCTTCATCTGCCGACGCGAGGGCTTCACCCGCCGCACGATCCACCGCAGCCCCGCAGGCCAGTGCCCGGCCCGGCTCATCAGGTGCGTGATCTCCGCGACGTGCTTGTCTTCCTCAGCGGTGCCGTCCTGGGCGGCGCCCGGCTTCCACGCGCCCGCGGGCACCTGCATGATCGCGGCCTCATCGGCCTCGGTGATCATCCACCCGCAGGTGAAGAGCACCGTCCGCCGCGGGGAGGACATGCCCAGCAGGTGCTTGACCAGCTCGTGGCTGGCGCCGGCCCCGTCCACGCGGACCAGGATCTTCTTGCGGAACCGGGCGGGCACCTGCCGGATGGCCGCGGCCAGCACATCGCGGTGATCGGTGAACGTGTTCGAGCCGGCGTTGCCGGGCCGCAGCAGCATGGCCAGGCACTCCCGCGTATTCGAACACCAGGCCGCCAATGGGTGGAAGCCGTAGCCTTTCTTCCAGGTGGGAGCCGCGCCTTCCTTATCGGAGTGCGCGGTGATCAGCGTCCCGTCCATGTCGATGACCAGCCACCCGGTCAGCGTCTTGCCGGCGATGGCCAGCCAGGGGAACCCCGCGGCCGTTTCTCCGATCAGCTGCCACACGTGCGCCCGGGCCTTCGCGCGTGCCCTCGCGATCCGCTCCAGCATGCCCGCGCCGCCGGCCAGGTCCAGTCCCCGCCGCACCGTCGGCCCGCTCGGCGCATCTCCCAGCACCGGAGAAAGATGCCCCAGCACCGCGATATCGCTCATGCTGGTGGCGCCTAGCGCGATCGCCGCCGCCACCGACACCAGCACGATCCCCCGGTTGAACAGCGGTGACTTCCCCGCCTTCTGCAGTGCCACGCTCAGCCAGGCGGTCAGTCCCGCCTGGTCAGCGGCCTTCCGCAGCAGAATCGCGCCGGCGTGCCCGACCAGGCCCGCCCCGTCGCCCGTGACCTTCAGGGCATGGTCCCACGGCGTATGCTGCATGGCGAAGGGCGCTCCGATCTGGAAATTACAGGTGTGGTTACCGCGTAATCTCCCAGGACCAGGGCGCTCTTCGCCGTTGAATCCGCAGGCCGCCCACGCCGCGCCCGCGCAGCTGCCAGGCCCTTGCACCCATCAGGTGCGCCATCACAGCACCCGCCACCAGGCGCGAAGCCGCAAAACACCAGCTCACGCGCATGCCGAAACCGGCAGAAGCCTAATTCACCATTCACCCTGAATACCGGAGGCAGAAGACGCCGGTAGCAACGTCGTCTATCGTGGCTTGGCAGAAGGCGAGAATCCTGCCGCTGGACTGACGGCGCGCGCACCGGGCGCAACCGACGTGTCACCGATCAGCCACGTGGCTGGCAAAGGTGCAAGTCCATGCCCGGCGCACCACCTCGGCGATCCGGGCCAGCGTCCAGCACTGCTCCTCCACCCATCCCCACGCGGCCGGGCCTGCTTCCAGCACCGCCTCCAGCTCGCACACCTGCGCCGGGGACGGCTTGCACGGGCCACCCCCAGGACCTTTCGAAGCCAGCGCCGCCCGGCCGCCGGCGGCCAGCGCCCGCCGCCACCGGTTCGCCGACATCCGGGTCACCCGGAAGCGCCTGGCCACCTCCCGGTCGCTGGCCCCGGCCTCGATCAGCTCCACTGCCGCTAACCGCAGGTGCTCACGGCGGGCCAGCTCAGCCGCGGTCAGCCCATCACCATCGGGATACCTCATAACCCCGGCATAACACCATGCGGGCGCCCGGCACCAGCCCCGTAACCTCAGGCTCTAATGATCTTTAGTCATGGGTCCGCGTCTCTTTCCTGCCGAATGTGACCGGCAGCATCGGCTGTTCTGATCGCGGTCGCCGAACGGCTCAAGCTCACCATGCTGGCAACGCTCAACCACCGCGACTTCACCGTGGTCCGCCCCCGCCACGCCACCGCATTCAAACTCCTTCCCTGACAGCTCTGGCCTTCCAGCCTTGCGGTCCTGACGGCGGCGCAGATGCCGTGGTCGGGGGCGAAGATGATCTGCTTCCGGTAAGGACACGCAGGAAATAAGCTGCAGACTTTGCGCTCCCTGATCAGCGCCGACTGTGAACAGGCCTACGGATTAATCCTCTGCGAGCCCTAAGGGCTGCGCCATCCGCATCCGCGAGGTGCGCTTGGCCGGAGGGGCTGGCGGTCAGGTCACCATCAGATCTCGTTTGTGGGTGTGAACCGGAGTGCTCGTCGTCCTCGTACTTATTTGTTAGGAACCTGCGGCAGGTACGGAGGAGACGGGCCACATGGCGAGCAGGCAGCGTGAAGGCGCAGTCCGGTCCTGGTGGCGGCGGGTGCTCTTCGGGGGACTGGCCGTCGGATGCGAGCCCTTCGGGGGGCGACCACGATCAGAACGCGCTCCGGCGCGACGGTTGCTGGGTGAGCCGTGAACACGCCCGGGCCCCGTGGGTTCCAGCGAGCGAGAGCCAGCCACACGACGGCGCGCCGGGCGGGCGACCCGGCGGACCAGGCTGGCACCGTCCCGGGCCGCAGCCCGCGCACGAATCGGCTGGGCCTGACATTCCCCCGGTACGAGGCCGCCGCCGCGCCGGGCCCGGTGCAGCGGCTACCGCCCGGCCCACGGCGGCTGTGGCGAGCAATAGCCGGCGGCACCGCAGCGATCGTTCTGGCGGGGGCGGTGTTTGCGGGGGTGACAGTTGCGGGGCATCATCGGCCGGTGCCCCATCGGGCCGTTACGCGGGCCGCATCCCAGTCGCGGGTATCGTCGCCCGCCGCAGCGGGCGGGAGCGGCACCACAGCGCCTTCGCCTGATCTTGCCGTTACGCCGCCGTCACCCCAGGCGCAGGCACCGTTGGCCGATCCGGCCTTTACGCCGACCGCCTCTCCCCCGCAGGCACCGTTGGCCGATCCGGGCGTTACGCCGACGGCATCCCCCTCGCAGGCACCTTTGACCGGTCCGGCCAATACGCCGACGGCATCCCAGTCGCCGGCACCGTCGCCTCCCGCGACGAGCGGGGACGGCATGGTAATGCTCGCCCCCGACGTGCGCGGCAGCCCGGACGCCTCGCCCGTCCTGGCCTTCCTGAACAGCTATTTCGCGGCCATCGACAATCACGACTACCAGCAGTACCTCCGCCTCCTCGACCAGCAGATGCAGCGCAGCGCCACCCCCGGCAAATTTTTCGCCGGCTCCGGCTCGACCACCGACTCGGCCGCCACGCTCACCCAAATCTCACCGTCTGACGGCGGAGACGTCGCAGCGACGGTCATATTCACGAGCCACCAGCAGCCCTCCGAAAGCCCGGATCGGACCGCGTGCACGAGCTGGACGATCACCGTGTATCTGGAGCCGCAGGGCGCAGCGTATGTGATGATGCCGCCGCCTCCTGGCTACGAGGCATCCCACCAGCCGTGTCAGTGATCCGCCGCCCGGAACAGCCATCAAGGCACGCCCGAGCACACGAGCCGGCGCGGACGGTGTGGAGCATCCCGGGTTTCATGCACACCTGGTTGTTGTGACACAGCTTCGCCAGGTGGCTCTGCTGTGACGAGGTTACCGGGCATGGTTTGTTATTCTGCCTGTTCTGGCCGTAGGCCAGAGAGGGGGGCGGTCTCGCTGGCGGGCATTCCGCTCAGCTGTTCCAGCGGAGGCAACGAGAACTCGCGGCCGAACACCGACGCCAGTTCGAGCATCTTGCCGCACTTCTCCGGCAGGCGCGTCACTCGCCGCCCGATGACCTCGCATATCCAGGATGGGACCGTGGGCTCCGGCGCCGGGCCGCGGTCGGGCCGGCCGAAGCGGCGGGCCTTCACTGCGGAGTACAAGATGCAAAGTCAGGTCATAATTCCGCGAACTCATCTTGCGGAAAACCATGACTGTGATACATATCATACAGATCGGCGGAAACCCGGGACGCTGCAGATTATTTTCTGCGGGCTCTGACATCACGTATGGCCGGCTTAACCTTGCCGAGAAACCTCATTGCACATCACCGGCGCCGGTTTTTCGCGGTGATATTCGACAGAACCGGCGCCCGCGGTCCCCGGTCAAATACCACCGCGCTTTACGCCAGCATGTAACGGACACTCCCCAGACTCCGGTCCCCTGTCCCTGCCCGCAAAAAGGGCTGGCACACCCGGGTTCGCCCCCAGCGATGCCCGGCGGCATGCTGCACACGTGCTATGTTGCAGGAACCCCAGCCAGCAAATGAAAAGAGGCTGATCTCAGCGAACGGGAAACGCGAGCAAGAACCTTTCGTGAATACGCGCCACTGCGCACACCCAAACAACCAGGGAATGATGATCATTCAAACTTCCGCGCCGGGCGCTAACCACGACTATGCCGCAGCGAACGACTGGATCAAGCAGACCGCCGCGACCGTAAAAACACCCTCACCGCAAGGCGGGCAAGAACCGCGTGACGGTGAGGAACTAATCAGCGCGCTCCTGCCGGCCGTCCCCGCCGGGCACACCACCGCCATCGTCGCGCACCAGATCAGGCAGACGCTGGGCACACCCCAGCCCGCCGCCACGGCGGCACCAGCTGACCAGGACACTTTCCAGGACCCCGACCCCCATAGCACTCGGTGCCCCGACTGCGGCAACGCGACCGGGGCAGCAGCAGAGGCGCGCAAACTGGTGGGCCGCTGGGCAGAGTGAACTCCGGCTTAGAGATGGCCTGAGCCACTCCCCGGGGAAGACCCGGGCCCACGTCACCGCCGGGCCCGGGCCTTCCCCCCTTCACGACGCTACGCACCGGACTGGCCCTGACCAGTAACTCTTCCCCACAGCCGCAGCCCACTGCTGAACAGCAAGTCCGCAAAGCGCCGCGTTCGGGCCGTCGTTGCCGCCCCGCAGGCCGCGAACGGATGCGGCCGGGCAGCATCCCGCGCTGTCCTGGTCTCCCGCGGCCGGCGTTCGTGACGCTACCGGCTTGTGCGGCTGTCCCCGAAGCGGTACAGGCATTCGACCAGCCGCGTCCGCACAGCCGGGGCGGCCCGGGCGAACACCGCAAGGGCCCCGAGGGTCAGAATGGTGACGATCCAATCGTCGAAGGTGTCGAGGTTGTGCGCCACGATGGCGATGGCCTCGGCTCGTCGACCCTCATCAAGCTGCACCTTGGTGGGTGGGATCTGCGCCGGATGGCATTGCACCGCCGCCCGCTTGGTCCGGACATTTCGCCAAGTAGCTGCGGCACAAACCGCTGGAAGAGATCGGGCGCCATAATCGCCGGTGCTGGGCGAACACGGCTAGCATTGTGTGGCCGGGCGGCACGTCAGGTCTGGCCCGCCTGCCAGGCTCCGCGCTAGGGGAGGTACCACGATGGCGATCGACACGTTCATGGCCTATGTGGGGGTGTACGACCATGTCCGTGATGCGGACGCTGACTATGAGCTTGTGAAGGATTTGCACACCAAGGAAGGCCTGATCGATGCCTATGACGCCGCGGTGGTGGAACGCCGTGCCGACGGGAAGGTGAAGATCAGCAAGAAGCACGAGACGCCGACCCGGGTCGGCGGCGTGCTCGGCGGAGGCGTGGGCCTGGCCACCGGCCTGGTCGTGGCCCTGTTCCCGTTCGCCGCGATCGGCGGGGGCCTGCTGGCGGTGACCACCGGCGGCGGCGCGGTCCTCGGCGCGGTCGCCGGCCACGCGGCGGCCGGGATGAGCCGCAGCGACCTCAAGGAACTCGGCGAGCACCTGGACGCCGGGCAGGTGGGCCTGGTCGTGGTCGCTGTGTCCGACATGGGCGCGAAAGTCGAGCGGGCGATGAAGAAGGCCAAGAAGGTGGAAGCCAGGCAACTGAAGGCCGACACCGCCGACATCGAGGCCGACGCGAGGTCTGCCCAGGGCGACACGTCACCGCCGAGCGGCGCGGACGTCACGGGCTGAGCGGCGAGGACGTTTGCGCGTTCTTCGCCCCGCCCGCTGAACCCCAGCCCGTGATCGACACCGTCAGCGCGGCCACGGCCTGAACCTCTACCTGGTGCGCTGCTACCTCCAGCGCGCATCTGGGGCCAGAGCACACACTCCTGTCGATCGCCGGGCGCCGGCCGAAGCATTCGAGCCAATCGCAGCGCAATGATGCGCCTCTACCTGAACGCTGGACGGGCGGTCGTCATGTTCGGAAACCTCACCCGTTACCCCGTCGAGCAGCTGACCGCCGCAGTTCTCACGTCCGGAACCGGGCCGCGGTGGGACCAGTAGCGACGCAGCCGCAGGCGTAGATGTTGCAAAGGATGGCGCCGCACCCGACCGCCACCACCAGCCAGGGCCAGCAAGGTGGTCCGGACCTTGTGGCGGCCCATCCGGGTGTGGTGCTGCGGCTGTACTGGTGCGGTAGGAGTCATCGCTGCGATCAGACCTTCGTCAACACTGACGGGGACGTTCGCCTCTTGTATCAAGGATCCAGCAGAAGACTGTGGAGAATATGGCATAGGGAGTGCATCTGACGAGGAAGTGATGAAGATGTTCACCCGTCATCCGCACAAGTCTCACCACTTTACTAAGCACATGCGGGAGTGGCTGCACCGCTGTAACCCTTACGCCTAGCATCCCGATGGAAAGGCCGGCGCCGAGCCAAGCCCATGGGCAGCGAGAGCAGCTCCACAGCGGTAGCTGCCAATCGGGAGACGCGTGCCCGAAGCCGCTGGGAACGACGGCTGAATCACGCTTCACGTCCGTATTCATAGACGCTCGTGATTCCATCGCGTCCGGCTGCGCGGGCTGACACGTCCCGTCCTGAATGCGCGGGCTGGGTTAGGTGCGGCAATAAATCGCCCGTAGTAGGCTCTCTCCCGGCGGGACCGATCCTCCGTTTGTGCATAAGCGGCCCGGATAACAAGTGCACCAGAACCATACTCTCAAGGGGAGGCGTCATGATCACGCCGACAGCCCAGATCCCCGGTTACATGGCGGGCACCTGGGACCTCGATCCCGTCCACTCACATGTTGGCTTCACCGCCCGGCACCTGGTAGTGGGCAGGGTCCGGGGCCACTTCGATAAGTTCCAGGCGCAGATCATCACTGCCGAGGACCCGCTTCAGTCTCGCTTCACCGCAGCCGTCGACCTGAACTCCATCAATACCGGCGACCAGGCCCGCGACAACGACCTGCGTTCAGCCAACTTCTTCGACGCCGGCACCTACCCGACCATGACCTACCGGTCCGCCGGCATCCGCCGCCACGGCAAGCACTTCATCGTCGACGGCGAGCTGACTATCCGCGGCGTCACCCGGCCGGTTCCGCTGACATTCGACATCAGTAGCTTCGCCCCCGTTCCCGGCGGTGGCCTGCGGGCCACGTTCTCGGCCAAGGGCGAACTCAACCGCTTCGACTTCGGTGTCTGCTTCACCGTGCCGATCGTGGGCCTGGCCAGCGACAAAGTCCACCTCGAGATCGGGGCCGAGGCGGTGCTGCGCAAGTCGGCCAGCACGTGAACATCGTTCTCCTACGAGGTACTCGGCGTCTCGCGTGAAGCAGACCGCAAGACCATCAAGAACGCGTTCCGCCAGCTGGCCCGCCGCCGCCTTGACCCCGATGCAAGCAGCGAGCCGGACGCCGAGCAGCGGAGAGATCGCCGAAACCTACGGCGTGCTGTCCGGCCCCGCCAAACGCGCCAGCTACGACGCGCAGGGATTCGCCGGCCTGGCCGGGGCCACCGCGGAAGACCGGTGGGGCGGCATCGACTCCGCCGATGTCCTTGGGCCGGCCGCGCTTGTGTCCGGCGGCCTGTACGAACGGCTCGTTGGGCCGGCGGCGGCGGGCCCGCCGCGTGCCGAGGGCGTGCGCCTGGACCTGGTCATCTCTTCGGAGGAGGTGCTGACCGGCGAAGAAACAAGCGGTCATGATCCGCCACCCGGGCCCTGTCCGCAGTGCGCGAGCCGGCCGCCATCGCGTGCACAGCACGGAACGTATGCCCCGACCCGTAGACGCCCGGGAGCTCCCGAGGGGACAGGGCCCAGAACTGGCCGTTCCGTGCCGCCCGGCCATCTGCGGAAGCCTCACCGAGCCGGGTCGCTATTTATGAGTGGCTGCGTAGTGCTGCAGGAACAGAGCTTCGGTCAGAGCCATGGCCGCGATCTCGTTCGGGTCTACGCTCTCGTTCGGCGCGTGGATGAGCGCCTGGGGCTCCTCGACTCCCATCAGGATGAGTTCCGCGTCGGGGTAGGTATCGGCCAACACGTTGCACAGCGGGATCGATCCGCCCTGTCCCAGCGTGGTCATCGGGGTGCCGTAGGCGTCCAGCATGGCCGCGCTGATGGCCTTGTAGGCGGGTCCGTCGAGGGATGCCTGGAAGGGTGCGCCGACTGCCTCGGTCTCTATTGTGACCCGGACGCCCCAGGGGGCGGCAGCGTGGAGGTGGCCGGTGAGGGCGGACTGAGCGTGGCTGGGTTCCATTCCTGGGGGTATGCGCAGGTTGAGGCGCGCGGCCGCGCGCGGCACGATGGCTGCCGCCGATCCCAGTACCGGCGGGCAGTCGATGCCCAGGATGGTCACCGCCGGTCGTGCCCAGAGCATGTCGGAGACGCTGCCGTCTCCCAGCAAGGAGACTGCTTCGAGCACCTGCGCATCGCGGCGGAATTGCTCGGCCGGATACGGCTCACCGGGCCAGGCCTGGGTGTTGTCCAGCCCCGTCACTGTGGTGTTGCCGTGGCTGTCGCGCAGGGTGGCCAGCATCGAGACCAGGGCGGCGAGGGCGTCTGGCGCGGCGCCGCCGAACATGCCGGAGTGGAGCTCGGATGTGAGTGCCTCGACCGTCACCACCACGTTGACCATGCCGCGCAGGCTGATAGTGGCCGCGGGCCGGCCCACCGCTGCGTTGCCGGTGTCGCAGACCAGGATCGCGTCGGCGCGGAGCAGGTCGGTGTGGGCGGGGACGAAGGCCTCAAGCCCGCCGGTGCCCTGCTCTTCGGACCCTTCGACGACCAGCTTGAGGTGGACCGGGACCTCCGTGCCGAGGGCGCGCAGCGCGGTGAGATGCATGAGGATGTTCCCCTTGCAGTCAGCGGCACCGCGGCCGCACCAGCGGCCGTCCACTTCGGTGAGCTCGAATGGCGGCGTGTGCCAGGCGGCGTCATCCAGCGGGGGCTGCACGTCGTAGTGGGCGTACAGCAGCACTGTGGGGGCGTGCGGGTCCGGGCATGGTCTGGATCCGACCACAGCCTTGCTGCCGTCGGCGGTCTCCGCCAGCTGCGCGTCGGCGAAGCCGACCTCAGCGAACTTGCCGAGGACCCATCGTGCGGCGCGATCGCACTCCCCGGGAGGAACCTGGCGTGGGTCTGCCACAGATTTGAGGGCGACGAGTGCGGCGAGTTCCTCGCGTGCCCGGGGCATGAGGCTGGCGACGCGTGTTCGCAAGTCCATGAATTATCCGCCCGTCACATCGGCCGACTGGAGCTTGCTGACCAGTTGCTGGAAGGCCGGCAGCTGGCTGGGGCAATAGATCTGGATCACCAGCAGCTCGCCTTTGAGGATCCGGCTGTCCGCGATGACCGGCCTGGTTCCCGGGCCTCCCGCTCCGTTCGCCAGCTGCGCTAGAAGAACGGCCTTGTTCAGGGCTCTGGTGGGGTCGGCGCAGACTGGCCCGCCGTCTTCGCCGAGCACGCGCACGATCTGGTCGCGGGACGGTGTCCGCACTCCCGCCTTCTGCAGGCCGGTGATGAGCTGTCCGGCCTTCGCCTCGGCTTTCGTGGTGGACCTGGCGGACCTGTAGACGATCAGGCCGGCCACCATGAGGGCCACGACTGCGACCGCGATGACGATGTAGAGGGTGAAGCGCTGGCGTCGTGTCGATGAGCCCAGCGTTGTGGTCACGATGGGTTCACCTCCGGCGTCCCCGGCTGCTCGGGCTGCTTCCAGGACGTCTTGCGGAACCGGTAGAACAGGAACGGAACCAGCAGGCCGAGGCCGAGGGCGCCGCCCGCGACGACCAGGACGTAGACGCCGGGGCTGCCTGATTCAAACTGAGATGGCGGGATGAAGCCAATCAGCATGGCGGCCAGCGAGGCCGTGAAGCCGACCCCACACAGCCCGGCCAGCATCGGTGCGCGGTAGCCGCGCGGATGGCCGGGGTGCTTGCGCCGCAGCTGGATGCCGGCCACGAACATCAGCAGGTACATGATCAGATAGACCTGAGTGGTAATCACCGAAAAGATCCAGTACGCGCTCGACACGTCCGGGATGAAGGCGTAAAGCAGCGCGATCAGGGTGGTGATCAGGCCCTGGCTGACCAGGATGTTCTGCTGGACTCCGTGCCTGTTGAGGCGCTGCAGGAGCGGCGGCAGATAACCCTCCTGCCGGGAGATGAGCAGCAGGCCCTTGGAGGGGCCGGCCAGCCAGGTCAGCATGCCGCTGAGCGAAGCGGAGACCAGCATGATGCCGATGATCGGCGTCAGCCACTGCACACCAAATTGCGCGAACACCGCATCGAAGGCCTGCATCACACCAGCGGTGAGGGACAGCTGCTTAGACGGGACCACCCAGCTGATCGCCAGCGCGGGCAGGATGAAGATCACCAGCACCAGTCCCGACGCCACGAAAATCGAGTGCGGAAACTCCTTGGCCGGATTCCGCAGCGAGGACACGTGTACCGCGTTCATCTCCATGCCGCAGTAGGAGAGGAAGTTGTTGACAATCAGCACGAGGCTGGCGATCCCGGCCCAGGGGGGCAACAGGTGGCTGGCGGTCATCGGTGCTGCCGAGGGGTGGCCCTGCCCGAGGAAGACCAGGCCGAGGATGACCAGCAGCGCGCCCGGTATCAGGGTCCCGATGATCAGGCCGCCGCTGGCGAGGCCGGCGACGCTCTTGGTCCCGCGCGAGGAGACCCAGACACCTGACCAGTAGGCGACCACGATCACGATCGCGGTCCACACTCCGTTGGAGGCCAGGGACGGGTCAAAGACGTATGCCAGGGTGCTTGCCACGTACCCGAGCAGGCTCGGGTAGTAGAAGATCGTCATCGCGAACTGGCACCATACGGCCAGGAAGCCCATCGGCTTGGAAATCCCGGTCGCCACCCAGTTGTAGACCCCGCCTTCCCACCCCGAGGCCAGCTCGGCGGAGACCAGCGAGGTTGGCACCAAGAACACGATCGCCGGGACCACGTACAGGAAGACGCACGCCAGACCGTAGACCGCCATGGTCGGCGCAGGCCGCAGACTAGCCACCGAACTCGTGGTCATCAGCGCCAGAGCTATCCACGAGATCCACGCCACCGCAGGAGCCCGGGTACGCGCCACCTCCTTGACCGCCGGCGGGCTCACTGGCACGTCCCCGGCAGTCATGGCAGCCGCACCCGGTGGGAGCCGCGGCCGGCCCTCATCACCACGCCGGGATGCCCCACAGCAGTCCCGGGCGTCCTTCTGTGTCGCGTCATCGCGATTGCCCCTCCTGACGACGCAGACGAATGCCGGATCAACGTAGTCATGTGACGAGATAGCGGTGATGGCGCTCGCTGAGAATCCCCGGTGGTGGCCAGCGAGGTTCCCCTTTAGTGTCGTCAGAGTAGCTGATCAGTTACTTAAAGTCACGGGTCGTAAGTCGTGGCGGCGCGGTGCCGGCGCTGGCCGCACTCGGGGTGTCCCCGGCCGCAGCCGGGCAGGCCGGGGCCCAGCGGGCGCAGGCGGACCGGATTCCGGCAGCAGCGGCTGGAACACGCCGAGTTCACCACCGGCCGGGCCGGCCGCCAGTATCAGCTCGCCGAGCCGGAGAACCGCCTGGTCGTCCGGCAGCCGGAAGTGGGCAGGGAGGCCGCGCTGGCCGGGCGGCCGCGGCTGGGCGAGGAATACGGCCGCTCACCGCGGGCCGCCCGGACGCCACAGCGGAATCACGAGCAGGCTTGTATCCGGGAATTCCCGCTATTCTGACCCCCAAGCACCGCTGACCTGCTCGTTTATCCAACGTGACTGTTGATACTCCTGCTCCAGTGGATATACAACGACACCATTGATACTCCTGTTCAGGGGGTACACAATACATATGCCAGACGACGAAGGCCGGGCACCGGAGCTAGCACAGCCGGAAGTCAGCCGCTTCCTGGCGGACTTCGCAGAGCTGATGCTCGCCGGGAGCGCGGAGGGCGTCCACCTCGTCCGCGACGCCATCATCGGGGCCGGCTCCTGCTATGGCGTGCAAGCCAGGCTTCTCTTGCTGGCTGACCAGCTACTTCTCGCTGTGACCGAAGACGGGTTTACGACTACCCAGGTCATCAAGGCTGCGCCGGGCCTTTCCCTGGACCGGATCGAAAACGCAAAGGTGCTGGGAAACCGGATCCGGGAGGGGATGCCGCTGGAACAGGCCAGAGAGCAGCTTGAGGGTATCCGGACCGCTCCGCCGCCCTACCCGTGGTGGCTGCGAGTCATCGGGGTCGTGCTGTTCTCGGCGGGCTTCGCGCCCAGCGTGGTGCCGACCGGCAGCGAGGTCATCATCGCGGTCGCGCTCGGCTTGGTCATCGGGACCCTCTTCGTGACTGCAACCGGCCGATACTGGGAACCGCTGCTGCCGTTGGCGGGCTCCTTCGTGATCGGCTGCCTTACCCTCACCGTTTTTTACGGCACGGCGGCCAAGGTTGGGCCAGTCCTGCTGATGATTCCGGCGCTTTTCGTGGTGATCCCCGGCGACTACCTGTCGGCCGCGGTTGGGGAGCTCGCGGTCGGGCGGATCTCGGCCGGTTCGGCCCGGCTGGTCTGGGCCGTCTTCCTGCTCGCACAGCTCATCGTCGGCGTGGAGCTGGCCGCCCAGGTCACCGGGAAGGGCAGGACCTCGCTTTACGCCGGCTCGGCGCCGGGCACCCTGCCCTTCTGGGTAATCGTCCTGGCATGGATCCCGTTCAGCCTGGGGCTGGCGTGGGCCTTCAACGCTAGCGTGCGCAACGTCCCGCTCATTGCCGTGCTGGTGGTAGGCACCTTCCTGGTCTATTCCGGCGTCGCCGCCGTCGGCGGGGACCTGCTTGCCACCCTGCTGGCCGGCGCCGCAGCTGGGGCGGCTTCCGCTCTGCTAGCCCGGTCACCGCGGCGCCCGCCAAGGCTTGAGTTGTCACTAGGCCCGTTCTTCACGCTCACGGTGGGAAGTCTTGGCCTGCGCGGTGTGACCGAACTGATCAGCGGCGACGTCATCACCGGAGCCCACGACCTGGCCGCCTTCGTCCTCATCTTCCCAACCGTGGCGTTTGGCCTGCTGGCAGGCTTCCTGCTCGCCGCGCCTGGGGACTCCTGACCCGGACCGCGATGCCGGCATCAGCGCGCCAGTCAGGAGGCCGGCCCGGCACGCTTGTAATCTCCCGGCGACGGCCGTGAGCTTGATCGCGGCGGACACGCGCCAAGACTGGTTCGGCGTCTCACGCCGTCTCCCCCGTCCCGGCCAGTCTCGTTAGCAAATCCGTGAGCCATTGCGCGCTGCGGCCTGCGGCCTTCTGGGTCTTGTCTCTGCGTACCCGCGCAACCGTGCCCGACCGGTGATTGGGCCACCGTCCGGCCCATCCAACGGGAAGCGGACCATCGATGACGGCCGACGGTCTTGCAGACCATCACCGCTCAGCCCAGCGCACCGTGCTGGGCAGTGCCGGGCTGCCTTCGCGCTCTACGGCCTGCTCGCGTTCCTGCGACCGGAAAGCTGCGACCGGACGAAGGACTAACGTGGGCCGCGACCACGCCAGGCTCGACTCATCCACGGCCGCCTACACTAGGTAGCTGTCGAATCCCGGGGCAACTCCGGGACTGTCGTGGATGATCTAGACATCCCAGGTCCCTGGTCCGGATCTTGGCCATGGCCTTTTCCCAGCTCTGTATGCGATCCCGAACGGAGGTCCGCTACGCGACGAGACGAATTCCCGGGTGCTGTGAGGCAGTTCCGCTGGGTGAGTCGATCAGCTGCCAGCACAACGTCAGTCGCCCGGTCTCATCGCATATCCACGTTCCGCGCAGCCGGGGCGCCGCCACTGGATTGCTGCTCGTGGCATCCGGATCCGCCGCCGTGGCTACCGCCGGTGGCTGTCCGGGAAGATGGGCCCGGGGGCGGCGGTGTCCTACCCACAGCGCGGGTGCGACCCACAGCGACGTGAAGACTGCGGCGAGCGCCGCGCCAGTGATTACGGCGACGGAGCCGCCGAAGAATACTTCGAGTACCAGCAGTAGCCCGCCCACGATGGCAGTAAGCAACCCGGACAGCCCGGCGGCTGCGAACCGGTGCCCGATCCGGACCAGCCCGCGTTTGAACCCGTGCTGGAACAGCAGGCGGTGCGCCATGACCGGTGCGACCAGCAGGGCGCCGGTCAAGGCGCAGGCGGCCAGGGTGGCGATGTAGATGTCGCGTTCCGTGGTGCCCAGCTTGGCGAATCGGTCGGTGAACGCCAGTCCGAGCAAGAACGCGAACAGGACCTGCACACCGGTCTGCGCGACCCGCAGTTCCTGTAGCAGTTCGGCGAAGTTGCGGTCGGCCCGCTTCAGCGGCGGCTCGCTTCGTTGACCGGCGTTCCAGGTGTCGTCGCGCCTCAAGGATGTCATCCGGTGGGCTCGGCGGGCGGACCTGGCCGCCGCTTCGTCTCGGTACATTCCCGGAACCGGCAGCGCAGTGAAGGACGATGAACCAGCCATGAATTGATCGTGACCGCCGGCCGTCGCTGATGTCGATGATTCTGTCGGTGTCCTAACGCTGCGGATGCTGATTCTCACGGCTCGCTGATATCTGTTTTCCGGCGCAATCGGCAGGCGGTCACGAGGCGAGGCGGTAACCCATGCCGAGTCCGGTGAGCAGGTGGCATGGGTGGGCTGGGGGTCGAGCTTGCGCGGCGACAGATGCCCGGCGCGAGGAAGACGGCCGCGCGGGTCTTGCGGGTGTCAGTCATGCAGGCGGCGGCACCAGCCCGGGGCCGAGTCGCAGATAGTGCGATGCATTGCAAGCGACTACACTCTTGGTGTGCGGGAGATCCGGTGGACGGACAAGTCCGAAGACCACATCGCCGCCCACGACATCACGCCGGACGAGGTCGAGCAGCTCATCTATACCCGGCCCCGCCTGGTGCTGAAAGGGACCGAAGGGACGGAGTATGTGTTCGGCACCACCGACGCGGGCCGGTACGTGCTGGTCGTCCTGGCAGAGTCGATCGACGGGCGGGAATACGTGATCACCGCAAGGGACATGACCGACGCCGAGCGCCAGGCCTTCCGGCGGAAGGGGAGGTAGCCAGGATGAGCAAGCACGACGAGATCGCCGATTACGCCCAGCATCACGACTTCGCCGCGGAGATGGAACAGGGCACGTGGGAGGCCGATACCGAGGCCGACCCGATGATCACCACCTCGGTTCGGCTGCCGAAGTCATTGCTGGATTGGGTCCGGCACCGCGCCGCCGCCCAGCATGTGCGCCCGAGCGCGCTGATCCGCCAGTGGATCGAGCAGCGGCGCGACGCCTCCGAGACTGAGGACGCCGGCAACCTTGCCGCACGGGTCGAGCGCCTCGAACGCGCCGTCTTCCATGAGAGCAGAGCATCGTAAGCCCCCGCTAGGACCGGCGCGTGGCAGGGATCTCCCAGATGACTCCGCGGCCGCGTTTTACGCCGGAGACCATCAAGCGGTTCGCCCGGGGCGCCTACGACCCCGGGCGTAGTGGTGCCACCTGTAGTCGATCAGCACGCCGGTGTCGATGAGCGTGGCGCTGGCCAGGGCGCCGGGATGGCGTGCGGCCCACGCCAGCGCCCACGGGCCGCCCTATGAAATTAGTCGTGCTAACCCGGGGTGCGGGGTGCCGCGGCAGATCGCGCTGGAGTGGCTCTGCCTGTTTGCATCGTGGCGCCGCCGGCCCCGGCCGGCGGCCTGATCAGTCAGGTAGATCCTCGGTGGGCGCCGGTGTCTGCCCGGCGGGATTGAGGTGCTCCCCGCCGGCCGGGACCGGGACTGCCGCTGTGCCGGGGGCGTCAGCGTAGCGTTCCAGTACTGCCAGGCCGGCCTTGCCCAGGTCAGCGGTCAGCGGTGTGTTATGGGCATCAGCTGCCGGGTCAAGTCTTTGATCCGTACCTTGTGCTTGCTGGCCGCCTCGGTGAGCCGCCCGCAGGCCCGGACCCGCCGGTCCAGCGCTGCTGCGCCCGGGCCGGGCAGCTCGAGCTTGCCGCTGGCCGGCCCGGATGGGTTGCAGCACTCGGTGAACTGTTGCGTACCCTGCTGCACTTCACGATCGGATCGCTGTCGATCGCCGGCGGGGTGATCTTGCTCGTGCTCGCGGTGTGGATGGTGCTCGGCCCGTCGTCCAGCGACAGCCACCGCACGGCGGGGAAGGACCCGATGCGGCTGGCGCAGTTCCCGCTGGCGGTCCCCTACCTGCTCAACCCGGTGGGCATCGTCGGCCTGATGACGATCTCCGCCGAGGCCGAGTCGCTCGCCATCTTTGCCGTGGAGTTGGGCATCCTCGCGTTCGTGCTGGTGATAGACGTGGTGGTGTTCCGCTGGGCGAACCGGGTGAGCGACAAGCTTGTAACTGCCGGGCGCCGGACAGGATGCCCGGCGGCGGCTGGCGTCCCCGGTACTTGCCCGACGGAGGAAGCCGGCGCGCTGGCCTTGACGGGCGGCACACGTTAGCATCCGCGCTAGTGGGCCCGCGCACGTCACCCGGACCTGGCGGAAGGGGTCCAGCGCAGCGGTGCGACCTTAGCGTGCTGGAGGACGACGTGGTGCACCCTCAGAGGACGGACTGGATCGACGTATCAGTGACGGTCCGGCATGGCATGCCGCACTGGCCGGATAACCCGCCGATCGTGCTGGAGCGGGTGATGGACACCGCGCGCGGTGACGACTGCAACGTCTCCCACCTGGCCATGGGGGTGCACACCGGCACGCACATGGACGGGCCGGTGCACTTCATCCACGGAGCGGGCGGCCTCGATGAGATGCCGCTGACCGCCACCATGGGCGCGGCCCGGGTGATAGAGATAGAACACCCCCGCGAGATCACCGTCAGCGAGCTGCGAAAGCACGGACTGCAGCCCGGCGAGCGCGTGCTGTTCAAAACCTCCAACTCAATCCGGTGCTGGCATAGCGGCAGCTTCGTCGAGGATTTCGTGGGCATCTCCGAGCAGGCCGCCGTGCATCTGGCGGAGGCGGGGGTGCGGACCGTCGGGATCGACTACCTGTCCGTCGGCGGGTACCGCTCGGACGGGGCCGCGATCCACAAGATCCTGCTCGGCGCCGGGATCTGGATCATCGAGGGACTCGACCTGTCACCGGTCACCGGCGGCCGGTATGAGATGATCTGCCTGCCGGTCAAACTGCATGGCAGTGACGGCGCGCCCGCCCGGGCCATCCTCAGGCCGATCGGACTCAGCCAGGCCGTTTCTGCTGAGGCAGCGCCATGAGGGTGCTGATGGTCGGCGGCGGGCCCGCGGGCAACGGCGCGCTTCAGGCGCGCCCGGTCACCAGCTGGGCCGAGATCACCACGGCCGACTTGGAAGGCTTCCTCGCCGGCCGCGCCCGCAACCGCCACCAGGAAACCCACGTCCTGCGCCGCTACTTCGCCTGGGCCCGGCAGCGCAGGTGCGTTACCGGGTCCTGCACGCCGCCGGGAAGCTGGTCCGCGGCGGCCGCCGCCGGCGGCTGAAAATCCCCGCCACCTGGCCATGGGCACCGGCCATCGCCAGCGCCTGGACCCGGGTCACCGCCCTGCTACACGCACCCTGACCAGCACACAACCACCCATACGACACGGAAGGGAATACCCCCGGGCCTGTGGAACCCCGGCCACATGAACTGATCTTCGTCCTGCAGCACTACTGTCACCGTGACGCAGATCATACGGGTGCCGCGCGAGGCACTCTGCGGTGGCGTCAGCCCGGGCCGGCGCGGTTCTGGCGCGCCTGCCCGGGTACCTCCGGCTCCGGATCTGGCTGCGGTTTTGGCCGTCGAGGCCGGTAATGATCACGGGCGGGGGTCTCACGGCAGCTAGCCAAAAAAGGGCGGTGGCGGTGAGGCGCGAGTCCCTAGCCGTGAATATCCGGAGAATTTCACTTCTCCGCGCCGCGTTTACGCCCCGTCGGCGGGTAGCCGGGGCCTTGTGCTCAGCCGGCTCCCGCAGCAGCGGGGGGAACCGAGGAGATGCATGATCACCAAGCAGCAAGCCAGCGACCTGATCGGCGCAACCGCTTATGATCACGGCGGCAACCAGGTTGGTGAGGTGGCGACCGTCTACCTCGACAAGGCCAGCGGCGAACCGGAGTGGCTGACGGTCACCACCGGGCTGCACGGGCGGAGGCAGACGTTTGCGCCGATCGCCCGGGCGCACCTGCGCGGCCCGCGCGAGGTCGAGTTCGACCTCGACAAGGACACCATCACCAGGGCGCCGAACATCGATCCGGACGGCGAGCTGGCCGAGGCGGAGGAGGCCAAGCTCTTCCAGCACTATGGCGTGGCTTACAGCGAGTGGCGCAGCCCAGCCGGCCTTGAAAAGACCGGCGGGCAGGCGGATCGCCCAGCCGGCGAGTGGATGACCCGCTCCGAGGAGCAGATCCGGGTGGGCACCGCCACAGAGCAAACCGGCCGGGTCCGGCTCCGCAAGTACGTGGTAACCGAGAACGTTCACCAGACCGTGCCGGTCAGTCACGAAGAGGTCCGGGTCGAGCGCGAGCCGATCACCGAGGCGAACCGCGACGCGGCCATGTCCGGGCCGGAGATCTCCGAGGACGAGCACGAGGTCACCCTCCACGAAGAAAGGCTCGTCGTCGCCAAGGAAACCGTGCCAGTGGAGCAGGTACGCCTGGCCAAGGAACGTGTTACCGGGGAAGAGACAGTCTCCGGCGAAATCCGCAAGGAACGCATCGAGACAGAAGGCGACACCGACACCCTTCGGTGAGACCCGCCAACGAGGAAACCTGATGATCGTCCGCGGTGGCCTGCTCCGCGATGGGAGCGGGCCACCTGGGCTCAAGCGCGCGGCCCCGCGACAGCTGCCGAAGGCCTAAGGGGTGTGGATTTCACCCATGGCCAAGCCCGCCATCCGGCGATCTCAGACCGGGCGCAGCGGCATCGGACCTGCTGCAATGCAGCGGGCTGGGAGTTGGCTGTCCCGGCGGTGACGCCGGGCTCGCCTAACGCCTGACGGGGCCGGGCAAACACCGCGATCAACGAGCACAGAAAGCAGACTGTTATGGACTTTTTCTTCATCCCTCGCCGCGTGGCCAGGCTTCAGTACATGACCGCGCGGCTGCCCTTTACCGTCCTGGACAAGTACGTCGTGGCCCGCTACCCGGACGAGCGGGCGCTTCCTCGCCTGGGCTTGGGGTTGTTCCTCGAATCGATGGACGGATTCGCCGGATGGCTCCTGGCCGACGACCACATCTCCCGGCGGGGCCATGCTGTGATGCGGCGACCGGAGTCCCCGGCGACGGCCAGCGAGCCTGAAACGATGGTGCAGCCGCGCTGGGCACAGCACGAAGAGGACCGGGCAAGCGCCGCCGCCAGCCAGCAGCGGCCGGACGCGGCTGACCACCGCAGGCTGGTTAGGTACCGCCCCTGAGGAGCCGGCCGCCCCGGCCTGCTCGCGTAGGGCGACCTGCCACGGCAACGGAATCCCCGTACACGCCTGGCTGCATACACGCGCCCCGCTGGGACCCCCGGCGAGGCCTGTCCCCGGCGGGAGAAAGGGGGCGCGCCGCTCCATCGGGGGACTGCCATTCCGGCGAGGGCGATCACTTCAGCACAGGCGTCATCGGCGGACCCGAATCAGAAAGGACCAGGCGTACATGAGCGAGGCAATCGAGACGTGGCCCGGCCGCCCGTATCCGCTGGGAGCGGTCTATGACGGCGCAGGGACCAACTTCTCCCTGTTTTCCACGGTCGCCGAGCGGGTCGAGCTGTGCCTGTTCGGCGATGACGGTGCCGAGCACCGGGTGCCGCTGGAGGAGATCGACGCGTCGTGCTGGCATGCCTACCTGCCGTCGGTGACGCCCGGGCAGCGGTACGGCTACCGGGTGCACGGGCCGTGGGCACCGGAGCGGGGCCAGCGGTGCAACCCGGCCAAGCTGCTGCTCGACCCGTATGCGAAGGCCATCGAGGGCCAGGTCGGCTGGGACCAGGCCTGCTTCCCCTACACCTTCGGCGAGGAGACCTCCCGCAACGACGAGGACAGCGCCGCCCATATGCCCAAGTCAGTGGTCCACAACCCGTACTTCGACTGGGGCGGCAACGGGCACCCGGATATCCCGCTGAACGAGTCGGTCATCTACGAGGTCCACGTCAAGGGCTTCACCGCCCGGCACCCCTTAATCCCCGAGGCGCAGCGGGGCACCTACGCCGGCCTGGCTCACCCGGCCGCCCTTGACTACCTCACCGGGCTCGGGGTCACCGCGGTGGAACTGCTGCCCGTCCATCAGTTCGTGCACGACGGCCACCTGGCCGGGCGCGGGCTGCGGAACTACTGGGGCTACAACTCGATCGGCTTCCTCGCCCCGCACAACGAATACGCCGCCACCGGCCAGCGGGGCGAGCAGGTCACCGAGTTCAAGGCGATGGTCCGGGCACTGCACGAGGCCGGGATCGAGGTGATCCTCGATGTCGTCTACAACCACACCGCCGAGGGCAACCACCTGGGCCCGGTGCTGTCGATGAAGGGCATCGACAACCCCGCCTACTATAGGCTCGTCCCGGATAACCCCCGCTTCTACTACGACACCACCGGAACCGGGAACAGCCTCAACGTCGGGAACCCGCACACCCTGCAGCTGATCATGGACTCGCTGCGCTACTGGGTGACCGAGATGCACGTCGACGGCTTCCGGTTCGACCTGGCCGCCACCCTGGCGCGCCAGTTCCACGAGGTGGACCGGCTGTCGGTGTTTTTCGACCTGATCCAGCAGGACCCCGTGGTGTCCCAGGTCAAGCTGATCGCCGAGCCGTGGGACCTCGGCGAGGGCGGCTACCAGGTGGGCAACTTCCCGGCCCTGTGGTCGGAATGGAATGGCCGCTACCGCGACACGGTGCGGGACTACTGGCGCGGCGAGCCCGCCACGCTCGGCGAGTTCGCTTCCCGGCTTACCGGCAGCTCCGATCTGTACCAGGGAGACGCCCGCCATCCCAAGGCAAGCGTCAACTTCGTCACTGCCCATGACGGCTTCACCCTGCGCGACCTGGTCTCCTACAACAACAAGCACAACCAGGCCAACGGGGAAGACGGCACCGACGGTGAAAGCGGCAACCGCTCCTGGAACTGCGGCGCCGAAGGCGGCACCAACGACGAGGCCGTCGCTGCGCTGCGGCGCCGGCAGCAGCGCAACTTCCTCACCACCTTGCTGCTGTCACAAGGGGCCACGATGCTTCTCGGCGGCGACGAAATCGGCCGCACCCAGGGCGGCAACAACAACGCCTACTGCCAGGACAACGAGATCTCCTGGCACGACTGGGAACACGCCGACCAGGATCTGCTCGACTTCACCCGCCACCTCATCACCGTGCGGCGGGAGCATCCGGTACTGCGGCGGCGGCGTTATCTTCGGGGCCACCCCGTCCACGGCAGCGCCGAAATCGGCTGGTGCAAGCCCGACGGAGCCGAGATGAGCGACGACAACTGGGACGACGGGTTCGCCCGCTCCGTCGGCCTGTTCCACAACGGCCAGGCGATCGCCGACCGTGACCGCCGCGGCCAGCCGGTCACCGACGATTCCCTGCTGCTGCTGTTCAACGCCCACCACGAGCCGATCAGCTGGACGCTGCCCAAGCAATGGGGACAATACTGGGAACCGGTCCTCGACACCTCCGGCACCCACCCCGAGGGGAAACCCCGCAAAGCCGGGGCGGCGCTTCCCGTCGCCGCCCGCTCCATCGTCATGCTCCGGGTCCGCGACAAGCCAGCCTGAGAGCGTGCCCGGCGCCGTTGCCGCCGGGGATCTGCCCCCGAAGATGCGGCACCGCTTGGCCTCATCCGAATTGGCCCGCCCCGGCGTGTGTGAGGGTCCGGCCGGCGGGCAGCGGCTGTGGAGCAGCGAAAACACGGCGGACAGGCCCGGCAGGGCCGGAGGAGGGACAGTGACCACACCACTGGCTCAGGAGCGGTACACGGCGGAGGAGATGCGGGAGCTCGGCCAGCAGCTGCGGGTGGATTCGGTGCGGGCCAGCGCGGCTGCGAACTCGGGGCATCCGACGTCGTCGATGTCGGCGGCGGACCTGATCGCCGTGCTGCTGATGGGTCATCTGCGTTGTAACGTCAGTGATCCCTACGCCGACGGCAACGATCACCTGATCTTTTCCAAGGGGCATGCGTCGCCGCTGCTGTATGCGGCGCTGAAGGCGGCCGGCGCGATCGGCGATGAGGAACTGCTGACTTACCGGAGCCTGGGCAGCCGCCTGGAAGGCCATCCGACCCCGCGTGTCCCGTGGGTGGATGTGGCCACCGGGTCGCTGGGCCAGGGCCTGCCCGTCGGCGTGGGGCTCGCGCTGGCCGCCCGGGACCTGGACCGGCTGCCGTACCGGACCTGGGTGCTGTGCGGCGACAGCGAACTGGCCGAGGGGTCGATGTGGGAGGCGTTCGAGCACGCCGGATGGCTCGGCCTAGACAACATCACTGCGATTTTGGACATCAACCGGCTCGGGCAGCGCGGGCCGACCCGGCACGGGTGGGACACCGCGGCCTACGCGCGCCGGCTGGAGGCGTTCGGCTGGCACGCCATCGAGATCGACGGGCACGACGTCACCGAGATCGACCGCGCCTACACCGAGGCCGGGTCGGTGCAGGGCCGGCCGGCCGCGGTCATCGCGCGGACCCGGAAGGGCCGCGGTGTGGCCGCGGTCGAGGACGCCGAAGGCGCGCACGGCAAGCCGCTGCCGGATGCGGATCAGGCCGTCAGCGAGCTCGGCGGCCCCCGGTCCATCCGCGTCGGCCTGGCCTCCCCGCGGGCCGGTCAGCGCGCGGCCAGGCCCGCGGGCGGGCCGCTGCGGCTGCCGGCCTACGACGTGGGCGGCGAGGAAGCGACGCGGACGGCCTTCGGGGAGGCGCTGGCCGCCGTCGGCGGCGCGCGCTCCAGCGTCGTCGTGCTGGACGGTGAGGTGAGCGACTCCACCAGGACGGACGCGTTCGCCAGCGCGCACCCCGAGCGGTTCTTCGAATGCTTCATCGCCGAGCAGCAGATGGTGGCCGCCGCCGTCGGCATGCAGGTACGCGGGTGGATTCCGTATGCCGCCACCTTCGGGGCGTTCCTCACCCGGGCCTGCGACTTCATCCGGATGGCCGCGGTCAGCCGGGCCAGTATCCGGCTGGCCGGTTCGCACGCCGGCGTGTCGATCGGTGCGGACGGCCCGTCCCAGATGGCGCTGGAAGACCTCGCCGCGTTGCGCGCCGTGCACGACAGCACCGTGCTGTATCCCTGCGACGCCAACCAGGCGGCCCGCCTGACGGCGGCGATGGCGGACCTGCCCGGCATTTCCTACCTGCGCACCACCCGCGGCAAGACCCCGGTTATCTACCGTAGCGACCAGCACTTCCCGGTCGGCGGCAGCTACGTGCTGCGCTCCTCGCCCAGTGACCAGGTCACCATCGTGGCCGCGGGCATCACCGTGCACGAGGCGCTCACCGCCGCGGACACGCTCGCTGACCAGGGTATCGCCGCCCGCGTCATCGACGCGTATTCGGTCAAGCCCATCGACGCCGCCGCGCTGCGGCACGCCGCCCGCGAAACAGGCCGCCTTGTCACGGCCGAGGACCACTGGGCCGAGGGCGGTCTCGGCGACGCCGTCCTCGACGCGCTCGCCGCGGACGGCCTGCCGCTGCCCCCGGTCACCAAGCTGGCCGTCCGCTCGATGCCCGCATCCGCCAAACCAGCCGAACAGCTCGCCGCCGCCGGCATCGACGCCGCGGCGATCTGCGACGCCGCCGCCCGCCTCGTCCACGGCGGCGGGCACCCCGAGCCTTAAGGTGGCGCTATCGCCGCGGCGGGCCACTTCCCGCCCGTGGCTCCCCGCCGCCCTGGCCCGCCCTGCGCCGCCGCTGGTCAGCGACGAGCTGGGCGGCGCAGGTGCCAGCCAGGCCCCAACCCCGGCGGCAGGCAAACCGTAGCCCTAGCGGATCGTGACCGCGAGCGCCGCGCCGATCCCGGTCAGGCCGATGACGATCCAGGTGACGTAGTCGTTGACGACCCCGCTCTGGAACCGCCGCACCGGCCCGGCAAGGATCATGTCCGGCTCGATGCCATGGCGCAGCAACGGGATCCGCCGCCAGTACAGCGCCAGCCCGGCCACGATCAGCGCGCCCACGGTGGAGTCGGCCCCGCTGAGCAGGGCGGCCACGGTGACGCCGGTGCCCTCGGCCGGATACGGCGCGGCCGGGGAGGCCACCGGCCGGTGGAACAGCACCGCGGCGCTGTAGGCGGCCTGGTCCTGGAAACGCACGGCGGCTGCCTCCACCACCGGCCCCAGACGCGGCAACAGCCCCACGGCCAGCGCCATGGCCACCAGCACGGCAGGCGGCATGATCATGGTCAGCGGCGTGCGCTGGCGGCCGGTTTCCGTCTCGCTTTTCTCCTCCGAGGCCTCGCGGGCCATGTCCGGGTCTTCCGGTGGCGGGTCGCCGAGGCCGTAGAACACACCGCCAGCCACCCGCAGCACAGCCCCCCCGACCAGCACCGAGCAGGCGATGAGCACGGCCGTGGCCCAGGCCCCGCCGCGGGCGGCGCCGGTGTCACCGATCCAGCCCTTGCCGAGGTAGGTGGCAAACGGCGGCAGGTCGGCCAGGCCCAGCGCGGCCGCGGTGAACACCGCGCCGGTGACCGGCAGGCGGCGGCCCCGGCCGTGCAGCCAGGTCTCGTTGACCGAGCCGAGCCGGTGCAGCACGATCCCGGTGCACAGGAACAGGGCGGCCTTGACCAGCCCGTGCCCGAGCACGTAAGCGGCGGCCCCGGCCAGCCCGAGCGGGGTCAGCCAGGACAGGCCCACCAGGAACATGCCGGCGTGGCTGATCGTGGAGAAGGCCAGCAGCCGCTTGATGTGCCGTTCCCGGAAGCAGAACAGCGCCCCGGTCACCGCGGTTACCATTCCGAGCACCAGGAACAGACGCGAGATCACGGCGCGGTGGCCCAGGCCGGCGCCGAACATCGACCAGTAGACCCGGGCGATGCCATACAGCCCAAGCTCCACCATGACGCCGGAAAAAAGCACGCAGACCGGGGTGGGCGCGACCGCGTGCGCGTCCGGCAGCCAGAAGTGGAACGGCACCATCGCGCTCTTGATCAGCAGGCCCGCCAGGACGAGCACGAAGGCCACCACGACCAGGCCGTCCGGCCGGTGACCGGCGATGTCGCGGCCGATCTGGGCCATGTTCAGCGCCCCGGTGCGGCCGTAGATCAGGCCGATGCCGGACAGCGAGAGGTAGGCGCCGATGCTGTTGGTGATGGCGAAGTTGAGCGCGCCCTGGACCGGGCCGCGCTCTTCGGGCCGGTAGGCGGTCAGCGCGTAGGCCGACACGCCCATCAGCTCGAACCAGACGAACAGGTCAAAGATGTCCCCGGTCAAGCAGAACCCGGCCATGCCCGCCAGGAACGTCAGCATGAGCGCGTGGTAGTAGGTCGCGACCCGGCGGAAGTAGCGCCAGGAGAAGACCATCGAGGCGGTCACCAGCAGCGCGGCCAGGCTGGCCAGCCCGGCGCTGAGCGGGTCCACCGCGAACGCGACGCCGATGGCCACGCCGCGGGCCGGCCGGAACCCGGCGAACCAGTACACCTGCTCGCCGCCCACCGTCCGCGTCATGATCACCACCAGCAGGGCGGTGACGCAGCCGGCCGCGGCGATGGCGATGCTGTCCAGAGCCCGCCGATGCGCCCGGAACAGCGGGGTGAGCGCCGAAACCCCGGCGGCCGTGATGAGCGGGATGACCACGGCCAGGGCCAGCAGCGGATCCACGGCCCGCTTCAGCCTCTGAGCTCGGCGAGCTCTTGCGGGTCCAGGGTGCCGAACCGCTTATGCGCCTGGATGGCGAAGGCGAGCAGCAGCGCGGTCACCGCCGCCTCCACCACCACGTCGGTCAGCGCCAGCGCCTGCACCACCGGGTCCACCGCCGGGGTGTGCGCCGGAACGTCGTAGAAGTACGGCGCGACCGCGCCGGTGACGTAGCCCACCCCGAGCAGCAGCACGTAGGTGGAGGACTGGACGACGATCAGGCAGACGATCTGATGGATCAGGTGCCGGCTGGTGACCACACCGTACAAGCCGGCACCCAGGATCCACGCCACGGCGGCGAACGGGACGATGTGCACTACCTGCTCCCCTGCCGGATCAGCAGCGTCTGCTCCAGCAGCTCGCCGACGATCAGGACGAACGCGGCGGCCACCTCCACCCCGACGAAAAAGCTGATCAGCGCGATGGTCCCGGAGGAATCGACCGCGCCGGGGGTGCGCCCGAGCGGCAGCACGTTGCTCAGGTACGGCAGCCCGAGCGCGACCGCGCTGACCCCGATGCACGCGAAGCCGCCGGCGCCGGCCGCCTCCACCGCGTCGGTGATGTCCACCGGGCTGACCCGCTCGAAGACCAGGAACTGGCCGGCCAGGTAGATCAGGATGAACGCGGTGGCCAGCACCACCCCGCCCTGGAACCCGCCGGACGGGCTGGTCTGCGCGTGCGAAGCCAGGTACCAGCCGATGACCACCGTGGGCCCGGTGAAGATCAGCGCCACCATCCGCACAGCCTCGCTGGTCGGCGGGGCGTCCCGGTCCAGCGCCTCGTCCACCGCGGACCGTTCCCGTTCCCCGCGCAGGTGCCGCAGCACCGTGGCGACCCCGGTCGCCGCGACGAACAGGATGAACTCCTCGCCCACCGTGTCGAACCCGCGGTATTCGAAGTTGACGGCCGACACCACGCCGGTGGCCTTGGTCTGCGCCACCGCGACCCGGTTGATGATCGTCCCGTACGGGCCGGGGTAATGGCCGAAGCCGGGCAGGCCCGCCAGCCCCCACAGGTAGAAGGCCACCAGGCCCGCCCCGGCGATCAGGAAGGCCCTCCGGCGGGCGGCCGGGGTCATTCTTCCTTCTTCCGGACCTTGGCCAGCCCGAGCAGCAGCAGGATGGGCAGCACCACCGCGCCCACGGTCAGCTCGGACAACGTGACGTCGGGCGCCTGGAACACCATGAACAGGATGGCCAGCAGCAGCCCATAGCCGCTGAGCACGATGACCTGGCGGACCGGCTGGCGGGCCGCCACCACCGCCGTCGCGCCCGCGGCCACCAGCACCAGCACGGCGACCTGCAACACGTCCATCAGCGGCGGGGTTACCGGCCGCGGCGCGCTGGCCGCGAGGATGCCGGTCACGGGTTGTCCTGCGGGTTATCCACGGGACGCCGGCCGGGCGGGGGGCCGCGCCAGTCACCCTCGGCGCGGACCCGCGCCGCGCGGATGGTGGCGTGGGTCAGGAACGGCCCGGCGATCACCACGAACGCCACGGCCAGCAGCGTCTGGCCGGTGTTCTCGTCGAGGCCTTCCCGAATGAACACGGCCAGCGCGACCAGCATGGGGGCCACCAGCGCGGCCGGCGTCACGAAGTGCAGCTTCCGGTACACCCCGCGCATGACCAGGACGCCGAGCGCCGAGCCGCCGGCGACCGCCGCGGCCAGGCCGAGGAACACATCGGCGAGCACGTCCCGGATCACAGCCAGCGCTCCAGTGCCCGGGCGAAGACCAGCCCGCTGCCGAACAGCAGCACGGCCAGCAGGACCGGCAGCTCGAACTCGGCGGGCCGCGCGAAACCCTGCGCCAGCAGGATCAGCACCATCACCGCGATCGAGCTGACCACCTCGTAGGCGACCAGCGCCTCCATGACCGTGCCGCAGCACATCACGACGCCGCACGGGACCACCCCGGCGAGCATGGCCACCGCCGCCACGGCAAAGCCGGTCACCAGGCGTCCCTCCCCGCCACGAGCTGGTGCACAACCATGACGTCCCGGTCTTGGTCCA
>Ga0335078_10000620_pt1 | contig 54586 bp, 49 predicted proteins | sample Lox_Sample_32_FD_206711 | JGI IMG/M metagenome (GOLD analysis project Ga0335078, IMG submission 206711) | Soil microbial communities from Loxahatchee National Wildlife Refuge, Florida, United States - Lox_Sample_3.2 | ecosystem: Environmental > Terrestrial > Soil > Wetlands | place: USA... | reverse complement strand
GCCGCCCTGCTCATCGTCGGCGGCGGCAAGCACGCGGCGTCCGTTCGCGAGCTGTCCAGGCGCCTGGGGCTGGCCACCTGGCCGCCCGAGGACGGCACCGTCGCCGGCCCGGACGCCGGCCCGGACGCCGGCCCGGACGCCGGCCCGGACGCCGGCCCGGACGCCGGCCCGGACGCGGCGCGGGAAACGGCGGAAACGGCGGGTCCCCGTCCTTCGGTTTACTTCACCGGCCCGGTCCCGCAAGGGGAACTTCTCGCCCACTACGCGGCGGGCGACGTCTTCGCGATGCCGTGCCGCACCAGGCGGGCCGGCCTGGACGTGGAAGGCCTCGGCATCGTCTACCTGGAGGCGTCCGCGGCCGGCCTGCCGGTGGTCGGCGGCGACTCGGGCGGCGCACCGGACGCGATCCGCGAGGGCGAGACCGGCTACGTGGTCGGCGGCCGCGACGTCAGCGCCCTGGCCGATCGGCTGACCGCGCTGCTGCTCGACCCGGCGCACGCGAGGGCGATGGGGGAGAAGGGCCGCGCCTGGGTCGAGCGCGACTGGAACTGGGACCTCGTCGCCTCCCGGCTGCGCGCCCTCATCGACGGGTAACCGGACGCGCAAGTCGCGCGCCAGCAGTTGGCCGCGCCAGGAGTTGGCCGCGCCAGGACTCAGGAGTAAAGCGCCTCGATGTCGGCGGCGAACTCCTTGGCGAGCACCGCGCGCTTGATGCCGAGCTTGGCGGACAGGTGCCCCTGCTCCTGGGTGAAGTCACGGTCGAGTACCCGGAACTTCCTGATCGACTCCGCCCGGGACACCGCCTTGTTAGCGTCGTCCACGGCCGCCTGGACCCCGGCGTTCAGGTCCGGGTCGTCGCGCAGGTCCGCCACCGTGGCGTCGGCGGGCTTGCCGTGCCTGGCCTTCCACGGCCCGAACGCCTCGGGGTCGATGGTCACGAGCACCCCGACGAACGGCCGCCCGTCGCCGACCACCATGCACTGCGAGATCAGCGCGTGCATCCGCATCCGGTCCTCGAGCACCGCGGGCGCGACGTTCTTGCCGGCCGCGGTGACGATGATCTCCTTCTTCCTGCCGGTGATGGTAAGGAAGCCCTCGTCGTCGAGTTCGCCGAGGTCGCCGGTCGCGTACCAGCCGTCGGCGGTGAACGCGTCCTTGGTCGCCGTCTCGTCGCGCCAGTAGGCGGGGAAGACGGACGCGCCGCGGGTCAGCACCTCACCGTCGTCGGCGATCCGCACGGCGACGCCGGGGATCGGCTGGCCCACGGAGCCGATCTTCTGCCGTTCCGGCCGGTTCACCGATACCGGCGCGGTCGTCTCTGTCAGCCCGTACCCCTCGAGGATGGAGACGCCGACGCCGCGGAAGAAGTGCCCGAGCCGCGGCGCGAGCGCCGCGCCGCCGGAGATCGCCCACTCGGCCCGGCCGCCGAGGGCGGCGCGGAGCTTGCCGTAGACCAGCCGGTCGAACAGGGCGTGCTCGGCCCGCAGCCGCAGGGGTGGCCGTCCCGAGTCGAGTGCGTGACTGTAAAGCACGGCGGCCTGCGTGGCCCGGGCGAAGATCCTGCCCTTGCCCTCGGCCAGTGCCTTGGCCTCCGCGCCGTTGTAAACCTTCTCGAACACGCGCGGCACGGCGAGCACGAACGTCGGCTTGAACGACGCGAGCTCGGGCAGCAGGCTCGCCATGTCCGCGCAGTGCCCGAGCACGATGCCTGCCTCAAGGGCGCCGACCTCGATGACCCGGGCGAAGACGTGCGCCAGCGGCAGGAACAGCAGGGTGGACGCCGCATCGGCGGTGTAGATCGCCGACAGCGGCCCCAGGAAGGTGTTCCTGACGGCCGCGAGCAGGTTCCCGTGGGTGAGCTCGCATCCCTTGGGCCGCCCGGTGGTCCCCGAGGTGTAGATGATCGTGGCGATGTCCGCCGCGCCGCGCGACCCGCCGCGCTCGGCCACCGTCTCCGCGCCCACCCCGGCTCCGGCCGCGGTCAGCGCGGGCAGGTCGGACTCGAGCAGCCACAGGTGCTCGAGGGCTGGCAGCCGGTCACGTGTCCCGCCGATCAGCCCGGCAAACCCGTCGTTTTCCGCAATGACGGCCCGGGCCTCGGAGTTGGCCAGGATCCACTCCGCCTGCTCGGCCGAGGAGGTCTCATAGATCGGCACCACGATCGCGCCCGCGCTCCACAGCGCGTAGTCGATCAGCGTCCACTCGTACCTGGTGTGCGACATGAGCGCGATGCGGTCGCCTGCCTGCACGCCGGCCGCGATGAACCCCTTGGCGAGCGCGTGCACCTCGTGCCTGAACTGGCTGGCGGTGACGTCCTCCCAGGTGCCGTCCGCCGCCTTGCGGCGCAGCATGACGGCGCTCGGCTGCTCCGCCGCGCGGCGCGTCACGACATCCGCCGCACATCCGGTCGCGGGGATCTCCGCCAGGGCGGGAATGCTGTACTCGCGCAAGTACCTCTCCGTTTCTTCGCGAACCCGGTGTTCATCCAGCCTTCTCCTGGAAGGTCGGGCGGGCCAGGACCGCCGCCGGATGAGGAGAGTTCGTCGACCCGAGTCTATGTTTTATCCCATGAGGGTCCACGTGGTAAGTGACGTGCACGGAACCGCCGACGCGCTCGCGGCGGCGGGCGACGGCGCGGACATGCTGATCTGCCTCGGCGACATGCTCCTTTTCCTCGACTACGCGGACTACAGCCAGGGTATATTTGCAGATATCTATGGATCGGAGCATGCCAGGGAGTACATCGGGCTGCGCACCGCGCAGCGGTTCGACGAGGCAAGGCAGCTCACCGCCGGGATCGCGTCACGCCTGGCCGCAGAGCGCGGCACCGACCTGCGCTCCCTCACCGAGGAGGCGATCAGGAAGCAGTACGCCGCCCTGTTCGGCGCGCTCGCCGAGCCCGCCTACCTCACCTACGGCAACGTGGACGTGCCGCGGCTGTGGGACTCCTACCGCAAGCCAGGGCATCACGTGCTCGACGGCGGGCGCGCGGTGGTCGGCGGAGTCACGTTCGGATTCGTCGGCGCCGGGCTGATATCCCCGTACCGCACGCCGAACGAGGTGCCGCTGCCTGAGTACGCCGCCAAGCTCGACGCGATCGGGGCGGTGGACGTGATATGCACGCACATACCGCCCGCCGTCCCCGAGCTGCTCTACGACGTGAAGGCGCGCCGCATGGAGACCGGGTCTGCCGCGCTGCTCGACGTGATACGTCAAACCCAGCCCAGGTACGCTCTCTTCGGCCACGTGCACAACCCGCTGGTGCGCCGGATACGCATCGGCCGCACCGAGTGCGTCAACGTCGGGCACTTCCGTGCTACCCGCGCACCGTACGTGGTGGAGCTTTAGTGCCGCGGTAGAGCTAGTCTGCCTTTATGAGCACTGATCCGGGCAGCGATCCCATTGGTGATTTCCAGCGGTGGCTGATGAGGACGGGCGCCAAGAGCATCGGCAGGGACGTGGCGTCCCGGGTGAAGTCCACGCTCGGCGGCGGGGGCGGCGCCAGGCAGGGTGACATCTGGGAGACCGCGACCACAGAAGAGCCAACCGACGAGCCGCCGGAGTGCCAGTGGTGCCCCATTTGCCGTGCGGCTCGCAGGTACCGTGACTCGGGCGGGTCAACCGCCAACCTTGGCGGCCAGTTCGCCGGCGTGGGTGACACCCTGGCCGGGCTGACCAGGGACGCGTTCGGCCTTTTCGATGCGGCGATGCGGGCCTCGCAGCGGCCCGCGGACGTACCGCGCAGCACGGGAAGCAGCACGGGAAGCAGCACGGGGGGCAGGCCCGCGGATAAGCCGGTGGATAAACCTGCCGGGCCGCCGGATGACCGTCCAGCGGGTCAGCCGGGTGCCGGGACCTCAGACCACGGCGCCGTCGTCGTCGGACCCGGAATCGGGTGGCCGACCGTTGTCCATGCGGAGCACCAGGATGACGAAGCCGCCGACGAACGCGGCGACCGCGAGGAAGGCGGCGAGCCCGGAGATGGTGGCGCCGACGGCGGTGCTGATGAGCAGGTAGAGCGGACCGCCGAATAGCGCGACCCAGGCTCCCTTGGTCACCGGGTCGAGCCTGGGCAGCGGTGGCGGCGCCGGCGGGACGTAATGGTCATCGGCGGTATCGTCGGCCCGCGGTACGTCCCGCGGGCCGGTACCTGCGCCGGGCGGCGGCCACGGCTGGTCCTGCGCCGCGTCGCCGTGCGCGGGCTGGCCGGGCATCGCGGGCGTGCCGCCGAGCACCGGCAGCCCGGGCAGCCCGGTCGGGTTGGTAGGCGGCTCCCTTGGCAGCGCCTCAGGCACGCTGGGCGGCATGGCCGGCGGGGTGACGTGCACCGGGCCGGCCAGGTCTTCCCTGTCCGGCCATGGCGCCTCCTCGGCGGCGGGCGCGGGCGCGTCAAACCGGGCGACCAGGTCCAGCCAGACGGCCTCCTCGCCGTCTCCGCCCGTCGCGTTCCCGCCGCCGGTCCCGCCCGGCACATCCCCCTCAGCCAATGTCGTTATCCTCCGGGGCACACGCCGCCATCGTGCCGGGATCACCCCGACGGGACCGATGCTGCGTGGGTCGCGGAATGCTCACCTTTGAAGTCTTACCCGTTTTGGCGCTCGATGCTGTGCTTCTGGACGAATGCCAGAGTGCCATCGAAGATCTCGGGGGCGTCGTTGTCAAGCGTCGCGACGTGATAGCTGTCGGCGAGCGGGCGAACCTCCGCGGAAGGCAGCGCGGCGGTCAGCACCCTCATGCTGGCCGGCCCCACCACGTGGTCTTCCGTTGAGCGGTAGACAAGCACCGGCTGGGTCACCGACGCGAGTTCCGCCACCGTTGCCTTCCACATAGCGGGCAGCGTCGCGACGCACGCGACGGGGGTCCGCTTCGCCGCGCCCTCCTCCGTGTCCGGCTTCTTGATATCACCGCCGAGCGACGGGACCGACCTGATCACGTACTTGAGCACCGGCGTGAACGGGATCAGCGGGTTGTCGCCCGCCAGCGACGGGTTCACAAGCACGAGACCGCTTACCCGGTCCCCCTGCGTCTGCGCCAGCCGGAGCGACAGGCAGCCGCCCATCGAGATCCCGGCGACGAACACCTGGTCACAGCGGCCGGAGAGCTCCGTGAACGCTTGCTCGGCGGCCGCGTACCAGTCCGTCCAGCCGGTCTTGGCGAGCTCTTGCCAGCTGCCGCCGTGCCCGGGGAGCAGCGGCGCACGCACGGTCAGCCCCGCCGCGGCGAGATGCTCGGCCCATGGCCGGACGGTGCGCGGCGAGCCGGTGAAGCCGTGCAGCACGAGCACACCGACCGGGCCTACGTCCGCGGCGAACGGCGCCGTGCCGGCCGGGCCCTGCTCAGGTGTTATTGACGACACCCTTGCATCGTCCCATAGATTTCACGGGACGTGGGACGATGTATCCGTGTTCTACTGGGTAACGAAATACACGCTTGGCGTGTCGCTCTGGCTGGTGTTCCGGCCGTGGTCGCGCGGGCGGCGGAACATGCCGCGCCGCGGGCCGGTCATCTTGGCGAGCAACCACCTGTCGTTCGCCGACCACTTCTTCGGGCCGCTGCCGCTGCCGCGCAAGGTGGTGTTCCTCGCCAAGTCCGAGTACTTCACGGGCAAGGGCATCAAGGGCCTGGTGAGCCGGGCGTTCTTCGGCGGCGTCGGGCAGATACCGATCGACAGGACGGGCGGCGAGGCCAGCGAGCGCGCGCTGCGCTCGGGGCTGCGCGTGCTGGCGGAGGGCAAGGTACTCGGCATCTACCCCGAGGGCACCCGCTCGCCCGACGGGCGGCTGTACCGTGGCCGCACCGGGGTGGCCCGGCTGGCGCTCGAGTCCCGCGCGCCCGTCGTGCCGTGCGCGATGATGCACACCTTCGAGTTCCTGCCGTCCGGCTCGCACAGCCCCAAGTTCGGCATCAGGCCCGGGGTGATCTTCGGCAAGCCGATGGAGTTCTCCAGGTACTACGGCAAGGAGACGGACCGCGAGGCGCTGCGCGCGGTCACCGACGAGATCATCGCCGAGATCGCGAAGCTGTCCGGCCAGGAATACGTCAACGTCTACGCACAGCAGGCGAAAGAGCGGCTGCAGGCGGGGGAGTCGCTGCCGGCGGGGGAAACCGGTGCCGGCAGCGAAGAGCCGCCAGCCACGGATCTATCTATGTTATCGATTGCATCGCGGGCGTTCCGCGGGGCCGCATCGCAAGGGTCTTCCCGGCCGCTAGGCTTTGCTCATGCGAGTGGGAGTTCTTACCGGGGGCGGCGACTGCCCGGGGCTGAACGCGGTGATCCGCGCGGTGGTACGGCGGGGAGTTCAAGAGTACGGGCTGGAGTTCGTCGGGTTCCGTGACGGCTGGCGGGGACCGCTCGAAGCCGACACGATGCCGCTTGATGTCAACGCGGTGCGCGGCATCCTGCCCCGCGGCGGCACGATACTCGGCTCGTCGCGGACGAACCCGTTCAAGGAAACGGGACCGGGCCGCACGGGCGTCGAGCGGATCAAGGACAACATGACGGGCCTTGGCGTGGACGCCCTCGTTGTGATCGGCGGCGAGGACACCCTCGGGGTGGCGGCCCGGCTGAACAGCGAGGGCATTCCCGTCGTCGGCGTGCCCAAGACCATCGACAACGACCTCGGGGCGACCGACTACACGTTCGGCTTCGACACCGCGGTGAACATCGCGACCGACGCGATCGACCGGCTGCACACCACGGCGGAAAGCCATCACCGGGCGCTGATCGTCGAGGTCATGGGCCGTCACGCGGGATGGATCGCGCTGCACGCCGGCCTGGCGGGCGGCGCGAACGTGATCCTCATCCCCGAGCGCCCGTTCGACATCGACAAGGTGATCGCGTACGTTGAGCACCGCTTCCAGACCAGGTACGCGCCGATCGTGGTGGTCGCCGAGGGCGCGCACCCGCAGCACGAGGAGCTGTCGCTGCAGTCCGGCAAGCTCGACGCGTTCGGCCACGTACGGCTCGGCGGCGTGGGCCAGTACCTCGCCGAGGAGGTCGAGAAGCGGACAGGCAAGGAGGCCCGCTGCATCGTGCTCGGCCACACCCAGCGCGGCGGCACCCCGACCGCCTTCGACCGGGTACTCGCCACCCGCTTCGGCCTGCACGCGGTCGCCGCGGTGCACGACGAGGCCTTCGGCTCCATGGTCGCGCTGCGCGGCACCGAGATCGTCCGCGTCCCGCTGATCGAGGCCACCCGCGAGCTGAAGCTCGTCCCACCGGACCGCTACGCGGAATCCGAGGTCTTCTTCGGCTGACCCGCCACGCTTTTCCCGAACACCAACCCCAGTCATCCGAACGTGAGCGGGTAAACCAGCTCCCGTTCGGATGACTTCTTTACGGCGTGGCGGGACCGGGTGGACCCGGGTGCGTGCCGCCCGGCAGCCCGCTGTCCGCGGTTAGGTGCTGGCTTGCGTGGGCTTGCCGGGCTGGCTGGTGATGTGGTCGCGGACCTGCTGCGGCAGGGGCTGGCCGGTGGCCTGCAGCCCTCGAAGCCGGGATAATGGACGTTTAGGTACATCGGAGTGTGCCCAAACATCCATCATCTTGCGTCCGTCGCACGGCAGCCGCTTGGCAAGGTCATGCGGCAGCATCTCGAGAGGCATGCTGTGGCCTTGGTGACGTTGTCGCGCAGCAGCGACGGACACATCGGGGGGCTGCCGTGACCCGCGTGGACGATGAGGTCCGTGTTCCATTCGCATTTCAGCTGGCAGAGACATGATCGTGAAGCATTTGGTGGTTGTGAAGGGTTTTCGGTGTGATCACACCGAAAACCCTTCCGGATCATGAACGTGAGCTGCTGAGCCGTCAGAAAAATCCGGATGAAATGGGCATTTCGGTCTTAGGGGAGGCGCGGGAAGGGGGGAACGCGAGCCCGCCGCGAACGCGAGCGGTCAAAGCAGGACTACTTCGCGATAGGTCTTGAGTTCCGGTCGCCTTCGTGCCTATACTCGTCTGCGAGTACTCGTGGACGAGGGATGAAGCAGTGAAGCAGTAGATCAGTGAAGCAGTGGAGCGGAGGGGCGATGGCTAAGCGGCGGAAGGTGGGCAACCTGCTCGCGTTGTCGCTGCTGTCGCTGCTCGCGCAGCGGCCGATGTACCCGTACGAGATGGCGCAGGTGCTGCGGGCGCGTGGCAAGGAGCAGAACTTCACGATCAACTGGGGCTCGCTCTACACGGTCGTCGCCAACCTGGAGAAGTACGGCTTCATCCGCGAGTCAGGCACCGGGCGCGAGGGGCGCCAGCCCGAGCGCACGACCTACCAGATCACCGAGCAGGGGCTGACGGAGCTGCTCGACTGGATGAGCGAGCTGCTCAGCGTGCCGGAGGACGAGCGCGGCGGCTTCGTCGCGGCGCTGTCGGAGGCGGCCCTGCTGTCACCGGACGAGGTGGTCAGCCTGCTCACCACGCGGCTCAGCACGCTGGACAAGGACAACGACAGGCAGCGGGGCGACCTCGCGCGGTGGACCGAGCGGCTGCCCAGGGTGCTGCTCATCGAGGCCGAGTACCAGCTCGCCATGCGCATCGCCCAGGCCGGCTGGCTGCGCGGGCTCATCGGCGAGATCGTCCAAGGGACGCTGAGCGGTGTCGACGCTTGGCGGCGCATGCACGAGACGGGCGAGGTACCGCGCGAGATCGAGGAGCTCGACGCGCTCGCGCTGAGGGGGTGGGACGACGAGCCGCGCCGCGACGACGCGGACAGCAACCAGGACAGCTAAGCAGGGCACATGACGAACGACCCCGGTCCACGATGCTGCAACACCGCGAACCGGGATCGCAACCTCACCAACCAGCCCTTGCGGTAACCGGCAGGCATCGAGGCCCAGCACGATTGTATGCCGGGTGGTTCCGCAACGGGCTGGACAAGCACGACCAGTCCAGTAACGAGGAGTCACCATCATGCAGTCATCTCCCGGGGGGACGCCCCCCCGTACCCCCCGAGCGGCATCTCCCGGGGGGACGCCCCCCCGTACCCCCCGCCCGGCATCTCCCGGGGGGACAACCCCTCATCCGGCAGAACCCCCCGCCACGGGGGCCATCGAGGCGCGCGGCCTCGTCAAGACCTACCCGGGGCCGGGGAAAACCCGCGTCAGGGCGCTTGACGGGCTGACGCTCGGCGTCGCGCAGGGCACGATCTTCGCCCTCGTCGGCCCGAACGGTGCAGGCAAGACCACCACCGTCAAGATCCTCACCACCCTGGCCAGCCCCGATGAGGGCACGGCCGCCGTCGATGGCATCGATGTCATCGCCGCACCGGCGCGGGCTCGCCGGGTGATCGGCGTCGTCGCGCAGCGCTCGGGTGCCGACCCGGCGGCCACCGGACGGGAGAACCTGATCCTCCAGGCGCACCTGTACGGCATGCCCACCCGGGCGGCCCGCGCGCGGGCCGATGAGCTGCTCGACCGCTTCCAGCTCAGCGAGGCGGCCGGCCGGCTCGTCCGCACCTACTCCGGCGGCATGCAGCGCCGCCTCGACGTCGCACTCGGCCTGGTGCACAAGCCGCGGGTCCTCTTCCTCGACGAGCCGACCACCGGCCTCGACCCGGAGTCCCGCGCCGCGATGTGGGACGAGATCACCACGCTGGCCACGGCCGACAGGGTGACCGTGCTGCTCACCACGCACTACCTCGACGAGGCCGACAGGCTCGCGGGCCACGTCGCCATCGTCGACCGCGGCAAGGTGGTCGCCGAGGGCGACCCGCAGCAGCTCAAGCGAGACCTCGGCGCCGACTCCCTGGACGAGGTGTACCTGCGCTACGCCGGCCGCCGGTACAGCGACGCGACGCGGCTCGCGGAGGTGGCGGGGCGATGACCACCGCGACGTATCCCGAACGGGTGCGTGTTGCACCCGCCGCCAGCACCGTCGCCTCCGACACGTGGTGGCTGACCGGCAGGAAGCTGCGCGCCCTGAGTCGCCAGCCCGCGGTACTCGCGATGGGCGTGATACAGCCGGTTATCTGGCTGTTCCTGTTCGGTGAGATGTTCCGCAAGGTCATCGACATCCCCGGCTTCGGCTACCAGGGCTCGTACCTCGCCTACCTGATCCCCGGCATCGTCGCGATGAACGCGATGTCGGCCAACATGTGGGCGGGCATGGCGATGATCGAGGAAATCGACCGGGGCACGCTCAACCGCTTCCTCGTCACCCCGGCCAGCCGCCTGGCGATCATGAACGCCTCGGTCGCCGAGCAGGCGGTGAGCACCACGGTGCAGACCCTCATCATCGTGGCGCTCGGCTACGCCGGCGGCGCGCGCTACCCGGGCGGCGCGCTCGGCATCGTGGTCCTGGTGCTCGCCTCGATCCTGGTCGGCGTGTTCTGGGGCGCCCTGTCCAACATGACGGGCATGCTGCTGCGCGCCCGTGAGGCGGTCATCGGCGTCTACACGTTCTTCATGCTCCCGCTGATGTTCCTGTCGAGCGCGTTCATCCAGCCCGGCTTCCTTCCCGGCTGGATGCAGGCCATCGCCTCGCGGAACCCGCTCAACTGGGAGGTCCAGGTCGGCCGCGCGGCCCTGTCCGCGAGCCCCGGCTGGTCCGCGATCGCGGTGCGCTGCGGCGGCCTGCTCGTCCTCGCCCTCATCGCGGTGGCGATCTCGGTCAGGACCTTCCGCAGCTACGCGAGGAACGTCTAACCCGCTGGCTCAGCAGGCGGCGCCGCGGCACCGCCTGCTGAGCCGCTCTCGTACTGCCCGGCCGGTGCTGGCCTGGGCGGCACCGTGATATTTACATCGAGGCTGGCGGGCGCGACCCGGACACCTGAGGCGAGCACGCCGCCGTGCAGGCGCCGGTCCCAGACGGCGACGACCAGGTCGTCGTCCGCGATGGCGAGCGCGCTTGCCAGGTGGACCGCGTCCGCGCCGCGTAGCGCATGGCTACGGGCGAGTCGGCCCGCGTTCCGCTCGACGTCAGGTGTCAATTCCACCTTCCTGGTCGCCCCCCAGAACTCCTCCCAGGCCCGCTCCGCGTCAAGCAGTTCATCGGCCTCCAGTTCATGGTTCCGCCCCGAGGCCGCAAGCGCGGCGCGGACCTCCGGATACGCCAGCCGGCTGGAGAGCGCGCTGTCGCAGGAATCCCACAGCTCTGCGGCTAGCCGGCTTCCTGCCTCCTCGACTACCAGCTTCACCAGTGCGCTTGAGTCGAAGTAGACCAAGGCCACCGGGTCACCCCCGATGGTCAGTGATGATGTCGGAAACCGGCCTGCGGGGGTGCGGCCGTGCCCGACCGCTGGCGACCGGCCGTCGAGCCGACACGTCTGTGCCTATGACGCCGTCAGCGGCGAGGCGCTGTAGCGCGGCGGTCGCCGACATGCCGAGCAGCCTGGCCACAGGAACCCCGCGATCTGTCACGACGACCTCCTCCCCGCCGCGCACCCGGTCCAGCCAGTCGCTCAGGTGCGCTCGCAGCTCGGTCACAGGAACGTCCATGCCTTTAATGTACATTACAACTAAGTCCCATCTGTACATTGAGCCCCCAGTGCTGCCGGACCGGGATCGAGCTCAGGGGAGCTGGTCCAGGCGGGTCCAGGTGGACGGGGGGTTGTCGTCGCGGTGCAGCCACAGCAGGGGCTGCATCCGGTCGAACGCGGCATGGAATCCGGGCTCCCAGGGGAATCTGCCGTTCTTGTCCGGCCACACGACCTGCAGGTACGGGGGCCTGACCATGCCGTAGAAGGTGTCGGAGATGGCGAGCAGGCCGGACGTGGCCCGCCAGCTGTCATCGACCGGGCGGAGGGTGAGCGGCGCCGGGCACACGCCGTCGAGCACCTCGCCGGGTGCGAAGTCCGCGCCGTCGGCGACCCGCGCGCCGATGGCGTTGATGATGGACGCCGCGTTCTCCACCGGCAGCCCGCACAGCACGAGCTCAGGCACCTGGCAGGTCAGCCACATGCCGACGCTGTACGCCCACGGCGGCGCCGCCTCGTCGCCGTGCCGCCCCGAGATGGCCCAGCCGTGCTCGCCGACCGTGGCGGCGACCCAGCTCATGTACGCCGCGTGCTCGGGATCCCGGCCAGAGCCGTCCGCCTCCGCCGCGTGGCCGGGGCACTCGGGACGGCCGCGACGGCCGGATCGGCGCTTGGGGAGGTTCATGGCTTCACGCTACGCCGGGGGTCTGACATTCCAGGTGACCGCGGCAATCCGCGTAGGTGTGCGTGTACCTTTCAGCGTTAGTTGGTTGGCCTTCGTCAGGGCTCGCTGGCCCGGGCCTGCCTTTCGTTGCTTTCCGTTTGTCATGGCGGGATCGTCGTGTGGACGGTGCTGGCGAGCGGGCTGTGAGGTGGGGTGCCGGCGGGGGCGGCGGGCTAGCGCAGCCGGAAGGCGGCCAGCCAGAAGTAGCGCAGCTGGGTCCATTCCACGTTCGCGCCGACGGCGGCGACGTCTGCGGTGAATTCGCTGCGGCAGGGGAAGTTCTTCACGATCTCATAGCTGCGGCCGTCGCTGAGCGTCCGGAGCTGGTAGGTGTCGCCTTCCGGGGTGGTGCGGCTGACGGGGGTGCTGCTGCCGGGGACGTAGCGGTTGTCAAGGACCGTCACCGTGGTGCCCGCGCCGAGCCGTGCGTGCAGTCCGCGGAGGAACCGGGGCAGGTCTGCGCGCAGCACATGGGACCAGAAGAAGCCGAGGAAGGCTGTGTCGAACTGTCCGGGGACGTCCTGCAGCGCGTAGGCGTCGGCGAGGCGGAAGGTGACTGGTGCGGGGCCGTACCGCCGGCCGCGGGCGACCTCGAGGGTCTCGGGGCTGATATCGGTGGCCGTGACCGCGGTCGCGGAGGCAGACAGCACCTGCGTCCAGTAGCCGGTCCCTGCGGCGATCTCCAGGACCCGCCCGCTGGCCAGCCGCGCCAGCAGCCCGCGGAGCGTGGCCAGGTCCTCCTGGCGCTCGGGCTTCGCGTAAACCGCGTCGTACTCGGCGGCCCGGTCGCGGTAGTAATCGGAGAGCTGAGTCATGGTGACCTTTCGCGTCCGTGAGGTCCGCGCGACCCAGGGGCCCAGCCTAGCAGCAGGGCGGCTGGCCGCCCTGCTGCCCAGAGACGACGATTCAGGGCACTTGATACGGGGATCCGGGCGGCCAGCCGGTCTGCGGGCCCGGCGGGCGGCTCTTCTTCCGCCTCAGGATCAGTACCGCGACGATGGTGGCCGCGCCGATGACCACGATCACCAGGCCGATGGCGAGGGCGACGGCCCATCCAGGGATGGGGAGAGTCGCGCTCTCCTTCTCCAGGCCACGCGGGCGCGAGCCGAACCTGGCGGCGAGCTGCGCGTAGGTCACGCTTGCCAGCTCGGTCGAGTGCGACACGCAGACCGGGCCCGTGCACCCGCCGGACACCTTGACGATCGTGAGGGCGCCGAAGCGGCCGGAGAAGGTGTCCCAGACGATTTTCTCCGCGTCCGGCACGTCACGCTGGTCGTTGCCGGCCGGGCCGCTGCTGTAGGTCACGGTGACCAGCCCGCTGGCCGGCAGGCCGCTCCCGCTCGACACGTTCACGTTGGCGTTCTGAAACCCGGCACCCTGCAGCGCCGCGCTGCTTCGCAGCGCCGCGCCCAGGGCGGCGCAGCCGGCCAGGGCGAGGGCGAGCACCAGCAGACACGCGACCGGCGCCGCGCTACGCCGCGGGCGGCCTGGCGGCACGGCAGGTGCCGCGTGCCGCGCCCGCGCCCCATCGCGCGGCACCGAGAAGCCGTAAGTTCCCATCAGCCCACCTGGTGATGTTAGGTCGAGAACACACCTTCTATCACGCTCGGCCGGTGGGACCCGGCGCACTTTGCAAGCCCGTGGCCGACTCGGTGCGTATCGTCGCGGCCGGCAGCCGGCATGACCTGGCCGGCCAGGCGACGACCGCCACGGTGACGAGAGCCGGAGCGAGCAGGGCCCAGCCGCAGTAGCCGAGCAGGAGCGCCACGATCGCCGCGGCCGGCGCCGCCGCCAGCCGGGCCTGCCCGCGCAGCACGCGGACGGCCGAGGTCATGCAGCCGAGGTAGACCACGAGGAACAGGGTCGTCGGCAGCGCGACGAGCGCCGCGGGGCTGGCCAGGCCGAGCCCGTACAGCGCGATCACCGCGAGGCCAGACACCGCGACCGCCGCGAGGAACCGGGGCGCGGGCCGTGCCGTCCCTGCGCCGGGGCCCACGGTCCGCCGTGCCGTCCCTGCGCCCGAGTCCGCTGGCCAGCGCCTGGTCAGCTCGCGGGTCATCTCGGCCGCGCCGCTGACGTAGGCGTTGACCGCGCCGAGCGTCAGCACGACGGCCGCGACGGCGGCGGCCGCCGTCCCCGCCGTCCCCACGGCATCCCGCAGCAGGGCGGCGAGCGGCGCGCCGGTCGCCCCGCCCATCCCTTCCGTCCCGCCGCCCGGCCCGCCCATCCCGTCCGCTCCTCCCATCCCGAGCACGCCGATCGTGGCGACCGCGAGTCCCAGGTAGAGCACGCTGGTGACGGCGAGCGCGATGCCGATGACGCGCGGCAGCTGCCGCGCGGGGTCGGCGAACCGGGTGGTCAGCGGCGCGGCTGCCTCCCAGCCGACGAAGGAGAGCATCAGCACCGAGGCGGCGTGCCCGACGGCCTGCCAGCCGTGCGGCGCGAACGGCGCCCAGTTGGCCGCGCGCGCCTGGCCGGCGGACCCGGCGACCGCCACGGTGACGACGGCGATCAGCAGCGCCACGAGCAGCAGCTGTGCGGTGGCCGAGGTGCGCAGGCCGCCGGCGGCGAGCGCGAGCACCACAGCGAGCAGCAGCGTGGCGACCAGCGACCTGGCGAGCGTGCCGCCGCCGGTGAGCTCGGTCACGTAGCCCGCGCCGATCAGGCAGACGACCGGCGCGCCGGCCACCACCCCGGCGAGGAACGACCAGCCGGCGATCGCACTCGCCCGCGCGCCAAGGCCGGCGCGGACGTACCCGATGACACCGCCCGCCGAAGGGAAGCCGCGCCCGAGCGCGCCGAAGACGACCGCGAACAGGCAGGAAAGGACGAGGAGGCCGGCCCAGGCGAGCACCGACGCCGGGCCCGCCGCGGCGGCGGCCAGGCCGGGCAGGAGCAGCAGGCCCGGGCCGAGCAGCGCGCCGATGTAGAGCGCGGCGCCGCGGGCCGTCGTCAGCCCCCCAGGGGCGGGCGCCGTGCCAGCCGGCCCAGCTGCGCCGACCCCCGCCGCGCCAGGCGCGGTGCCGCGGTGCGAGGCCCGTGCGAGCACGTCGTGGCGGGGGAAGCGGGACGCGCTGCCGGCCAGGGAGCGCGCCGGCGTCAGGGTTTCCGTCATGCCTCGATGCTGCGTCAGAACGGGCCGCACGCGATGGCAAATATTGCACCGCTATCGGAGCTGAACGGCATGTTGTTGCGTATTAAGACAATTTAAGCTAAGAATATGCCGGATCATGTTCCAGACAAGGTTGATCGTGCCATCGTGACCCGCCTGCAGCGGGACGGCCGGATCGCGAACGTGGACCTCGCCGACGCGGTGGGCCTGTCACCGTCCGCCTGCCTGCGCCGGGTGAAGGCACTGGAGGCCGACGGGATCATCGGCGGCTACCGCGCCGAGGTCAGCCGGGCGCGCGCGGGCCTCGGCCTGACCGTGTTCATCGGCCTCAAGGTCGACGGGCACTCCCGCGCGACCTCCTCGGTGATCGAGGAGGCGCTGCTCGCCATCCCCGCCGTCGTCGCCTGCTACCTGGTCTCCGGCTCGGACGACTTCCTCATCGAGGCCGCCGTGCCTGACCTGGCCGGCTACGAGCTGCTGCTCCTCGACCAGGTCCTTGCCATCCCCGGGGTGACCGAGGCGCGGTCCACGTTCGCCATCAGGACCGTGCTCAGCCGAGGTCCGCTCCCGCTCGGGCACTGGCGGTAGCGGCGCCGGCGGCCGCGGGGGCGAGCGCGTCGTCAAGGACGAGGCCGTCCGCGACATCGCCGCGTGCCGCGTTGCCGCCGCGTGCCGCGTTGCCGCTGCGGATCGTCCGGATGTCGCGCGGTATCAGGGTGAGCGCCGAGGACACCACGATCACCGCCGCGGCCGCGAACTGAGTGGCGGACACGCCGATCCCCGCGGCGAGCGGCCCCGCGGCGAGCGCGCCGAGCGGCATCGCGGCGAGCGAGCCCATCGCGTCGTACGACGACACCCGGGCCAGCTTGTCCGACGGGATGCGGGTGGCCATCTGGACGGTCCACTGCACCATCATCACCTCGCACAGCAGCCCCACGGTGAACGCGGACAGGCAGATGACGGGCAGCGGCAGCACGAGCGCCAGGGCGAGCGGTGAGATCGCGATCGACCCGCCGGTCAGCACCACGAACAGCATCGGCCGCCGCGGAATGTAGCGCAGCGACACCAGGCCGCCCGCGATCAGCCCGAGCGCGTCGGACGCGGAGATCGCGCCCCACGCGGCGGGACCGCCAAGGTGCGCCCTGGCCACCACGGGCCCGAGCACAAGGACCGCGCCGTTGAACGCCATCATCACCAGGCAGAACTGGATCACCGTGGCCCACAGCCAGGTGTGCTGCCGGAACTCGGCCCACCCTTCGCGCAGCTCCGTCAGCAGCCCGGGGGCGCCGTCGGCAGGCCGGCGGGCGGCACCGCGGCCGCCCTTGACGGCGAGCATCAGCGGCACCGTGCCCGTCATGCCGATCGCGCACAGCGTCAGCGCCAGCCCGGGGCCGGCCACCGCCACCACCAGGCCGCCCGCGGCGGCACCGGTCATCTGGCCGACGTTCATCGCGAGCCGGCTGATCGAGCTGCCCTCCTGGAGCAGCGGTTCGGGCACCAGCTGGGGGAGCAGCGCCTGCGACGCCGGGTAGAACAGGGCACCGCCGATGCCGGTGACCGCCTCGAGGCTCACCATCGCCCACAGCGGCGGGTGCCCCATGGTGAGCATGAGCAGCCCGAAGACGCCCTCGCCGGTCACCACGGCGACGTTGGCGGCGATGATCACCAGCTGCGGCCGGAGCCGGTCCGCGAACACCCCGCCGAGCAGCGAGAAGACCAGCATCGGCGCGGCCTGCGCGGCAAGCACGTAGGACAGGTCGGCCGTCGACCCGGTGACCTTGAGCACCGCGAACGAGACACCGACCAGCGAGAACCCGACGGAGAACGGCGCGAGCAGCCGGTCGGCGAGCAGGAGCCGGAAGTCACGGATGGCGAGCACTTGATACCGGCGGCCGGGCGCACGCCAACGCATGACGAAAATCCTTCACAAGCGGGGGAAGAGCAGTTGAGCTTATGCCGCAACGCCGGGACCAGGCAATTTATTTTCTGGTCGGCAGGCCGGTGCGCGGCAGCTAGCGGCGCTGCGCGTGTGCGACGTTGATGACCGCGATCATCACCCAGATGAGCAGCACCATCAGCACGTCGGGGACGCCGCCCGGGGAGTGGCTCACCACGACGCTGGTGGCACCGACGCCGAGCCCCATGGACCCGAGGCCGAGGACCATACCGCTCAGCCCGCTGCCCCGGGATGGCGCGGGGGCCGCCGGCGGCGGCACGGCGACGGGACGGGCGGGCGCGGGCACGGCCGGCCCTTGGTACGCGGGCGGCTGCTGGTTCAGCTGCTGCCCGGACCCGGACTGCCCGCGCAGCCGCGCGTCGATGCGCTTGTCGATCTCGTCGCCGATGCGCTCGACTAGGCCCTCGGCCACGGCCGTGTCGTACCGCGGCCCGAGCTCGGCGTGGGCGGCCACGGACGCGGAGATCTCGTCCCGCTCGTTGACGTTCACGCGAACACGTTATGTCGCAAACGGCATGGCGGGCAAGGAGGAAAGGGGGATCAGTTCTGCGGGGGCATGCCCCCGCTCAGCAGCGGGGGCATCCCTCCGCGCCGCCGTGCGCGAAAGGTGCTATTGCGGACGGCAGGGACAGGAGGAAACTTCCGGTAAGTGAGGCGTTGCGGCGGGCGGGCCCGGATCACCCGCCACCGTTCTGGATCCTCCATCTTTTCCCTGCTTTCCGCCCGCGCGGCCGGGGACGGGGCAGTCATAACGGCGGCGGAACTGGCAGACTGGGATGATGACCATGACCGATCCGGTTACCGCCGCCGGGGCGGCGGTGCTGGTCGCAGGCGAGCCGTGCGTGCTGCTCAAGCAGGGCGAGATCTTCCTCAAGGGACGCAACAGGCAGCAGTTCGAGCGGATGCTGCAGGCGAACCTGCGCGCGGCGGTACGCGGCACCGGGGTGCGCGCCGAGCTCGCGGCCCGCGAAGGGGTGCTTGTGCTGCGGGTGGCGCGCGACGGCCTGACCCCGGCGCAGCACGCGGCGGCGGTGGACCGGGTGGCCTCGCGATCCGCCGACGTGCCGGGGATCGTCCGTGTCTGCCGCGCGCTGCGGGTGGACAAGACGCCGGAGGCGGCGGCCGCCGCGTCGGTCGCGCTGACCGGCCCGGACAGCGGCGCGTTCGCCGTCAGGTCGCGGCGCCGCGACAAGCGGTTCCCGGTTACCTCCGAGCAGCTGAACGCGCTGATCGGCGCGGAGGTCAAGGCCGCGCACGGGCTGCCGGTGTCGCTCAAGCACCCGGACACGGAGATCTTCGTCGAGGTCGACACGCAGGAAGTGTTCGTCTTCACCGGCGGGCAGCCGGGGCAAGGCGGGCTGCCGGTCGGGATGAGCGGCCGCGCGGTCGCGCTGATGTCCGGCGGCATCGACTCGCCTGTCGCCGCGTACCGGATGATGAAGCGCGGGCTGCGCTGCACCTTCCTGCACTTCTCCGGCATGCCGCTGACCGGGCCCGAGTCGGTGTACAAGGCCTACGCGCTGGTCCGCGGGCTCGACAGGTTCCAGGGCGCGTCACGGCTTTACGTGGTGCCGTTCGGCAAGGCGCAGCAGTCGCTTGCCAGCTCGGGAGCGGGGCGGCTGCAGGTGATGGCGCAGCGGCGGCTGATGCTCAAGACCGCCGCGGCGCTCGCCGCGCGGCTGCACGCGACCGCGCTGGTCACCGGCGACTCGCTGGGCCAGGTGTCCAGCCAGACGCTGCCGAACATCACGGCGCTCGACGACGCCGTCCGGCTGCCGATCCTGCGCCCGCTGCTCGGCTGGGACAAGACCGAGATCATGGCGGAGGCGCGCAGGCTCGGCACGCTGGCCATCTCCGAGCTGCCCGACCAGGACTGCTGCACGCTGCTCACCCCGCGCCGGGCGGAGACCAGGGCGAAGATCGAGGACCTGCGCCGGATCGAGGGGCGCCTGGACGCGGACGAGCTCGCCGAGCGGCTCGCGGAGCACGCCCAGGAGTACCGCCCGGTTGGCTGACGGCGCGATGGCAGAAACCGCCATCGTATCGCGCCTTCGGTCAGGGCAGCCGGGCGGCGGCCCGCGGCGCCGGGGTCAGCGTGCGGCCCACCAGGGGCGACAGGTGGAGCGCGACGGAGGCAAGCTCCCGCAGGTCCGACTCGATGAGCGCCTGCGGGCCGTCGCACAGCGCGGTCTCCGGGTGCGGGTGGACGTCGATGATGATGCCGTCGGCGCCGACCGCGATCGCCGCACGGGACAGCGGCAGTACCAGGTCGCGCCGCCCGCCGGAGTGCGAGGGGTCGACGATCACCGGCAGGTGCGACAGCCGCTGCGCCACGGGCACCGCCGATATGTCCAGCGTGTTGCGCGTCGCCTTCTCGAAGGTGCGGATGCCGCGCTCGCACAGCACGATGTCCAGGTTGCCGCGCTGCGCGATGTACTCCGCGGCCATCAGCCACTCCTCGATGGTGGCGGACATGCCGCGCTTGAGCATGACCGGCTTGCCCGCCGCGCCGACCGCCTGCAGCAGGGGGAAGTTCTGCATGTTGCGCGTGCCGACCTGGAGCATGTCCGCGTACTTGCTGACAAGCTCCACGTCGCGCTGGTCGATCACCTCGGTCACGATGGGCAGGCCGGTCTCCTCGCGGACCTCCGCGAGGATCTTGAGCCCCACCTCGCCGAGGCCCTGGAAGGCGTAGGGCGAGGAACGGGGCTTGAACGCCCCGCCGCGCAGCAGCGACGCGCCGGCCGCCCGCGCCATCCGGGCGGCCGCCAGGGTCTGCTCGGGCGTCTCCACCGCGCACGGGCCGGCGATCACGGTCAGCGTGTCCGGGCCGATCGGCACCCCGGCCACCCGGATGACGGAGCGCTCCCGCCGGTGCTCCCTGCTGACCAGCTTGTAAGGGACGGAGATCCGCACCAGGTCGGCGACGCCTGGCAGCCCGGTCAGGTTCAGCGTGGCGGCGAACCGCTCGATGTCGCCGCTCAGCCCGATGATCGTGCGCGACTCGCCGCGGCTGACGAATGCCTCGCCGCCCGCGTCGCGCACCACGCTCACCACATGGTCCACATCGGACGCTGAAGCGTCCGCAGCCATCACCACAACCATCTGCCCAGCCTTCCACCCGAATGACCGCCCGGCCGAATACCCGGCTGCCCCGCAAGCACCGCTACCTAAGTCCTTTCAGGGTAGCGATATCGCGGGTGTGCCCTGCCTTCCCGCCGGGCGTCTCGACGACGAACGGGACATCGGGCAGGGCCGCGAGCAGTTCGCGGAACGGGCCGGTGGCCGGTGCCGATCAGGCCAGCGGCATTAGAACGGGTTGTCCGAACCGCACATCAAGGTGATGGGCGTGTCCGTCGGCGCCTGGCCGGACGGGCTCGTGCCCGTCGCCTGGTTCTTGTGGAACCACCCCTGCTGCACCGTGACGTTGCTGAACCCGGCGTTCGACAGGTCCTGCTGCGCCTGACCGCAGGACTCGCCCTGCACGTCAGGTATGGCCACCCCGGGCGGTCCCGCGGACACCGACACGCTGATGACCTGCCCCTGGCGCACCGGGGTGCCCGCCACCGGCGACTGGGCGATGATGGTGCCCTGCTGCTGGCTGCCAGGCACGGTCGTCGGCTGCAGGGTGAGCTGGTTCGCGCTCGCCCACTGCTGTATCGCGTTGATGTCCTGGCCGACCAGGTTGGGCAGCGCGAGCCCGGCGACCACCTCGACGGTCACCGGCTGGTTCTCCGGCCAGGAGGTGCCGGCCCCCGGGTCGGTGCCCGCGACCTGGCCGATGACCGGGTTGCTCGGCGCCCCGACCGGCTTGGTGGCCGAGGCCACGGTCAGCCCCGCCGCGCGCAGCGCCGCCTCCGCCTGCGCGACCGAGTCGGTCGCGGGGATCGACGGCACCCTGATCATCCGCGGTCCCCGGGAGATGGTCAGCACGATCGTCGCGCCGGGCAGCGCACGGCCCGACGGCGAGGCGCTGATCACCTCGTCCTTGGGCACGTTGTCGTCGATCACCGACGACCCGGTGCGCACCTGGAAGCCCGCCTGCTGCAGCGCCTGCATGGCGGCCGACGCCGTCATCCTGGACACGGCGGGCACGTGCGTGTACCGGCCGGAGGTCAGCCACCAGCCGCCGCCGCACAGCCCGACCACGGCGAGCACGCCGGCCGCCAGGTACGCAAGCCGCCTGCTGAACAGCCACCGCTGCAGGAACGGCTCGCCGCCGCCGTGCCGCTCCCGCCTGGCGCGGTAGGCGCCCACGTCGTCGGCGGGCAGGGCGGCGTCGTATCGCCCGTTCTGTGCGTACCCAGGCCCGTCGTAGCCGGCGTACCCCGGGCCGACGACCATGGTGTGCGAGCCGGCGGCCGCGCCGACGGCCGGGTGGGTGATGGCGGCGCCCGCGTAGGGGCTTGCCGCGCCGTACGGTGTCGTGGCGGCCGCCGCCGGCGGTGCCCATGTCCCTGTGGCCCGCTCGGCAGGGTCGGCGATGCCGCGCAGCGCCCTCGCCACCCGCAGGAACACGCTGGCGTCGGGCGGGCGCAGCTGCGGGTCCCTGCTCGTCGCCGACCCGACAAGCTGGTCAACTCCCGGCGGGATCCCGCCGGCGAGCGTGCTCACCGCGGGCACGTCGCTGTTCACGTGCGCGTACGCCACCGCGAGCGGCGACTCGCCGGAGAACGGTACCCGCCCGGTGAGCATCTCGAACAGCATGATGCCGGCGGCGTACACGTCGGTCCGCGCGTCGGTCGGCGCGCCGGTGACCTGCTCGGGCGCGATGTAGGAGACGGAGCCGATGATCATGCCGGCGCGCGTGTTCCCGACGGCCGCGCTGGCCCGCGCCAGGCCGAAGTCCACGACCTTGACCCGGCCGTCGGCCGTGATCAGCACGTTCTCCGGCTTCACGTCCCGGTGCACGAGCCCGGCCCGGTGCGCCGCGGCGAGCCCGGCGAGCACCGGGTCCATGACGCTGAGCGCCTCCTGCCAAGGCAGCCAGCCCCGCTCGCGCAGCAGCGCGCGCAGCGTCCGCCCGGGCACGTACTCCATGACGAGGTACAGGTACTGCCCGTCCGCGGCCTGGTCGTACACGCCGACGATGTTCGGGTGGGACAACTTGGCCACGGACTTGGCCTCGCCGATGAACCGGCCCACGAAATCGGCGTCACGCACCAGGTCGGCGTGCATGACCTTAAGCGCCACCTCACGGTCGAGCCGGGTGTCGGTGGCGAGGTAGACGGTGGCCATGCCGCCGTGCGCGATGCGGGAACGGACGTGGTAGCGCCCGTCCAGCATCCGCCCGGTGAGCATGTCCGCGGGGGCAGATTCCATCACGGCGATTTTACGGTGCCAATCGGCGGCTTTGGCCGGTGTTAATCACTTTGTCAGCACTGACTGTTGTGAGCACTGGCCGCGGGAACGCCCCGCCGCGCCCCGATCATGACAGGCTTTGCCGCCCCTGCGCAGGAATCTCGGCAAAAAGCGGCGCTCGGGCACTCCGCGGCCGGCCGGCCAGCCCGCGGGCCGCCGTGTTCATACCGAACGAGTGCCTGCCGCTCCTGTTCCGCCGGTGTTCTGCCGTGCGCCGCAAGGCGCGCGGCGGGGCATCTCTCGCCCGGCTATATCAGCAAGCATCGACTTGCACCGATTTGAGTGCTTATGGGAGACTCGGCCGCGCAGTTGCCCGGGGCGAGGAAGGCATTGTGATGGAAGACCGTATCGAGCAGCGGATCGCCATCCGCGCGGCGCAGGACAAGGTTTGGCACATCGTCACGCGGCCCGGCTGGTGGCTTCCAGGAAGCAACGCCGGCCCGGCCAGCGGCCCCGGCCGGGTGTCGGTCGCCTACGGCGGCGACGCAAGGCCGTACCTGATCGACATCGTTCGCCTCGAACCGCACGGCTACGCCTCCTTCCGCTGGGCCGGCGCCTTCTGCGGGGCGGAGCCCGCGCCGGGCAGGGCCACCCTGGTGGAGTTCTACCTCCGGCCGGTTGGCGACGAGACGGGGGTGACGGTCGTGGAGAGCGGCTTCGCGTCGCTTGACCTGCCGGACGCGCTGCGCGAGGACGAGCTGAAGGGCAGCCTTGGCGGCTGGCAGTTCGAGCTCACCGGGCTGCGCACCCGCGCCGAGCGGTGGGCCCCTACCGGGCGATGAGCCCTGTCGGGTGTTTGGGACAGGCGCGGACGTGGGACATTGGACTCGTGACACAGATAAACCCCGTGGCCGACGATCTTGTCGGCGAATGGCTGTCACTCCCCGAGGTAGCTGCCCGGCTTGGCCTCCCAGGCGGCCGGGTGAAGCAGCTCCTCCGTGACCGCAAGCTCATCGCCGTCACCCGGCCGGGCGGTGAGCGCGCGATCCCCGCCGCCTTCATCGACGGCGCGCAGATCGTCAAGGGCCTGCCGGGGACGCTCACCGTGCTGTTCGACTGCGGGTTCGACGACATCGAAGCTGTCCGCTGGCTGTTCACCGCGGACGAGACGCTCCCCGGCACCCCGATCGCGGCCCTCTACGCCCGCCGTGGCACCGAGGTCAACCGCCGCGCTCAGGCCCTGGCCTTTTAGGCAGCTACCGCGCCGGTAACACGGCGGCCTCGCCGTCCGTGCTACCGGCGTGCCCGCACCCGGGGCCGCCTTGAGCCGTCGGCGCGCGTGCCGCGGCGTGACCCGTTACCGCGGTGACCAGCTTCTGGCCTGCACCGCGTTTCGGTTGGCCCGGACATCCGGCATGTCCAGGCGACCTAGAACTTGTGGCATTAGCACAGAAACTTGACCCCTGGGTTATGCTAAGACACATGCCGCCGAGACCGCGACAGCGACTGACGTCGCATGCGCCCCAGGAAGCACAACGCCGCGTCGGGACGCCCAGACCCCGGATCACCGACGCGCTGCAGGCGGGCCGGTCGTTCTCGTTCGAGTTCTTCGCGCCGAAGACCGACCAGGCGGCGCGCCAGTTCTGGGACAGCATGCGCCGGCTCGAGCCGTTCAAGCCGACGTTCGTCTCCGTGACGTACGGGGCGGGCGGGTCCACGCGAGAGGGCACCGTCCAGGTGACCGGCGCGATCGCCGAGCAGACACAGCTGAACCCGATGGCCCACCTCACCGCCGTCAACCACTCGGTCGCGGAGCTGCGCAACGTCATCGGCTGGTACGCGAGCGTCGGTGTCCGCAACGTGCTCGCGCTGCGCGGCGACCCGCCCGGTGACCCGAACGCGCCCTGGATACCGCACCCCGACGGCCTGGCCCACGCGCGGCAGCTCGTCGAGCTGCTGAAGACCTCCGGCGACTTCTGCGTCGGCGTGGCCGCGTTCCCCGAGCGGCACCCGCGCTCGCCAGACGATGAGACCGACACGCGGCACTTCGTGGAGAAGTGCCGGGCGGGCGCGGACTTCGCCATCACCCAGATGTTCTTCGACGCCGAGGACTACCTCAGGCTCAGGGACCGGGTGGCGGCCCGCGGCTGCCACGTGCCGATCATCCCGGGGATCATGCCGCCCACCAGCCTGCGCGTGCTCGAGCGGTCGGTCGAGCTCGGCGGCTGCAAGATCCCGGCCGGACTGCTCGACCAGCTGCGCGCGGCGGACGCGCGCGGCGACGCGGCGACGGTCAGGAGCATCGGCGTCGAGTACGCGGCCAGGCTGTCGGCCAGGCTGCTTGACGAGCAGGTGCCCGGGCTGCACTTCATCACGCTCAACGCGTCGCGCGTGACGACGGAGATCTACCAGTTGCTCGGCCTGGGCGACCGGGGCAGCCCCGTATCCGCGGTCAGCGGCAGCGTCGCGCCCATCACCGCGTAGGGCGGCTCGGCCCCGGAGAACCGGAAGTCCGTCAGCAGGTCGGTGAACCCCACGGCCCGGTACAGCCGCCGTGCCCGGGTCGGCGCGTCGGCGGTGGAGAGCACCGCGGTCCGCTCGGGACGCCCGTCGGCCACCGTGAGCAGCAGCGAGCGCCCGATCCCGTTGCCCTGCCAGCGCGGCAGCACGTGCAGCTCGGCGATCTCGAAGGAGTCGTCAAGCCATCCGGCAGGCCCCGTGCAGTCGGGCCCCGTGCAATCAGGCTTCGCGTAGTCAGGCCCCGTGCAGTCGGGCACAGCGCTCCCGGCCGCCGAGCCGGCCGCGCCGGAGCGCGTGGCGAGCGCGGCGGCGACCATGTCGTGCCACCACTGCCCTGTCTCGCCGTGGAACCCGTAGGTGAACCCGGCGACCTGGCCGTCGGCCTGGGCGACCAGCCCGCGGAACCCCGGGCTCGCCGCGTGCCGCTCCATGATGGCTTCCCGCCCCGACAGCGTACGGTCCGGCGGGTTCATCGCGGCCGCGTACACGGCGACGAGCGCGCGGATCGAGGACCGGAACTCGCCGGGCCCGAGCTCACGGTAGGCGATCCTCATGGAGTGACCCTCACCAGCCACAGACTAGATCACCGGGCAGGCCCGCGGTGCGCCAGGCACGGGCCGCGCGCCGGCCGGCCGGGTCCCGGGCGCGCGCGGCCCTGGAATGTCAGACCCTCTCGGTAACTTCGAACTCGTCAGCAAATGGACTGGACTTTGGCGCGAACCTGTGTTCGAATGAGACTGTGTTCGAATAACGGGGTTGACTCCCGGTCGCCGCGACCCCCGGCGGCCGGCGTCGGCCGGGCGGGGCGTGGGGAAGCGCCTCGCCTGGCCGGCGGATCACCCGCTCGCGCCGCCGGCCGGCCAGGCTGGCGCGGACTTCGGCGCATCTCCTGGAGGAGTGATGACCATGATCAGCACGCTGACGGCGGCGGGAGCGCCTACCCGCAACGCGATGCCTCTGCCGGGCCGGGTGCCCGCGGCGGCGCTGAGCCTGCTGCGCACGGCGCGGACCGGGCTGTCCGAGGCGGAGGCGGAGACCGACGCGGGGACGCGCTACATCGGCGCGCACCTGGCCGCGCTGCGCGCGGCGGCGGCGATCGTGGCGGCACGGGGCGAGCCGGGAACCGGGGCGCGGCGCCGCAGGCCCAGGTCGGTCTGGGAACTGTTGCCGCAGGTCGAGCCCGCCCTCGCGGAATGGGCGGCGTTCTTCGCGGCGAGCGCGGCCAAGAGGGCCGCCGCGGAGGCGGGGCTGCCGCGGGCGGCGAGCGCGCGGGAGGCGGACGACCTGCTGCGCGACGCGGCCACGTTCCTGAGCGTTGCCGAGCGGGCGCTCGGCCTTGACAGCGAGCCGATGCTTCCGCTGTCGCTACGGCACGCAAGCTGAGGAGCCTGCCGAATTCTGGGCGCCACGCCGCCGCGGTGCGCGGCCTGCGCCGTCCGCCCGGCGATCGCCGGGTCACGCCGGGCGGACGGCAGGAGTGCTCAGCCCTTGCTGAACGCGGCGCGGCGGGCCCGCGGTAACGGCGGCGGGCGGCGGCGCTGCCTAGCGGGTCAGAAGGACTCGATTGAGTTGCTCCGCGCGTCAGCGTCGAGCACGCCCCAGCTGATGAGCTCCTCGGTGAGGTCGGCAGGCGACTTGTCGTAGATGACCGCGAGCGAGCGCAGGTCCTCGTGCCGCACGGACAGCACACGGCCGTTGTAGTCGCCGCGCTGTGCCTGGATGGTGGCCACGTAGCGGGCGAGCGGGCCCACCTTCTCCTTGGGCAGCTGGTTCATCCGCTCCAGGTCGATCACGAGCTTGGGCGCGGTCGCGATCGGGGTCGGCGCCGCGTCGCCGGGCAGCAGCTCGGAGACGGGAACGCCGTAGAACTCAGCCAGCTCGGCGAGCTTTTGGACGGTGACCGACCGGTCGCCGCGCTCGTACGAGCCGACGACCACGGCCTTCCACCGGCCGCGGGACTTCTCCTCGACCCCGTGCAGGGACAGTCCCTGCTGGGTGCGGATGGCGCGCAGTCGCGCGCCCAGGGTCTTGGCGTACTCAGATGGCATTTTTCCTCGTTTTCCCGGCCAGTCGTCGCTTACGGTAACGGTTACGCACAGTGACGGTAGGCGGCAACAGCGACAAGGTCAAGCCGAATGGCAAAAACTGGTTGAACTCGTCCAGTAACCGGCATTGCCCTTCCCTGCCGATATCTACCCTCCGTCAGAACGCGACAACCCCCGCTGTAACCGGCTTTCCCGTGCACAGGGGGGTCAAAGCGGGGCTGGCTCGCGCTCTCGGAACGTTATGGCGGTCTATGTCCAATGTGACACAAATCACATCTCTCGGGGTGGCTGCATGGGCCGTCTGGCGGTGGTGCGAGGCCGTCGCCGGGCCGGGTTGTCGTAACGACGGGCGGGAAAGTTACGCAGGGGGATGTACTGCGTGTCGGGGTGACATTAGTCTAGTGACTTTCCGTGTTTCGTGTGTTGCCATCAGTCGCGAAACGGCCGTGTCGCGCCCCCCGGAGGGCCGCCGTGGCCACGTCGCGCCGTGCCGCGCCGGCGCAACCTGCGTTAACGCGCCTGGTACCGTTGGGACGCGAAGGCATCCTTTAAGGACCGTCCGGTGAGACGGGGAAGGAGGTCGTGACTGGTGTGCGCGATGCGACCTGAGCCAGTTCACGAGCCGGGCCCTGGCGGCCTAGGCGATCAAGGCAATCTCGTCGGCCAAGGTGCCCCTCGCCCAGACGGCCAGGGCGAGGTCGTCAGGCAAGAACTCCAGGGCTGGAAAGCGGTACTCACCCCCGAGGAGATCCGGCGCGCGCTGACCCGCATCGCGCACGAGATCCTGGAGCGGACGCACGGCGGCGATCAGGTTGTCCTGCTCGGCATCCCGACCCGCGGCGTCTACCTGGCCCGCCGCCTTGCCGCGCGGATCGGGGAGTTTGAGGGCTCGCCCGCCACTGTCGGCTCGCTTGACGTCACCCTGCACCGCGACGACCTGCGGCTGCGGCCGGCCCGCGCGCCGCAGCGTACCCAGGTGCCGTCCGACGGGGTGGACGGCAAGACCGTGGTACTCGTCGATGACGTGCTGTTCTCCGGGCGGACGATCCGCGCCGCGCTCGACGCGCTTAACGATCTCGGGCGGCCGCGGGCGGTTCAGCTCGCGGTACTCGTCGACCGCGGTCACCGTGAGCTGCCCATCAGGGCCGACTACGTGGGCAAGAACCTGCCCACCGCGTACCGCGAGAAGGTGCGCGTCCAGCTCGCGGAGTTCGACGGGGTGGACTCGGTACTGCTCGGGGAGGGGGGCCGGTGAAGCGGCACCTCATCTCGGCGGGCGACCTGAGCCGTGGCGACGCGGTGCAGATCCTGGACACCGCGGAGGAACTGGAGAGCGTCGGCGGCCGGACGATCGGGAAGCTGCCCACGCTGCGCGGCCGTACCGTGGTCAACCTCTTCTACGAGGACTTCTACGAGGACTCCACGAGGACGAGGACCTCCTTCGAGGCGGCGGCCAAGCGGCTGTCCGCCGACGTGATCAACTTCTCCGCCAGGGGGTCGAGCGTCGCCAAGGGGTCGAGCGTCGCCAAGGGGGAGTCGCTCAAGGACACCGCGCTGACCCTGGAGGCGATGGGCGCGGACGCCGTGGTGATCAGGCACCCCGCCTCGGGGGTGCCGCACCGCCTGACGAACTGGGTGAGCGGCCGCGTGGTGAACGCGGGCGACGGCACGCACGAGCACCCGACCCAGGCGCTGCTCGACGCCTTCACCATCAGGCGGTTCTTCCCCGGGGGTGCGACCCCCCTTACCCCCCGGGCCGCGCCCGATGGCTCCGCCATCGTATCGGGCGCGCGATCATCGTCCGGGGAGGCAGACCGGCGCGGTAAAGGGCTCGACGGCGTTCGGGTGACGATCGTCGGCGACGTACTGCACTCCCGGGTGGCCCGGTCCAACGTGCTGCTGCTGTCCACACTCGGCGCGCACGTGACGCTGGTCGCCCCGCCCACGCTGATGCCGCACGCGGTGCAGACCTGGCCGTGCCTGGCCGGCTACGACCTCGACGCGGTGCTGCGCAAGAGCGACGTGGTGATGATGCTGCGCGTGCAGCAGGAGCGGATGACCGCGGCCTTCTTCCCGACCGTCCGCGAGTACCGCCGCCGCTACGGCCTTGACGCCGGCCGGATGGCCCTGCTCCCCGAGCACGCCATCGTCATGCACCCCGGCCCGATGAACCGCGGCGTCGAGATCGCCGCCGATGTGGCCGACTCCGCCCGCTCCACGATCGTGCAGCAGGTCGCCAACGGCGTGACCGTCCGCATGGCGGTGCTTTACCTGATGCTCGGCGGCGCGGCGGAGGAGGCGGCATGACCGTGAGCGGACACTGGCTGATCAAGGGGGCCGGCATCGCCGGCGGTGCGCCCGCCGACATCCACATCAAGGACGGCGTCATCGCCGCGGTCGGCTCCTGGCTTGACGCGCCAGGCGCGGCCGTCCTCGACGCGGACGGCCTCGTCGCCCTGCCCGGCCTCGTCGACCTGCACACGCACCTGCGCGAGCCGGGCAGGGAGGACGCGGAGACGGTCGAGACCGGCACGCGGGCCGCCGCGCTCGGCGGGTACACCGCGGTGCACGCGATGGCCAACACCGAGCCCGTCGCGGACACGGCCGGCGTGGTCGAGCAGGTCTGGCGGCTCGGCGAGCAGGCCGGGTACGTGGATGTCCGCCCGGTTGGCGCGGTCACCGTCGGCCTGCGCGGCAAGCAGCTCGCCGAGCTCGGCGCGATGGCCGACTCCGCCGCGCGGGTCCGCGTCTTCTCCGATGACGGCTACTGCGTCGCCGACCCGCTGCTCATGCGCCGGGCCCTGGAGTACGTCAAGGCGTTCGACGGGGTGATCGCGCAGCACGCACAGGAGCCGCGGCTGACCGAGGGCGCGCAGCTGAACGAGGGCGAGGTCGCCTCGCGGCTCGGCCTGGCCGGCTGGCCCGCCGCGGCGGAGGAGGCGATCATCGCGCGCGACGTGCTGCTCGCCGCGCACGTCGACGCCGCGCTGCACGTCTGCCACGTGTCGACCGCGGGGAGCGTAGAGATCATCCGCTGCGCCAAGTCCAAGGGCTGGCGGGTCACCGCCGAGGTCACACCGCACCACCTGCTGCTCACCGACGACCTTGCGGCCGGCTACGACCCGGTATTCAAGGTCAACCCGCCGCTGCGCACCAGGGCGGACATCGAGGCGCTCAGGTACGCGCTGCGCGACGGCACCATCGACTGCGTGGCCACCGACCACGCACCGCACCCGGTCGAGGCCAAGCAGACCGAGTGGGCCGCCGCGGCCAACGGCATGACCGGCCTGGAGACCGCGCTGCGGGTCGTGCAGCGGGCCATGGTCGACACCGGCCTGCTCGACTGGGCGGGCGTCGCGGACCGGATGTCCGCCCGCCCGGCGGTCATCGGCCGCGTGCCCGGGCACGGCCAGCCGCTCGCCGCGGGCGCCACCGCCAGCATCACGCTGTACGATCCCGCCGCAGGCGACACGCCCGTGGACCCGTCCGCGCACGCATCCAAGAGCCGCAACAGCCCGTTCGCCGGGATGCCGCTGCCCGGCGCCGTGGTCGCCACGTTCCTGCGCGGCACGCCGACGGTTCTCGACGGAAAGGTGACCCGATGAGCAACACACCCACCGACGCGATGCTGGTACTCGAGGACGGCACCACACTGCGCGGCACGGGGTTCGGCGCCTCCGGCGAGTCGTTCGGCGAGATGGTGTTCAACACCGGCATGACCGGCTACCAGGAGTCCCTCACCGACCCGTCGTACTGCGGCCAGATCGTCGCGATGACCGCCCCGCACATCGGCAACACCGGCGTCAACGACGAGGACCAGGAGAGCCACCGCATCTGGGTGAGCGGCTACGTGGTACGCGAGCCGTCACGGATCGCCTCGAGCTGGCGGGCCAGGCGGAGCCTGGAGGCCGAGCTCAAGGCCCAGGGCATTACCGGCATCGCGGTGCCTGGCACCCGCGCGCTGACCATGCGGCTGCGCGAGCACGGCGCGATGCGCGCCGCCGTGTCCAGCGTGGAGCACGACCCGCGGAAGCTGCTCGAGCGCGTACTCGCCAGCCCCGGCATGTCCGGCACCGACCTGGCGCGGATCGTCACCACGCCGCACCCGTACACGGTCGCGCCGCCGAGCGGCACTCCGGTCAGGTACCTGGTCGCCGCCGTGGACCTCGGCATCAAGACCGCCACACCACGCCGCATGGCGGAGCGCGGCATGGAGGTCAAGGTCATGCCGGCCACCTCCACCGCCGCCGACATCCTGGCCGCGAGCCCGGACGGCGTGTTCTTCTCCAACGGCCCGGGCGACCCCGCCGCGGTCGGCTACGCGGTCGCCGCCATGCGCGGCGTCCTTGAGGCCGGCGTGCCGCTGTTCGGCATCTGCCTCGGCAGCCAGATCCTGTCGCGTGCCATCGGGCTCGACACCTACAAGCTCCGCTACGGCCACCGGGGGGTCAACCAGCCGGTCATGGACCTGGGCAGCGGACGGGTCTACATCACAAGCCACAACCACGGCTTCGCCGCCGCGCTTCCCCTGGAAGAGGGAGCGGAGGTGTCCACCCCCGTGGGGGGCCCGGGGGATGCGGGGGGTCGGGCAGCCCCCCTGGACGCGGGGGGATCCCGGGGGGCCGTCCCCCCGGGAGTGACCGCGGCGGGCGGCACGCAGTGGGCGCACGTGCCGCTGGGCGCGCGCAAGCCGTTCGGCACACCGTTCGGTGCGGCCCGGATCACCCACGTGAACCTGAACGACGGCGTGGTCGAGGGCCTGCGGCTGCTTGACAGGCCTGCCTTCGCCGTCCAGTACCACCCCGAGGCCGCCCCTGGCCCGCACGACGCGGTAGACCTGTTCGACCAGTTCGCCCAGCTCATGAACACGGGGAAGAAGTAACCATGCCGCGCCGCGAAGACCTCAAGTCCGTCCTTGTGATCGGCTCAGGGCCGATCGTGATCGGCCAGGGGTGCGAGTTCGACTACTCGGGCACCCAGGCCTGCCGGGTGCTCAGGCAGGAGGGCATCCGGGTGAGCCTGGTCAACTCCAACCCGGCGACGATCATGACCGACCCGGAGTTCGCCGACGCGACCTACGTCGAGCCGATCACCCTCGACGTGCTCGCCAAGGTGATCGCCAAGGAACGCCCGGACGCGGTGCTGCCCACGCTCGGCGGCCAGACCGCGCTCAACGCGGCGGTGCAGCTCCACCAGAACGGCACGCTGCAGCAGTACGGCGTGGAGCTGATCGGCGCCGACATCGACGCCATCGAGGCCTGCGAGGACCGCGAGAAGTTCAAGTACATCGTCACCGCGCTCGGCGCCGAGGTACCGCGCTCGGTGATCTGCCACACCATCGACGACTGCCTCGGGGCCGTCTACGAGGAGCACGGCCTCGGCTTCCCCGTCGTGGTTCGGCCCTCGTTCACCCTCGGCGGACTCGGCTCAGGCATCGCATACAACGAGGCCGACCTGCGCAGGATCGCCGGCACCGGCCTGGACGCCAGCCCGACAACCGAGGTGCTGCTCGAGGAGTCGATCATCGGCTGGAAGGAGTTCGAGCTCGAGCTGATGCGCGACCGCCACGACAACGTGGTGATCGTCTGCTCGATCGAGAACGTCGACCCGATGGGCGTGCACACCGGCGACTCGGTGACCGTCGCGCCCGCGATGACCCTCACCGACCGCGAGTACCAGGTCATGCGGGACACCGCGATCGCGATCATCCGCGCGGTCGGCGTCGACACCGGCGGCTGCAACATCCAGTTCGCGGTGCACCCCACGACCGGCCGCATGGTCGTCATCGAGATGAACCCGCGCGTCTCGCGCAGCAGCGCGCTCGCGTCCAAGGCCACCGGCTTCCCGATCGCCAAGATCGCCACCAGGCTCGCCATCGGCTACACGCTCGATGAGATACCCAACGACATCACCGGCCAGACCCCGGCGTCCTTCGAGCCCGCACTCGACTACGTGGTCGTCAAGATCCCCAGGTTCGCGTTCGAGAAGTTCCCCGGCGCCGACCCCACGCTCACCACCCACATGAAGTCGGTCGGCGAGGCGATGGCGATCGGCCGCTCCTTCGCCGAGGCGCTGCAGAAGGCGCAGCGCAGCCTGGAGAGCCCCACCGGTCCGTTCCGCTTCACTCAAGACCTCGACGACGCCGACGAGCTGCTCGACCAGTGCCGCGCCCCGCACGACGGCCGCCTCAACACGATGCTCCAGGCGCTGCGCGCCGGCGCCGCCGCCGAGTCGGTGGCCGAGGCCACCGGCATCGACCCGTGGTTCGTCGAGCAGCTGCAGCACATCAGGGAGATATCGCGAACGATAGCGGCCGCTCCCCGGCTCGATAAGCAGCTCCTGCAGGCGGCGAAGGCCGCCGGGTTCTCCGACGCGGCCATCGCCGAGCTGCGCGCCATGCGGGCCGACGAGGTGCGGGCGCTGCGCCAGCTGCACGGCGTCCGCCCCGTCTACCACGCGGTCGACACCTGCGCGGCCGAGTTCGCGGCGCGCACCCCGTACCTGTACTCGACCTACGACGAGGGCGACGAGGTGCCGGGCGGCGATACCCCCAAGGTGATCATCCTCGGCAGCGGCCCGAACCGGATCGGCCAGGGCATCGAGTTCGACTACTCCTGCGTGCACGCCTCGATGGCGCTGCGCGCGGCGGGCTACGAGACCGTGATGGTCAACTGCAACCCGGAGACCGTCTCCACCGACTACGACACCTCCTCCCGGCTCTACTTCGAGCCGCTCACCCTGGAGGACGTCCTCGAGGTGGTGCACGCCGAGCAGCGCTCTGGACCGGTGGCCGGGGTAATCGTCCAGCTCGGCGGGCAGACGCCGCTCGGACTCGCGCGAGCGCTCGAGGCGGCGGGCGTGCCGATCGTCGGCACCTCGCCCGCCGCGATCCACGCGGCCGAGGACCGCGGCGCGTTCGCCGAGGTCCTGGCCGGCGCGGAACTGGCCGCGCCGGTCGGCAAGGTCGCCCTGTCCGCCGACGAGGCGGCGGTCGCCGCGGCGGAGATCGGCTACCCGGTCCTGGTCCGCCCGTCCTACGTACTTGGCGGCCGCGGCATGGAGATCGTCTACGACGAGGCCACGCTGCGCGGCTACGTGGGCCGCGCGGCCGCGGCGCACGCGGCCCAGGCTCATGCGGCGGGCGCGGCGCACGGCGGGCACGGCAGCCACGTCAACCCGGTCCTCATCGACCGCTTCCTCGACGACGCGATCGAGGTCGACGTGGACGCGCTCTACGACGGCGAGGAGCTGTACCTGGGCGGGGTGATGGAGCACATCGAGGAGGCCGGCATCCACTCAGGCGACTCGGCGTGCGCGCTGCCGCCGATCACCCTGGGCAACACCGACATCGAGGCGATCCGCGAGGCGACAAGGAAGATCGCCCGCGGTGTCGGCGTGCGCGGCCTGCTCAACGTACAGTACGCCCTGGCGGGCGGCGTGCTCTACGTGCTCGAGGCCAACCCGCGGGCGTCGCGCACGGTCCCGTTCGTCTCCAAGGCCACCGCGGTGCCGCTCGGCAAGGCGGCGGCGCTCGTCATGATGGGCGCCTCTGTCGCGTCGCTGCGCGCCTCGGGCGTGCTGCCCGCCAGCGGTGACGGCGGCACCCTGCCGTTGGATTCCCCGGTCGCGGTGAAGGAGGCGGTGCTTCCGTTCGGCCGATTCCGCGATGCCTCAGGCGCGGGCGTGGACACCGTGCTCGGCCCGGAGATGCGCTCCACCGGCGAGGTGATGGGCATCGACGAGTCGTTCGGCACCGCCTTCGCCAAGTCCCAGGAGGCCGTCTACGGCTCGCTCCCCGTCAAGGGGCGGGTGTTCGTGTCGGTCGCCAACAGGGACAAGCGGGCCATGGTCTTCCCCGTCAAGCGCCTCGCGGACCTCGGCTTCGAGATCTGGGCGACATCAGGGACGGCGGAGGTACTGCGCAGGAACGGCGTTCGTGCCAAGATCGTCCGCAAGCAGAGCGACGGCCCGGGGCCGGCCAACGAACTAGGGGTCAGCGAGCCGACCGTGGTCAGCCGCATCCTGGACGGTGAGGTAGACCTGATCGTGAACACGCCATTCGGCACTGTGTCGGCAGGCACTGGGTCGACGGCCTCGGCTTCGGTGCGGCTCGACGGCTACGAGATCAGGACCGCGGCGGTCCGCAGGGGCGTGCCGTGCGTGACGACCGTGGCCGGGCTCGCGGCCGCGGTCCAGGGCATCGAGTCGACCATCCGCGGCGACATCGGCGTCCGCTCCCTCCAGGAGCATGCCGCCGCCATGCGTGGTTAACTCGACGAGACAGACAGAACTGGACGGCGGCCGAATGGCAGGGAACGACCGGGACGGCAGTGCTTCTGGTACCGCGGCGCCGGTTCAGGTGCGCGGCACGGTGCTCACGGTGCGCCGCGTCGACGCGTACGTGGCGATGACGGTGGTCGCCCCGGCCATCGCCACCAGGTTCAGGCCCGGCCAGTTCATCGCGATCGCGGTCGGCGGCCCGGAGTCGGGCATGCTGGCGCGGCGCACGTTCTCCGTGCATGACGTGCGGCCCGACCACGGCGGCACGGTGGAGTTCGTGTTCCTGCCGCGCGAGCCAGGCGCCCAGTGGCTTGCGGACTGCCGCTCCCGTGACGTGCTTGACGTGGTCGGGCCGCTCGGGCGGCCGTTCCCAGTGCCGCGCGACCCGGCATCCTGCCTGCTCCTTGGCGTCGGCCCCGGCGCCGCGCCGCTGTTCGCGCTGGCCTCACGGCTGGCCGAGCGCGGCTCGCAGGCCGATTACCTGCTCGGCGCGGAGAGCGCCGACCGGGTCTTCGGCGCACTCACCGCCCGCCGCACCGGGCGCTCGGCGATCATCACCACCGCGGACGGCTCACTCGGCTCACGCGGCTCCGTGGTGGACATGCTCCCCACCGTCGTGCAGCAGGCACGCACCGACGTCATCTACGCGTCCGCGCCGACCGCGGTGCTGCGCCAGGTGTGCGCCATGGCGGGCCGGTACGGCATCCCGGTCCAGGCCCTGGTGTCCGAGCCCGCCATGACCTGCGGCACCGGGCTGTGCATGGGCTGCGTGCTGCCCGCCGTGGGCAACGACGGCATCACCCGCATGGTCCGCGCGTGCACCGAGGGCCCGGTCTTCCGCGGCGACCTGGTGCGCTGGGACGACGTGGGCACTATCCCCTTCGACGCGCTCGGGGCCCCCGGCTGGAAGCCGAAGCCGGGCGCGTCAAGCGGAGAGCGCACCAATGTCAGTTGACCACCCAGGGCCGGCGAGCACCTCCCGGTCGGCTGCCATCGCGTTCACGTCCGCGCTAAGCCGAAGTTGCGGGACAAGGCGGCCGACCGCAGAGATCCTCACATTGTCTCGTCGACAACAGCAGTCACGGGAATCTCTACGTCACCGCGGCCTTCCCCCGGGGCGGAGAAGGCTGACCGCAGAGATCCTCACATTTCTCGTCAACAACAGCAATCACAGAAATCTCTACGGCGACGCGACCTTCTCCGGGATGATTCGGCTTTGCATAGCTGGTGACCACCGCCGAGCACCTTTGCATAGCCGACGGTTGGACATTTGCCGCAAACCGGACATGATTGTAGCCGCCAGCTATGCAAAGAGGGCGATTCATGGTCGCGGACTATGCAAAGGCGAGCCGCCAGCTGCGCATAGACGAGGGAGGGAACGGGGATGCCGGCTGACCTGAGGACGCGCATCGGGCACCTGGACCTGCCGAGTCCCGTCATCACCGCCTCCGGCTGCGCGGGCACCGGGCGGGAGCTCGCGCAGTTCACCGACGTGGCGCGGATCGGCGCGATCACCACCAAGTCGGTCACACTTGAGCCCAGGGCGGGCAATCCCTCGCCGCGGATGACCGAGACGCCAAGCGGCCTGCTGTCGTCGGTCGGCCTGCAGGGGCCGGGGCTCGACGGGTTCCTGCAGCGCGACCTGCCCTGGCTGCTGTCGCGGGGCGCGCGGGCCATCGTGAGCGTCGCGGGGCACACCGCCCGCGAGTACGGCGAGATCGCCAGCCGGCTGTCGGACGCCGCCGGGGTGACCGCGCTCGAGGTGAACCTCGGCTGCCCGGACGCCGCGACGGCGGGCCGCCCGTTCGCGCACGATCCCGCGGCGGCGGGCGCCGTCGTTGCCGCGGTGCGGGGCAGCGCCCGCTATGACATCCCGGTGTTCGCCAAGCTCTCCCCGGATGTCACCGACATCGTGGCGGTGGCCCGCGCGTGCGTGTCGGCCGGCGCGGACGGGCTCTCCATGATCAACACCGTCCCCGGGATGACGATCGACCCGGTGACCTTCCGGCCCGCGCTCGCCGGCCTCGCCGGCGGCCTGTCCGGGCCGGCCGTCCGGCCGGTCGCCGTGCGCTGCCTGTGGCTGGTCCGCGAGGCGCTGCCCGACGTGCCGCTCATCGGCTGCGGCGGAGTGCGGACCGGACGCGACGCCCTTGAGCTGCTGCTCGCGGGCGCCTCCCTGGTGGCTGTCGGCACCGTGCTCTTCCACGATCCGTCGGCCTGCTCCCGCATCCAGCGCGAACTGGAGGAGGAGCTGACCGCGCGCGGGGTCGACCGGGTATCCGACGTTACCGGCCGGGCCCACCAGCCGGCCGGCTACGCGGCGGACCGTCATACTTGGGTATAGCGATGCACTAACGGGGAGCGGCCATGGTGCGGTCCGGCGATCAGGAGCAGCCATCTCCCAGGGAAACACGGCCTTCCACGGAGTCACCCCAGCTTCCGGCGGCCCGCACCTCCCGCTTCCCCGCCCGATGGAGGAGAGCGAGCACGGCGGACAGCCAGGCGAGCGGCGCAAAAGCCCGGCTCGCTGACCAGGGGGACACCCGCCGGGTGCCACGTCAGCGGCAGGCGCCGCTGCGGCGAGCGTCGCTGCCGTGGCTGATGCCGTCGCCGCGGGCGTCCGCACCGCGGCCGAGTCCGTCACCCCCCGACTCCCCGGGGCCCGCGGCGCCGGACCAGGTGGCGGATCACCGGGACGGTCTGGCGGAGTTGGGCGATCAGGTGCGGCAGGGCGGTCAGGGGGAGCAGGGCGGCCAGGGGGAGCAAGGGGACCAGGGCGCAGGCGAGTCGGCGGCGCCCGGCGATTGCGCCGCGCCCGGCAAGCACGCGGTGCCCTTCCATGCCACGCTGCCCGACTGGGACGTCTGGGCGGCCCGCCGGGCTGAGATGCCCCCCGGCGCGCCGCAGAGCTCCGCAGCGGACCTGCGGGAGCTTGCCGAGCTTAGTGACCTGCTCGGCGAGCTTGCGGGCCTGGTGCGCGATCTGGGCGCGCTGATCATGGGGTTGATCACCACGGCGGTCGGCGCCGGCGACCGGCAGCGGCGCTCCTTCGCGGTCCCGCCGGAGCTGGCGGAACTGGCTGGCGCGCACCAGGAGCTCAGGGCGGAACAGCGGGCGCTCAGCGCCCGGTTCGAGTCCGGCGCCAGCAGCGGCACGGAACGAACCGCGCTGCGCGCGAGCCTCGCCGCACTAACCGAGCGGGCCACCGGAGCGGTCGCCGTTGCCGCGGCGGTGAGCTTCCCAGGAGGACGGCCCACGGTGCCCGCCGCGGCCAGCAGGGACTCCGCCTCCGGCCCGGCCCCCGCCTCCGGCCCCGTCCAGTCGTCCGACCCGGACCAGGACCCCGGCCGCGGACCGGCACCAGCCTCGCCTCCGCCTGGGACCGTGCCGCGCGGGGCGCCAGGAGCACCGTCGAGACACCAACCGAGAGAGGAGAATCGCGTGCAAATTCAGGCACCGGTCGCCGTCGCGCTCGACGCACCAGACATCGACGTCGCAGCGCACTGGGCGACGCTGGTCACGCCATACGTGTCCACCGTCAAGATCGGCCTTGAGCTGTACCTGAGGTACGGTCCCGCAGTGGTCGCCACCGTGCGCGGTGGAAGCGGCGTCCGGGTCTTCCTCGACCTCAAGCTGCATGACATACCCAACACCGTTGCGGGAGCCGCCCGGGCGGTGGCCAAGCTGCGCCCCGAGATCCTCACCGTGCACGCGGCGGGCGGTGCGGACATGATCAAGGCGGCCGTGCAGGCCGCGCCTGAGACGCTGGTCGCCGGGGTGACCCTGCTGACTTCGATCGGCGGCAAGGACCTGGCCGACCTTGGCGTCGACGGCTCCGTGAGCGACGCCGTGCGCCGGATGGCGGCGCTCGCCGTCTCGGCGGGTGCGCGAGGCCTGGTCTGCTCCCCCCAGGAGGTCGCGGCCGTCCGCGCAGAGGTGGGCCCGGACATCCTGCTCATCACGCCAGGGATCCGCCCGGCCGGGGTCACCAGCGACGACCAGGCGAGGATCGCCACCCCGGTGGAGGCACTCAAGGCGGGCGCGGACCTGCTGGTGATCGGGCGCCCCATCACCAGGGCCCCCGACCCTGGTGCCGCCGCATCGGCGATCGCTATGTCGCTGCGGCACGCCGTCCCGGCCCGCTAACCGCCCGGCCCCGCAGGCAACTTATACCGCGATCTGGGCAAAATCGCGCCCGATTTGAACCGCTTTGTCCCATCAAAAAGCAGTAGAAGTCGGCTGGAGGCACCCCGACGATCCGGTCGGTGGCACGGAACGCGGGTCAGCGGGCTCCGGGACGCGGGCGGGTGGATCGGCGGGCGCGGGACCGCGAGCGAGCGGGCCACGAATAACGTGAAGTGCGGCCGTCGCGTTGGGGCCAGTCCCGCCATCTGGGTGGCAGACGAAGGTCTCAGCGGCCACACTGGCATCAGACGTCGCTAATTGACCGGAGGTATGTTCGGCGTAACAAACCCTACCTGCGACGATTCATTTGGAACTGCACTGTGATCGGAACGCTGCGGTAGGTAAAATGTCCTCTAGGGACTAGGTGAGCGTGGAACATCCTGGATTATGAGAAAACCGGTAGTGGATCACCATAAAACGCATATGTCACTTTGCAGGCGGACATGTGCGCCGGCGGCCGTGTGCGGACGCCAGCGCTCACCGCGCGTCCCGCGGGCGGAGGTCGCCCGCGCGGACCGCCCTGCCGACGGCCTGACCTTTGCGGCGGTACGTCCCGGCTTCTTCGCTGCGTGTATCGTTGAGGCGGTTGCCGAGGCAGGCAGTGGGTCGGCCACGGCGGGCGCGGGAACGGTCCCGGCCGTCGGCAGGGACGGCCGTCCGCGGCCCGGCGGCTGCCGCGCAGGCGCGGCCGGTGAGCCGTCTGGCCGGCTCCGGCGGCGCGGCGGCGACTCGCTGCCCACTGGTCGCGTGCATCCGCGCCGCGGACAGCGAAATGGACAAATGGAGCATTTTTCCCGGATTGCGGCGAGGCTGCGAAAGGGCGTGAGGCGCGGTGCGGCTATCACTCCGCGAGAGCGCGCTGACGCTCGGGACCTGCGATTGACTACCCTAAGTAGCGAACCGTGTGTGCAGAGTAGTATATTTGGATTTGTGATGACATAAACGGAGGTTCGCGTTGCCGAAAGGGTACTTGACTCGCTAGTTTCCCCTCCCGTCCAACCTTTTTTACGACGAAACCCGAGGTGACCCCGAGTGGCTCTTCCTCCCCTCACTCCCGAACAGCGCGCCGAGGCCTTGCAGAAGGCCGCGATAGCGCGCAAGGAACGTGCCGACGTTAAGAATCGCCTCAAGCGCGGCGCGGTGACCCTCTCCGAAGTCATCAAGGACGGATCCACCGACGACGTCATTGGCAAGATGAAGGTCTCGGCTCTCCTTGAGTCGCTGCCCGGCGTCGGTAAGGTCCGCGCGAAGCAGATCATGGAGCGGCTCGGCATCGCCGAGTCCCGCCGCGTCCGGGGGCTCGGCGCCAACCAGCGCGCCGCCCTTGAGCAGGAGTTCGGTGCGGACCTCTGAGGAAGTTAGCGGGCTAGGCGGGCGGCCGGCGCGGCTGTCCCGGGTGCGAGGGCATGGCCGAAGCACCCGGCGGTGAGGCGCGCCGAACCGCTGCCGCGTCATATAACGCGGCGCCGGGAGTCGCCAGCCTGCCCGCGGACCGGAAGAATTCGCGGCTGACTGTGCTCTCCGGCCCTTCTGGGGTCGGTAAGAGCACAGTCGTCGCGGAACTGCGGCGCCGCAGTCCGGAAGTCTGGATTTCCGTTTCCGTTACTACTCGAAGGCCGCGGCCCGGAGAAGTGAACGGGCGGGAATATCATTTTGTCGACCGCGCGGAGTTTGACCGCATGGCCGGCGCAGGCGAGCTTCTCGAGTGGGCGGAGTTCGCCGGTAACAAATACGGCACCCCGGCCGAGCCCGTGCGGAAAAGGCTGGAGCAGGGCCTGCCGACCCTGCTTGAGATCGACCTGGCAGGCGCCCGGCAGGTCAGGGATGCCATGAAGGACAACGCGCTGCTCGTGTTCCTCAAGCCGCCCTCGTGGGGCGAGCTCGTCCGTCGGCTGTCCGGCCGGGGCACCGAGCCGCCCGACGTGGTGGAGCGGCGCCTAGCCGTGGCGCGGGAAGAGCTCGCCGCGGCCGGCGAGTTCGACGTGACGCTGGTCAACACTTCGATCGATGAGGTTTGCCGGCAGATGGTAACGTTGATTAACGGTAATGAGTGACCTCTCTTCTTCCTGATGCCCAAGCAGGCCAGCCTGTGCGCCGCGGGGTAGCGCGAAGAGGGTTCGGTTGACGCCCTAGTCAGTGAGGAATGGCAAACACGTGGCTGTGACCCAGGGTGCGGACGGCATCATCAACCCGCCGATCGACGAGCTGCTCGAGATCGTTGACAGCAAGTACCGGCTGGTGATCCTTGCCGCGAAGCGGGCTCGCCAGATCAACGCCTACTACTCGCAGCTCGGCGAGGGCCTGCTTGAGTACGTCGGCCCGCTTGTCGAGACACGCGTGCAGGAGAAGCCGCTGTCCATCGCGCTGCGCGAGGCTCGTGAGGGCCTGCTCAAGGTCGAGCAGACCGAGGGCTGATACGGCGCGATCGGTGAACCATGGTTGTCGGCCTACGGTCGCCTTCCCCTGGATCGCGCGCCATATCTCCTGGGGGACGACCCCCAGACCCCGCGGGCACCAACAGCATCGGAGTAAGTGAGTGGCGCGCGTCATCCTCGGCGTCGGCGCCGGCATCGCCGCGTACAAGGCGTGCGAGCTGCTCCGCCTGCTCAAGGAGAACGGGCACGCGGTGCGGGTCATCCCGACGCGGGACGCGCTCCGCTTCGTCGGCGAGCCCACCTGGGCGGCGCTGTCCGGCGAGCCGGTGGCCGCCGACGTGTGGGCGGGTGTCTCCGACGTGCCGCACGTGAAGCTCGGCCAGACCGCGGACCTGGTCATCGTCGCCCCCGCGACCGCCGACCTGCTTGCCCGCGCCGCGGCCGGCCTGTCGAACGACCTGCTCACCGCGACCCTGCTGACGGCGCGCTGCCCGGTGGTCTACGCACCCGCGATGCACACGGAGATGTGGGACCACCCGGCCACCAGGCACAACGTCGCGACGCTCCGGGACCGTGGCGCCATCGTGGTCGAGCCGGCCGTCGGCCGTCTCACCGGCAAGGACACCGGCAAGGGCCGCCTGCCGGAGCCGGCCGACCTGTTCGAGCTCGCGGTAAGGCTCATCGATTCCGTCTCCGGCGACAGCCACGCCCCCGTTCCGTATGACGGCCCTTCCCTCAGCGGCAAGCGCGTGCTCATCTCCGCCGGCGGAACCCGCGAGGAGCTCGACCCCGTCCGCTTCCTCGGCAACTGGTCGACAGGCAGGCAAGGTTACGCCTTCGCCCGGGCGGCGGTTTTCCTTGGCGCCGACGTGACCCTGGTCGCCGCGAACGTGGAACTGGCCGACCCGGCCGGCGTGAAGGTCATCCCTGTGGTCTCTGCCAGGGACATGCACGCCGCCATGCTGACGACGGCGCCCTCGGCGGACGTGATCATCATGACCGCCGCCGTCGCCGACTTCCGCCCTGTGGTACGCGCCGCGGCGAAGATCAAGAAGGACGGCACCCTGCCGCCGCCGATCGAGCTAGCAGAGAACCCCGACATCCTCGCCAGCCTGTCCAGGCGCCGCAGGGACCAGGGCCCGGCAACCCAGGTGATTGTCGGCTTCGCCGCGGAAACGGACCCCGACCTGGACGCGGCACGCGCCAAGCTCGCCCGCAAGGGCTGCGACCTGCTCGTCGTCAATCAGGTAGGCAACGGTCAAGGGTTCGGCGCGGGCGAGAATGAGTGGTTCGTGCTCGACACCGAGGGCACCGTGACGGGCATCTCCCGCCGGTCGAAGGACGCCCTGGCCGACGACGTACTGTCCCTGGTAACGTCCCGTCTCTGCTGACCAAACCGCCCGTCCCCGCCAACCAAACGAACGCGGGGCAGCCTCGTTGTATCAACGCGCCTCGCGCCGCGATCCTAATGGACGGGAAATCGCCGGCAGGGTGGTCGACCTGAGTCACTGACCTGCGCGAGCGCAGGCGAGTTCCGGCTAAACTCGACCGAGCCAGTTGACTAATGCGGATGGAGACAAGACGTGGCGCGTCGGCTGTTCACTTCGGAGTCGGTAACCGAAGGCCACCCGGACAAGATGGCCGACCAGATCAGCGATGCCATCCTGGACGCGATGCTCAAGGACGACCCGGCGAGCCGGGTCGCGGTCGAGACGCTGATCACCACCGGGCAGGTGCACGTGGCCGGTGAGGTGACCACCAAGACCTACGTGGACATCCCTGGCATCATCCGCGAGAAGATCCTGCAAATCGGCTACGACTCTTCCGCGAAGGGGTATGACGGCGCGTCCTGCGGCGTCTCGGTCTCCATCGGCTCCCAGTCGCCGGACATCGCGCAGGGCGTCACCGACGCGTTCGAGTACCGCGAGGGCGAGGGCATCGACGACTACGACCGGCAGGGCGCGGGCGACCAGGGCCTGATGTTCGGCTACGCCTGCCGGGAGACACCGGAGCTGATGCCGTTGCCGATCATGCTGGCGCACAAGCTGGCGCGGCAGCTGTCCGCGGTGCGCCGGTCCGGCCAGGTCCCTTACCTGCGCCCGGACGGCAAGACCCAGGTGACGATCGAGTACGCGGGCGACAAGCCGGTGCGTCTCGACACGGTGGTCGTGTCAAGCCAGCATGCGCCCGACATCAACCTGAAGGAACTGCTCACCCCGGACGTCAAGGATTACGTCATCGACCCGGTGCTTGCCGGGCTCGACATCGACGCCTCCGGATACCGCCTGCTCGTCAACCCGACCGGCCGGTTCGAGATCGGCGGCCCCATGGGCGACGCCGGGCTGACCGGCCGCAAGATCATCATCGACACCTACGGCGGCATGGCAAGGCACGGCGGCGGGGCGTTCTCCGGGAAGGACCCGTCCAAGGTGGACCGCAGCGCCGCGTACGCGATGCGCTGGGTGGCCAAGAACGTGGTCGCCGCCGAGCTGGCCGACAGGTGCGAGGCGCAGGTCGCCTACGCGATCGGCAAGGCAAAGCCGGTGGGCCTGTTCGTCGAGTGCTTCGGCACAGAGAAGGTGTCAGTCGAGCGGATACAGGACGCGGTGACCCAGGTCTTCGACCTGCGCCCGCGCGCCATCATCGCCGCACTCGACCTGCTACGCCCGATCTACTCGCAGACCGCCGCTTACGGTCACTTCGGCAGGAGCGAACCCGACTTCTCCTGGGAGCGCACCGACCGCGCCGCCGCGCTGCGCGCCGCGGTGTTATCCCGCCCCCGTCATCCCGCCGCGCCCGGCTCCTGACGCCCGCGACCCACGTCGCCAGGCAGGTCACGGCCTCAGCCCGTGATCATGGAGGCTTTTAGGTGCGATAACGCCTAAAAGCCTCCATAACACCACAATTCTTCATGATCTTGAGCGCGGGCCAAGGCTCATGGTGCACAACTGCCGCTGACAGCACCACAGGACACAGCCGAGGCCCGCGACCTGAGTCCCCTGCGCGGCGGTGACTCGCGGGCGCCGATGTGCCCGCGGGCGCTGGTGTCTCTGGCGGCGCTGGTGCCTCCGCGGCCGTCGTCTGCCTAGTGGTCGTGACAGGTCCAGTCGGTACCGGTGCATCCGCAGCGGCGAACGCCGCCTATTCGCCTGTGCGTGCACAACTGATTACTCAGGGATACAATCGTTTTACTCGGCGGGCCGGGCTGCCGCTGTTGAGCGGCGTTGATGACGCCGCTGTCATCGGCGGCCGACGGGGAGAGGCGGCGTAATCTGAACCGTCATTGCCCATTTCACCTGCTGCTATTACGAAGAGTGACTTCAGCTAGACCGTTGTCTGTGTACCTAGGCGCTATGCCGTGCAGATGCGTATGCGTATGAAAGTGCTAAATACCATGCGGATGCACGTGCATGCGGTAGGCTGTTACCGTAAGTCTGGGGGGCTACCTAAAGAACAACTGGAGTCGGCCGTGATGGCGGCCGGTCCAGCGCCCTGGTCCCGTGGAGGCGCACGTGCCGGCCTGCGGGCCCGGGGTTGAAATCCGTCAGGAGACGAGAACCATGCAGGACATTCACAACGGGATCAGCGCCACCCAGCTCGACGGTGCGATCTGGCGTAAGAGCCAGCGGAGCAACTCCCAGGGGGCATGCGTGGAGCTGGCCAGGCTCGACCCGGCCACCGTCGCGGTGCGCAACTCGCGCGACCCGCAGGGCACGGCGCTCATCTACCCGGCGACCGCCGTGCGTGCGATGATCAGTGCGCTGCGCTCCGGAGAATTCGACTACCTCGTGGGCTAATGCAAGCCTGAACGAGGGTACGAGCCCGCGAATGGCTCTGCCGCCAGCCGCGTAACGCGGGCATGGCGGGCAGGCCCGCGAGCGGCCGGGCACGGGTAATTGCGGCTCCCCGTGCCCGGCCGCTCGCGTTTTTCGCCCCAGTGCGGATTCGCCCCAGTGCGGATTCGCCCCAGTGCGGATTCGCCCCAGTGCAGGGCAGTGCAGACCTGTCCGCGCCGGTGAACCGCCGCCGGTGAACCGCCGCGGTGCGGATCTCGGTGGCAAACCGGGCAACGGCAACCGTTCTTCGCGTCGCGGTGCGGGTCGGCCGTCCGCATCTGGTAGGACGGAGTGATGGCAGACACGTGGGACGAGGGAGCGTCCGGGCTCCTGCTGTCCGACCTGCCCGCGCGAGCCGCCGCGGCCGACGTGACGGCGGAAAAAGAGCAGAGACCCCCCGGCACCGGGCCAGCGAGATCGAAGGACGCGCGGACACTGCGGCCCGCCGCCGGCCGGCCCGTCGGCCGGATCGCGGTCGACCTGCCGCTTGCCCATCTTGACCGCCCGTTTGACTACCTCGTCCCGGAGCGGCTCGCGGAGCGGGCACAGCCCGGTGTCCGGGTGCGGATCAGGTTTGCCGGCCAGCGATGCGACGGCTTCCTGCTCGAGCGCGCCGAAGAGAGCGAGCATCAGGGCAGCCTGCGCTACCTGGACCGGGTCGTCTCAGCCGAGCAGGTGCTCACCGAGGAGGTCCTCGGCCTGGCCCGGGCCGTCGCCGACCGGTACGCGGGAACCCTGGCCGACGTGCTGCGGCTCGCGGTGCCGCAGCGGCACGCCGCCACCGAGACCGCCGCCGCGAAGCGGGTCACCGCGCGCCTGGCCGCCGTCGACGACGGCCGGGACAGCGCGGCTTGCCTCCTGCCTCCGCGCCCGGACGCCGGGCCCTGGTCCAGGTACCCTGCCGGACCGTCGTTCCTTGCCGCGGTCGCGACGGGGCGCCCGGCCCGCGCGGCCTGGACGGCGCTGCCAGGGGCGGCCTGGCCGGAGGAGATCGCGCGCGCCGCCGCGAGCGCCGCGAGCGCCGGCCGCGGGTCGGTGATCGTGGTCCCCGACGCCCGCGACCTGGCCCGCGTCGACCAGGCGCTGGCGGCGCTTGTCCCCGCGGTGCACGAGGCGGCCCCGGCGGCCGGTGAAACCGTCCAGCCGGCCGGCTACGTCACGCTCACCGCTGACCTCGGCCCCGCGGAGCGGTACCGCCGCTGGCTCGCCGCACTGCACGGCGAGGCCCTCATCGTCGCGGGCACGCGGGCCGCGATGTTCGCCCCGGTGCGGGACCTCGGCCTGGTGGTGCTCTGGGACGACGGCGATGACCTGCACGCAGAGCCCCGGGCCCCGTACCCGCACGCCCGCGAGGTCCTCGCGCTGCGCGCTCACCGGGCCGGCGCGGCCGCCCTGATCGGCGGGTTCGCCCGGACCACCGAGCTAACACAGCTGGTCCAGGCGGGCTGGGCCAGGGAACTCGCCCCCGGCCGCCAGATGCTGCGCACCGCCGCACCGCGCGTCAGGCCGGCCGCCGATGACAGGGAACTGCCGCGCGACGAGGCCGCGACCACGGCGCGGCTGCCCTCCCTGGCGCTGCGCACCGCCAGGGAGGCGCTGCGGGCAGGCCCGGTCCTCATCCAGGTGCCACGGCGCGGCTACCTCGCCGGGATCGCGTGCGCCCGGTGCCGCGCCCAGGCCAGGTGCACGCGTCAGGTCGGCGAGGCAGCGGCCGGGCGAGATGGGCGGGACGGGCGGGACGGGCGGTGCAACGGCCCGCTGCGGCTGTCCGGGCCGCACGCCGCCCCCGACTGCCGCTGGTGCGGCGCGCTGGCGACGGGGCAGGGAAGCACGGGGCAGGGAAGCACGGGGCAGGGAAGCACGGGGCAAGCCGGCTGGCGCTGCCCGCGCTGCGGCCACGACAAGCTCCGCGCCACCATCACCGGCGCGGTCCGCACCGCGGAAGAGCTCGGCCGCGCCTTCCCCGGCGTCAAGGTCCGCACGTCCGGCGGTGACCTGGTGCTGCCGCGGGTCCCCTCATCGCCTGCCCTGGTGATCGCGACCCCGGGCGCGGAGCCGCTCGCCGACTACGCGGCCGCGCTGCTCCTTGACGGCTGGGCGCTGCTTTCCCGCCCCAGCCTGCGTGCGGGGGAGGAGACGCTGCGCCGCTGGCTGGCCGCCGCCGCCCTGGTCCGCGCCGATGGCACGGTCCTGGTGCACGCGGACGCGGCGCTGCCCGCGACGCAGGCGCTGATCCGCTGGGACCCGGTCACGTTCGCCGAGCGTGACCTGGCCGAGCGCGCGGAACTCGGCTTTCCTCCCGCGGTCCGGATGGCCGCGGTGACCGGGGAGCCTGCCGCCGTCGCCACCATCATCACCAGCCTCGCCGGTGCTTCCAGGGACAGTGCTTCCAGGGACAGTGCTTCCAGGGACAGTGCTTCCAGGGACAGTGGTTTCGCGGGCGGGACGTTCGAGGTGCTCGGCCCGGTTCCGCTGGAGCAGCCCGCGCAGCAGGGAGACGACCAGGTCCGCGCGCTGGTCCGCGTCCCGCGGTCGGAAGGCGCCGCGCTGGCCAGGGCGCTGCAGGCGGCGCAGGCCGGCCGCAGCGCCCGCAAGGAGGGCGGCGGCGTCCGCGTCCAGCTCGATCCGCCCGAGCTGATCTAGGCGGCGCCGATCTGGGCAGCGCGGATCTAGGCGGCGCTGATCTAGGTCGGGGCGATCTAGCGCGTCGATAGAATCGGAAGGTAAACACGCGCTTGCCATGGGCTTTTTCGAAGGGGACGCCAGTTGCTCAGGGAAATCAGGCTGTTCGGTGACCCGGTGCTGCGGACCCCGGCGGAACCCGTGGTGGACTTCGACCTTGAGCTGCGCAACCTCGTCAATGACCTCCTCGAGACCATGCTTGACGCGCCGGGCGTCGGCCTGGCCGCACCGCAGATCGGGGTCAGCCTCCGCGTCTTCACCTACCACGTGGACGACGACGAGCCCGGCCACCTCATCAACCCGGTGCTCAAGCTCGACGGCGAACCAGAAGAGGACGACGAGGGCTGCCTGTCCCTGCCCGGCCTGCAGTTCCCCACGCCACGCGCTCCCCGGGCGATCGCGGCCGGCTTCAACATGCACGGCGACCCCGTCACGGTCGAGGGCACCGAACTGCTCGCCCGCTGCGTGCAGCACGAGACCGACCACCTGGATGGCATCCTGTTCATCGACCGGCTCGACAAGAAGCAGCGCAAGCTCGCGATGAAGGCCATCCGCGAGGCCGAATGGTCCGGAATGCCGGTCCCGGAGGTCAAGGTCTCGCCGCACCCCACCCAGCGGATCTCCTAGGGAGCGCGCCCGTGCGGCTCGTCTTCGCAGGTACCCCGGCGGCCGCGCTGCCCACGCTGCGCGCGCTCGCCGCGTCAAGGCACTCGGTCGCCGCGGTCGTCACCCGGCCGGACGCGCCCGCCGGGCGCGGCAAGAGGGTGCAGCCGTCGCCGGTGGCTGAGCTCGCCGGAGAACTCGGGCTCGAGGTACTCAAACCGGCACGCCCGAACGAGGGGTGGTTCCTCGATAAGCTCCGCGCTCTCGCGCCCGACTGCTGCCCGGTGACGGCGTACGGTGCGCTGCTCCCGCAGGCGGCCCTGGACATCCCACGGCACGGCTGGGTGAACCTGCACTTTTCCGTGCTGCCCGCCTGGCGCGGCGCGGCCCCGGTGCAGCACGCGGTGCTGCGCGGCGACGACATCACCGGCGCGACCACCTTCCTGATCGTGAAGGAACTCGACGCGGGCCCCGTCTTCGGCACGCTCACCGAGCCGGTCAGCCCGACAGACACCAGCGGCGACCTGCTCGGCCGGCTTGCCATCTCCGGCGCGGAGCTCCTGGTCAGGACCCTTGACGCGATCGAGGACGGCACGATCCGTGCCGTGCCGCAGCCGGCGGACGGCGTGAGCTTCGCGCCCAAGCTCACCCAGGCCGACGCGCGCGTCGACTGGAAGCTCCCCGCGCACCTGATCGACCGTCAGGTCCGCGGCTGCACTCCCGATCCGGGCGCCTGGACCGAGTACGACACCGGTGAATCAGGCACGGGCCGGCTCAAGCTGTGGCCCGTCACCCTGGCCGCCGGCGCCGGCCTGGCGTCCGGCGGTCCCGGGCTGGCACCCGGTGAGCTCCGCATCGACCGCAACGCCGTCTACGCGGGCACCGGCACCGTCCCGGTCCGCCTCGGCGACGTCCAGCCGCAGGGCAAGCGCCGCATGCCCGCCGCCGACTGGGCCCGCGGCCTGCACGCGGACGCATCGGCCGGCCCGGTCCTCGCCTGACATGAGCGGTTACCGCCCGCGCCGACGGCACGGCAGCTCAGGCAACCCCAGCTCAGGCAACCCCAGCTCAGGCAACCCCAGCGGGGGCGCCAAGGCCAGGACGCCGCGCGCGGCCGACCCGCGCCGCACCGCCTACGATGTCCTCGCCGCGGTCAGAGACCGCGCGGCCTACGCCAACCTGCTGCTGCCCAGGCTCCTCGCGGACCGTCACCTCGCCGGCCGCGACGCCGCGCTCGCGACGGAGCTCGCCTACGGCACCCTGCGCGGCCAGGGCACCTACGACGCGGTGCTGGCCCCGTGCAGCGACCGCCCGCTCGAAAGGCTCGACCCGCCGGTGCTCGACGTGCTGCGGCTTGGGACCCACCAGCTGCTCAGCACACGCATCGGCGCCCACGCGGCCGTTGCCACCTCGGTCGACCTGGCCAGGTCGGTGGCGGGCCCGCGAGTCTCCGGTTACGTCAACGCGGTGCTGCGCCGCGTTGCCACCCGCGACCTGGACGCCTGGCTGGACATCGTCGCCCCGGACCCGGAGACCGACCCGGACGGCAACCTGGCCGTCCGCTACAGTCACCCGCGGTGGATCGTCGCCGCCTACCGCGCCGCGCTCGGCGAGTCCGCCGCCAGCCCGTTCCCGCAGGCCACGGCCGCTGGAGTGCCCGCATGCCCGGAGGGCATCGCGGCGACGGCCGGCAACGCAGGCGACAGGGACGGCAGCGACCGCGCCGTGGAGCCGCCCGGCGACGAGCCCCCGGCCGTGCCGGTCGTTACCGAGCTCGAAGCCGCACTTGCCGCGGGTAACGCCAGGCCCCGGGTGACCCTCGCCGCGTTCCCCGCCGGCCCGCCGCGCGAGAAAGTCATGCCTGCGGGGGCCGAGCCGGGCCGCTGGTCAGCGTACGCTTTCACACTTGCCGGCGGCGACCCCGCACCGCTCGTCGAAACGGGCACGGCCGCCGTGCAGGACGAGGGCAGCCAGCTGGCCGCGATCGCCTTGTCCCGTGCCCCGGTCAGCCCACGGGCCGGCGAGGGCGCCGGCCAGTCAGAGCGCTGGCTGGACATGTGCGCGGGCCCCGGCGGCAAGGCCTGCTTGCTCTACGGCCTCGCCGTGGGGCGGAACGCGCGGCTCACCGCCGCCGAGCTGCACCCGCACCGCGCCGCCCTGGTAACGGACGCCCTGACCAGGGCGAGCCGCAACGTGGCGGGACAACCTCCCGTATTCGAGGTGCTCATCGCCGACGGCACCAGGCCGCCCTGGCCAGATAGCACCTTCGACCGGGTCCTCGTCGACGTCCCGTGCACCGGCCTCGGAGCGCTCCGCCGTCGCCCCGAGGCCCGCTGGCGCAAGGCCGGGGCCGATCTTCCCGAGCTCAACGCGCTCCAGCGTGACCTGCTCCGCTCTGCCCTTGCCGCCGTCCGTCCCGGCGGGGTCGTCGGCTACGTCACGTGCTCCCCGGTGCCCGCGGAAACGTCGGATGTGGTGACCGAGGTGGTCGCGTCCGTGCCAGGTACCGAAGTACTCGACGCTCCCGCGGTCCTCACCGGCGTTCCCGGCCTGCGTTCGGCGAACCCGATGTTCGCCCAGCTCTGGCCGCACCGCCACGGTACCGACGCCATCTTCATCGCCCTGCTCCGCCGCCCCCCGCGCTAGGCGTGGCCGAGGCTGCCCCCGGGGCGATGGTTGTGGCAACCAGCCGCCTGTAGCCGGGTCGTTGTCACAACCATCCGGCCAGCACGCCGGCGGGATCTCTTGACCTTGCCGCTGCGTGAAGGGTCATGCTCGTGTCATGTTCAGCATCGGCGAGTTCGCCAGGCTCGGCGGCGTGTCGGCCCGCACTCTGCGGCATTACGACGAGATTGGCCTGCTGCGGCCGGCGGCGGTCGACCCGGACACGGGGTACCGCGGGTACTCGGCCGCCCAGCTCGGGCGGCTGAGCCGGATCATCGCGCTCAAGGAACTGGGGCTTTCCCTTCCCCAGGTCGGGCGGCTGCTCGACGGGATCACGGTCGACGAACTGCGCGGCATGCTCGCCCTGCGGCGTGCCGAGCTAGAGAACGAACTTCACCAGCGCCGGAACCAGCTGCTCGGCATCGAGGCCAGGCTCCGCTCGATCGCCAGGGAGACAGGCATGCCCGCAGACGACATTGTGGCCAAGGTGATCCCCGCCATGGGCGTGGTCGTGATCGGCGCCCGCGCGGCGGGATACGAGCCTGCGCTCGTCGTGCCCGTCGTCAACCAGCTGGACGCGCAGTTCGACCGGCTGGGGATCCACAACCGGGTCAAGGAGGCCGGATCGCGCATCGTCTACTTCGGGCGCGAGGACGGCGAGGACATCACGGTCTTCCTCGCCCTGCCGGTGGCCGAGCCGCCGCTGGAGCTTCCCGAGCCGGCCAGGTACCTGGTGCTGCCGGAGATAGAGGCGGCGGTGGCGGTGCGCAACGGCCCGGCGGCGGCCATCTTCCCTGTGGTGTACCACGACCTGCTCCGGTGGATCGAGGAGCGCGGTTACACGCCGGTCCCCGGCCCAGGTCGTGACGTGTGGATACACGAGATAGACGACATCGCCGACGTGGACCAGCAGGTGTTCGAGGTCCAGCTGCCGTTCACCCGCCCGGAGGGCACGGACCGCGGCTGAATTCCGGCTACCGTGGTGCGTCGCCGAGCCGGTACTCGTAGGTGAGGTCGTCGAGGTGCCCCTTGAGGTCGGGGTCGAGGGCGTAGCCGGCGGCAGCGAGCGACGCGTCGAGCTGCTCAGGACGGCTGGCCCCGACGATCGGCGCGGTGATCGCCTTGTTGGCGAGCACCCACGCCACCGACAGGGTGACGAGCGGCACCCCGGCCTGGTCCGCGAGCTTGCGCACCTCCTCGACCGTCTCGAACTCCCGCTCGTGCCAGTACCGGTCCTGGTACATCGGTCCCGCGTTCCCGAGCGTGAACCGGCTGCCCTCGGGCGGGGCAGCGGACTGGTTGTGCTTGCCGGACAGCAGCCCGCCCGCGATCGGGTTGTAGGAGATCACGCCCACCCCGTCCCCTTCGCAGAACGGCAGCATCTCCCGCTCGATCTGCCGGAACAGCAGGTTGTACCGCGGCTGCACCGAATCGAAGCGGGCGAGGCGCAGCGTCTGGGACCGCCCGATCGCCCGCACCAGCTGATAGGTGTAGAAGTTCGAGCAGCCGATGTACCGGACCTTGCCGGCGTGCACCAGGTCGTCGAGTGCGGACAACGTCTCATCGATCGGGGTGTGCTGGTCGTACCCGTGCAGCTGGTACAGGTCGATGTAGTCGGTCTGCAGTCGCCGCAGCGACCCCTCCACGGCGGACATGATGTGCTTGCGCGAGTTGCCGCCGTCCATCGGCGACGGTCCCATCGGCACGAAGCACTTGGTCGCGATGATGAACCGGTCCCGCTTGCCGGCCAGCCAGCGCCCGATAATCTCCTCGGTCCGTCCCCGGGTGGCGAGGTCGCCGCCGAGCGGATAGGCGTCGGAGGTATCCAAGAAATCCACCCCGCCCTCGGCCGCCTTGTCCATGATGGCGATCCCGGTCGCCTCGTCGCTCTGCAGCCCGAACGTCATCGTCCCCAGGCAGAGCCGTGACACCTGCAGCCCGCTCCGCCCCAGCCTCACGTGTTCCATAGCAGGCACGCTATCCCGGGCGCGGCGTGCCCGGCCAGGTCGGTGCCCTATCCTGCGCTATGCGCGTACATCGGAACTAGAGGATCTCGCGATGGTCCACCCAGCCTGACACACGCGGCCATCAGGCTCTGACCGTAGAGATCCTCACATTTTCCTGTAGACAACAGCAGTCACAGAAATCTCTACGGCAGCGCGACCTTCCCCGGGACGATTCGGCTTTGCATAGCCGGTGGTTGGACATTTGCCGCAAACCGGACGGGATTATGGTCGCCAGCTATGTAAAGAGGACCGATCGTGGGCGCCAGCTATGCAAACAGGGTCGGCGGGCGATGAGAACTCGGCCGTGCAGGGCAGCGGGCTGCGGGCGAGGGATGATGTGACGATGGCACGCCTTCACGATGTCGTCATCGACAGCCGCCATCCCGCGTCGATCGCCCGGTTCTGGGCGTCCGTCCTCGACGGTTACCAGGTCGCTCCCTACGATGAGGCGGAGCTCGCCCGGCTGCGCGATAAGGGCATCCTTGACCCTGAGGACGACCCGAGCGTCCTGGTCGAGGCGCCTGGCACGCTGCCGCGCATCTTCTTCCAGCTGGTAACCGGGTCGAAGACGGTGAAGAACCGCGTTCATCTCGACCTGCGATGTGACCGCATGGAGGATGAGCTGGAACGGCTTACCGGGCTCGGCGCGAGCATTGAGGCGGAATACGACGACCACGTGCTGCTGCGCGATCCGGAAGGCAATGAGTTCTGCCTTTTCGCGCATGCCGGGTGAGTCGGCCCGCGCATGCCGGGTGGGCCGGCCCGCGCATGGCGGGTGGGCCGGCCCGCGCATGCCGGGTGGGCCGGCTGCGGCGCCCCGGATGCCGGTGCCCCCGAGGACGTGAGTGATCCGCGGGCGGCCGGCGGTCTCACAAGCCTGTGCCGTACACCACG
>Ga0335078_10000619_pt1 | contig 54675 bp, 54 predicted proteins | sample Lox_Sample_32_FD_206711 | JGI IMG/M metagenome (GOLD analysis project Ga0335078, IMG submission 206711) | Soil microbial communities from Loxahatchee National Wildlife Refuge, Florida, United States - Lox_Sample_3.2 | ecosystem: Environmental > Terrestrial > Soil > Wetlands | place: USA... | reverse complement strand
CGGTGGCCTCCGCAGCGGTTGCAGCTCAAGCCGCCGCGATCCAAGCTGAACCCGCTGCGGTTCAAGCGGCGCCGGCCCAGAAGACGCCTCAGCCTGCCAAGCCGGAAAAACCGGGAAAGCCCAAGCCAGCAAAAGTTGTCTACTACAACCTGGTGGGTGAACCGATTGACTCGGACGACGAAGAGTAATCACAACAAAGCAAAAGCCTCCGCGACGGAGGCTTTCAACTTGCCGTGAACTCCTTGCACCCCGGGGCGATACGGCTTACTTCTTTGCCGTCTCCGCTTTGGGTTCCACCTTGGCGTACTTCCGGCGGAAGCGCTCGACGCGGCCGGCAGTGTCCATAAGCTTCTGCTTGCCGGTGAAGAATGGGTGGCAATTGGAGCAGATTTCTACGTGAATATCGCCGCGGTGGGTGGAGCGGGTGGTGAAGCTGTTGCCGCACGCGCACATGACGCGCACTTCGTTGTAAGCGGGATGGATGGCTGCCTTCATGATCTCTGGCCCCTTTTAGAAGGATTAGATTCTACAGGAGTTACGCTGGATTCAGCAACTGCTGGGAGTTTGCGTAAGGGCTTCATTTTGTGTGCCTCCCGGTTGAACTGATAACCGCGAAGTGCGCAAAGGACGCGAAGAAGCACCAACATATTCAAAGTGGTAGCATGGTCCCGGGAACGGCTTACCGGCTGTACTGGTTCCTTTTCTTGTCCTGGTGGCGCTCCAGGCCGAGTGCGATTAGTTTCTCGATTAGGTCGGGGTAGGCGAGCCCCGACGCTGCCCATAGTTTGGGGTACATGCTGATGGACGTAAAGCCGGGCATCGTGTTGATTTCATTGAGATAAATCTTGCGGGATTTGGGGTCCATCAGGAAATCCACGCGGGAGAGACCGGAGCAATCCACGGCTTTGAAGGCGGCGATGGCGAGCTCCTGCACCTTCTTCGTCTCGGCCTTGGTCAGCTTCGCGGGGATCACCAGTTCCGAGCCTTCGTCGAGATACTTCGCGTTGTAGTCGTAGAACTCCTTGCAGGGGACGATCTCGCCCGGAACCGAGGCTTGCGGCTGGTCGTTGCCCAGTACCGAGCACTCGATTTCGCGGGCCTTGTTCCTTTTTCCACCCACGCCTTGCTCGATCACGATCTTGCGGTCGAATTTGGCAGCTTCGGCGATGGCTGGGCCGAGCTCTTTGCGGTCGTGCGCCTTCGAGATTCCCACCGATGATCCCAGGTTGGCTGGTTTCACGAATAGGGGATATTTCAGCTTGCGCTCAACCAGCTTTTGCGCCTTTTTCGGCGCCGTCTCCCAGTCGCCGCGGAGAATGGTCACGTGTTTGACGATGGGCAGGCCAGCGGCGATGAACAGAGACTTCATGATGTCTTTATCCATGCCGGCAGCGGAACCGAGGACGCCTGCGCCCACATAGGCGATATCAGCGAGCTCCAGAAGCCCCTGGATAGTGCCATCTTCGCCGAAAGTGCCGTGGAGCACGGGGAAGATGATATCCACGTTGATGGCGCGGTCGGCGGCGCGGCGGGTTAAGGCAGCAGCTTCGCTTTGGAAGGGGACCAACTCGCCGGTGCTGTGGTGCGGTTCCGGTGGAACAATGACTGCCTCGCCTTGCGCCAGCAAGGCTGCCCCCGACGTTGCCTCAGGATCGCCCGCGCGCAAGTGTGCCGGTGTGTGGTGGGCGCTCGCTTTTCCTGCAAGCAGCAGCTCGGCATCGGCTGCTGTGAGCCAGCGGCCTTGCTTGGTGATGCCGATCGGCACCACGTCATATTTTGTTTTATCAATTGCATTTACAACCGAAGCAGCTGAAAGCAATGACACTTCGTGCTCTCCGCTGCGTCCGCCAAAAAGGATCCCGACGCGAAGTCTTTTCATGTTTTTCGATTGAAGGGCCGTCATCATTCTGTCACATCGGCTGTTTCTCAGATAGTGACGGATTGACAACGGAAGTAATCGGAGGTAGCCTTCTCGCCCTAAAGCGAATCCGAGGCTTCCGCGAACGCGGACAGCCGGTGAAAGCCCCCTCCCGACAGCCCCGGATAGTTATAGTCGAGCTTTTCATAATGTGCCTTCTGGCATACGACCAAAAAATGCTCGCCACAACCGGCGGCACAAGCCAGTAGTGGCAGGCGCTTCCCGCAATCAGGAGGTGAAATGTTTGCTCGTGGATGGTTGTTGATGTCGGTCGTTTTTGCCGTTTCGTTTCTTGTCGCGGAACAAAAACCCAAACAGAGTTCCCCGCCACCTTCTCACAGTACTCCCAGCAGACCGCCGGCCCAAGCTCCCCATCCCAACACGCCGCCGCGCAACTCTGGAAACATGGGGAATGGAGCGAATTCCCGGCCGGGAATGAATGGACGTGGCCAAAATAATGCCGGTGCCGGGGGGGCACGCGGAACCAACGGAACGAATAACAATGCCCGCGGCGGAATGAACAACAATAACGCGCGGGGCGGAATGAACAATGGCCGCGGCGGGATGAATAACAATAATGCGCGCGGCGGAATGAACAATGCCCACGGAGCAATGAATAATCCTCGCGAACCGAATGCGGCGCGGGGGCCGGCCGGTCACATGAATCCCACTCGTGCAGCGGCGGCTCGCCGGGGACCTCCGGTGACCAATCGTGAAATCAGAACGCGGTCAGGGGCGACCGTGCGAGCAAGCTATCGCGGCGGTCACGTTCGTACCATCGAGGCTCACAACATGCGGATCGAGCATGGGGTTCATGGCGGACGGAGGATTGTAGCCGAGCGCAATGGACGCCGCATCGTGAGCATGGGGCCACACCGCGGCTATGCGCAACGTCCTTACTACTCGCATGGCGGCCGGACTTATGTCCAGCGGACTTATTACGTAGGAGGACGGCGCTACGCCTATGCCTATCGCACGCGTTACTACGGCGGCAGGCCCTATTACCGCTATGCTCCCGCGTATTACTACCATCCTGTGTACTACGGATGGGCATACAATCCCTGGCCGGCGCCGGTTTACTACAGTTGGCCATACTATCGCGACCCGTGGTACGGCTACTACGGCTATTACTATGCACCCTACCCGGTCTATCCGACCGCGTCGCTGTGGCTTACCGATTATCTGATCGCGGAGAGTCTCAGGGCAGCTTACGACGCCCAGCAGGCTGGGGCCTTGCGCGTTCCCGACGTCACACCATACCTATCCAGCGAAGATTTCAGTGCTTCACTGTGGATTACCGATCCTCTCGCCGCCAGCCTCTCGGGAACCCACCTGGAAGGGCTTGCAGCAATGCCGGCGGCAGCTTCGGGACAAACGTTGACCCCGGCGGTAAAACAGGCCATTGCGGAAGAGGTGAAGAGTCAGATTGGAGACGAAAAGACGGCAGCGGAAAATTCGCAGCAGACAGACTCAGGGGGAGACGACGCGCCGCCGGCTGCGCTTGATCCGAACCACCGCACCTTCGTAGTGGCGAGCAATGTTGACACCTCGACGGATGCGGGTGATGACTGCTCGCTGAGCGCGGGAGATGTCATCTATCGGACCGGCGACACGCCAGACGACGACAACAACGTTGAGGCGACGGTAAAAAGCAGCAAGAAAGACGATTGCGCAATCGGTTCCAAGATTTCGGTGGATGCCGACGACCTGCAGGAGATGCACAATCACCTGCGGGAGACGCTGGATGCCGGACTGAAGACCCTGGCGGAGAAACAGGGGAAGGATGGGTTGCCGGCGGCTCCTGATACTGCCACGCAAGCCGGGGAAGTTCCCGCTCCGACTGCGGATACTAACGTGGACAGCGACCTGCAACAAACGCAGAAAGATGCTGACCAGACCGAAGCCGATGTGAACAGCTCGAGTGCGCAACAGTAACCAGCTGTCGTCCGAGGTTAGAAAAATCGAGCGCCAGGCCTCAGTCGCGGGCTGGCGCTCCAGCTTAATCGGTAGAGACATTTACATACACCTTGGTTCCAGCCGGAGCCGAGGCCTAGCCTATTTAGGAGGGTTTCTGCAATGCGGCATACCTTGGGGCGTCTTTTCCAAACCGCTGCATGGATTGCAGCGGGTTTCTCAGTTTGTCCGGTGGCTGTGGCGCAAGGTGCTCCCACAGTATCACTGCAGGATCAGCTACAGGCGCAGTATTCGCTGGTAAAGATGGGCTCGGACTCGAACGGACCGGCAATCATCGAAGCCGGTACGCTGCTGGACATCCAAAAGGGCGGCATCCTGGGGGTTCCCTATGACGACGTGGCGGTTGCCCCAGCAAAATTTTCCGATGGACAGCTCCATCCGCCCGGCGCGACAACAAACAATACGGCGACCAACGTGAGCAAGAAGTTGTGCGGCTTCTTGGGTAGATGCAATGCCGTGAAAGACCAAGTTGCAAACCAGACGACCAGCCGCTTTTTCCAAGTAGGGCAGAAGGTTTATCCGTCGAAAATTGAAGTCAATTCTGGCAAGGACACTGTGACCCTGAGCGTCGTTTCGTGCGACTCGTGCAACAACATTGATCCACCCACTTATTACAAGTCCGAGGTGATTTTTCAGTTTGCCAAGGGATCGCTCGCCACGACCAGCCCATCCCAGATAGAAGACACCATTGCCCAGGTCTTCACCATTGACGACAACAGCAATAACAACGATCAACAGAATGGCGGCGGGGATGCCCAGCAGGGTCAAGGCGGCGGGGACCAAGGGCAGCAGCAGGCGCAGGCGGCGCCTCAGCAGGAGCCCCAAAGGATACAACTAGGGCAGAAGGTGGATGATGTGCTGGCGTCCATGGGCAAGCCGGAAAAAATTGTAGATCTCGGCCCTAAGCAGATTTATTTGTACAAGGACCTCAAGATCACATTTGTTAAGGGGCGAGTAACTGACGTCGAGTGAGAATGCCGGTGTCGGCTGCGAATGCAGATAGGCGTTTGTTCGCTGCTTTGAAGCCCCGCTTTGCTTGCTGGCACCGGGTTAAGCCGTGTCCACAGGAGCCCGGCGCTACAGGATCTTCTTGCCAAAAGCTGAGAGCGTCAACTCCACCGCCAGGTCGGCGGTGCGGTTGTGCTCATCAATTACGGGATTCACCTCCACCACCTCAAAGCTCATCATGCGGCCGTGGTCGGCGATGATTTCCATGGCGAGGTGAGCTTCGCGATAAGTCGCGCCGCCGCGGACTGGCGTGCCCACGCCGGGCGCGTCTTCGGGGTCAACCCAATCCATGTCGAGTGAAACGTGGTAGCCGGCGGTGCCGCGTCCGGCTGCGCGCAGGGCTTCTTCCATCACTGCGCGCATGCCGCGCTCGTCAATGTCACGCATGGTGAAGACGCCTATGCCGGCGCGGCGGACATTCTCCTTTTCAACCGCGTCAATGTCGCGAACCCCGACCAGCACGCAGTTCTCCGGGCTTACCTTGGGGGAGAAATTGAAAATGTTGGCCAGCTCGGCGGGGCCTAATCCCATGATGGCTGCCAGCGGCATGCCGTGCACGTTGCCGCTCGGCGAAGTTTCTGGTGTGTTGATGTCGGTGTGAGCGTCAATCCAGATGAGGCCGATTTTCTTGGATTGCCGGCGGCAAAACTGGGCCACGCCGGACACCGTTCCAACGCCTACCGAATGATCGCCGCCAAGCACTACCGGTACTTCGCCCGCTTCGAGCGTCTTGAGCACCAGCTCGGCGAGTTTGGTGCAAGTGGCGGTGATCTCGTGGAGATATTTGGCATGCGGGTCACCGACCTTCTTCTGTTCGGCGATGGCGACGGAAATATTGCCGCCATCTTCCACGGTGTGGCCGAGTTCCTCCAGGCGCGCCTCCAGGCCGGCGACGCGCACCGCCGATGGGCCCATATCAACGCCGCGGCGAGACTGGCCGAGATCGAGAGGAACACCGATGACGTGGATTTTCTTGGGTGTGACTCCGGAGATTGCAGCGTTCATCAGGGTCATAAGTTTGGTTTAACCGCGGAGGACGCGGAGATCGCAGAGTCAGGAAATTCATTCACAATTCGTCGCAAGCCCTTTTCTTGGTCGAGACGTGGAATCTATCAGCAATCCTGGCATTTTGTAAGTGATTTCCTTCGTGTTACTTCGTGTCCTTCGTGGTTGCTTTTGGTTTTACGGAACAGAAGGCAGCACAAAGCAACCACGAAGGCACTAAGGAAGACACGAAGGAAATCAAACTTCATCCCACTCGCTCTGTACCCTCTGCGGTTAAGAGATCTACGGATAGAGCCGGTGCAGCATTCGCGGGAATGGAATCGTCTCGCGGACGTGCTCGAGCCCGCAGATCCAGCCTACGACCCGTTCAATTCCCATGCCGAAGCCGCCGTGCGGCACCGTGCCGTATTTGCGCAGGTCAAGATACCACTTGAAGGCCTCTTCCGGCAGGTTGTGCTCGTGAATGCGCTGCACCAGCAGATCGTAGGACTCCATACGTTGCGAGCCGCCGACGATTTCGCCATAGCCTTCGGGAGCGAGCACGTCCACGCAGAGCGCCAACTCGGGGCGCTGCGGGTCGGGCTTCATGTAGAAAGCCTTCACCTGCGCGGGATAGCGATGCACCATAACCGGCTTCTCGAACTGCGACGAAAGATACGTTTCGTCGGGCGAGCCAAAGTCACCGCCCCATTCAAATTTGTTTTCGACCGTGCCCTTGGCGTGGCCTTCCTGCAACATCTTCACAGCTTCGTCGTAGGTGATGCGAGGAAACGGGGCTTCAATCTTCTCGAGTTTCGCAACATCGCGGCCGGTAGTTACGAGATCGGCGCGGCGCTTTTCCAGGCAGCGCTTGACGACGAAACTGATCAGCCCCTCGGCCAGATCCATCAGGTCTTCGAGCCTGGCGTAAGCGACTTCCGGCTCGACCATCCAGAACTCGGTGAGATGGCGGCGGGTCTTGGATTTCTCTGCGCGGAAGGTCGGGCCGAACGAGTACACCTTGCCCAGCGCCATCGCCGTGGCTTCGATATAAAGCTGGCCCGACTGCGTGAGGTAAGCCTGCTCATCGAAATAATCCACCGGGAACAGGGTTGACGTTCCCTCGCAAGCCGCGGGAGTAAGGATCGGCGGATCGGTGAGGACGAAGCCGTTGTCATCGAAGAAATCGCGCACGGCTTTGATGATTTCTGCCCGCACCCGCAGAATGGCTGCCTGGCGGGGCGTGCGCACCCAGAGATGGCGGTGCTCCATGAGGAAATCCACGCCATGCTCTTTAAGGGAAATCGGAAAGGGATCGCTCTCGGAGACGCGCTGGATGACCTCAACGTTGGAAACATCGAGCTCGTATCCGCCCGGAGCGCGCTTGTCGGCGCGGACTTTGCCTTCGACGATCACGCTGGATTCCTGGGTGAGACTCTTTAGGGCGTCGAAAACTTCCGGCGGTACGGCGCTTTTGGGCACTACGCCCTGGATGATGCCGCTGCCGTCGCGGAAAATAGGGAACAAAAGCTTGCCGCTTTCACGCATATTGTAGAGCCAGCCGCGAATGGTGACGCTTTGGCCTTCGTGCCTGCCGATTTCTGCGATAGTGGTGATAGGTGATGACATGGCGCGAGAATGGCCATTTACCGCAAAGAACGCAAAGGTGGCGAAGAAAATCCTGATGCCGTTTCTTGGTGCCCTTTGCGATCTCTGCGGCTAAGTCTCTTAAGCAGTTTCCAGCTTACGAAATGTTTCCTGCAACTTCTCCACCGGGTTTACCTTGTCGTCGCCCTCGATCTCGAGCAGGAACGGCGGCGTCTTCGGCGCGGTGCGAAGCAGATCTACGGTCTCCTTCCAGTCAATTGAGCCCTGGCCGGGCCACAGGTGCGAGTCGCGGTTCTTGTCGTTGTCGTGGATGTGGGTCGAGGCAATGTAGTTTTTCAAAACCTCGAACCCTTGCGGCACGCCCCCCATCATGTTCGCATGGCCTACGTCAAAGCAGACGCCAACATCGGTGAAGTGCGCGGTCTGAATCAACTCCACCAGCCGGTCCGGCTCGGAGAGTTCATTAGGAATATTTTCCAGCAGAATGCGCACACCCAACGGCTTGGCAAAGGCATGCAGGTGCTCGATAGAGGTCATGGCGGCCTCCAGCTTGTGCTCGCTGAAAGACTCGTTCTGCGTCCCGATGTGCTGGATCAAAAAGCGAAAAGGAATGTGCTCGGCGATCTCCAGGGCGCGCTTGATTTCATCCATGGCCTCGATGCGATGGGCGCGGTCAGTCGCGGCCACGTTCACCGGCGGCGAACCGTCGCGTCCCCATTCGTAATCGGAATATAGGGGCGAGTGCACGGAAGTGAGCGCCACGCCGCTGGTGCGGAACCAGTCGGCAATCTCGCGCACGTGCTGTTTGCGGTTGGCGTAGTCCAAGTGCTGGCGCGCCGCAAAAATTTCAATGGCCTCGGCCCCGCCCTGGGCGAGCTTATCCAAGAGCCCAGGGTGCAGTCGGTCCTTCACATAGATGTAGGTGGATACTGCTTTGAGCATGGATTCTTTTCTCTTGCCGCCTGCTGACATGCTACCAGCAAGCCGCCAGGAACAGGGACCTGAGGATTGCGAACTGGCTATCCCCAAAGACCAAACCAGTAACTAGCGCGACGCGACCTAGAACCCTACGGCTCGTCCGTTGTGGCGGCCATCACTGGCCCCCAGGCGCTCGCCGGTGGCTAAGTCTATGGCGATGCACTCGCCATCACTCCAGTAAGGGCGCTCCTCAATCTTGTGCCCCATCTGTTTCAATATCCGCAGGGTATCCGGAGAGAACCCGGTCTCGACCACGGTTTCGTCCGGCAGCCACTGATGGTGGAAGCGCGGCGCATTTACGGACTGCTGAATGTCGAGGCCGTAATCCACCACTCCCATCAGGATATTCGCCACCGTGCTGATAATACGAGACCCGCCCGGAGAACCCAGAACCATGTACAGCTTTCCGTCTCTCAGAACGATCGTCGGGTCCATGGAGGAGAGCGGCCGCTTCTCCGGCCCCACCGCATTCGCCGGCCCTTGAACCAGCCCGTAGATGTTAGGCACGCCGGGCTTGCTGGCAAAGTCATCCATTTCATCGTTGAGCAGAAAGCCCAGGCCCGCAGCAGTCACGCGTGAGCCAAAACTGTCATTCAGTGTGGTGGTGACTGCCACTGCGTTCCCTTCGGTGTCTACCACAGAGTAGTGGGTCGTGTGCTCGGGTTCGTGGACATTCTTCGGCTGCGGATGCAGGGCACCATACTGCTCAAGCTGGCTGAATATCGCCGGCCGCCGCAGGTCTTTGCTCCGGGTAACGTGTTCGGGATCGAGAGAGCTACGCCAGGCCGCGCCATATTTCTTGTCAATGAGCTGCGCCACTGGAATTTTGGCAAAGTCGGGATCGCCCAGGAACTCGGCGCGGTCGAAGAAAGCGCGGCGGAAGGCCTCGAGCGTGAGGTGCATCGAGGCTGCCGAGCGGTCGCCCAACCGTGCCAGATCGTAGCCTTCCAGAATGTTGAGAATCTCGATCAGCGCGATCCCGCCGGAGGAGGGCGGCGGCGCACTGATGACTTCATACCCACGGTACTTGCCGCGTACCGGCTCGCGTTCTTTCACTTCGTAATGTGCCAGGTCGGCGGCGGTAACCAGTCCGCCGCCTTTCTGGATTGCCGCCGCGAGTTCGGCGGCCAGGGACCCATGGTAGAAGTCGTCTGGGTTGGCAGCGATTCGTTCCAGAGTTTTCGCCAGCTCTGCCTGCCGGAAAATCTCGCCCGATTGGTAGAAATTCCCATCGCGCTGAAAGATTCGCCGCGACTCCGGAAACCGCGCCAGGTCTTTATCGCGGAAATCCTGCGCATCTTCCCAGGCCAGAGGGAAACCTTCGCGCGCCAGCTTGATGGCGGGAGCCATCACGCTGGGCAAGGGCAGCTTGCCATATTTCTTCTGCGCGTACACCATGCCAGCCACCGAACCGGGCACGCTGATGGCCTTGTATCCCACCACGCTAAGGTCGGGAATTACATTGCCCGCGGCATCCAGGTACATGTTGGCGGTGGCGGCGGCCGGCGCCTTCTCGCGGTAGTCCACGAAATGGGTTTCGCCATTTGCGGAGCGAATGAGCATGAATCCCCCGCCCCCCAAGTTGCCCGCCTGCGGATGCACCACCGCCAGAGCGAATCCCGTTGCCACCGCCGCATCTACGGCATTGCCTCCGGCTTGCATGATCTCCACCCCAGCGCGGGACGCGAGTTCATGCACACTGACCACAATTGCATGAGCTGCATGCACCGGGCGCATGGATGCACCGGCCCGAGGCGAGAGGAATGTGGCGAGGAGAATTATCGTGAGGGTGCAGAGAGATGACCTGAGCAGCCGCTTCCGCGAGAATGACATGTGCTGAGTGACCTCTGAGGCTAGCTTAGGCGCGAACGAGAGTCAAACGGGACAGCGTTTCTTTGCGCGCTTGCGGCGAGCCAATCGCAGGACCATTCTTGGTGAAAACCAGTTGCGAGATCTCAGCTCGCAGCCCTCAGTTGCCGCGCGTGGGCTTGGATCGCCGCTTCGCCTTTCGGTTCGTTGGCTTTCGACGAGCGCCAGCTTTCTTCGCTACGAGTGCGTACGACTGTTCGATGAGATCTTTCAGTTCCTGCCAGGGCAGCGCGTCCAGTCGTTGCACCGACACCCACTTGTAGCGGCCCACGTAAGGCGCGGGAACAATGTTTTCATTCTCGATCAATTCCGAGAAGCGCTCGGGGGTGGATTTGAGCGTGAGGCTGGGCGGGACGGCATCCAGACTGAGGAGCGCGAAGAGCTTCCCTTGCACTTTGAAACACAGGGTCTCGCCCCACTGCAGGTTCTCTTTGGCCTGGGGGAAGGAGAGGCAATGACCTCGCACGGAGTCAACGTTCATCGCTTTCGTACTTCACCGAGCACCCATAGGGCCGCGTCGCTGGAGTCGCCACAGCTTTCCCCGCCATGGCTTCCCTCAGCGCCAGCGACACATAATTGGTGGCGCCGTTTATGTCAGAGAGGTCGGTAGTGGGCCGATCGTCAATTGCGCCCTCGTAAATCAGCACGCCTTGCGGATTGATTACGAACATGTGCGGTGTGGTTCTGGCGCCATAAAGGTGGCCCAGCTGCCCCGAGGGGTCGAGAAGCGCCGCCGTGGGCGCGGCTTTCATGCGTGCCAGGTAGGAATTCTCATCGCTGGCGGTGACGTATCCCTGCATGCTGGGGGCGGAAGAAATCACCGTGAACCAGGCCACACCTTTCGCCGTCCATTCTTTCTGCAAGTTCTGCATGTTGCCGCTCTCATAGTGCTTGTTGGTGTAAGGACATCCCTGGTTGTGCCACTCCAGCACCACGAACTTACCCTTGAACTGCGAAAGGCTGTAAGAGCGCCCGTCACTGCCGGTGGCGGTGAAATCGGGCGCAGACTCACCCACCCTGGCCGCGCCGAAAGCCGGCGGCAGTAACGCTGTGAAGACCGCAATGATCGCAGCGATGAAAGGAACTACCGAACGCTTCACGGGATGTACTCCTCTGCTAAATGTAAATCAACCTTAGAATTTGCCTCACCCTTCCGGCGGGACTGAGGCAGCCCATTTGCTGCACGCACGGGCGAGGACGCCCGCGCCTACATTACGGGCGCATCTATGTCGTAGGCCTTGTCGCCCACCACCAGAACGCCCCGTAGGCGGCCGATCGGCTTCAGCAACTCGGGGGATTTCTTCAGCGTCATCTGAAAGCCGTTTCTCGAAGGCTGCAGATTCTGCGGCGCCGCGTTTGCGATCTGGCTTTCTTCCAGGGGGAAGAATATTGCCTTACCGATGGGATGCCCAACTGTAGCGGTGAGTCGAAATGAATCTTTCTGCTCAGCCGCACGGAATGCCCATCCGCGAGGGACTGGCTGCGGCAGCTTCTTGCGCGCAGCGTCGAACCAGGGTTTTGCAGCCGCTAGTGCTTGCGGCTGGTTCTTCACCGGCAAAGCCAGTGACAATTGCGCCTTTCCCGGAATGCACATCTCGCGGCAGACGATCAGTTTGACTTCCGCACCCAAGTTAGCGCTGTTGCCTATTTTGAGGCCGGCGTCGGCCTTCATCGGCACCAGCAGGAGCACTCCCCCTTCATACCCAAAATCCATGGCAGAGAACGCCGCCAGTGGCTGCGGATATGGCCACTCGATGGCACCCGCGGAAATTTCCGCCGGCAACTGCCAGTTCACTCGTGGAGGCTGTCCGGCATCGCCGGGATTGATCCAGTAAATGTGCCAGCCAGGCTCCAGGTTGAATTTAAGCCCGGAGTAGAAGGTCTTCCCGGGCTGGATCGCTTGCTCTTCGGAGATCAGTTCCACGCTGCCATGAGGGATGGCCACGGGAGCGGCCTGCACTACGGAAACCAGACTCACAACCACGCTAGCTACCCCGATAAGGTATCCTTGAAGCCGCGCCCGCTTATTCATTGTTCGCAGTTGGCCCATTGGTTGATTCTAGAACGCTGATCGTTTCGTTTCGAAAATTTGCTTACCGAAAATCCTGGGCTGGCGAATCCTGCCTTCCCTGCAGGGAATCCAAGAGACATGGATATTTCTATGCAAACTCGAAAGCTGGGCAATTCTGATCTCTACATAACTCCTGTCGGCTACGGTGCCTGGGCGATTGGCGGCTCGGGCTGGCAATTCTCCTGGGGTTCGCAGGACGATAACGACTCCATTCAAGCCATTCATCGTTCTCTGCAATTGGGCGTCAACTGGATTGATACTGCCGCGGTATACGGCCTGGGCCATTCCGAGGAAGTCGTCAATCGAGCGCTGAAAAGTTGGTTCGGCGCCAAGCCTTATGTTTTTACGAAGTGCGCGCTTCGCTGGGACAGCAAAGGCAACGTGCGAAAAGTTCTGCGCCGCGATTCCCTGCGCACGGAAGTTGAAGACAGCCTTCGCCGCCTGGGCACTGATGTCATTGATCTCTTCCAGATTCACTGGCCGCCAGAGCCTGACTCCGCCGAACTCGAAGAAGGCTGGGGAACTCTTGCCGATCTTAAGCGTGAGGGTAAAGTCCGCTGGATCGGCGTTTCAAATTTCAATGTTGGCCAACTGCGACGGGTCCAGGCGATCGCGCCGGTCACGTCACTGCAGCCGCCGTATTCGTTGGTGAATCGCGCTGTCGAACCCGAGATTCTGCCCTTCTGCCGGCAGCATGGCATTGGGGTGATTGTGTACTCCCCCATGGCGTCGGGCCTGCTCACTGGAGCCATGACGCGCGAGCGCGCCGCCCACCTGCCCAAGGACGACTGGCGCAGCACCAGCCCCAACTTCAATGAGCCAAAGCTCTCTCAACACCTGGCCCTAGTAGACCGCCTGCGCGCGGTGGGAGAGCGCTATGGCCGGTCGCCGGGCGAAGTCGCCATTGCGTGGACGCTGCGCAATCCCGCAGTTACGGGAGCGATTGTCGGTGCGCGCAACGCCAAACAAGCCGACGGCGTGATGCGCGCAGGGGAATTGCAGTTGACAGAGGCTGACGTAGCTGAGATCGAAAATGTGAAAGTTGGCGCCAACGCCGTTGCCTGAAACGGTGTCGGGCGACCCGCCGGCTGTTTCGCGGGGCAGAGGATGGCTCCGAGTTCGCTTGCTAAACTGACTGCCGAATGCTGACTGCTGAACGCCACTCGCCGGCGCTATACCTGCTCGCGGGCCTCGCCGAGTGTAACGTTCACATCCATCTTCCGCTTGCCGCGGTAAATGGTGATTCGCACGGTGTCACCTGCGCGGTGGCTGTTCATCATCTGGCTCAAGTCCTGCTGGTTCTGAACGTCCTGTCCGTCAATGGCAACGATCAGATCGCCTCCCAGCGTGATGGGAATATTTCCCAGATATGCCCGCTCGGTGCCGCCCCGCAAGCCGGCGCGCTCGGCTGAACCTCCAGGAACCACCTGAACAATCAGCAAGCCATAGTCGGCGGCCAGTCCCATTTGGTCGGCCAATTCCGGCCCAATGGGTAGCGTACGAACGCCGAGAGCTGGGCGCCGCACCCGGCCCAGGGTTACCAAATCGTTGAGCACCGCTTTGGCGGTGTTGATGGGAATGGCGAATCCGATTCCCGCGCTCTGCCCGACGCTGGAAGCGATCATGGTATTAATTCCGATCACTTCGCCGTGCCAGTTCAAAAGCGGTCCGCCGGAATTGCCAGGGTTGATTGCAGCATCGGTCTGGATGGCCTCGTCAATGGTCATGCCATCCGGCTCCTGCACCGAACGAATTGAGCTGACGATGCCGCGCGTCAACGTGCCCGAAAGTCCAAACGGATTGCCGATGGCGTATACCTTCTGCCCCACCTGAAGGTTGTGAGAATCGCCCAGCACCATCGGGGTAAGATCGGGCGCCTTGATTTGAATGACCGCCAGATCATGGGCACGGTCGGTGCCGATTACGGTGGCGGGATACTGTTTGCGGTTGTGCAGAGTTACTTCCACTCGCTGGGCGTCGGCAATCACGTGGTAGTTGGTGAGAATGTGGCCTTCTTTATCAATGATGAAGCCTGAACCCTGGCCCTCCTGCGGCACCAGCCCGTTGAAGAAGTCGAAAGCCATCGCCCGCGAAGTGATGTTCACCACAGATTGAATGTTCTTGCGGTAGACGCTGATGTTGTTCTGCTCTTCCGCGTCCAGCGACTCTCCGGTAGAGGCTTCAGTAATCTCGACCTTATCCGGACGCGCGACCCAATTCGTGAATTGCAGCTGCTGTGCGCGGTGGGTCGTGAAATAAACGAAGGCCCCAGCCAGCACCACGCCGAGCAGAAAAGGACGCAGGAATTTCATAGCTTCACCGGATGGTCCATTAGACGTCTGAAACCCAGTCTAAGATTGAGCTACCGCCTCCCGCTGCAGCTTCACAAACAATTCTTTCACCTGTTTTTGTGTTTCCTCAAGCCCGCCGGAGTTGTCTATGACGTAGTCGGCGGCCCGGATCTTTTCTTCATCGGGAAGCTGTGCGGCCGAGCGCCGGTCCACTTCGCGCCGCGCTGATTCTTCATCTACGTGCAGCCGCCGCGCCCAGCGCCGCATTCGCTGCTGCGGGCGGCAGGTGACCGCCACCAACCGGTCAAACTGATGGGCCGCGCCCGCTTCCAGGATCAGCGCCGCCTCCACTACCGCAATCGCCGCGGGATCGCGGCGGCCGATCTCGTTCATCCACGCCTCCTGCTCGCGAAGTACGGCAGGATGGACAATCTGGTTCAATTCCTCGATTCGCGAGTGTCCCTCAGAAGATTGTGTGAAAGCCGCTTCCGCCAGCCGCCCGCGATCCACCCTGCCATCAGGATTCAGAATTCCTGTCCCAAAATGCCTGACCACCTCGGCATACACCGCCTCGCCCGGCTGCATCAGCTGGTGGGCGATGCGGTCCGCCTGGATGACATGTGCTCCCAAGCCAGCCAGCATCTCGCCCACCACCGATTTACCCGAGGCAATGCCTCCCGTCAGCCCGACTTTCAGCACGCATGGCCCTCAAGAGATAGTTCAGCACGGAGTCAACGGAGACACAGAGAAAAGCCAGGTTCTTTGCCGCGGATTTACACCGATTTAGCGGATTGACACTTTACCTTTTGCTTTTCTCTGTGTCTCTGTGTCTCCGTGGTGAAGTGATCCTAAATCCTTGCGAGCTCAAAGCTGCCTCGGCGCAGTTTGGCAGCGCGCACGGTATTCGACATGAGCATGGCAATCGTCAACGGGCCAACGCCGCCCGGAACCGGCGTGATTGCCCCGGCAAGCGCGGCGACTTCGGGGTGCACATCCCCCACCAGCACCGAGCCCTTTGCTCGAAAAGTCTCTTCCCGCTTGCTGTTTCCCGCGAACAGACGGACGAACTCCGCGCGCTCGGTTACTTTGTTCATGCCCACATCAATCACCGTCGCACCGGGCTTCACAAAGTCGCCCGTGATCATTCCTGCGCGCCCGATGGCAGCCACCAGAATGTCCGCCCGGCGGCAAACCTCTGCCAGATCGCGCGTTTTCGAGTGGCAGACGGTCACTGTGGCGTTGCCATTCAGCAGCAGCATGGCGACTGGCTTGCCCACAATGTCGCTGCGGCCCACAACCACCGCCTCCTGCCCGGCAATCGGAATTTTGCTTCGCTTGAGGATCTCGATCACCCCCGCCGGAGTGCACGGCACCAGCCCCGGCCGCTGCGTGGAAAGCAGGCCGACATTCATGGGGTGAAAGCCGTCCACGTCCTTGCTGGGATCCACCGCCATCAAGACCTTCTTGGAGTCCACTTGTGGCGGCAGAGGCAGTTGCACCAGTATCCCGTCAATTTCCTCACGCCTGTTGAGTTCGCTCACCAAATCCAGAAGCGCTTCGGTTGAGACGCCGTCACCCGGCGTGTGCTTCTCGCTGTAGATGCCCAGTTCTTCGCAGCTCTTGACCTTGCCGCGCACGTAAATTTCCGACGCCGGATTATGCCCCGCCAGCACCACCGCCAGGCCAGGCTGGATGCCGGCCGCGGCCAGCGCGGCGACCTCGGCCGTAACTTCGGCCCGAATCTCAGCGGCGATTTTGTTACCGTCCAGAACTACGGCCGTCATCTCTTCTCCGTAGGAACCTAGCAGGAATCCTACCGTAAACAGTCGTTGGTCGTCAGTCTTCTGGTCGTCAGACAATGCGGCTTGCGGCCAACGACTAGAGACTAATGGCTGATTTCCGATTAGAATCTCGTGAATGATTTCCCAGGACCTTCTCGATCTTCTTGCCTGTCCGGTCTGCAGGAAACCCCTAACGCTGGTGAACGACCGCGCTGCCCTGAAGTGCGCCAATTGTAAACGTTTGTATCCGATTCGGGACGGCATTCCTATTTTGCTAGTAGACGAGGCCACCATCGAGCCGTCCTGAGACCGCTCGCCGGGCAAGCCTTTCGCTCCCAGGTGAACCAAAATTTCGCATTCCTGCGACACATCTTGTCATTTTCATAATGACACCACGAAAGGGTTGTGTGCCCCCACGATGGTGCCACGTCTCGGCCGCAACTTAGCCTGCTGGAACGGGTTGAAGAAACTGAGGTCGGCTGGAAAACGTATAGGAAAAAGGGGGTCGCCGCGGCAAGCAAATTGCATGCAACGAAAGGCGAGTGCGGTGAGTCTAATTCCTCAGAGCAAGTTAGAGGTCGGAGGTGAAACGGCCATGAAAGACAAAGAGAGATTTTCCGTGACCGAGTTAACGGCTTTGCGGAGTGATCTGTTGCAGGGAGGTTGGATCGACTCCCGCGAGGCTGCCGAGCTTTTGCAGGTGTTTCTCATGGGACGCGGCTATGGCGTGTCCCCCCAGGCGGCGTTCGATGCTGCCAGCCGGGTAGAAATGGCCGGCTGCGCGATGCCAGTTCTGCAGCATGAACTCGAGAACCTGGCTTTGGTGATGTAAAGCGGTGACTGTCGCCGACACGCGGAGTGGTGACCCGGGTGGAAAGCGAACGAAGTTAGGGTGAGTTAAAGGACAAACTGAGGACCAGGAGGTAAGAACCGGAAACCGAGAACGGGCCGCTGGTTCGCGTACAGAAAAAGACTTGCCGGGTAAAGATCTGCGGGGACAACGCAACCCAGTCGTTCCCCGAAGGGTGAATGCGAGAAAACGCCGGGCCAACCAGCCCGGCATTCTTGTTTCAGGCGTCAGTCGTCGGTCTTCGGTCTGTCAGCCAAAGCTTTCGCCGTCCCACTCGCCCCCCAATCCAGTTCATCCCTAAAGCCGGATTTGTCGTCTGTTTTCAGGGAGCGTCATTCGAAGCAGGACAGGTATCCGAGTTTTGTTTTACGGATCTCGGTTGGAACTGGACACGGATTGATTAAGACATGGTTGTCGTCAGCGAGTTTGTCGGCAGGTCGAAGATCGCGCGGATCCCAACCCTCGCTGTCGTACTTCACTACCACCACCTGGCCTTGGGTGTTAGCCGCCAGACCTACCACCAGCTGAGAATCGAGCCCCTGCACGTCATACCGCACGATAAACGGATGCTTTCTCTGTAACCCTTCAAGTGCACAGTTGTTAGCTGCGGTGGATTCCTCACCCAGCGGAACCCGCCCGCAGTCGGTGGCGCCCTCACCCGCGAGTGTTCTCAGATGGCCGTGCACGAGGCTGTCTCCATGCCGGCTAGAACACGCGGTTGTAACGCAGGCGGCAATGATGAACGCCAACACGCGGAATCGTGGCTGCCGGAGCTTTGGATGCCTCATATTTCCGTTGGGGCATGGCATCTGGTAGGCGCGGCAGGAATCGAACCTGCAACCGTCGGATTAGAAATCCGATGCTCTATCCGTTTGAGCTACGCGCCCCTAATTCAGAGCAAGACTTCAAGCAAAATCTAACACAACGCATCACTTCTGCGGTTTCACGTATGTCCCCGGGAAGCCAAGGTCGAAGAAATCTTTCCGCCTCGGCCTGCATCTAACCCCGTAATCATGCATTCTCCGAAGTTGAGCCCCAGCCTTACCCCTCGTGATCTGCTTTCGTCGTGGTGGCACATCCTGAATGGCAAAGTGCCACTGCTCTCAATTGAGATTACCCGCGAATGCCCGCTGAGTTGTCCCGGCTGTTACGCCTATGGCGACGAACATCTTGCGGGCACCACCTTGCGCCAGCTGAGCGACTTCCGCGGGGACGCGCTGGTGAACGGCGTGCTCGGCCTGGTGCGCGAACACCAGCCGATTCACGTATCACTGGTTGGCGGTGAGCCGCTGGTGCGGCATCGTGAGCTTGACCGCATCCTGCCTGAGCTGAGCAAAATGGGCGTATTCGCCATGGTTGTGACCAGCGCGGTAATTCCTATCCCCGAACCGTGGATGAAAATCCCCCGCACCCGCGTGGCGGTTTCGGTGGACGGCCTGCCCGAACACCACGATCCGCGCCGCCAGCCCGCGACCTACGAACGCATTCTCAAAAACATTGCGGGACGCAAGGTCAACGTGCACTGGGTAATCACCCGGCCCATGCTGGAGCGTCCCGGATATCTGGAGGAGTACGTTGCCTTCTGGAACGCGCGCCCGGAAGTGGACCACATCTGGGTGAGCCTTTATACCCCGCAGATTGGGGAGCAGAGTGCGGAAATGCTCACCCCGGAAGACCGGCTGCGCGTGGCACAGGAATTGCCCAGGCTGCGGCCCCGGTATCGCAAGCTGTTGCTGAACGAGGGCGTGGCGCGCGCGTTCGTGGAGCCGCCGGCGAATCCGCAGGAGTGCATTTTTTCCGCTATGTCGGTGAACTACTCGGCGGACCTGCAAACTCGCGTGGAGCCATGCGTTTTCGGCGGCACGCCCGATTGCTCACAATGCGGATGCGCCATCAGCAGCGGCCTGCATTGGATCAAAGAAGAGTCCGTAGCCGGCCCGGTGAAAGTGGGCCACCTGGTGCGCGCTTCGATGAAGATCGGCCGCGCCGTGGCGCGCCTCTCCGACAATTCGGGCAGGGTGCGCCGTTGGGAGGCTGGCCCGCGGCCGGCGAAAAAGGAGCCGTTGGTGCAGATCGGGTAATTGGGGCGGCCAGGCTTGCCCCAAATGGGCCGCTGACTCGGGGGATTATTGGTTGGATCACTCCTGGCACATCAGTACGATCTTTCCGCTCACAGCGGCACGCTCCAGTAACTCATGAGCCCGGGCCGCGTCTCCCAAAGGCAACCGCTTCGCAATCACCGGATGAATGGATTTTTCCTGGAGCATGGTCAGTAAACACGACAGGTCCTCGCGAAACCATTCCGGATGTTTTTTCTTCTCCGTGAGAATGTTGTACCAGCGCGCAGACTTTCCGGGAACGAGCCTGACTAAACCGAGCCATGCAAAACTTGCGGCGCCGAGCATCAGCCTTCGGCGCTCCCCCTCGATGGCGGCTGACATTCCGTAACCGACGAAACGTCCGCCTTTGCCGAGTGCGCGATAGGATCGCAACCAGTTGCGGCCGCCGATGGGATCGAATACCGCATCTACACCCGCGGCCCGCTTTACAAAATCCTCCGTTCGATAATCGATGGGTATGCCGCCGAGCGCGGCCACCAGATCATGCTTGGCTTTGGATGCGGTGCCGAACATTTTCAGGCCAGCCAGCGAGCCGAGTTGCAGCGCGGCGGTTCCTACTCCGCCAGCGGCCCCGTGAATCAACATGCTCTCGCCTGCGCGCAACCCCGTGATGCGATGGATCAATTGGTACGCTGTGGTGTAGTTCAGCACCAAACTGACCGTTTCGGCTGGATCGAGTCCGGCGGGAACTGCCACCAACTCGGATTCCGGCAGCACGATGTAGCGCGAATATCCGCCGGTCATCGTCAGAGCAGCAACGAGGTCCCCAGCCTTCCATTTCCCGACACCGGGCCCGCAGGAATCAACGGTGCCGACGATATCGTAACCGGGGGAATAAGAGAGTCGAGGAACGCCGGAGTACAGGCCGCGGCGCATGAGCACATCAGCGAACGCAATCCCGGACGCAAGAATCCGGATGCGCACTTCTTTGGCGCCAGGGTCGCGGACTTCGTCTTCGACTACTTTGAAGACTTCCGGCCCACCGACAGCGGTGAGGAGGACGCGTGTGTTTCGCATGGTGGGATGATCCTACGCCTAAAGCGGGGCTCGGCCGCTGAGTGAGACGTCGAAGCAATCCGAAGCCGTGCTCCGTTCAAAGATTTCCAAAGTACATGTCCATCTTTGCGGCAGCCATGTCCTGAATCGGGGCCACAAACCGTACGTTCTCCGGGAGAATATTGGGGGAGCGTGCCGTGCGGCGATTTCTTGCCAGTTTCAGCGTATTTGCCTTGGCTTTGTCCTTCTCTGCGTGTGGCGGAGGTGTGAGCGGAAGTACTCAGCAGCCCTCGGGAGCTGGCGGCGGCGGAAGCTCCGGGGGCAGTGGCGGCTCAGGAAGTGGCGGCGGATCGGGAGGTTCGGGCGGCAGCAATCTGGCTTGCAGCGGAATGAGCGTTGGTGTCGGCGGCAGCCTGAACGGATTTGTTCCTTTCCCCGCCGACAGTCTCTGGAACAAAGACATCTCCAACTCCTCGGTTGATCCTAACTCTGCCGCCATCATCAACTTCATCGGGCCTTCGATCGGCCTGCATCCCGATTTCGGCGCGGGCGAATACGCTGGTTCCGACATTGGGATTCCCTATGTCATCGTGGACGATACCCAGAGCCTGGTGAACATCAACTTCACCGCATACGGCGACGAAAGCGATCCCGGCCCCATGCCCATTCCGGCCACAGCACCGATTGAGGGCGATCCCAATCCCGGCACAGGCGACCGCCACGTGCTGGTGCTCGACAACAGCACCTGCTTTCTCTACGAGCTGTACAGTTCCTATCCCAACACCGACGGCACCTGGAACGCCGCCTCAGCCGCCGTGTGGGATTTGCTCGCCGACGAACAACGCCCCTGGACCTGGACCTCCGCCGACTCGGCCGGGCTTCCGATTTTCCCCGGCCTGGTGCGCTACGACGAAGTCGCTGCTGGGCGAATTGACCATGCGCTGCGCTTCACGCTGGCGCAGAGCCGAGCCGCACTCACGCCTCCAGCCTCGCACTGGGCGGCAGATTCTACGAACTCGCTGGCCGCGCCCATGGGCATGCGTCTCCGGTTGCAAGCCAGCTATGACATTTCAGGATTTCCTGACAGCGTGCAGGTGATCCTCACTGCGCTGAAGAAATACGGCATGATCATGGCCGATAATGGCAGTTCCATGTACATCAGCGGCGCTCCCGACGACCGCTGGAACAACGACGACCTGCACACCATTTCGCAGGTGCCGGCTTCGGCGTTCGAAGTGGTGCAGATGGATCCGGTGTACACCGCCGCCAACGTGCCTCAGGGCAGCGCGCCCGCGATCGCCGGCTTCACTGCAACTCCTTCGAGCATTGCGCTGGGAGGAAGCGCCACTTTGGTTTGGGAGGTCAGGGGCGCGTCATACCTGATCATTTCGCCCGACGTGGGAGCCGTTCGGGGGACGAGCGCGAGTGTTGCGCCGGCTCAGACGACGACCTACACGCTGTACGCCACGGGCCCATACGGCCGCACGACTGCCAGCGCTACCGTCACCGTGCAATAGTGGATGCTCGTGTTGAGACGCGACAAGCCCCGTCCCTACGCACGCAGCTATACTTCCGCCGTGCCTTCCGCCGCCTCATCCCGCCTTGCCTACATTGACTGGATGCGCGGTTTGGCCTGCGTGGTCATGTTCCAAACCCACTGCTACGACTCGTGGCTGGGCGGCGCGGCCCGCAAGAGCAGTTTCTTCATGTACTCGCAACTGGGCGGCACTCTGCCCGCGCCGCTGTTTCTTTTTCTTGCAGGAATATCAGTGGCATTCGTAGTGCAGAGATCGCTGCAGAAGGGCAAGTCTCCGGCTGAGATCGGACGCGCCACCATCCGGCGTGGCGCGGAGATTCTCGCCCTGGGACTGCTTTTTCGCCTGCAGGAATTTGTCATCTCGCTGGGCTGGGCGCCGTGGAGCGACTTGCTCCGCGTGGATATTCTCAATACCATCGGCATTTCCATCATGCTGATGGGCGTGGCCTGCTGGGCGGTTCTGGCATTCCGCCGGAGCACGATTTCTCTGGCCGCGATTGCGGCGGCCATCGCGCTGGCGATCTCAGCTCTGTCGCCTCTGCTGTGGACGGTCTGGCGCCCCCGCTTTCTGCCGTGGCCGCTCGAGTCCTACATCAACGGCGTGCATAATCTGGGCACGCCGCAGCCCTGGCTCTTTCCGATCTTCCCCTGGACCGGTTTTGCATTTATGGGCCTGGCTCTGGGATTCGTCCTGTTCAGCCAGTGGGGACGCGCACAAGAAGCTGCTATCGTGCTGCTCGGCGGCGCAGGCGGCATTGCCCTGATCTATTTCGCACGCTGGCTCGATGCCCGCCCGCTGCAAATCTATCCGGTATATGACTTCTGGCACACCAGCCCGAATTTCTTCCTGATTCGCGTGGGACTGCTGCTGGCGATTCTGGCAGCCGTGTACGCGTGGTGCCGCTGGGGCGCGGGCGCATGGGGATTCAGCCCGCTGGTTCAGTTGGGGCAGACTTCGCTGCTGGTGTATTGGGTACACATCGAGTTTGTGTACGGGCGGATTTCGATCCTGACCAAGCGGGCGCACAGCATTCAGGGGGCAAGCTTCGGATTGCTTACGATCTTCCTGACGATGCTCCTGCTCTCGTTGATCCGGACCAGAATGAAAGGCCGCGGCGAGCCAGTCGTCGGTCGTCAGTCTCCAGTCGTCAGCACTCCGCTTTGAAATGATCTTGGCTGAAGGCCTTTTCACCACAGAGACACAGAGTCACCGAGAAAAGCAAGAAATAGGTGTTCTCTGTGACTCCGTGCCTCCGTGGTGAAGCATTTGCCGCCGTGGTGAGAACTTCCTGACGACTGAAGACCGACGACTAGATCCTCTTGAACGCCTTCTGAATATCTTTCATCGAGTAACGCAACACCACCGGCCGCCCATGCGGGCAGCTCATGGGACAATCGGTTTTTGCCAGTTCGCGGAGAAGCCACTCCATTTTGTTCTGCTCCAGCGGCATGTTGACTTTGATGGCGGCATGGCAGGCGATGGAGGCGGCGATCCGCGCCCGGATTTTTTCCAGATTCAGTGACTGTTCTTCGCGGGCAAACTGTTCCAACAACTCGTTGAGCATCTGTTCGATCTGCGGCCCTTCCACTCCCGCAGGCGCGGCTTTCACTGCAATGCTGCGCGCGCCGAAGGGCTCAGTCTCAAACCCGTTGTTGTTCAGCTCATCTGAGATTTCGGTGAATACAGCCTGCTGCGCAGGCGCCAGTTCCACCACCAGAGGCATGAGCAGATGCTGACTCTCAACTTTCTGCGCCGCGCGCTGCTTCAGCACCCGCTCGAACAAAATGCGCTCGTGGGCCACGTGCTGGTCAATGATCCACAGGCCCTCCTCGTTGACTGCGAGAATAAAAGACTCGCGCACCTGCCCCAGCGGTTTGAGCGAAGCCAGCGAGGGCGCAAGCTCGCTGGGCGCCTCAGGTTCTTCGGGCGCAGGCGGAGTGCAGCCGTCCCCAGTTACGAACTGCTGCGGCAGCCGCGCCACAGGAAGCGCGGCATTGGCTTCAACAGGGATGCCGTCCGCGCCGAAGGCAAAGCGCTCGCTCACCGGCGGCGGTTGCGGCGCCTGCAGAGTGAAGCCCGTAGGATCCGCCGGCGCGTACAAATCGCGCCAGGCTCCGGCGACAGCCGCGCCGGCCTCGTGCGCCCCCGGAGTCAAAGAAGGGCTCGCGGTGGCGTGCGCATGAATCTCCATGGCAAACTGCGGTACCGGGCGCGCTTTCATCAGCGCCGCGCGCACCGAATCGCGCACAAAATCGTGCAGCAAGGTTGATTGCCTGAATCGCACCTCCGTCTTCGAGGGGTGAACGTTCACATCCACTTCACCTGGCGGCAATTCCAAAAACAGCAGCACCACCGGAAAAACCGTGGGCGGCAGAATATTCCGATAAGCCTCGATGATCGCGTGCTGCACCAGCCGGTCGCGAATCAACCGTCCGTTCACGAAGACGTAAATCGAATTGCGGTTAAGCTTCTGAATTTCCGGCTTGGAGACGAAACCCCGCACCCGCAACTCGCCGGCCTGGCCATGAGCAATGCTTGTCTGGGGGCGGGTCCCCGACCCGCCCGAGAAATCCGCGCGACGCGAGGGCCTCCAAGGCGGCGGCTGCGGTAAACCGCTGTGCTCCAGCGGCTGCACCGCCGCCACCGTAATCAACTGGTCGAGCACCTCTTTGCCGAAAACCTGATACACCCGCTCCCGGCTATCGTTCACCGGGGGCGCAATCAGCACGGCATTGGTCGCCGAGTGCAGTTCGAAGTGCTTCTCCGGATGCGCAAGGGCGTAATGGGTGACCAGCGATGCAATGTGCGAAAGCTCCGTAGACTCCGACTTGAGGAATTTCTTTCGTGCCGGCGTATTGAAAAACAAATCGCGCACCGTGATCGAAGTGCCCGCCGGCAAGCCGGCTTCCTCCACGCGCAGAATCTTGCCGCCGTTGATCTCGATCACCGTACCGGAAGCCTCATCTGGCGCGCGAGTCTCCAGCCGTAGCCGCGCCACCGAGGCAATAGAAGGCAGCGCCTCGCCGCGAAATCCCAAAGTGGCGACACTCAGCAGGTCTTCGGCGTCTTTGATCTTTGAGGTCGCGTGCCGCTCGAAGGCCAGCAGCGCGTCATCGCGAACCATGCCGCAGCCGTCGTCGGTGATCTGTATAAGCTTTCGGCCTCCTGCCTCCACATTGATGCGAATCCGCGTAGAACCCGCGTCCAGCGCGTTTTCCAGCAACTCCTTCACGATCGAGGCCGGGCGCTCCACCACCTCGCCGGCTGCGATCTTGTTGGCAACGTGTTCAGGAAGAACGTGGATGCGGCCCATGGAGAGTGATTCAACAGTGAGACAGTCGCCAGTTTCGCAGATGCGCAAGAGAGAAGCAAAGCCCGTAGGGAGGTAGGCGCGCGCGGCCTCGCGCGTGCGGGAGCCTGCGTGAGGTCAAAGGAAATCACTTTCGCGTAAACCGCTCAATCAGCGCTCGATGCTGTGGATAACTCCGCACCAACGCCTCCCGCTCAGCCATTTCAAAATCCGCAAAATCAAACCCCGGCGAAACCGTGCAACCTACCAAAGCAAAAGTCTCCGGATTCTTGACACAGGAAGCAAACCACCTGCCCGCACTGACTACGGCTTGAAATACATCTCCGCTCTCCGGATCGCCGCCCAGCAAAATCTCCGAATGGCGGCCGCCCAATTCTATGACGTGCACGGAGACCGTCCCGCCAAAATAAAAATGCCACATCTCGTCCGAGCGCAGGCGGTGAAAGGCGGAAAAGTTTTCGCCCTCGAGCAGGAAGTAAATAGCGGTGCAGGCCGGTCGAGGTCCCGCAAATTCCGGCGGCAGAGTTTCCTTCGCCAGTGAAAGTTCCGCGCGATAGGTTTGGCGGTAATAGCCGCCCTCAGGATGCGGAATAAGATCCAGTTTGGCGACCCAGTAGGCGGCGTCTTTGGTCATGCAAGTTCATTCAGGGGGAAATAGGCAACGGACCTATACCGCGCTGCTTCTTGCCCACACAAAGTTCTGCATCCTCCGTGGTTCACTTTTTTTGTCTTAATCACAGAGGACACGGAGAGTAAGCGCAACGCCACTCACTCGCTGGTAAAGTAATCCACCGTGACCGGATTCTCGAACAGCGAGTAGTCACGCGTCACCACAGTAATTCCGGTCTCGGTCACGAAGTACCGCTGGCGGTCGGCCTCGGGGTCAAAGCCGATTGAAGTCCCCTCGGGAATATGCACGTCGCGGTCAATAATCGCCCGCCGGATGCGGCAATGCCGGCCGATATTGACGTGCGAAAACAAAATACTGTCTTCAATCTCGCTGTAGGAATTCACCCGCACATCCGGCGAGAGCACGCAGCCCCTCACCATGCTGCCGGAAACAATGCAGCCCGACGAAACAATGGAATCCAGCGCCGTGCCCGTGCGTCCAGACTCGGCAAACACGAATTTGGCCGGCGGATACTGCCGCTGGTGGGTGCGAATCGGCCAGGCCTCGTCATACAGATTGAACACTGGCGAAACCGAAACGATGTCCATGTTGGCTTCGTAATAGGCTTCCAGCGTTCCCACGTCGCGCCAGTAGAGCGCTTCTTTCTTGTTTTCGTCCACGAAGTCGAAGGCGTAAACCCGATAGTCGTTCACCATCTTGGGAAGAATATCTTTGCCAAAGTCATGGCTGGAGTTGGGATCTTCGGCGTCTTTCAGTAAAGCCGGGATGAGCACATCGGTGTTGAAAAGATACACGCCCATCGAGCCGCAGACTCTTTCCGGATTATCCGGCGACCGCAGAGCCGTGTTGCGCGGTTTCTCTTCGAACCCGTTCACGCGGTTGTCGCGGTCCACGTCCACCACGCCCAAGCGATAAGTCTCCGCCGGGTCAATCTGGATGGTGGCCAGCGTCACATCCGCCCCGAGGTCCTCATGCTGCTTGAGCATGCGCTCGTAATTCATCTTGTAAATGTGGTCGCCCGAGAGCAACAGCACATGCTTGGGCTGCTCTGAGCCGATGGAATAAATATTCTGGTACACCGCATCCGCCGTTCCCTGGTACCACTGATCGCTCACCCGCTTCATCGGCGGCAACACTTCGATGAACTCGCCCATCTCGCGCGCCACGATGTTCCAGCCTTCGCGGATATGCCGGTTCAGCGAAAGTGCCTTGTATTGGGTAAGGATGTAAACCCGCCGCAGATCGGAGTTGACGCAGTTGGAAAGGGTAACGTCAATAATGCGGTACATGCCGCCAAAGGTGACGGCCGGCTTGGCCCGGTCGCGCGTAAGGGGGTAAAGGCGCTCGCCCGCGCCCCCAGCCAGAAGGACTCCCAGAGTATCTTTCATGTCGCTTCCGCTTGGATGTTATGTTCGCGTCCCAGGGAAGCCCGGCAGCCCCTGTGCGACTGCCTCCTCCCAAGACGGCGACAGTTTAACAGACCGATGGCCTGGATGCCCCGCTCACTCTCGCATCGGCCTACAAATACGTGCGGCGCGCGGACTTGACCTCTCCCCGGCGGATAGCAGCTTTGAAGCGCTCGTGGTCCTTCGCGGTCTGGTCGGCATAACTCACAGCGAATTTCGCGATCGCCTGATCGAAGATGTCCTTCGTCCCCAGGTAGCCGCCCAGCACGCAGGCATCCCCGGAATGGGCGTGGCCTTTGGCCAGCACCTCACCGCAGACGCGGGCGTAGTGCATCAGTCCCTTGCCTTGCAGGTCAGCGTCTTCGATGCACCCTTTGTGGTCGGCAAGCTGGCGTACCAGGTAATCGCGGCCAGCGATGGAAGTCCAGCCCAACAGAATATCGGAGTGAGTCTGCATCCGCCGCTGGCCAAACACTACACGCTGGCCCTGGTGAAGGGCCCCCTGCGTCTTCACGTAGGGCGCATAGCCCGAAGCCGGCTCTTCCTTGATCTGAAGAAATAGCGGATCGCCCGGTCCATTGCCGAAGCACAGCACAACATAATCGCGCGTGCCCACGCTGCCCGTGCCCACAATCTTGAATGCCACATCCACTGGGTGATAGAAGTCCAGCACATGTTGCCGCTCCGGAGGGAGAGTTTGCCGGTAAGGAGCCAGCGCCCGCAGCACCTCCTTTGCGGTTGCCCGCGAGGGCCGCGTAAGCACCGGCTTCACGACTCGGAAAATCCGCCCGCCACGCACCCTGCGCGTCATTCGTTCCAGGCTGTGCAGCGGAGTGCCTCGCTCGGCCTTTCGCAGCACCGCCATTCCGGTTTGCCCTTCGAACAGCCGGTGAATGCGGTAACGGGCCACGTCCACGGCGGCCATATGAGAGAACTGCAGCATGAGTTCACGATAAGCACGTACGAACTCAAGCACCGATTGCTTGCACCAGCTCTCGGAATTCCCCGCTTCACGTCCGGCCAAAACCAGGCTGGCCGCCATGCGCTTAACGTCCCACTCCCACGGCGCCGGGGTAGTTTCGTCAAAGTCGTTGATGTCGAATATCAGGCGCCCGTCGGGAGCCTCGAACGCTCCAAGGTTGTGGACATGCGCGTCACCGCAGATCTGGACCTCGATGCCGGTATTAGGCAAGAGCGCCAGGTCCGCAGCCATCAAGGGCACGCTGCCGCGAAAGAAGCCGAAGGGCGAGGCCGCCATGCGTGCCATTTTGATCGGCAGCAATTCGGCAACGCGTCCAGCATTCGCCTTGAGAATTGCCTTGAGGGGATCGTACGACCGCCGCTTTGGGTCCCAGAAAGATTGCTCCGACCGCTTCAAGGTGCGGCGGCGGCCCTGCCCGAACCGGCGGCGTTTTTCAGCATCCTGCTGCAAAGGGTGACTCCCCGCGGCGCACGCAAGGCCGCCAGCAAAGGAAGGAATTGTACTGCAGAATGCAGGCCTGCGGATCTTCGCAAGTCGGACTACGAGCGAATTCTCGGAAGAAAGCAGCACGGGCGAGGACGCCCGCGCCTACATAATCAGGCTAACGACCAACGGCCAACGACTAAGCCGCGTCGTCGTCAATCTTGATGCGTAGCGACTTCAGGAACTTCAAATCCTGGTCGTTGATCTTGAACTCCGGATTGCTGCTGAGGGTGGTGACCAGGGAACTCTTGTCAGGCTTCTCGCCCGGCTTGCTCACGCCGATGGTAGCTTCCAGCACCAGGAAGATGTCATAGCCGCCTTCCTTGATTTTGGCCACGACTTCAGAAATCTGGTCAGAGTCGGCCAGAGACTCGTTAATGGCCTCGCCAAGCTCTTTCATCAGTTGTTTTAGCTGCTGGTCCACTTAAACCCCCTGGGTGTGCAAACAGTGTGGAAAAGCGGTCATGTAAGAACCCGATACTCACCACAAGGAACCCACCGCCCTGCGGCGCTGACGCCATCCTACCACGCTTTCATTATTCTAACCTCTAAGGTTGATAAAATCGAAACCGATGGTGCAAGTCTCCACCTTCCGCAAAATCGGCATGCTGGCACGGATCGTTGCCCAAAGGGTCGAGCATACCCGCATGGCAGGGGCTGTGCTGAATGCCGCCCGCGTAACCGGCGCCCATTTCGGGCGCGTCCTGCACGTACTCTGGCTGGAAGTTACTGGCTTTGTTTTCTTAGGGATAGCTTTCCTCAGCGCCGCCGCCGGCTTTCACGAATACGCCAAGTACCAGGCTGGGCAGATCGGCCCGGGAAAAACTTTTCTCGCTGCGGGAGTTGCCCTCATGTTCACCTGGTTCGGCGTCAGTTCTTTCTGGAGGGTGCGCCGGAAAAGGTCGAGCTAAGGTTTGAAGCAGTACTTCTCAGCGTCCTCGGGGGGTTCTCAGCGTCTTACGGTTCTAAGACTTTGACTCTCTCAAGAGCACCAGAACCTGGAACCGCAAAGACCGCCAAGGACGCAAAGGAAACAAAGCATCGCCGGTCTCCTTTTCACGATTGATTTCCCTCCCATTTCGTATTACAACCCCCCTTGCATGTGCCGTCATCTGTTCTGCCTAGCTGCTTACACCACCCTCGCCGTCGGCCTGTTCGCCCAAACCGGACCTCCCGCCAAACCGGACACTTCCCAGGAAGCCCTGGTCTTCGACCGCATCTACAACCTGATCCGCTTTGAAGACGACGGCACCGGCATCCGCGACACCACCGCCGTCATCCGTGTGCAGAGCCAGGCCGGCGTCCAGGAAATGGGCCAACTCATCTTCGGATACTCTTCCGCCACCGAAAATCTTGAAGTCCAATATGTGCGCGTGCGCAAACCCGACGGTCAGGTGATCGAGACTCCCGCCTCCACCGCGCAGGATTTCGCCCCCGACGTTCTCCAGGAAGCGCCCATGTACAGCGACTACCGGCAGCGCCACATCTCCGTGGTCAGCCTGCAGCCGGGAGACGTGCTCGAATACCGAACCATCACCCACATCACCACGCCACTCGCGCCGCACGAGTTCTGGTACGAGCACACGTTTCCATCGCAAGTGGTGGTTCACGACGACAAGCTGGAAATTGATATCCCCAAAGCCCGCGTCGTAAAGCTGAAAAGCCCCAAGCACAAATACGACACCCGCGAAACCGCAGACCGCCGCATCTACACCTGGAGCATCCAGGATTTCTACCCTGAGAAAAAATCGGACCGCCGCAATGCTGAGGAAGACGACGCCGACACGGACGATCAGCCCGACGTGCAGCTCTCAACTTTCGATGACTGGCAGCAGGTAGCCAAGTGGTACGCCAAGCTGCAAGGCGAGCGCGTGGTAGTGGATGACAGCATACGCAAGGAGGCCGACGAACTCACCCGCGGCGCAACCACGCCCACTGAAAAGACGCGCCGCCTATACGACTACGTGGCCAGGAACATCCGCTACGTGAGCCTGTCGTTCGGAGTCGGCCGCCTGCAGCCGCATTTGGCCTCCGAGGTCCTGCAGAACGGCTACGGCGACTGCAAGGACAAGCACACCCTGCTGCAAACCCTGTTGCGGGCGGAAGGCATACAAGCCTACCCGGTACTCATCAACAGCTATCGCAAGCTCGATCCTGATGTTCCCTCACCCGGCCAATTCGACCACGAGATCACCGCGGTGAAGCTGGGAGCAAATCTCACCTGGCTCGACGCCACCGCCGAAGTCGCGCCTTACGGATTGATCCTCTACCAACTCCGCAACAAGCAGGCCCTGCTCGCGAGCGGCGACGCTCCCGGAGGATTGGTGCGCGCCCCCGCTGAGTCCCCCGTGAAAGACCTGCTCATGGTCAACATGGACGGCAAATTCACCGAGACCGGCGCGCTCGACCTTACCGTTGAGATGACCGCGCAAGGCGACAGCGATGTCCGCATGCGTGGCGCATTCCGCCGCACTCCCGAAGCCCGCTGGCAGGATCTGCTGCAGCTTTTTTCCCGCAGCTGGGGACTGGACGGCGAAATTTCCGACGTCCACATTGATTCCATCGAGGACACCACCAAGCCCTTTCACGCCCAGTATCACCTCCACAAATCCGACTATTTCCGCGTCCCCAATGCAGGTGTGGATTTTCGCCTGCTGCCGCCTTTGCGCGTGCCGCGCCCAAAAGGTGGCGGGCCGCAGCATCCCACGGAGCCGCTCGACGTCGGCCCCGCTGGTGAAACCACATATCGCGCCCACATCCAGTTCCCGGCCAACTATAGCCTTCGCACCCCGCCGAACTCCACTATGCGGCGCGACTACGGCGAATATTCCTCCTCGTACGATCTGCAGAAGAACGTGCTAGTCGCCGAGCGCCATCTGGTCCTGAAAGTTAACGAACTGCCCGCATCCCGACGCTCAGACTACGAGTCCTTCCGCACTGCCAGCGGCAATGAACTGGAGCAGGTCCTTTCTTGCAGCATCACGGCCCCAAGTGGGACCATGTCCGCCTCCGCCAAACCGACAGGCAGTCCCCAGGATATGCAGGATTCCGGCGCTGCCGCGCTGCAGCGGCGCGACTTCGCCTCGGCCGTCGAGTTGCTGAAAAGCGTGGTGGACCAGGAACCCAAACGTAAAGACGCCTGGGACCAGCTTGGCCGCGCCTACGCCGGCCTCAATCAGCACGACCAGGCCATCGCCGCCTTTCGCAAACAGATTGAGCTCGATGAATATCATGCCCGCGCCAACAACGACCTCGCTGCCGAGCTGCAGCAGGAAGGCAAGCTGGAGGAAGCCGCGGCCGCGTATCGCAAGCAGATCGAGATCACTCCTTACGACAAACTGCCACACAAGAACCTCGGCCTGCTGCTGGTGCAGTTGAAACGCGATGACGAAGCCCGCAGCGAACTGGAAGCCGCCGCCGCGATTCCACCCGAAGACCCCGAAGTGAAAATGGCGCTGGCAGGCGTGTACTCGCGCACCGGCAATCCGGAAAAAGCAGCAGCTTTGATGAAGGGCGTCACCGGCGCTGCCGTCTCGCCCGCCGGCGGCGATATGTTCGCTTCCGCGCTGAAGGATGACGTTGATCCCAACCAGACAACCCGCGAAGCCCGCCACACACTCTCCGAGATCGGCGATCAGTTCGACTCCGGCGAATACGACCACCTCGGCCCCTCCGCGTTTGCGGCCATGAACCTGGTGGCGCTTGCCTGGGCCCGCATCGGCTGGGCCGACTTCCTGCACGGAGAAAGTATGGAAGCCATGCAATATCTGAATTCCGCCTGGCTGCTGAGCCAGTCTGGCACGGTAGGAAACCGCCTGGCGCGGCTGCTAGAAAAAGAAGGCCAGAAAGAAAAAGCTCGCCATATGTACGCGCTCGCCCTCGCCGCCGGCGGTTCGGAAACCGAAGCCTCGCGCCAGGGCGTAGCCAAATTAGCCGCCAGTCCGGCCGCTGCGGAAAAAGAAATCAGCGATGCCGCCACCGAACTCGTGCAGCAGCGCACAGTACAACTGCCTGCTCTCACCAGCTCTACTGCCGCAGCCCAGTTCGCCCTGGTGTTTGACAGCTCCACCAAACCCGAGCGCGCTGAATTTCAGGACGGCGACGCCAGTCTCAACAACGCCAGCCAGCGGCTGCAACAAAAAGATTTCCCGGTAAGATTCCCCGATGTCTCGTCAATCAAGATCGTCCGCCGCGCAACTCTCTCCTGCGCCAATTCAAAGTGCGCAATCACCCTCCTGCCACCGGACGCCTTGAATCAAGGCGCGCCAAGTTCAGCGCAGGCAACAAAGCAATGAAAGCAAATGGGGCAGCGATCCAGTCCGAAGTCGCGCCGCAATTGTCACGATTTTGCCTGCTTACCGCCTGAACGAAATCACGAAGCGCAGGCGGCAAGCCACCGCCCGCCCATTGCGCAGCGCGGGCACGAACTTCCACCCAGCGGTTAGCCGCGTCAAGTCTTCCTTTCCGCTCTTCGCCGACTCCACCTTGCCGGCGGAATCGATGATCAAGTCCAGCAATACCTCACCTTCCCGGATCTTGTCGTTAGAAAAGTCAGAAAGCGCCGGAACCCGCAATAGGAGCGGCCGCGGCGGAGTTACTTCTCCTATGTCGAAAATGTTCGCGCGTTTCTTCTCCTTCGCTTCAGGCCCATCTGACGTCCCATCCACCTGGCTGCGTATCCCGCGCGCACGGGCTTTCACAATGGCAGAGTGCACTCGCTCCCGGTCCGCCGGCGGCCACATTTCCGCCAGCGAATGCCACGCCTGTTCCTCGCGGCCGCTATACAGGTAGCCCCAAACGATGCCCAGGACCTGCATCTTGACCACCCGCAAACTATGAAGTTGCGCGAGCGCGGAAGAGTCTTTGGGTTGCAATTTCCCGTCACTCAGCTTGAAATCCTGCAGACTCTTGGGATCGATTTGTGCCTGAACAGCGGCGATCATGTGGTCAAAGTAGAGCTGGAATTCTGCGCTGGCGTCCAGCAGACGGCCGCCCTCAAAGCGAAGCACGAGCATGGGTGGAAACGCGATCTCGCTGGCGGTCATGCCCTCGAAACCGTCCACCGCAGCCGCGTCATCGGCCCAGATTTCAATTCGCCCGTCCAGGTCTTTGTCAGCGGCGCGGTAGAAATCGCCACCCCTGATAGTGCGCAGCAAGCGCGGAGGTTTCTCCAAAGAATAAATCTGATAAACCCCGCAACGCTGCTGGTTCGAACTCTTGAACGCGAAGGCAGCCGTCGGCCCCTGGCCGGTTAAGTCGCCCTCAAACACATCGAGATCAATCTGCGGGGCGCCAGCCACGACCGTGAGTTTTTCCTTGTCCCACTCCAGCGACGCATCACAGGTTCGCAGGTCAAGTTCACCTTGCTTCTGCGCCGCGACGCTGACGGTGATGCCGGTGGACGATTTCCCCTCGAATTTTCCCACCCCGGCGTTGCATGCCACATCCTCCCCTTGGGCGAGTTGGACATTCATCGTCATCCCTAGCATCGCAAACAAGAAAACCAGGCGGTACACTTTCCTTCACCTCAGTGACGCATAGCTTAAGCCAAACCAGCAGCGCCATCTGACGAAACTCGCCCACTCGGTCTATATTGTTGAAGAATTCCGTGGACGAGAAACTCAAACCCGATCCCCAGACATCTTCCCAAATTCCAATTCGCCCCCTGTACACCTCCGCCGACCTAAAGGACGCTGACCCGGACCGCCAGATCGGGTACCCCGGCGAATATCCATTCACGCGCGGCATCCAGCCAACCCAATATCGCGGAAGGCTGTGGACCATGCGCCAGTACGCCGGCATGGGCGATGCCGAAGAATCCAACAAACGCTACAAGTATCTGCTGGCCAATGGCACCACCGGACTTTCCGTCGCGTTCGACCTTCCTACTCAAATCGGCATGGATTCCGACAGCCCCCTGGCTCTCGGTGAGGTCGGCAAAGTCGGCGTGGCCATTGACTCCGTGGAAGACATGCAGCGCCTCTTTGACGGCATTGACCTGACGAAAATCTCGACTTCAATGACCATCAACGCTACGGCATCAATCCTGCTCGCTCTCTACGTGGTCGTGGCCCGCCGGCAGGGCGCCGATATCCGCCAACTCTCCGGCACGGTGCAGAACGACGTGCTCAAGGAATACATCGCACGCGGCACTTACATTTACCCGCCGCAACAGGCGATGCGCATTATCACCGACATGTTTGCCTGGGCCAATGATCAAGTGCCCGACTGGAACACGATCTCCATCTCCGGCTACCACATGCGCGAAGCCGGTTCGACGGCGGTGCAGGAGGTTGCCTTCACCCTGGCCAATGGGATGGCCTATGTGGAAGCCGCTCTCCGCGCCGGGCTCGACGTGGACAAGTTCGCCCCGCGCCTCTCGTTCTTTTTCAACGCCCACAGCGATTTTCTGGAAGAGGTCGCCAAGTTTCGCGCCGCACGCCGCATGTGGGCACGCATCATGCGCGAGCATTTCAAGGCGAAAAACCCGCGCTCCTGGATGCTGCGCTTTCACACCCAAACCGCCGGTTCGACGCTCACCGCGCAGCAGCCGGAAAACAACATAGTCCGCACGGCGATCCAGGCCCTGGCCGCCGTGCTGGGCGGAACACAATCGCTGCACACCAATTCCTATGACGAAGCCCTCGCCCTGCCCACCGAGCAGGCCGCCCGCATTGCGCTGCGCACCCAGCAGATCGTCGCCTATGAATCCGGCGCTCCCCAGACCATTGACCCGCTGGCCGGCTCGTATTACATCGAGTCGCTGACCAATGAGATCGAACGGCGCGCCCTGGAGTATTTGGAAAAAATCGCTGCCCTGGGCGGGATGATCAAAGCCCTGGAGCGCGGCTACGTACAGCAGGAGATCCAAAATGCCGCCTACGAATACCAGAAGAAAGTAGACCACGGTGAAGCTGTGGTGGTGGGCGTGAACCGCTTCACCGTGGAGCACGAAAAGCACATTCCCACCCAGCACATTGACGAGGCGCTGGAGCGCAAGCAGGTAGAGCGCCTGCGCGCCCTGCGCGCACGCCGCGATGCCGCCCCATGGCGCGAAGTCCTGCGCCAAATTGAAGACGCCGCCCGCTCCACCGACAATCTAATGCCGCGAATCGTAGCCGCCGTAGAAGCCTACGCCACAGTGGGCGAAATCTCAGACACCATGCGGAAAGTATTCGGCGAGTACAAGGAAGCGGTGGTGATATAGCGGGCCAGCTCGGCAACCTGGCCGCTCTTTATTCCGCGAGGAACGTTGCCACGAAAGTCACGGGGAGAAAGAATTCGCACACTGCGATAGCGCCCAGGCGAAGCAGGTGTCGGTCGCCAGATACGATTACCTCCGCTTCCGCCGCAAGCGCACATTCCACAATCCGGTCATCATCGGGATCATCTTGCACGGCATGCACGCGACTTCCGGGAGCAACATTGGTCCCCAAGCTCCACAAGGCAACCGGATCTCGATCCAGTTGGTGTTCGCGCCATCGAAACTTCTCCAGGAGCACGCGGCGGACTTCGGCTTGAAGATCGCGCGAATAGAACCACCGGCAGTGGCCGGCCTCGATCAACTCAAAAATCTGCCGTGGCAACCCACCGAAGACCAGCGCCGACACGATCACATTCGTGTCCAGGACAACGCGCCGCATTGCAGTGGTCACCTATCGTGTCGCCAGGTTACGCCTGCCCGGCTGCCGTCGGCGCCGCGTCTCGTGTACGAGGCGGTCCACGTCTTCCTCACCAATACCCTCCCGCTCAGCCAGATTCCGGCCATAGGAGTTGACCTTGTCCCACCACGAACGACGCTCATAATGCCGCAGAGCCTCCCTGACCAGTTCACTCATCGTCCGGCTCTCCTTCTTGGCAAGATCGTGGGCTCGGCGAAGCATCTCTGGCGGCAACGTCACCGCAAGAGTTCTAGTGTTCCTCATCCGTTAATATTGTAAAGCATGATATTGCAATACTAAGTATGAATTTGCACGGATAGACTGGAACCGCAAACGAGGGCACTGCGAACGCTGGCTAGCTCCGGCGGTCAGGCTCTACTACCGGTTCGTCCCATAATTCTTATACAAAATCCCCGACAGAATAATCAGAAATGCGAACAGCCGCACCAGATAGGTCCACGGACTCGCCTCGTTAAGCCGCGCGGTCAGCAACACACTGACTCGATTCAGCCCCTCAATAATGAACGCCACCGCAAATGAGAGAAACAGCAAATCGTGGGTGCGCTTCCAGAACCGCAGGAAGAACACCCCAGCGGTCACCGACGCCGTCGCGATTACCCCCAACAAAAATGCCTCGACTCTCATTCACTCACCTTCCCAAATCAATCCGTACAGCAGCACCAGCATGGCTATGGCCGCCGTAATCAACCGCCAGAAATACAAGTCCACATCCGGAAAAACGACAAGATCCACAAACGTCAGCAGATTCGACAGCGCCAGCCCGAAGAAGCAAAACCCGCTCCACAGCAGCAGGTTCGTGCGGCTGCGGAAATATCCCCGCATCAGGAATATGCCGCACAGCAGCGTGGTAAGAGTCCCAAGCATGTAGACCGCAGGACCCATATCAGTCTTTCTCCTTTGTGAAGCGGAAGGCGCGGGCGAATTCCCGCAACGAGGACGGCGCTTTCGCGTGAATCATCCTCGACACCCGAATCAGCTCCCGCCGATACGTCGCGTCCACAAGCCGAACTAAATTGTCCTGTTCTTCTGAAACGGAGGTGTAACGAAACTGGCCGGCCGACTCCGGCGACTCCCCAAGCAAACCTCTTTGTACCAGATCGCGCAAAATCTTCGCCGCAAGCTCGTCCGGCACGTAAAGCGCCCTGGCCATTTCATGGACTGACCATGTTTTCGGACGCCGGTTCCACACCAACAACAACGCTTCCAGGTGAGGGACAGTATCAATCTGCTCGAGGATGAACTGATCTGCTTGTCGGGCGCCCGGGCTCTCCTCGGTCATCTCTGCCCACTTTCCTCCCGCATTCCAACATGGCCCTATGAGATCTCACCGGTAAAACGCGGCAATGCAAATCGCCCCAAGCCCGAGCAATAGCCGTACGGTCGGCCTCCTCGCCCCTTGGGGCTTCAAGAGTAGTGCATCGGTCGCGCCACGTCATTACCGTGTCCGCTGTAGCCCTAAAGTGTTATGCCCGGCCAATTTGTTCGCCATTTGTTCTCCCATCCTTTACACCCCTGCTAGAATGCTCTGTTTCATAGACGTTGGCGAACTTTTGGCTCCACAAATCCGTATAACGTTTGTGGTGTGAGGTTTGGGGTGCGCCGTGTGTGCGCCGGCAGCTTACGAACTGAAAAACCAGGAGTTCCGGGGAGTGCGGGTTGGAAGACGCCCACGTGGCCGCCATGCTTGTCCGCCGCTGTCGCTCCGGCGATGCTGTGGCATGGGAGGAGATCGTACGACGTTACCACCGGCGCATTTACAACATCTGCTACCGCTTCGCCGCCACCGGTGATGACGCGCAGGACCTGACCCAGGAGGTCTTCATCAAGATGTATCGCACTCTCGATTCCTATGACGCCGAGCGCGGCGCTTTCACTACCTGGATCACCACCATGACCCGCAACCTGCTGGTAGACCACTTCCGCAAAACCAAGCAGGACCGGGTCACCGATTCGCTCGACTCCGTGGCCTGCGACCACGAGGACGCCATGCCGTTGAGCGACAAAATTCAGGATACCGCCGCGCCCCCCGATGCCAGCGTCCAAAGCCGAGAGGTGCGGGAGACCGTGCACCACGCGCTGCAGAAACTCTCGCCTGAACTGCGCGAGGCGGTGATCCTGCGCGATTTGCAGGACATGGACTACCGGGAGATCGCCACGGTACTAAAGGTACCGGAGGGCACTGTGAAATCAAGAATTAACCGGGGGCGGGCGGAACTTGCCCGCCTTCTACAACGTACCTATAGGCAGGTGATGTGATGCCAGGAGAAAGCAAAAACCCGATGCAGTGCGCCGAGTTCGACGCCCTGCTGAGTGACGTCCTGGACGGCAAGCTCACCGGGCAACAGTTGGAGGACTTCAACGCCCACGCCCGGATCTGCGCCGCGTGCGGGCCGCTCCTGGCCGATGCTCGAGCCGGACAGCAGTGGCTGAAGTCGCTGCCCGAAGTTGAGCCGCCGGTCAACCTGGTGCACAACATTCTGGCGGCGACCATCGGACACGACCTCTCGACCGCGCCGGCCGCGCCCGCCCACGCTGTAGCGGACACGCTAGCCGGATGGCTGCGCAGGTTCTTCGGCCCGGCCGTCGCCTTGGTTCGCCAGCCGCGCTTTGCCATGTCTTTCAGCATGGTGTTCTTCTCGCTTTCCATCACGCTGAGTCTGGCGGGCGTCAACATCAGCGATATTCGCCATCTTGATCTGCGCCCCAGCGCCATCAAGCACGCTTACTACACCACCACCGGCAAAGTGGTGAAGTACTACGAAAACATCCGCTTCGTGTACGAAGTGGAATCACGCGTCCGGGAATTCCGGCGGTCGGTCACGCCCGCCGAGCCTGCCCCGGCCGAGAACGACAAGAAGCCGAAACGTGACGACACCAGTGGACAACCGGACCAGAAGCAGGAACGCAATTACAGTCAGGGAGATGGCCAGCCCGTGCTGGCCGCTCTCCCCGGCGAGCCACCTGTAGTGACGGAGCCCGCTCACAGGAGGTTTTCATGAACTGCGCTAACCATCCCGATATAGCCAACGTGGCTTTCTGCCGCACTTGCGGAAAGCCCCTCTGCGCCGCATGTTCCCGCCCGGTTCAGGGCGTGATCTACTGCGAAACTTGCCTTGCACAACGTCTGGGAGCGATTCCTCCCGGCGTGGTTGCCGGAGCCGTACCCAACGCGCCCGGAGCAGTCGCAGCCCCCATGGCGCCAAGCCCGGGCCCGAACCCGGCCTTGGCCGGAATCCTGGCTGGATTCTTTCCCTTCGGCGTGGGCGCCGTTTACACCGGACAATACGCCAAAGGCCTGATTCATCTTGGCATCGCGGTTTTCCTGATCGCCATCATGGGTTCTGACTCTCCCTGGTACGTGATTACCGCCGCGGCCATCGCCGCCGGTTTCTTCTACGTCTACCAGATCATCGACGCCTCCCGTTCCGCCCGCGCGGTGCAGCTGGGCCAGCCCGCGCCCGACCCCTTCGGCATCGTGCAAACTTTCGGCACCGGCGAAAAAGCCACCAAGAGCAACGTCCCCATGGGAGCCGTCATCCTCATCGGGCTTGGCGTTCTTTTCATGCTGCACACCATGGACGTCTGGTTCTTCGACTTCCGTTACATCTGGCCCACCATTTTGATCGGCATCGGCGTGTGGCTGTTCGCCCGCCGCTGGGGACAGCCCGGTGCCTGCCAGTGCCCGCGCTGCCGCGCCCGCTGCATGATGGGGCCGGCCGTTCTGGTGACGCTGGGAGTGCTGTTCCTCATTGACCACATCATTCCCTTCTGGCACACCTGGCCCGCCCTGCTGATCGTCATCGGACTCATCAAGGTTTATCAGGGCAACGCCCCGAACACCGGTCACGTGGAGGTGCTGCCGCCCGGCCAGCCTCCCGCCGGATACGGCACCGTCCCGCCGCCTCCACCGGTGCAGCCGCCGCCCAGTGAGGTGCACAATGGCTAGCGCAGCACCACCGCCCATTCAGCCGCCGGTTCCGCCGTATCAGGAGCCGCCGCGCGCGCCCCGGCACCGCTCCATCACCGGACCGCTGGTGCTCATCACCATTGGCGTGATCTTTCTGTTGGGCACGCTCAGAGTGTTGCAGCTGCACGCCATCCTGCTCTGGTTCGCCCATTATTGGCCGGTGCTGCTCATCCTCTGGGGCCTGCTCAAGCTCATTGACCACTACAACGCCCAGCGTGTGGGCGCGCGCGCCCCGGGAATCGGTGGAGGCGGCATCGTGCTCGTGGTTATGATCGTCCTTTTCGGGCTCATGGCCACCAATCTTGCCCGCGTCAACTGGGGCGAACTGCGCGACAACATGCACATTGACGATGGAGACTTTGAGCTCTTCGGCAACAACTACAGCTTCGACGATCAGTTGCAACAGGACTTCCCCGCCCACGCCACCTTGCACGTGATTGACGACCGCGGCGCCGTGAGCGTCAACACTTCCGACGACGCCAAAATCACAATCCTGGTCCACAAGCGCATCAATGCTGAAAGCCAGGAAGAGGCCGACAAGTGGAATACCGGCACACGCCCTCAGATTACCGTCAGCGGCAATATCGTCTCGCTGAACGCCAACACCCAGGGCGCGGGCGATCATGCCGTGACTAGCGATCTCGTCATCTCCGTCCCGCGCGATGCTCCGGTCACCATTTCTTCGCGCCGCGGCGATGTCAGTGTCATGGGCCGCGCCGGCGACGTGGACATCTCCAACCAGAAAGGCGAGGTCTCCGCCTCTGACATCAAAGGCAAAGTCACCCTCAGCCTGGAGCATAGCTCCGCCCAAATCTCGCAAGTAAGCGACGACGTCTCCATTCAGGGCCGGGCCGATGACGTTTCCATCGAAGACGTCCAGGGCGCCGCTCACCTGACCGGCGAATTCATGGAGAGCGTGAAGCTTTCCAAAATCGCCAAGGGCGTGACTTTCAAGTCTTCGCGCACCGACATGGAGATGTCTAAACTCGATGGCGATCTCGAACTCGATTCCGGCGATCTGCGCGCCAGCAATCTCGCCGGCCCGCTGCGCCTGCTGACCCGCGAGAAAGACATCAACCTCGACGGCGTTGCCGGCGATGTGCGCCTGGAAGATTCCAACGGCGCCATTGATCTGCAGATGAGCAAAATGGGCAGCATCCAGATCGAAAACCGCAACGCTGACATTCGCCTGTCCGTGCCCGAGAAGGCCGCATTTCAGCTCGATGCTCACGCCCGCGAAGGCGAAATCGAAACCGACTTCAGCGAGCTCAAGCTAGACAACTCTGACAACCAGTCCGTCGCCACAGGCTCGGTAGGCAATGCCGGGCCGCACGTAGTACTGAACAACGAGCACGGCACCATAGAAATCCGCAAGCATGTACCGGTGCCGCCAGTGCCCCCAGTCCCGCCGGTTCCAAAAGTACCCAAAGTTCCGGGAGCGCCAACCGTGACGGACAACTGATTGGGGATTTGGTAATTTGGTAATCGGGTAATTTGTAAATTTAAGACCCTTCGACGGCGGCACCGATGGGTTCAAATTACAAATTGCCCCACAAATTACAAATCCCAAGCACAATGATTCGCCCATACAAAAACATCACCCCCACAGTCCCCGCGTCGTGCTACGTAGACGAATCTGCCCAACTGATCGGCGACGTAGTTCTGGGCGAGCACGCCAGCGTTTGGATGAACGCCGTTCTGCGCGGTGACGTTCACCACATTCGCGTCGGCGCTCACTCCAACATTCAGGACTGCAGCGTCCTCCACGGCATGAAAGAAAAGTACGGCGTCTTCCTTGGTGAGTACGTCACCGTCGGCCACTCGGTAACGCTGCACGGCTGCACCATCGAAGACCGCTGCCTGATCGGCATGGGTTCGATCATCCTGAACGGCGCGGTGGTTGGAGCGGGATCGATTATTGCCGCGGGAACGTTGATCCCCGAGAAAACGGTAGTAGAGCCCGGCACCCTGTGGATGGGCAACCCCGGCAAGTTCCGCCGCAAGCTGGAGCAGAAAGATCAGGAGAGCATCCTGCGCTACGCCAACAATTATCTGGGATACAAAGACTCGTACCTCGCGGACAGGAGGTAGCAGCCGGCGGTCAGGATTGAGCAGTCAGCAGTGAGGATTCAGCAATCGCGAACCCGATTGGCTCCCCAATCTTGTCATGCTGAGCGCAGCCGAAATCTCGGTAGTGGGTCACTTTGCGCACTTTGCGGCCTTCGCGGTTGGATTTAAACCGCAAAGTGCGCGAAGGACGCAAAGAACGCCACCGGACCTGCATCGGCAAATCCAAACTGACCCACTACCGAAATCTCCGCCAATCGCCACCATTCCGCCCGCGGAATGTTACCCTAATAAATTCGGCAGCCTGCAAATCCAATGCGGAAGAGGCCGTATCCTCTGCGTGACTGAGTGCTGACGGCTGAGCGCTCTCAAAACGATGACCGAACCCAAAATCAAGGCGATCCGAGGAACCCGCGACCTTCTCCCGCCCGAAACGGCGCTCTGGAACCACCTCGAAAGCGTGGTGCGCGAAGTTTTCCGCGCCTACAACTTCCAGGAAATCCGCACGCCGATCTTTGAGGAGACCCAACTCTTCGTCCGCTCCGTCGGCGAAGAAACCGACGTCGTCTCCAAAGAGATGTACACGTGGGAAGACCGCTCGCAAAACACGGGTCAGTGGATGTTAGAGCTGGCGGACCGGATTCGCGAAGCACACGGCGGATCCCTGGAGGAGGCTCGAGACTACATTTCCTCACCGAAGCTCCTGAAAGAGGCGGATAAATGGAAGGGCCAATCCCTCACCCTCCGCCCCGAAGCCACTGCCGGCATCGTCCGCGCCTACATTGAGCACAAGCTCGGGGACCGCGGCCTCAACAAGCTCTACTGCATCGGACCGATGTTCCGCCGCGAGCGCCCCCAAAAGGGCCGCTACCGCCAGTTCTATCAGATTGACGCCGAAATCATCGGCCCGCCGTCGTCGGGCAGCGAGTCGCCTGCCCGCGACGCTGAAATCATCGAACTCCTGGCCACGCTGCTCGACCGCCTCGGCATCAAGAACTGGACCCTACAGCTCAACTCCATCGGCTGCGCCAACGACCGCGCCGCCTACAACGAAGCCCTGCGCAAAGCCCTCGACCCGGTGAAAGACAGAATGTGCTCGGACTGCCAGCGCCGCGCCGTCACCAACCCGCTGCGCGTCTTCGACTGCAAAGTCCCCGAGGACCAGCCCATCATCGAAACTCTGCCGCGCATCAGCCAATACCTGGACGAGCCCTGCCGCCAGCACTTCGCCGAAGTGAAGGAAATCCTGAAAGCGGTCGGTGTCGATTTTACGGAGAATGACCGCCTCGTGCGCGGCCTCGACTACTACATGCGCACCACCTTCGAATTCACCCATGGCGCACTGGGCGCGCAAAACGCCATTCTCGGCGGCGGCCGCTACGACGGCCTATCGGAAAGCCTCGGCGGCCCGCCCGCCCCCGGCATCGGCTTCGCCATCGGCGAAGACCGCTTGGTGCTCGCACTGCAGGAGTCCGCCGAAGTCATCCAGCCCAAGCCCGACGTCTACATCGCCCCGCTCGGTCCCGGCATGGACCGCGAGGCCGCCCGCCTGGCCCGTGAACTGCGCCGCGAGAATTTGATCGTCGAACTGGGCGACGAAAAGTTCCGCCTCAAGAAATCCCTGGAAACTGCCAGCAAGCTTCAAGCCCGCTACGCCCTGATCGTAGGCGAGAACGAGGTGAAGTCAGGCGAGTTCGCCCTGAAGAATCTGGCCACAGGCCAGCAAGTGTCCGTTGCTCGAACCGACCTGGTCAGCAGAATAAAGCCTGAATAAAACCCGCCATCGGTACAATCAGAACTGCCCAATGAACGCCCAACACCAACGGAGGCTTCTATGAAAATATTCCTGCTCCTGCTGACTCTCGCCACCACCGCCTTGGCCCAAACCGCTCCACAGGAAGCCTCGAAATCCCTCACTCACGCCCTGTTGAACAAAGACGCCGCCACGGTAAAGTCCCTCCTCGCCGATAACATCTCCATCATCTGGAGCGACGGCAAACTCTACGACCGCGCCGACCTCCTCGACCTCGCCCAGCAAGGCGCTATCCAGGAATACACCCCGTATAACATCCGCCTCGTGCCGGTAGACAATAACTCCGCCATAGTCACCTACGATTGCATAATCCAAATGCCCGAAGGCGACACCGGCCTCGCCCCCCGCTATCAACACGTCTCCGAACTATGGCTAAAGCAGGGCGAAACTCGCAAGCTGGTCTTTCTTCAATTCACCGCCGACCGCCCGGTAGATTAGCCAAAACTGCCCATTGTGGCGTGGGCCTAAGTCTCCTGGTTTTCGAGACGTGGCCGCGGAAAGCGTGACCAGCCCTCAATTTATTTTTCGACTTCGCTATCCGCCGCACACTTCTCGAATAGAACCACAGTAACTCGGAGAAGCCACGACCTTGACTGTAATATCCCGCTTGTAACTCCACAGAGCTACCGCGAAGGCCTGACGCTGCGAGTTATAGCTGTAGCAGCACCGCGCGCGCTGAATTTTAGAGCAGTGCCGAGATGAAAAAGCTGGTAATAATCACCGCCATCGCCCTCACTTTGGTCGCCGGCCCCGCCGGCTGGCAGATCGGCGCATCTGAACTGGCCAACAGCGAGCTTCAGGACGACATGCAGGACCTCGCCTCACAAAACGGCAGCCGGATTGGCCTGGCCGCTCCCAAGTCAGACGACGAATTACGCGCCATTGTGGTTCACAAGGCCCTCGGCTACGGCATCGAACTCGATCCCGCCCAGATAAGCGTCCAACATACCGGCAGCGGAATCACCGCCCAGATTCATCTCGCCGCCTATTACACAGTGGCCGTTAATCTCTTAGTGGCATCAGTCAACCTCCACTTCACTCCCAGCGTTCACGGCAGGCAAGCGGGCGCCGCCGGGGTCGCAAGCTGAACCCTACAGACCCTCCTGAGTCTCCGCTCGGACGAGGCAGCCCTCGGCATACGCCATATGGGCCAAACCCGGCCACCGGCACCGGTTTGCCGGTTGACATGGCAAACGGCCAGCGAGCATAATGTGGGACGCGTTCCGGGCACATGCAATTCTCCCCCTTGCCCAGAGCTTCATTTTTGTCCTGGCTTTTTACTTAAGGCATTCGGCCCTTTGGACCCAGGTTCACCTCTTCGAAGGAGATTCCTCCGCTCAGTCTCCTCTCGGCGGCCCATGCTTTCAGAGCGGCCTTGCCACTGAAAAACTGAAAAGGAGAATACCCATGCCCCCGGCTCGACTTCGCTCAGGCCTTGTGGTTGCTTGCGCCGTGCTCTTCGCGGCATTCTCTCAGACCGCTGCGGCCAAGACCTTATGCGTTAATCCCAGCGGTTCGCACGGCTGTTATGCCACCATTCAATCCGCTGTGAACGCCGCACCCAATCATGCCAGGATCAAGGTTGCCCCCGGCACTTACGCCGAGGACGTGCTCATCGGCAAGCCGCTTTCGCTCATCGGTTCCGGCGCCGACTCCACCATCATTGACGCCACTGGCCTGGCCAATGGCATCTTCGTGGACGGTCTGGACAATCCCGGCCTGCACCATGTCACCATCGCCGGCTTCACCGTGCAGAACGCCTTATACGAAGGAGTTTTGCTGGTCAGCGTTTCCCACGTTACCGTCCGCGACAATCACATCGTGAACAACACCCAGACCCCAGCCGTTTTCGGCTCCGGCCCCGCCTGCAATGGTCAGCCTGCCTTTGAGACCGACGAAAGCGGTGACTGCGGCGGCGGTCTTCACCTCATCGGAGTGGCGAATTCGGTTGTGTCCCACAACCTCCTGAGCGGCAACGGCGACGGCATCCTGATCAGCGACGAGACCGCCGAAAGCCACGACAACCTGCTCATCCACAACAACGCCTCGAACAATCCGCCCGAGTGCGGCATCGTGCTCGCCTCTCATCCTCCCATGGGTTCTGCGCCGCCCGCCTTTGCTACTCACTATGGCGTGAACCACAATACGGTCGCCGCCAATATCGTCTCCAAGAATGGGGTAACGGTTGGTGGCGCAGGCGTTGGCATTTTCTCCGATGGCGAAGGCTCCGGCAGCGTCGCCAACAACCTGATCATCGGCAACGTCCTCACCGGCAACGGAATTGCCGGTGTCGCGCTTCACACCCACGTCGGCCCGGCTTTTGGCCTTCCACCGGATGACCTGAACGGCAACAGAATCATCGGCAACTTCATCGCCGGCAACGGCCCCGACACCGATGACACCGCTACCCCCGGCCCCACCGGAATCAACATCAACAGCGGCGGCGGCGGAACTCCAGTTACGGGCACCGTGATTTCACAGAACGTGATCAAAGACGAACAAATTGACATCGCCGTCAACACCCCCGCCGAAGTGGACGCCCACTTCAATAACTTGCTCGGCGGCTTTGTTGGCGTCGAAAACGTTTGCGCCTTCGATTCCGCATCCTGCACCGGCAGCATTGACGCAACCAGGAATTATTGGGGATGTCCCGCCGGCCCAGGCGGCGTGGGCTGCTCAACCACCAGCGGATCAGATGTTACATTCGCTCCCTGGCTCAGAAGATTCTTCCACTAAGTAACTGCGGCAAAAGCTACCCCGTCCAGGCCCAGCCTGGACGGGGTTTTTGACGCTCATCCATCCTAACGCCCGTAAGATCGCCGAGGGTGCCCCACCATTTTTCGCGTTCTTTCGCGTTCTTTGTCAAGAAGAGCGGGGCCTCAATCCGGCAACTATTTGTAAGCTACAGTTGACGTGGACAGATAATCGCGGTGCGCTGACACGTCCACCATTGATTCGAAGGTCTGGCCGCGTAGCGGATTCATCTTCCCCGCCTCCCGCAGCGCTGCATTCAATTTGTCCAGGCCGTCTGCGTTGGCGAAAATCACGTCCACCCAGAACGCCCCCGGAGCTTCCGTATGGATCGCTTCCGTGTCAATTTCATACTCTATGACCGAACCGTCCGCCAGCAGCTTCTCGAGTACTGGCGCGATCATATGCTTACTCAAGCTCTCAATCGCGTCATCCGGCGCATCCGCCTTCAATTTGTAGTAAGCCACGCGCGTATAGGCGCCCTTATACGAGCCCGCGCGCCAGTTGTAAAAGCGGCTCACGAATACTCCGTCCGCGTGCTTCGTAGCGCTGGCCAAAACCGGGGAGGTCGGCGTGCCCGACTTGTAGAACTTGTCCAGCACGTTCAGCACCGACGCCAGCGACATTCCCGACCACCAGTCGTCGTGCGTCATCCCGTCCGGCTGATGCACCAGATTCAAATCGTTGCCATAACCCACGATCGTGCCATCCGCCATCGCCTTCTCCAGCGTTTTCTGATCGGTGGCGTCGGCTTTTTCCATGTCCGCCCACTGCCCCCGCGGAATATTCCAAAAGCTGACGTAGCTGTACATCGGCGGTTTTTCTTTCACTTCGTCCTGCGCCCGCGCCGGCAAAGCCCAGCCGGCAAGCGCCGCAAGCGCGCACACTGCTGCGACAACCCACATTTTCCGTTTCATTAGTTTTTCCCCTCCACGATGAATCACCAGCGGCTGCAGAAGTGCCGGTGTCCTGCGAGTGACCAGACCCTGTGCAAGTTTCGGCCAAACCTTACCCCGCAGGCCGCACAAATGTCAACAAACCGTGGGCGGCCATGCTCAGTTTGAAAAGGGAAACTCTCGGAAAGTGCGTCTCAGCCGACACCCTCACTGTAGGATCCGATCGCTCGGGATGCATTCCGCAGTTGAAAAGTAGACTTGGACGTTCCGCGACGGATTCGCAAACCGCCACAATCCAGCGTTGGATCGAGCCCCTTTAAAGCCGACGCGGGAAGGGCACGAGTTCACTCGTGCCGCAGCACCGTCGAAATTCGAACACGCGCCGATAAGGCGCAACTGCCGGAACACCGGACGAGCTCGAACCCCATCGCAGTTACGCCCGATGGGGCGTTTTTTGTGAACGGCGCGGCTGGCTGTCATCATGGTCCATAGTTCACAGCACCGCGGCCGAGCGTGCGTTCGAGACCGCGCTCGAGCCGGAACCGCCCCACTCGCCACCGTGCATGGTCGCTGATCCTAACTCCCGAAGTTATAGAAAGCTAATTTACATACATAAAAAACATCAGCGGTCCGAAGACGATGAGGAAGACGCGCCAGACTCCGGCTGTGAAAAAGCCGCAGACAAAGGCTGTCAGAGTTGAAAGGTGTTGGATGATGCTGGAAACTGCTGTGACGTTCTGCAGTGCCGCGCCCATGTCCTTAGACCTCACCGGGCCGAGCCAGCACAGAATACCAGTGCCCGTGATTAGAGCGGTAACCGCCACAACGCCGGCACTGAATCCGACAAACGCGACGCGGTGAACGCCAGTGACACCGCGCTTCCGCCGACTACGGACGAATCCGACAACGGTCGGCACGGCTATGGCTACCGCCAGGAACAGAAGTATCATCACTTAGCTGACCACCCTCCTCTAGCCACGGACCTGTGGCGAGGGGCCGTCGTAGTCGCCGGAAGTATAACCCACAGTCCCTGACACTGGCCTTACCCGTGCGATCTTTCGGCAGACCGGAGCTTGGGTAGGTCGCCAGGCGAAATAGGGGAAGGGCTTGGCTTCCAGCCGGGCCGAGAAGCAAGACAGACTTGAGCACGCGCCGATGAGGCGCAACTGCCGGCACGCCAGACGGGGCCGGACGCAACGGCACTTGCGGGCCCGTTCTCATTTACGGCGCGGGAACTCCTTCCCCTCAATCCAAAGAAGGTTTCCTTGGGCCACCCGTCTCCGTGGCAATGCGAGCGATGCTCGCGCACTGCCCACATTTTCTACGCTCTTGACGACCCTTTTGCTCTTATCGACGGCCACCCGCCCGACACCCGGCCGTTCTAACTAGCGACGAGGCATTGGTCGTAGGAATCGGGTTGCTCCAACGCCTCCTTTTCCAAAACGGAAGAGATGTCTTCCGATGAACGAACGACCCGTATGTGAATTCGCAGCTTAAGCAGCGAAACCAAAGCCCCTACAACTACAAGGATCGCTAAGAGAATAAGTGCCAGAGGAGACCACGCCACTACGTGGAGGGCTATTGCTCTTCCAATGTCGCCATGCGTCTTCTTCAACTTTTCTTGAACATCAGGGGGAAGCCGTCGAAGGTCCTGCATCCAGGCCTTCATGGGATTGTCTTGCGATTTGGTACTTGCCGCCAACACCACGAACCGGGTAAAAGTCATTCTGTGGGCAAATCGGATAATGCCGTTCAAAAGGCTGCGCAGGGTTGTGTATGCAGGGTCGTTGAACGCGATGCTTCCCGATTGTGCGTAGTCGAACAGGTCGTCACGCAGGGCAAAGAGCTTTTGCCTGAATGCGTCAACCTTGTACTCACGCCAGCAAAGGAAGTACAAAAACCACGCGGCGAACATACTGAGTGCCAACTGCAACGCGCTCACGATGCCGTTCATATGCTGTCCTCTGGGCTTGTCGTGCCTTTAGTTGTCAGCTTGCTCGAAGTCCTGTTGGGGTCAAGTGCCTTTTCGAGTGCTGCGTTGCGCGGCGCCAGCCGTTCTATTGTGGATCGGCGTAGTCGGCGCTCCTTGTACCCGTAACTAATGCCCCCTACTCCGAACAGGTAGGCCAGCCCTTCACTTATCTTGAAGTTGCCAATGAAGCGTACGCCGATATCAGCGAAGGTATACTGTCCCGCTACAGCCTTGATACTCAAGTAAAAAAGCCACGCTATTCCTACAAGTGAAAACCATTTAATCGCGACTTGTATTGTAGAAACCACGCCATCGATGCGCCGGGTTTTCACCGCCGCGTCAAGCTCGTTCTTCGTCGGTCTCCTGTGCGGCGCCGTTACCACTGCTCAAATACTGAGCTCATTGACGAGCCCGCGCAATCTCGAATGCCAAAAGGCGGGTGGCGCACTGATCCTCGCGCCTGAACATTCTATCCCAGGGGTGTCCCGTCATTGCGCGCTTTTTGCGAAAGGGGTGAGTTTGCACGAAAATCAAAGCCCTCGCCCTGTCGTTCCAAAGAACGGAACGACAAGGACGGGGCACCCTTCTCTAGGTCTCGATTCCTACGTAGCAGACGCGGCCGATCAGGTAGTCGCTGGCTTCTTTGTCGTCGTCCATGGGCATGATTTCTACCGGGTAGGCGTGGTTATGCGGGCGGAGGACCAAGTGGCGGCCGGCTAGCTCAACATACTTGATGGTGGCGTGGCCCTTTTTGTTGATGGCGTACATGTTGGACTCGCCTTTGCGATAGGGTTTGAGCGAGTTGTAGTGGCGGTCAATCAGAACCGTGGCGCCGGGCAGCAGGCGGGGATACATGCTCATGCCCTCGCGGGCGTCGGCGCGTACCAAAACGAAACGCTCCCAGCCGTCGCGGTCACCTTCCATGTCTGCACGCAGCTTGTGCAAAAAACTTTTCTTGAACTTGAGCATCTCCTTGACCTTCATGCTCATGATCAGCGGTTGGGTGGCAGCGATGGCACTGTCCACTAATAGGACATTCTCGAACTCGTCATTGCTGGGCGCGGGGATGCTGGCGCGCTTGTTGACCTCCGCCGGATCGAGCAGGTCAAGGACGGAAAGCCGCTGTACGTTCAACACTTTGTCCATGCCTTCGACGCTGAGGCCGCGCTTCTTGTTGAGGAAGTTGGAGATGTGGGCCTGCTTGAAGCCGGTCTGCTCGGCGAGGTGGAGGCCGGTGAGGTCCCCTTCCTCGATGCGCGACCAAAGAGTTTTGCGCAAATTGTCCTGCAGGGATTTGAATTTCATGGTCGGGAGTATACCACCGGCTATAGCGGCTTGCTATTTATAAGTTAAGTTCAACATCTGCAAGCAAATATTTTTCTTGACGGTCTTAAGCCTCTGGCTATAGGATAGGCGACACTCTATAACTTTCCTCCCCCAATTAAGGAAATTTATGGCAGGTCAATCACAATTCGAAGGTGAGGAGGCCAATTTCGTGGAGTTTCGCCGCAAGGTCCGCTCTGCGGAGGTGCTTTCTGCCGCCATGGAACGGCTGTTGCGGTCGCTCCAGTTTACCGGCCGGGTCAGCGTGGTCGTGCAGAACGGCCAGGTGTTGAAATCCGGCTACGAGGAAGGTTACTTCCGCCAACGGGAAATTGCGCCAATTTAGGCGCGGCGCCCTCCGTTGGTAGTTGGCAATTCAAAACGCACTCATAACTAAATAACTTAACCAGGTCATCGTAAACAGAAACGAGCCCTGCAGCCGAGCAATCGGCGCAGGGCTTTTTTGTCGTTGGTCGTTAGTCGTTGGTCGTTGGCCTTCGGGCCCGTTTGGCTGTCCGGAATTGGGCGTCTGCAATTCGCGAATTCGGGACGCCCGAAAGATTGTCCGGGTGAAGACCAGTTCTCAGTTCGCAGATTTCAGTTCTCAGCTTTCCGGTAAAGGCTAACAACCAACGACTATCGGCTAACGGCCAGCTCATCTGTGGAGGCAATTGTGGAAGTCATTGAATTGGAACTGAAATATTGCGAACGCTGTGGCGGTTTGTGGTTGCGGGCGCGAGGTGCGGCCGCAATTTATTGCAATGCGTGCGTCGAGGCCATGGAGGGCCCGGCGGCGGCGTGCAAGTCCAAGCGCAGGCTGCGCCGGCCGGCCAACACCCGGCTCGAACTGGTGCGCATGGAAGGAACCCAGATCTGCATGGAAGGGGGCAATGCATGACCGAACCGATTTCCTACTATGCAGAAGCGGGCGATGGGTTGGATGAAGATTTTCTTCTCAGCGGCACGTGGGACCCTGACCTCTGGCTGTACCGGGAGCGAACACGGGCGCTGCTGAAGCGCTATCTGCGGCTTTCGGTGGAAGTAGGACGATTGCCATCGCTGTTAGGCAGGGAATTCTTCCGGGCGCGAGTGACGGCGTATGAGGTCACTACGTTTGAGGATTCGGTGATCTTCGTGCATGACGTGGAGCGCTGTCTGGAACAACTCGATGCCTTCGACAAGCAATTGATCGCAACCATCGTGCTGCAGGATTTCTCTCAGGACGAGGCGGCGCGGCGAATGAACTGCGGACGCTGCAAGGTTATGCGGTGTTTTCCCGAGGCCATGGACCGGCTGAGCCAGATTCTTCTGAAAGGAGGGCTGCTGGAGGATTTGGCGGCGGGAAATTCCTGATTTGGGAACTGCGGAGGAGAATTCTCGATTTGGGAAAAATGTTGTCAAGAGGGCAAAATCGCCAAATTTGCTGTAAGTTATTCTAAACAAGGCAAAAATAATTTTCGGAAAATGAGACATTTTACCTACTGAATCTGCTAGACTGGATTTAGATAGTGAGCAAGAGAGAAATTCAAGGGCGCGCCCTCAAACGGCGCGCCTAAACTTTTTGGGGCGGAAGTTTCATAGCGCATGAAGAAGGCAAAAGCAGCAACCCAAGGCAAGGAAACGCGGAAGAAGACTTCAGCGCGCAGGCAGGGAAGCCGCAAGCCGGTGGACCTGGAGCTAGTGCGGAAAAAGATCACCAACCTGGTGGGGAATGAGGCGGTAGGGTTGGTGCAGAGCGCGATTGACGAGGCGGACAAGGGCCACTATGCGGCGATGAAATACTTGTTCGAGATGATCGGGCTGTATCCGGAAAGTGGGCAAGAGGCGGAGTCGCCGGATGGTGACGCGCTGGCCCGGACTTTGTTGCGGCGGTTGGAACTTCTGGAAGAGCCAGTGCCGGAAGCGAAGGTTACCAAAGAAACGGCCGAGGCGGACACGAAGACGGAAGCGGCGGAGAATCACGTAGAATGAAACAGCCGTCAGTCGCCGGTCTTCAGGCAGTTGTCAACAGTCCATCTTCAGCCGTCAGCCGGGGCGTTCGGGTTTTGATCCGGTTGCACATGCAGGGAATCGAAAGCCTTCGATGAGAAGGAAGCGGCGCACTTCTGCGGCGCGGCGGCGTTGGGTCAAATTGCGGGCGCATTCCGGGGGTTGGAAACACCGGGGCGGACCTGGAAGAGTTTTGGGAATGGACCTGAGCTGGATCACCAAGCGAATCGCAGTTGGGGGCGGCATCTGGAACGCCGACACCATGGCGGACGTGGCGCGAACCGGCGTGACGCACATTGTGGACATGCAGGTGGAGTTCGACGACACGGATCTGGCAGAGCCACACGGGATCCGGGTGATGTGGAACCCGATTGATGACGATTTTCAGCCCAAGCCGCCGGAAGTCTTCCAGGAGGCGGTGACGTTTGCGCAGGCGGCGCTGGATGAGCCGGAGACCAAGTTGCTGATTCATTGCGCCGCGGGAGTGCATCGCGCGCCGATGATGGCGCTGGCAGTTTTGGGTTCGATGGGATGGACGTTGACGGACGCGATGGACTTGATTGAAGCGAGGCGTCCGGTGGTGGATTTTGCGGAAGTGTATGTGAGCAGCGTGGAGAGGTTTTTAGCTGAGGCGGAGAGAAGTGGACAGCGGCTAGTGGTTGGTGGTCAGTAAAAGCCGGTCCCTCCGCTTCGCTTGGTTGCTTTGCTCGGCGCGCTTGGGTCGGGACGACGGAGTTCGGTTGGTTCTGACGGTTTTTCGGTGAAGGGCAGTTGTCGGTTCTCAGTTCTCAGTTTGGTCAGTGGCTGGTGGCTAGGGGCTAGAGTTTGGCTGGGGGAGGGTTTGCTGGCCACTAGTCACCAGGCACTGGCCACTTGTTCTTGATGGAGGAGTTTATGTTGGACGCGGGCCGCCCGATGGGGCGGCTTTTTTATTTGCTGCTGGCGGTGATGGTGGCGTGGGTGGCGTCGGATGCGCAGGCGCCGCCCACTACGACTGTGAGCGACACGGTGTACCGTGCGGATTCGACTCCGGCGGGCGGGACGCTATTGATTTCGTGGCCGGCGTTTACTACTTCGGGTGGGGCAGCGGTGGCGGCGGGTTCCACGAGCACGACGCTGGGAACGGGCGGGGCGTTATCAGTGGCGCTGATTCCGAATGGGAATGCGACGCCCAGCGGAGTGGTTTACACGGTGGTGTACCAACTCGACGATGGAACGGTGAAAACCGAGTATTGGGTGGTGCCGACGAGTTCTCCGGCGAACCTGGCGCAGGTGCGGACGACTTTGGGGTCGGGCACGGCGACGCCTCCAGCTTCGAAGCAGTATGTGGACAACGCGGTGGCGGGCAAGGCCGACGATTCGGCAGTGGTCCACACCACAGGGAATGAAACGGTGAATGGGGTAAAGCAATTCACTG